>Ga0256851_1000142_pt1 | contig 8653 bp, 8 predicted proteins | sample BONnt4_FD_181165 | JGI IMG/M metagenome (GOLD analysis project Ga0256851, IMG submission 181165) | Terrestrial sediment cell enrichment communities from Utah, United States - BONCAT_SYTO_Terrestrial_sediment - 4 | ecosystem: Environmental > Terrestrial > Deep subsurface > Rock core/Sediment... | reverse complement strand
GTTCGCACCAAACCTCTCGTCATCGACCGCCTTAGAGCGTCGTGCAGGCAAGAGGAAATCCAAATCAACGATAAGACGACCTTGCGAGAGATGCTCTCGTACATCGTGAACGAAAGCGGCCAAATGGAAGCCGAACAGGGATGTAACGACGATACCGTTATGTCGCTGGCTATTGCCAATCACTGTCACGAAGGGAAGTTTGAACCCATCAACGTGACTGATGATTACTATATCGAAGCCCTATAATAACAAAAAAAGGTTCATTCATGGCTCGCAAGGAAATTAGCCTTGACCAGATTGGCGTCCTTGTGGACCGGAAGATCAGGCAGGCCGTAGGGGTCAATGCCTCCAAGCTCCAACTGGAGCGAGAGCGCGTCCTCAAGTATGCAGACGGGGCGCTGCCCAAGCCTCAACACGCGGGGCAATCTTCCTACGTGTCCAACGACGTTTATGACTCCGTTGAGGCGATGAAGGCGGATTTGTTGGAGACCTTCGGGGGGTCCCAGGACATCGTGAAGTTCTCCCCTCAGGGTCCCGACGACGTTGAGCCCTGCCGCATCGCTACCGAATACGTTTCCTACATCGTCTATCGCCGGAACCCCGGCTTCTTCATCTTCCACGACATCATCGAAGATGGCCTCCAGGCCCGCGTCGGTGTGGTGAAAGCCTACTGGAACGAAGATAAGGAATACGAGGACGAGACCTTTGAGTCCCTCGCGGAGGAGGAGGTCCAGGGCCTCGCCGCCGATGACCAGATTGAGGAGCTTGAGGCCGATCTTCAGAAGGATGGGACCTACAAGGGCACCCTGTCCCGCATCAAGACCGACAAGTCTGGTGTGGTCATCGAGAACGTGGCTCCTGAGGAGTTCTTCGTGGAGGCCCAGGCCAAGTGCCTGAAGGGCTATTTCCACGGACAGCGTACGCTCCTCACGAAGTCCGAGATGCAGGCGCAAGGCATCCCGATTGAGAAGCTCAAGGGCCTCAAACCCGATGCCGACGAGAACCACGATACCGACGCTGAAAAGGATGTCCGCTTCGACAAGATCGACACGGGTTATTCCGCCAACGACGATGGTGGGAACGAGGACGATCAGAAGTACGTGGTCTACGAGTGCTACTCGACCATGACCCTCAAGAAGGGTGATCGCGCTCGTCTCTACAAGGTCATTCAGGTCCAGAAGAAGGTCCTCGTGTGTGAGGAGGTTGATCGCAGCCCCTTCATCGCGTTCGTACCGCTTCGTCGCGCCCACTCCATGTGGGGCAACAACTTCGCGGCCCGCGTGATCCCCACGCAGAACGCTCGTACCGTTCTGACTCGTGGCATCCTCGACCACACATCCATCACCAACAACCCGCGCTATACCGTCCTCCAGGGTGGTCTAGTGAACCCCCGTGAGATGCTCGACAACCGCCTTGGTGGCATGGTCAACATCTCGCGTCCCGATGCCGTCCGTCCGCTGGAACAGGCTCCCCTGAACCCCTTCGTGTTCAACACCCTTGAGATGCTCAAGGCGAACAAGGAAGAGACCACGGGAACTAGCTCGCTGGCGCAGGGCCTCAACAAGGACGCCATCTCCTCGCAGAACTCGCAAGGGATGGTGGAGGACCTTGTGGACCTCTCGAAGCAGAGGGCCAAGGTCATCGCTCGCAACTTCTCCATGTTCCTTCAGGAACTCTACATTGAGGTCTATCGCCTCGTGTTGGAGAACGACTCCAAGCAGAGCGTCTTTGAGGTTGCTGGAAATTGGGTGGACATCGATCCGCGCACATGGATTGAGCGCAAGGACGCATCCGTCACCTTCCATCTTGGAAAGGGTGCCGCTGATGCTGAAGCGATGAACTTCACCACGCTCCTGACGATGGCCGCACAGGACCCCGACCTCTCCCGCATGGTGGGCGAGAAGGGCAAATACAACGCCGCCGTCACGATCCTGAAGCTCAAGAACATCAAGAACCATCAGGACTACCTGACGCCTCCCGATCAGCTTCCGCCTCAGGGTCCCGACCCGATGATGATGATGGAGATGGAGAAGCTCAAGGCAGACCTCGCCAAGGCCAATGCCTCCGTTGAGGTTGCCCAACTGAAGCTTGAAGTGGAGCGTACGAAGGCCGAGGCCCTCATCGCGAAGCATCAGGCCGAGCTTGCCAACATCCAGCTTGAGAACATGCTGAAGCTCAAGGAGGACCACCGGAAGGATATGCAAGTTGCGAACGAAATCGATGTGTCTCAGCGCGAGCTTGAGATTGTCGAGTCGTCTCCTGCGGTTGAGCCTGCGAAGGCTATCGTGTCTCCGAACTCGTAGCAATTACTACCTAAGGACATTCCTCAGTGACGACCTCTCGCACACCACGCCAAGCCTTTGCGGAGTGGTTCAAGCGTAAGCCCCTCCCACCGTGGGGGCCTGACCCGATGAACCTCCCTCCGATCCAGCCCTCGCTTCAGACCCCGGCTGACTACGAGAATGTTCTCGGTCCTCCGGCTCCCCAGGTCTCTGGCCTGGAGCGGATGCGCCAATCCAACCGCGACCTCTTCGGGATGCCTGGGGGCCTTCCCCCGAGCGGCAACGGGATGCCTGGGCGACCAGCTCCCGCGCCCCAGGTCGCCTTCCCGATGACGGACCCCATGAATAGCGAGGCCTACAGGCAGTTCCCTGTGGCCGATCCTATGGAGCCAGAGGCCTACCGTGGGCCTCCCATGCCGCCTAAGAGGCCTCAGTACGCCTCTTTGCCCCCGGCACCTGGGTCACTACCGGAGTTCGCTCCTCTGCCGCCTCCACGGCCTCAGGAGCCCGCTCCGCAGCCCTTCCCGCGTGACAGCGAGAGTGGGTGGATCGACCCTGCCATCCTCGACCAGCAGAACGCTGAGATGATGAAATTGCAGGGCAAGAAGTACGAGCCTGGAGATGGCGTGAAGAACTTCGTCGGAAACGGCGGACTCTTCTCGTTCCTCGACGCGCTCCGTCAGAAGCCTTTCGGCACCTAAGGACATGGATGGGACCTCTGCAATGCAAGTCCCATCCCTCACTCCCATGACAGACGCAGAAAACCTCATTTGGGGCGACAAGGCCGAGTCGGTCCTCTCGCACCCTGACTACCAAGACCTCTTCGACAAGCTCACGGATGACCTCGCTAAGGCAATCCTCGCGACCAACGTGACTGAAGAGGCGCTCCGCAACGAACTTTACCACACGTACAACGGAATGAGGGCCTTCGCCCTCCGTCTTGAGACCATGATGAAGGTCCGTGACGACATCATTGCGCGGCAGGAAGCCGAAAATAACGACTCCGTTGCTTACCAAGAAACGATTTAAGGACAACTCATGTCGAGTGCTATCGGAAACGACGCACCTTTTGAAAACGACCTCAGTGGCGATGACGCTGCCGAGGAACTCCTGAAGCTCTGGCAGGACGACGCTGATGAAGATCAGCCATCGGATGAACCGGAGGAGGAGGATGACGAGGACCTCTCATCTGACGACGAGGACGAGGACTCTGACGAGGACGCTGATGACGATCAGGAGGACTCTGATGAGGACGAGGACGAGTCTGATGAGGACGAAGAGGACGAGGACGAGCCTAAGAAGCGCAAGGTTCTAAAGGACGACGCCCTCGTTAAGGTGAAGGTTGGTGATACCGAGGAGGAAGTCCCGGTTTCCAAGCTCACCCGTCTCTACGGACAGGAGAAGGCTCTCACACAGAAGTCTATGGAAGTCGCAGAACGTCGCAAGGAGCTTGAGTCTCTGGGCGAGCGTCATGTGGCTGCCTCTACCGCTCTCCTTGAGAGGGCACATGCGCGTTACGAGCCCTTCGCTAAGATCGATTGGGCTCTTGCGGCGAAGAACTTGGATCACGATGAATACAACGCGCTTAAAGAACAAGCTACGTTGGCTTATCAGGACATCCAGTTCCTCTCCCAAGAGGTCGAGAGTTATGTAGCGGAGGTTCAACAGCAGCGTGAATTTGAACGCATCAACACCGCCAAAGAGACCCTGAAGGTACTCTCTGATCCCAAGACCGGAATCCCCGGCTTTAATCAGCAGACGTACAAGTCGATCCTCGAATACGCCGTGTCCGAGGGCCTCCCCATTGAGGCCGCGAACCAGATCGTAGACGCCGTGCCACTGAAGTTCATGTGGAAGGCGATGATGCTCGACAAGGGCAAGAAGGCTGTGACCACGAAGGTCGATAAGAAGAACAAGAAGATCGTCAAATCGCGATCCTCGTCTGATGCCTCAAAGCCCACGTTCACCAAGTCCAAGGATAAGGACGCCGTATCTCGCCTGAAGCGTACGGGGCACCCCGACGACGCCGCAGCAGCCCTCTTGGCTCGTTGGGCGGATTCTGACGACTAATCATATAGCAATAGCTATCTTTCACTCATTCATCCAATAAGAAGAAACAACAATGCCTACTTATCAGACTTACCAGCAGGTTGGTGCGAAGGAAGATGTCAGCGACATCATCTCCAACCTGACGCCGACCAAGACCCCGTTCATCTCCAGCATCGGCACGGAGAACATCCACAACACGCTGTTCCAGTGGCAGGAGGACGAGCTTCGCGCTGTCCAGGCGAACGCTCAGGTCGAAGGTTTTACCGCGACTGATGCTACGATCAGCCCGACCTCGATGCGTCAGAACTTCACGCAGATTCTCGAAAAGACCATCAAGGTCTCGGGTTCTGCTGATCGTCGTGACACGTACGGTCGCGCCAAGGAGTCGGCCTACCAGATGTCCAAGGCGATGCAGGAGGTCAAGCGCGATCTTGAACACGCTGCCATCGGCACCAATCAGGTTGCCGCTGCCGGTAACTCCTCGACCGCTCGCACGTTCGCTGGCGTCCAGCAGCAGATTCACGCGGATCACCGCAACGTCACGGGCGGCACGACCACGTACCTCTCCGAGCCGCTGCTCCTCACCGCGCTTCAGGAACTCTGGACCGCTGGTGCTGATCCGTCTGCCGTGATGGTGACGGGTGACAACGCCATCCGCGTTGCCGACTTCGCCAAGGCTTCGGGCCGCTTCCGCGAAATCACCAACGGCACGGCTGATCGCAAGATCGTCAACGCTGTGGACCTCTATGTCAGCCCCTTCGGTCAGGTGAGCATCCAGCTCAACCGATTCCTCCGCGCGGGCGACACGCTGGTTTACAACCCCGACGATTGGAAGCTCTGCGTGTTCCGTAACTGGTTCCGTGAGACGCTTGCTAAGACCGGCGACAACATCATGATGATGGTGGTTGGCGAGTTCTCGCTCAAGCACAAGAACTACAAGTCGTCCGTGGTCATCCGCGAAGCGGCTGCCTACTAATCCGCTTGGGGACCCTGGGGAAACCTGGGGTCCCTTTTTTTGCATAGCAGTTACCATGAATAGCCCAACAATCATTGATACCAGCGTGGACTTCCACGACAGCGCGGATGGTCTCCTCATCCAGCATCACCAGGAAATCCCGCAATCGTTTCTCGACCAACTCAAGGAGGCCCGTAACGGGTCCGCAGGACGGCCAATGAGGGACTTCGAACGAGTCGCCTCCATCCCGGTCTCTGTCTACGAGAAATGGCTTCGTGAAGGCTACGACGCACAGAAGGAGCCCGTCTCCAAGACGCTCGCCAAGATGCGGATCGAAGGCCTCGAATATTTCATCACCACCGAAAAGAGAATCTAAATGAACTATGGGGAGCTTCAGGACCTCTTTAAGAAGCGGTTGAACCGCAGGGATGTCACACAGTCCCTCGTGGAAGCGTTCATCAAGGACGCCATCCAGAGGGCTCAGCGGCTCCTCCGTTCTCCCGGCTCAGAGGCCGCATCGATCATCACCGTAGGAGAGGCTTTTGACGGGCTCGCCATTCCAGGCGACTACCTCAAGCTCATCTCCATCACCGTCAACGACAACGAGCTTGTGCGTCGTGATCTGGGCACCTGTCTCAAGGGCGCAAAGGTCCCAGGCATCCCGCGCTTCTTCGCTCGCAACCGCAACCAGTTTCTTCTCGCTCCGCGTCCCTTGGCCGGGGATGAGATTACCATCGTCTACCACGCGGACTTCAGCGCCCTTTCGAGCCTTGAGGACACCAACTGGCTCACGGAGATTGCTCCCGATGTCATCATCGATGGGGCTCTCTCGGATGCGTGTGACCACTTCAGCGACCCTCGCGCTTCCACTTTCGAGGCGAACTTCATCAAGTCCATCACCGACCTGAATATGCAGGCTTCGGACGATGAGCTTACCAACGCTGCCCAGGCTCCTGGGTTCTCACTCGACTTCGCATCGGAGGAGGGCTTCTAATGGCGAAATCTTCCTTCTACCAAGGCAATCCCACGGCCTCTAAGGTCGAAGAGGTCGAGAGCATCCTCGCGCAGGCCCTCCAGGCCGCCCAGGAAGTCATCGACGATGTGAACGCTGCGGGAGCAAGCGCCCTCGCGGCTCAGACCTCCGCAACCAACTCGGCCAACTCCGCTACGGCGGCTGCTGGCTCTGCTGCAACAGCGGCCACGCTTCAGGCGAACACCCAGGCTCTCAAGGACGCTGCGGAAGCGGCTGCGACCGCTGCGGATGCGTCCGAGGCTGTAGCGTCCTCCAAGGCCTCTGAGGCTTCTGCCTCCGCTGCTGCGGCTGCGGCTGATGCGGCTACGGCCAACTCCAGCGTGGCGGTGACGGTTGCGGCCCGTGATACGGCTGTGGCGGCCAAGACCGCCGCTGAGACCGCTAGGGACGCCGCACAGGCCTCTCAGACGGCTGCGGCTACCTCTGCCACAAATGCCGCAGGATCGGCGTCTACGGCCTCCACAGCGGCCTCTACGGCCACGACGAAGGCCAGCGAGGCCTCTACCTCTGCCAGCAACGCGGCGACCTCTGCCTCCACGGCGACCACGAAGGCTTCTGAGGCCTCCACGAGTGCCTCTAATGCGGCCACGAGCGCCTCAACGGCGACCACGAAGGCCTCTGAGGCTTCGACCTCTGCGACCAATGCGGCCACGAGCGCGACCAATGCTGCCAACAGCGCGGCGGCTGCGGCCACCTTCCAGCCCTCCAACTATGTGCTGAAGGCGGGTGATACCCTAACGGGTGGCCTGATCGTCAATGCCGGTAGCGCACAGTACCCCACGGGTCTCCAGATCAACGCTTCATCCCATGCGACCTCAAGGCGCGCGGGGATCACCCTTGGGAACTGGTCGTTTGGGCAGGACTCTGGTGGTAACGGCACTAGGGACTTCTTCTTCTTCGACGGGACGCGGGTTCCACTTTTATTTGATACGACGGGCCTAACCTCCCTCCAGCACGGAGCGGTCATCAGCCGTAACACTGCGGGTGCCTATGCGGCCACCATCAAGCAGGGCCGTGGTGTCAACTTCGGCCATGTCCTCTCGCTTGAGTGCAACGGCAACATCGGAGGCGGTACGGACGCTCCCCGCATCCACTTCATCGTCCCAGGTGTCGTGGAAGCCTCGTGGGGCATGGATACCAGCGGGCGGATGATCTACAACACGGGTGCTTCGTCAGCCAGCAACGGCACGAACCGCATCATCCTCGCCCAAGACGGCAACATCTATTCGAGCTATTGGGGCGATTGGTTCTCCAACCTCTTCGCGAACGCCACCAACAACGGAAACATCCGTGTTGCCAAAACCGGCGATACGATGACCGGCAACCTTCAAATCTCCAACACCTACCCGCAGCTTCAGATGAACGACACCGAATGGGGTAATCGTTCGATCCTGCATGATGGTGGACAGATCGGGTTCCTCAACAACGGTGGTGGTTGGGCATGGCGCGTCGATAACGGTGGAGCCTCTTGGCAGAGCGGTGGCATGACGGTCACTGGTAACATCGCGGCCACGGGTGCGATTTCGTCCACCCTCGCTGGTGAGGCGCTCTACACCTCCAACGGCTATATGTTCCTCAACCGACAGGGCGTGGTCGTCTACCTCAACAAGTCGGATGGTGCAGGCGGCATCCAACACTTCCGCTGCAACGGAACGACCGTTGGCTCCATCAGCGTCACGACCACCGCAACAGCCTACAATCAGTCGTCGGATGTTCGTCTCAAGGAGGACTTCCAAGACCCGACCGATGAGGTTGAGGAAATCCTCGACAACATCGAGATTGTGGACTTCCGCTGGAAATCGGCGGGTGTTCGTCAGATCGGCGTGATCGCTCAGGACCTCTACAACGTCGAACCCCGTGCGGTTCAAGAGGGCGAGGAGTACGAGGACGAGGAAGTCGATCCCGAGACCGGCGAACGCCGCACGGTCATGAAACGCTCCTATTGGGGCGTGGATTACAGCAAGCTCGTCCCTCACGCGATCCAAGGCCTCCAGACGGCCCGTAAGCGCATCACCGTCCTTGAACAGGAGAACACCATCCTGAAGGCCCAGATGGCCTCCGTGATGGCTCGTCTCGCGGCCCTAGAGGCCCGTTCTGCGACCTAAAGAGTAGCAATAACCAACAATGACGATCAAATACAGCAAGGCCTCCCTGGACAAGCTCCAGGGGGTCCATCCCGACCTCGTGCGTGTGTTCATGCGCGTGGCGGAAATCTGCCCCGCCGATCTGGATTTCAGGATCACATGCGGTCTCAGGACTCTAGCCGAGCAAAAGAAGCTCTTGGCCGAGGGGAAGTCCCGCACCCTTAAGTCTCGCCATCTCACAGGCCACGCC
>Ga0256851_1000140_pt1 | contig 8688 bp, 2 predicted proteins | sample BONnt4_FD_181165 | JGI IMG/M metagenome (GOLD analysis project Ga0256851, IMG submission 181165) | Terrestrial sediment cell enrichment communities from Utah, United States - BONCAT_SYTO_Terrestrial_sediment - 4 | ecosystem: Environmental > Terrestrial > Deep subsurface > Rock core/Sediment... | reverse complement strand
CTCTACGCGCTTATGGGGAATAGTAAACCCGAGCTGAGCAAATACAATGCCGACTATATCAGCGGCTATGCGGATGTGGAAAGTGTAGGCACCGACAGCAACGGCTTATTCATCCAGCTTAAGGATAAGGGGCATGCATTGCCTTCCCAGGTTTGCGAAGACTTTGTGCGTACCCAACGGGCAGGCAGGTTTAAGATGGATAAGAACGGTAAGGTTTCCCTTAACGAAGTACCAGACAAAGGCGATATCGTGGCGAAGGTAAAAGGGCTGATGGACTATCGTCAGATCTTGTCTAATCTCGGTTCCCTGTGTCTGCAACTCGACCCGGAATTGTCTTACTTCAGGATTCCTTTCCCCGGCAATAAAAAAGGGGGCGGCCTGCGCGTAAAGCGCCTGCTGACCTATGACAAAGGCTTTGACGGCCAGCCGGTACTGTATGGCAACGAATATGACTACAGGATATTTGACGAGGGCCTGAACAAGTGGCGTTCCAGCGGGGTGGCTACCAACGAGCCGGCCAGCATCCGCGAAGAGAACGTGCTGGTGGAGTATATCGCCCGCAAAAAGCAGAAGTGGATTTCCAAGATCATTTCAGGGGAAGATAAGCAGCAGGCCGAAGGGCCGCTGGGTGAGTCGATTATGCCGGCCCCGGCCGTGGGCTATGCCCGCGTGTTGGTAAAAAATATCCATAGTGGTATAACCCATACCGGCTTTACGGTAAAAGAATACTACACGGCCAAAGACTTTCCTGTTAAGGTGAAAACTTCTCCGCTGGATATCAAGACGCGCTATGTACCTCCACAACTGTTGAGCATTTCCGAAAGCAAAGTATGGGCAGCACAGGGCTTCTACTTCATGCTCAACAACATGCACGGGCAGGTGAAACGGGTCGCCACTTATGCCGGAATCTATTCCGAGCAGCAGGGGCTGACGAAGGAGGCGCTCTCTTCGGAAACGGTATACGAATACGTGAAGCCGGGCGAGCAGATCCGGGTACAGAAAGAGTTTGACGGCAAAATTGCATGGGCTTACCCGGGCCGGGAAACCGACGTGACCATTGCGCACAAGGCTGTGACAGAACAGTACACCGATGCAAACGTGGAGTCGGATGTGAGTGTGGTTACTTTTATTTTTCCGCCCGTGTTCTTTACGTACTTCCCTTCCGTGACGAAGAGTGATATGGGCTTGTATACCTATGCCACCTCCAAGGTGGTGCGCTACCCGGCTATCCTGAAAAAGGTGTCCTCCACACAGCAAGGCATGACCCAGACCACCGAACACCTGGTGTTTGATGCAGCCTCGGGCAAGCCGGTACTTACCAAGACGGAAGACGAGGTGAAGGGCAACTATGTGAGCAGGGAGGCCATGGCCTCGTGGTTTTACCCGGGCATGGGGGCCAAATGGATGACCGAGAACAAGACCGTTAGCCTAACCGGTAAGAACATGGTGCTGACTTCGGAAGGAGGAAAGTGGTTTATCCAGCTTAAAGGTACTCCCCTGGAATCCTGCGAACTGTTTAAGGAGTTTACGCCCGGAGACCTGGTGTTGCTTAACAACAAGTACCCGGCCCACATAGATGTGCCGGATTGCATGCGCCTGCGGATCCCAGTGTACCCGGCGGCCAACATGCTTGACAAGGACTTTGCCAACAATGGGCTGACTATTCAGACTTTCAAGATTCTGCGCAGCGGGCGCAGCAATCAACTCGGGGCCAAAGCCGGGGCAACGGTTCAGCACTATAATATGCTGCCGGCCAGTTTGCTGGATTCTACGCAGCGGTTAGGCGAAGTGAAGCCAAATAGCTTTGAATCGGACTTGGAAAAAAATCTAAGCACTACAACGTACGGAGAGTTTTGGCTGAACGGGGAATATGAACCCATGAACGTGCCCATGTTCGCCAACAGGCTGAGCAACGCCTGCACAGGCAACGGAGCCCGCACGTTTGTCCGCCAAATGCGCTTCCGCAAGCAAAAAGAGGAGGATGGTAAAGTGATGCTGCAACTGCTCTCCTTCGAGGTGTCGTGCGACGGCAAGAAAACCTGGACTTTAGTGGAATAACAAATTAAGAACCGCTTTCCGCAGCTGCGCCCGGTTTCCGACACCGGGGCCGGGTGCAGGCAGGAAGCGAACCTATACCTGTAAAAAATAATCAGATGAAAATAGTTTACCCAACCGGTTTCGCTGGGATGAGGAAGGTGCTGCTTGCAACGGTTCTTTTACTTTTGGCAGCTATAGAGGGCTATACACAGGACGGTGGTATATCCGGACCCCAAAAAATTTGCCCGGGTGAGCAGGCAACCTACTACATATACTACCCCAAGCATAATCCGGGTGATCCACCTCCCCGCTACCAGATTGCTTCGAAGTCTTCCGGGCAGGAAGGCATCCAGGCTGCCCCTAGCAAGGGAGGGTCTGGCAAAGCAGTTGCCAGCTATAGTACGGGGATGCGGTTTATCTGGGGGACCTCCAATGGTACGTATTATGAATCGACGGTGAATGGGTTTACGTTGAAAAGCAGCGAACGTCTACCTGTTATAATAACTGCTGAAGTTTACGGTTCAGGCTTTTATTACGTGTATAGGCTGCAAGTCACAGCCGGGGGAACAGCCCCTGCTGCCCCTATGGTGACGGTTACGCCTACGATTGCCTGCCCCGGACAAAATGTGACCTTGTCGGTAAACTCCACTGCTGTAAATCCAAGGTGGTATGATGCCAATGGCAGTCACCTGCCTCAGTATGAAGGACAGAAACAGATTACGTTAAGCGGTGTTACACAGGCCCAAACCCTGCAGGTGGCTGCGGTGAACGGGTGCAGTGAAAGTGCGCGGATAAAGGTAACAGCCCAGGTGAAAACATTGTCGGCTCCAACAGCTACTGGCGCTACCGTGTGCCGGGGCAGTTCGGCGCGGCTGACAGCTTCAGGCTCTCCTTCCGGGCGCTACCAGTGGTACCGGGCCGACCTAACGCCCATTGCCGGGGCCACAGGGAGTGAATATAACACAGGACCTCTGGAAACGGCCACCGATTTTTTAGTTAGCTGTTTCGATGCTACCTGTACCAGCCTGGAAAGCTCCCGGACTATGGTGAAGGCGGAAGTGTTGCCGCAACCGACTGTGTCGATAACGTCGGTGCCTGCCGACATAAAATTGGGCAAGTCTTTCAGTATCCGCATCAGTGGCGGCAGCGGCAACAGCTATACGGTAAACTGGGGGGATGGCAGTGATGTTGTCTCTATCGGGAGTGCTACCACGGCTACTTATGCTTACAAAAAGAAAGGAACCTATACCATCCGGGTAGAGGCGGTAAATGCCCAGCAGTGCCGTGCCGGTGCCGAAGCACGCATTAACGTGTACAGCGTGCTGTGGGAAAATGCCTTCCCGCCTATTGGACAGGTGAAAAAAAACCAACGGAACGGAAGCTATGTGCTGCTGGATGCATGTAGTCGGGAGTATGTGCTGGAGTGCTTCAGCGGCGTGGGTAAAGAACAGGAAAATGTCGTGCAGAGCGCTTACCAGGCCTACGCCTACACACCGGTGAGTGGTACGGGCAGTAATCCTTACCAGGAGGGACAGCGGGTGCTGCGGCCGGTGACCACTTTTAGCTACAACAATTTCGGCGCTACCGCGCCTGGCGACAATTCGGTGGCCGGCACCTTTAGGGCCGCGCCTTTTAACTGGCAGGCCGATGCCGGCCTGCACACGGGCAACTGGACGCCGGGCAGCAAGGCCGTATCGTTTTCGCCCGACGGGGATGTGCTGGAAGAAGTGAACCCCTTAGGCGTGAAGAGCAGCGCCAAGTTTGGTTACGGCAACGCGCAGGGTTTTGCCAAAGCACTGCCTTATGCAGTGGCACACAATGCCGCGCACAAGTCGGTACTGTTCGAGAGTTTTGAAAAGGTATACAACAAAGCGGGCGTGAACACCTTTGAAGACGATCTGCTGCTGGACGGAAAAGAGGCTCTGCTGGCTTCAGGTGCCGGGGCGCATTCGGGCACCGGTTACCTGCAGCTCAATGTGGCGGGCCAGCAGGCACGCTTTACCACCCGGCCTTTTCCTACCGCCGATTTCGGCCAGCAAGCCTTGATTAAAGTTTGGGCCAGAATAGGAACGCCGGCCCTGAGCAAGCAGCAGCTGGGGTCCCATTCGCTGTCGGTACTGCTGAAGGAGCAGAACAAAACGTTGCCGATGACACCCGTGGCCCAGACGGGCGAGTGGATCCTGTTTGAAAGAGCAGTGGATATTGTTTTTGACACGCCGGCTTTGCTGACGCCCGTGCTTGTGTATGCGGGCGGGGCAAGCGTGCATATCGATGACCTGCGCATCCAGCCTGCCGGGGCCCAGGTAACAGCTTATGTATATGATGCGCGGACGCTGAAACTGCTCACCAGCTTCGACGACCAGCACTTCGGCCTGTACTACCAGTACAACGACGAAGGGCAGCTGGTACGCAAGCAGATCGAAACCGAGCGCGGCCTGAAAACCATACAGGAAACACAATACAACCTACCTAAAGTATCGCAATCACCATCACAACCTTAAGCTACTCATGAAGACATTCCTTCTTTTGGTTTTCCTTGCCTGCTGGGGCGAGGAGACTCCCAAGGTATCACCGGCTGAGCAGGAGTGCCGGCAGCTGGTGCTCAGCGCTTACGGCAAAGTAGCCGAGCCGGAGCAAAGCAGCCAAAACCACCTGCTCGAATTCAAGACCACTACCTATTACAAAGTGCCGGGCGAGAGCCAGGTGAGCCGTGCGGAATCGCTTACGCGCATGGAGCGCAGCGGCAAGCAGGTGTACCTGGAGAATGAAGCGAGCCGGATCGTGAAAGATGAAGACATGATGGTGGCCGTGCTCAAGGAAAAGCGCCAGATACTGGTGGCCGGCAATTCGCCCCTTGCCCAAAATGCAGACCAGCTGCAACTGGTGCGGGACCTGCTGCTGAACGAAGCCCGGCTGACGGGCTGCCAGGCGGCCGGCGAAGGGACGGTAAAGGAGATTGCCTTTACGCTGCCCGAACACCTGGTGGAGCAGTACCGGATAAAAGCCATGACTTTTTGGGTGGATGTGAAGCTGCAGCAGGTAAAAAAGGTGGAGCTGCGTTATGCCGAAGGGCAGCCCGTGGAGCGCCATGTGGTGGCTTTCCTGCGCCAGGAGCAAGGCGCCAAACCCGCCCACAGCTTTAAAAGCCCGCTGGCGCTGGTGTTTGATGCCCAGGGCAAGCTGCTGCCGGCCTATAAAGGATTCACCCTTTCAGATTACCGCAATAAATGAGTATCCCATCGCCTGCGCCGCGCCGGAGAAGTGGCGTGCGCGGCACATCCACAGCTATGAATTCCTTCTTACCGGACGTTTCTTCCATTAACCCTTTTCAGTCTTTCACCCTTTTCACCCTTTTCACCGCAAGGACAGGCATGAAAACATTTTCACAACAGGGCTGGGCAAAGCAAAGCAAAGCCATCTTCTTTTTACTGCTGCTGGCACTGCAGCTGCCCCCCTACGGCGGGCATAGCCACAGCGCTGCGCTGCATAGCACGATGCTGCTGCGTACGAGCCTGAACACCACGACGGGTAAGGAACTGGTGCTGCGCGGGGCCGCCCTTACCGGTAGCCATACGCTGACGTTGCAAAAGGCTACCGCCCCTGGCGGCTGCCAAAACAGGCAGCTGAAGAAAGCGACGCTGCAGGCAAAGCTGGATCTGGGTGAAACCTATAACCTGGGCTCGACGGCTTTTGCGGCGCAGGTGCAGCTTACTTTCCGCAGCAAGCGCGCGGGTGCCTATACCGACGCCATCAACAAGAGCGTGACGCTGCAGGTAAACCAAAACAGCCCCGAGCAGCTCTACAGCTATAACTTTACGGCCCGCCATGCAACTACCGACGAGATAGAGGTAAAAGTTATTTCGGTAAACGGCGGTGCGGTGGCCGGCCACCTGCGCCTGACCACGGGCTACAGCGAGGAGTTTGCCCTGGACGTGAAATCCGAAACGGCGACCCCGGCGAAAATGAGCACCCCGAACGGCTCGGTTAGCCCGGCCTTTGAACAGGAATTTACGTGGACTTCCAGCTGCGCCGACATCCCGGCTTACCAGCTGCAACTGGCCAAGCTGCCGGAGGGAGACACGAGTACAATCTGGAAGCAGGGCTTGGAGAAAAATGCGCTGCTGGTAGAAATCAGTAAGGCAGAGCTGAAAGGCGGGGCGCTTTCCTATAGGCTGACGATGGCCGAAGGCTCGGGCAGGTATCTCTGGCGGATGCGCGCTATCGGCAGCCTGGCGGGTGGCGTGGCCAACCCGGCCAACTGGGGTAACTGGAGCCAGGCGGCGGCGTTTGCTTATGTGCAGCCCGACGAAGACAAGAACTGGATTTACAGCCGCACCTTTACCGAGGGCAACCGCGTGGCCGAGCGCCTGAGCTATGCCAACGGCCTGCAGCAGCCCCGCCAGGCGCAGACGCGCGTGGCTGCGGATAAGCAGGTGGTGGCCACACAAACCCTGCAGGACTTTGCCGGCCGCGACGCCCTGCAAAGCCTGCCGGTGCCTGTGCCGGGCGACACGCAGCTGGGCTATAAAAGCAAGCTGTTGAAAAACGCCAAAGGAGAGGCCTACAGCCCGGCCGACTTCGACGGCGACCTGAGCTATACTAAGCCCGGGAAGGCTACGGAAGGCAACTATTATTCGGCCCAGAACACCGGAAACAACGAGGGCGTGCCCGATGCCGAAGGTTATGCCTTTACGCGCACGCGCTTTGCCGCCGACGGCACCAACCGCGTGGTGGAGCAAAGCGGCGTGGGAGCCGCCCACAAAACAGGCTCCGGCCATACGGTACGTACTCTCTACAGCGAGCCCTCGGAGGCCGAGCTGGTACGCCTTTTCGGTAAAGAGGCGCCGCAAGCCAAGAAGGTGCAGAAGATCATGACCCTGGACCCGAACAACACGGCCTCGGTAAGCTACCAGACCGAAGACGGCAAGGTAGTAGCCACGGCGCTGGCGGCCGGTGGCACCCCGGCTTCGCTGGAGGCCTTGGCCTCGAAAAAGGGGGCCACGCTGCCGGTATGGGAGCTGCTGGAAGAGAAAACAGCCTTTAACGGGGTAGGGAGCAGGACCACCAAAGCACTGCTGCTGCCAGAAAGAAAGGCACTGAAGATCGAATACAGCCTGACGCCGCAGGCCGTGGCAGCCCTCTGCGCTCCCGATGCCTGCAAAACCTGCGATTATAAAGTAGAGATCATCCTGCACAACCAGGAGTACATCGATTCGACCAAGGTGCTTTTAAGCAGACCTATTTCTGCCGGCACCTGCGGCAGCGTAGTAGTACCTAAAATGGATATTACCGTCATGCTAGAGGCAGGGGTGCCTTACCTGCTGGAGAAACGTGTGACGGCTTACAACGATGCCGGGCTGGGCGATGGCAGCACCCAACTGGACGTGCTGTTGAAAAACCTGCGCGCAAAGTATGCCGGGGAGTTGACCAAGGGCTATTGGCCTGCCATTATGCAGAAGCTGGAAGCCAACGACCTGGACGGGCTATACGCCTACCTGAACAACTTACAGCAGCAGAATGTGACGCTGCAAACCGAAGACGGGGACCAGTTTTATGCCGTGCCGCTGTTCTGTAAGGAGGCGGGCAATGTGATGATCCGTATCCCGTACCTGAGCGGTGCCCGTATTGAGCCGGACGCCTGCCCGAGCAGCCCTACGGCGTATGCCGACTATTTTAAGCAGGTATGGGCCGACAGCAGCTATACCTGGGCGGACGCCTTCCCGGCAGGACCCAGCGAGCAGGAGTTTGCTACCCTGATCGGGCAGCTGCTGGCCGACAGCGAGTATAAGAACGCCGAGGGGGGCAAGCTCTTTACCTGTACCGAGCTGTGGGCCTGCTGGCGCGAACAGGTATCGGTGTTCGGGGCCATGAAACGCCAGCAGCAAGCTAATTTTAAAGAATGGCAGGTTCCGGGCAAACCCCAGGTGGGCAGGCCCTACAGCCTGCTGGAAAGCTTCCTGTCCTGTGCCGGCATCGAGCCCCTGTATTTTTACGCCAAGGGCAACCCGCCTGCCGGGCTGGAAAGATTTTATAAGTACGCGGCCTTTGACCAGGCCGACCCCATCCACCAGAACTGCGCCCGAACAACGCTGGGCACGGCCGCTACTACGGTGTACACGGCTGCCATGCTGAACGGGCTGAGTGCGCCGCAGCGCCAGGCCATTGCCAGGTGCGTGCTGTACGCCCAGGCCGACCCGCAGGGGCGCGATGCCGAAACCATTGCCCGCGAGCAGGAGCGTAAAGTAGAGGAAGCAGCCCGGAAGTCCTGCGCGGACCTGCGCAACGCCTTTGAGGCGGCCGTGATCCGGAGCCTGGAGGAGCAGGGACGTCCCGTGGAGCAGTGCGTGGTGGACAAGACCGTGGATGAACTGGTGAAGAATTGCCAGGCCGGCACCGACCTGACCTTGTACGAGGAAAACGGCAGGATGCGACTGGGCACGCCCGCAGAGTTGGAGCGCCTGCAGAAGATGATGGGCGGCCAGTTCGACCTGAAAGTAGCGCCGGAAGGCACCACTTCCGGTGAAGCAGGGTATGAGTTTGTGGCACCAACTTCAGGTGCAATAGCTGGTGCATGGAAAACTATAAAGCCGCTGTTGGCAGATGATGGACTTGATGCAATGGGAGACCCAGACTTCAGCTACGGTGTTAAGT
>Ga0256851_1000136_pt1 | contig 8929 bp, 4 predicted proteins | sample BONnt4_FD_181165 | JGI IMG/M metagenome (GOLD analysis project Ga0256851, IMG submission 181165) | Terrestrial sediment cell enrichment communities from Utah, United States - BONCAT_SYTO_Terrestrial_sediment - 4 | ecosystem: Environmental > Terrestrial > Deep subsurface > Rock core/Sediment... | reverse complement strand
CTCTCTTCGTGCCTTTTCTTCTGCTTCACGAATAGCTAAATTTTTGTAATGAATATAGCGCTCATATGCCTTATTTTTCGCAGAAACGAGTGAGCTCCGTTTGTCTTTATCCTGTTGAAAATAATCCATTAATTCTCTATTTAACTTTTCACGACTTACATCAAAGTCATTGGAAGGAATCTTTGTATTTGATAGGTTAGGAACCGTACCTACATAAGAACTGTATGCTGAGCTTGCCTCTGAAACCTTACGATCATGCTCTGAGATCGCATCTCCTAGCTTTTGATACAATTTATGATACTCGTCTCTTTTTTTCTCCGTAGCTGTTCTACCCCAGAATAACACCAACATTCACATCCTCTCTTTTTTCATAAGGTGCCGCTATTTTGATTTTTTCCGCTTTTCCATTCTTAATATAGTACGCCTCATATGGAAGAAGACTTGGTTCTTTATACGGTCGATTCAGAACCTCTAGGATGTTTTGATCGGTAATTCTTCCAACTAAGACACCTGTCTTCTGCTTCTTTATGGCTGATGAAATGTCATCGTACTGTCGCTCAATCGCCCCATGAACGGCACCGGTGACAAAATAAATGCCAACTCTTGCACCTGTTTCAATCAACTTCGTCATGGTGGATTGCGAAGTGAACGACAGCGAATCGATTAAGAATGATGCATCTGTTAGTAAAATGACCATTGGTCTAATTTCTTTTAGGAAATCCCTTACCGTGGTTCTTCCGTCTGTTGCCAACTGAACCTGTCGGAAAGCATCCTCCCTTGCTTCAAACAACTGTTGGACTCTTTCTGTAAAATCGTCCATCTCTACCGATGTTCCTGCATAGAGATTGGCATGATCCTTAAAGACTCTAAATCTAGAAGAAGCATTGTCCACTAAGCCCACATCAATACTCTCATTCATAGAAATACTCGATACAAGTGTTAAGAAGGTCTGTTCGACAGAATCGAGTCGGTCGCTTAGTATTAATGTATTTTGGTCTTCAATTACACTAAGCTGAACGGGCTCTACGTTCTCAAAATCAACAGCAAACGGGATTTCCCCTTTCTGTAGCATTGATTTTGCCTCTGGTTTCGCCATAAAGCCAGTAAACTCAACGATCTCTGGAACCATCGGAATTGGTAATGGACGGATCCCCTGCCACTCATTACACATTTCCTTACCTAACTCCCGAATGTTTTGAATAATAGTGAGTGTTTCTTCTCCTTTAACAGGTAAGGCGGTTTGGAACATCGTTGGCTGCTCCAACTTAACGAGCCCCCGCCCAGGAATCTCCTCAATCGTTAAGTCTGTTCTTCCGACAATATTTCTTGGTTCTGAAGGATCAATCATAAATAACGAGATTTGATGTTTAATATTTGATAGAAGGGCAGCCCTCATGGCACTTTGTCTTCCTGCACTAATAACTAGATGAATACCTACACTAACTCCCTCTCGAGCAATTTGTGCAGCCAGTTTTTCAAACTCATCACGATACACCGCATCCGTAATGGAATCAAAGGTATCGATAATTAAAAGAATCGCAGGAACTTCCCTTCCGCTTGCTTGCTCATACATCTGAATGGTTGCTACTCCATATTTACTTAACTTTTGCTTTCGTTCCTTCATCTCATTTTGTAAACGTCGAAGTAGTTTTCCAACCTTTATTTCCTCATCGACCATAATCGTATCTGCTACATGAGGCATTTCCCTTAATGGAAGCAATCCGTTCGTGCCAAAATCAATCAAATACATATGAACTCTCTCTGGACTATGATGTCTAGCAATATCCAAAGCTACACTTTGTAGGAAGGTCGATTTTCCGTAACCAGGGCTTGAGAACACAGCCATATGCCCATCCTTTGTCAAATCCAATGTTAATGGCTTTTGAAGCTGCATTTCTGGAATATCCAAAAATCCAAATGTGACTTCAATTGATTTTTTCTCCGTATACCATGCTGTCTTATAGTCCACGTCAACCAGTTCTGGCAGGTAAATTCGTTCCTCCAATGGCGGTAACCATGGTCTAGGAAGTTCTTCAATTTGATTTTTCACTGAGTAGGATTGGATATAGTCTACTACCGCATCTAACTCGGTTGGGTATTTCGTGATTTCTTTTCTATTAGATAATCCACTTAAGTCTTTCGAGATAATTTCGTATTGTCCTAGATCATTGATTGCATAGATGGTGGTGTCCAGTAAGTCCTGTTCATCTTTATCAGGAATATAGTCTGCTCCGCTCCAGGCACTTTGGAAAAGCTCATAAATTTCATTATTTCCGACCTGAAGATAGGCACGACCTGGTAAGGTAATTTCTGCTGCATCCGGTGTTTTTAGTATTTCAGTAGAATCACTTGCATTTTGCACCTTTAGGGCAAGCTTGAATTTCGAGTTAGACCAAATTTGATCATCCACTACACCGCTCGGCTTTTGCGTTGCTAATATCAAATGAATTCCTAATGAACGACCAATACGTGCGGTTGAAACAAGCTCCTTCATAAATTCAGGCTGCTCCGCTTTCAATTCCGCAAATTCATCTGATATTAGGAACAAATGAGGCATTGGTTCTTTTACCTCGCCTAATTTATAAAGCTTTTGATACTGGTTTATATGGTTCACATCATATTCAGCAAACAAGCGCTGACGCTTTTGTAGCTCTGCTTTAATGGATGCAAGTGCACGCATCGATTGAGCACCATCTAAGTTTGTAATCGTTCCAAGTAAGTGAGGAAGATCCTTAAATAAATTAGCCATTCCTCCACCTTTATAGTCAATTAATAAAAACGCTACTTCATGTGGGTGGAAGTTAACAGCAAGCGAGATAATATAAGATTGGATGATCTCCGACTTACCCGAACCGGTTGTACCTGCAACAAGACCGTGTGGGCCATGCGCTTTTTCATGGAGATTCAGGTAGACAATATCTTCTTTCCCACGCAGTCCTAATGGAACCGCAAGACTTTTATATGTTTCATTTTTCGCCCACCGCTCCTGTACGGCAAGCTCCTGCACCTTTTCTACTCCATACATCTCGAGGAATGTAACACTTTCAGGAATTGAGTTTCGCAAGTTTTGAAGATGATTAAGAGGAGCTAACGCTCGCGAAACATCTTCCTTGTTGAACCCTACAGTACAGTGATCGGGTCTAAACGATCGATTAACCAGTTCCCCTTCCTCAAGAATGATATTCCCATTCGCTGCATCCCTTATATCAATCACCGTTTTCACATGTTCCGGTAAGGATTGCATCACATCCTGCACAAAGACCAGTGAAACACCTAGTTCACTAGGATCTTCATTAAAGTACTCCATCACTGAGTGATCCAGAATCATCTTTTCATCCGTAATCAAGACAACCATATGTGGAGTGAAATACATCTTCTCATTTTTATTTAATTTTTCATCGATTGCCTGTCTTCGCTCTTTCAAAATTTGATACAGTGAATTTAGCACCTGATCTCTTGAGCGTTCGTGGTATACAAAGCCACGGACATTAATATCACGTAAGCTCGCGTGTGGCAGCCAGCGCATCCAATCCCACTTACTTTTCTCCTCTTCCGGAAAAATGGTGACAAACTGGATATCGTGATAGCTCTGAAACAAGGCAGTCTGCATAACCAACAATTGCAGCTGCTCCAACACAAGATGTCTTTGCCCAATATAACCAACAGGCCCCTTCATTAAGGAAGTAATAACAGGAACATCATCTAACGTCAGATACTTTGATCTTAGTTGCTTTGCATCATCCACTAACTCATCTTTTTCTAAAGTAAATTCTTCAACACTGAACTCAATATCAAAGCTGGATTCCGTTCTCCCTAGCCCGACTCTATATGTGAGAAAATCGTGATGGAACATCGTTTTCTCATAAATACGTGAATCTACTTTTTTAGCCATTGTCCGGATTTCTTCTACGTCTGGAAAATGGTAATGCAATGCGTGCCTTTGTTCCTCGCTTGCTTTATATAGCTCGTGCGATTTTTCTTTTAAATATTGCTTGTAGCTGCTTTCTCTCTCCTTTAAATCCAGTCGGTACTGCTTGGCACTTTTTACATAAGAGGTAATAGAAAAAATAACAGTCGTAACCGTCATTGCAAGCATAGCAATGATATAAAACCCGCTTGGGCTAAAAATGGACACAGCTACCATAGCCCCAATCATGACAAGCGGAGGCACGATAATTCGTGCTAGTTGTTCACTTGGTTTTGCCGGCTTATTGGATGGCTTTGCAATCCTTCTCTTATCCTCTGGTTCACGGTAAATAATGCGAGGCGAACGATGGAAGTCAGGATAATCTTCATCAAAACGTTGTCTTGCTCCAAACACTTCTACTAATTTTGTAACAACCATTCCCGATGTCCCAAGAATTTGAATATCATCGGTTCCTACCCTTACTGCTATTCCTGCAAAGAATAGCTCATCACCCGGCTCTAATGACATCTCACCCTTCACAAGAAGAAAATTGTGATAAACACATCCCTCATACACTTCTAATCGAAAGGAAGCACCGAGCTGATCTCGTATAAACGCTAAAGAAACTCCTTGGTTGACTAGTTTGACATCATCATAATCATTCGATCCAATGGTGATCGTACGGCACTGACTGGTATCAAATAGCTGCCACTCTTTTTGCTCTATTAAGTAAAGTTCTATTTTTTCTTCTTTTAACGTTAGTTCTAAGCTTCCATCAACCTGAAGCTGCTGTTCCCCAACATTACACACTTGACCGTCCCAATGGATTTCAAATGGAGTAGACAAGTCTTTAAATGTAACGGTATAGGACCATTCCTTTCCAACGGTTATGATCTTTGATTCATTTATGTTTAAATGGCATTTGTGCAATACATTTTTATAGCTTAGCAGCAATAATTTCTGTGCCATCTACCTCTCCCTCTCTACACACAAGTAAACTTCGCTTCTTTTATTGCCCTGATGTATTATCTGTTTCATTCGCTTCAGAATTTACGGTTTCTCCTTCAGTAACAGATGGCTGGTTTACTTGTTCTGGCTTACTCACTTGTTCGCTAGCTGGTTCATTCTCTACGGTATCAGACTTAGATGAATTCTCCTCCACCAATGAATCCATTTCGTATTTTTCTGCATATGCTTCATACTGATCTTGATATTCTTGAACTTTCTTTTCCCTTTCTGTTCCACTTAAATCGGGATCATTTTTCACTTGTTCTATCTGCTTAATCAACCCATACATAATTAGCTGCGGATCATCAATATATTTTGCTAAATCCACCGTTCGACTGAATTCGCCTCGCCCGTTATAAATCCAATATAGAAGATAATTCGGATCACTCTTTATACTTACGTTATTTAGAATTGCCTCTTTTTGCTTATCAGATAATCTCTCAGCCTTGATATAAGAGTAGGCAAGAACGTACTTACTCGAATCCGGTAAATCCTCAGGCTCTTGCTCCTCTAGCTGATCAATCACATTGTTATAATCCAATGCTAAAAAGCTGCGATCTGCTTCTAAAAGATGTCCTTGAAAAGGTATTTTTACTAACCCTATATACGCTAATGGAACAGCAAAAATTACGGAGAGTGCCAATAACGAGAATGTTAATCGTTTATAAAGCCTGAACTGTTTTTTCGAAACCACTTGCATGTTCTTCTCTGCGGCTTTTTTTTCCTCCATGTATTTCGCATTTAAAAATTGAATGAGTGAATCGCTATCTTCACACTCTATAACCTGACGCTCGAATTCTGTATCCTTCGCTTGCAGAAGAGAACCAGCCATAAGCTCGTCGTAGGAATATTTCTTTGAAAATAAGGCGATGGTCAGACACTTATACTGAAGTGTGAAGCTCTTTTCATCTAGATGATAAGGGGGGACTAAATCCCGGATGCCACGGTAGATTAGGGTTGGGATTAGATTATCGTCAACGATTAGATTATCTGGATGAAGGAAGAAAGTCATTCGTGTGGTTAAACAATGTTTGAAGCGAGCTAGATTACACAGTAGGCGTAGCTTATCTTTTCGATCCAGCTTAAGAATATCGTCCCAAGTCTTTGCTTTAGGATCAACACTATAGGTAAAGCAAAACAAATCGTCCTCTTCCTTAACAGATGAAGGGACAAATAAGCCTGAGTCACTATTAATCAAAGACATTTGACGAATATCTTTTACACGTGTTTGTGATTTTGGCAATTTTAATTGCCATTGATCTTTATCAATGGCGAATTGGTAAGTGAGTGACTCCATTTGGATCGTTTTTTCTTTCATGATTTCCGACTCCTTTTACGCTTATAAAACGGTTAAAATATCGCCAGTCGTTACTGGATGATCAATAAGGCGATCATCATCTGCCAATATCAACTCTTTTTCTGCAATTTTCACTGCGAAGAGAGCTTCTACTTCTAAGGCAAGATTTAGTGTTTCATTTACATTCGCTAGCAATTGCTTAATTGGCTGGTGCAAGGGGATTCGTAAATCATATGCCCCTTTACCCCATTTATCAAAATCTATTGTTATATTTACATGCGTCTCTTTTGCCATGGTATCCCTTCTATTCAAGTAATCTTCTCATCATAAAATAAACCCCTCCACAGCATGCAACAACAAAACCAACAAGAGCTGTAGCAATTTTTGAGCTTGAATCTCCTTGACCGGCCTGGTTAACGGATTGAGGATTTTCAACTTTATAGTCGCTTGAAAAAAGCGTATTTTTGGAAACCTCTAAAGTTTCATTTGAATCTTTCGGTTGAACAAATAAGTTTTGTTCAAGGTTCTTTAGTGTACTGTCCATTTCTTTTTGCTTATCTTGGATAACAGCCCGAGTTTGTTCCTTGAACAAACCCGGTGCCTGTTTTTCTAACTCCGTTACTTTTTGGGACTGTGTATCCTGGTTCTTTCTCTCTTCCATGTCCTGGCCAATGCGATCTGTTTTTAAACGCATCTCTCCACTATGATCTAGGCTTCCCTCTGCATAAGCAGAGAGTGAACCTATAGTTGACATCCCAACAGTAAAGAAAACCAAAATACTACATACTTTCAGTAATTCCTTCATTGCTTACCTCCTCGTTTTTCGAAAAACGATGGACTACAAACAACTGACCGATTAGAGCAGCGATCATAATTGCTAGTAACGCGTAAATAATTCCTTGAGTATTTGCAGCACTGTTACCAAATCCCATCAATAATTTCTCCACATATTGAAGCGGTGAAAACTCTTTTAGCTTAGCTGCAGAGGAGGCCTTATCAAAATGCAGTCCAATAGCTTCCGTTAAGAACAAGTACAAGCTTAAAATAACTAATAGGATGAACATTCCTCCCATTTTTAACTGGCGAAGTAAATAGGTTGCAACGAGAAGCATCGTCATCATAATCAAAGTAATGACTCCGACCCAAGATAAAAGTCTTTCCTCGTTTATTTGTAATAAATAGCTTGAGAGCAGCCCGATCACGAGTCCCTCAACTAGACCGACACAAGCAGTTACAATAGTGATTGGAGTATTCATTCCTACCATTGTTTTCTCTTGAGAGAATGAATCATTTGCGAGTTTTCTTCTTTCATTATTTGAAATAGCATAAGCCGTAAATAAAGCAACGATGCAGCAAATCAAGACTATGAAATATGCAGTATATGAGTCTCCCGCCATGATAACACCAGCATTTTTCGTTTCTACCGGATTCGATAAGAAGCTTAGTAGATTCTCATTTGGTCGATCTCCGATACGACTATTAGCAAGTACTCCAGCAAAGTTCGTAGCAAAGTCCTGGTCTTCCGCTAATTTATTCGTTAAATTATCCGAAAGCTCCCCTGCCTGCTTTACAAGAGTGGTTCCACTTGCTTGTATGTCTTTTGCCTGGTTATCAATCGCATCAAATGTATCATATACATGGTCAGCTGATGTTAGGTTACTTTTCGATTGATCTACAAGGGATTGGCTAGATGCTAGTAACGAGCTAAAATTACTATCTAAAGCAAGAACTGCCTTTTGCTCGTCGTCCCCAATACCTAATATTTTGGTTTGTTCCTCCTGAAGCTTCGTACTCTTATCACGCCATTTCGCTAAGTCCTCTAGCGTTTTTGTAAGATTTGTATTTTGTACTTCTGCTTGAGCCATGGTCTTCTGAATCAATTCAGTTAAGAGCTTGGAATTATCATTAGCACTATAAACGAGTTCCAAGTATGCCTCTATCTTTGCTTTCAGTTCTTCCGTTTCGGCGCGGAATTCTTCCGTTGTTTGAGAAGCAACAAAATTGGCTAATATATCTACAATATCCTGCTTATTGAATAGATAGTATAGGGAATCCTCGGTGGCTAAATCTTTCAAACTAACACGATTCAGTTCTTCCGCAAATTCAGAACGGCTAAACTGATCCAATTCAACCCCAAAGTATAAATCATATAGGGCCAACAACTTTTGGTAATCCTTCACTGTGTCACTTGCTGAATTTATTAGAGTATCGGTTGAGTCGTTTACAAGTGGTGACAACAACTGATGAGTGATTAAATTGTTAACGATTTTTAGCTTTTCAACGATTGTGATTGGAGTAGGATCTGGCTTTTCTTCTAATGGATCTTTGGGTGGATTTTCCTCGGTCCCTTTCGTAGGTTGAGTACTTTCCTGTTCCCCAGTAGCCGGACTTTCCGAACCTTCTGTTGTTCCCTCTGTCGGTGTCTGGACTACAGCGAGTTCTGTCTGTCCTTCAGTAATCGATTCTTCAGACTCTACTGGTGCTGTTGGTTCTTCCCCTGGTGTTCCTGGTAAGGTAGGTTCCTCTACTGGAGTTTCAGGCACATCAGGAGTATCTACATCGGTCACATCTTTTTGATCTAATCTCCAACTCCATTTAATTGGTTCATATACATTAATATTGTTATTAGTCTCTAACATTTTCACCTTTACCTTCACACCAAACGTTCCCTCTGGTGTTTGTGGCAAATTGACCTTGTTATTTTCAAGGAATGTTCT
>Ga0256851_1000134_pt1 | contig 8963 bp, 15 predicted proteins | sample BONnt4_FD_181165 | JGI IMG/M metagenome (GOLD analysis project Ga0256851, IMG submission 181165) | Terrestrial sediment cell enrichment communities from Utah, United States - BONCAT_SYTO_Terrestrial_sediment - 4 | ecosystem: Environmental > Terrestrial > Deep subsurface > Rock core/Sediment... | reverse complement strand
GAAGACTTCAGTCCCCTCCCAGTCCATGGCGGAGCAGATCGAGGCCGCAAGGGCGAGCGAGTACCAGACGGTCCTTGTCTGCATGATCGACGACGTGACCTACGAGGTCACGGAAGGGCAGGGCACCTGGAGTGCGAGCGCCTCCTTCCTGGAGCGGACCTACAAGGTCTATTTCGGCGACCGCCGGGTGCTGGAACACGTATGGGGACTCGCGCGCAACCTGGCCAAGCGGGACCGGGAGTCCTGCAAGGCCCGCATCGTCGCCTTCCGCGGGTTCTGCCTTCCCCCCGGGGCATGCGGCAAGCAAGCCTTCTACGCGCAGGAGCTCGCGGCCTGGTAGTCGCGGGTTGTGGCTGTCCCCGCCGTCCCCTTGTATGGACGGGACAGCGCAGGAGGACAGCATGACCGGAGTCTCGAAGAAGGAGCAGGCGCTCAGAGACCGATACCAGGCCGGGGCGATCAAGATCATCGAGGAGTTCGGCGGCGTCCGCCGCTCGCCGGAATATGCCGAGTTCAATCTCATGACGGACTACGGCTACCTCCGGGTGAGCGTCCACGACAACTGGGTCGCCACCCGGTTCGACCGCCCGAAACTCGCCCGCGCGGGCACGGACTGCAACCCGTACAGCGGCAAGTGGAACCACCACTGCTTCGGCCTGGGGGAGAAGACCGCCGGCAACGAGCGCGTCGACGCCTACCTGGGGATGCTCCGCGATGCCTTCGAGAGGGTCGGCGCCCGCAAGTGGGAACCCGTCTCGGTGCCGATCACGGCCGAGGAGGTCGACGCCTCGAACATCGAGACCCTCCGCGACCGTGAGGCCTGCGGGGAGATCTTCACGGTGGTCGGCTTCGACAAGCACGCCGCCGCGACGGAAATCTCGTCCCAGGCGACCGACGGCTACGGTAACCGGGAGGAGTGGTTCGTGCGCAGCAACTACTCCCACTATATGGGCATGAGCGACATCGAGGCATACGTGTCGCTCCGCGACTGGCGCAGGCACCTGGCCAACGAGGCCCAGGAGGCTCCGGCATCCCCGGCACCCTGAGGGGCTCCTCCCAATGAGGACATGACTGTCGCGCCCCGTTGCGCGATAGTCGACGCAACCGGGAGACGCACATGCCGACCATTCCCGCAGGCGACTTCGACTCGGCCCTTATCGCCGAGGACCTCTACGGCAGCGACGTCCGCGAGCGCCTGTTCGCCGAGGCGAGGGAACGCTACCGGGACCGTCGGGACGACGTGCGGCGGGACCTTATGCTGGACTACGTCCTCGACGGGTTCGAGCACGAGTTCTGCGAACGGTACACGGCCGAGCAGTGGGGCAAGATACGGGACGAACTGCACGACCACGTGTACGACGCACTGAACTAGACCTTGACCAAGAGGGAAACACCAGGACCACGATGCCGACGATCCCAGTCGGGAACCTTGACGTCGGTTTTCATGGCCTGACACCCACAGATGTCCGGGCATAGGGCTACGGCTGCGTATCCAGGACGTGGGGTCTGGCTCGGGCGCCCGGCCCAGCCGAGACCGACGACGTTCCGGTAGGAAGGCACGCCATCACGACGGCCGGCGGCACGTACACACGCACCCAGCCCGCTGCGGGAAGCCTGACGATGGAGCCTGATTGGAACGATGTTTCGGCAGAGTTGGCGGACGAATCCTTCCTGGATCGCTCGCCGGATTTTCCGCTTGAAGGACTCGCTGTTCCAGGATACCCACTGCTTCTCACATTCTCCCGCCCTGCCCAGAATTCGGGCAGCGCACGGAGCCGCACAGGAGCACGAGATGGATCGCCCCACCACCGAGGAATTCGCACAGGCCCCGCTGTTCCGTCCGCACCTCCCGGTGGAGGAGATCGAGTGGACCGACCACTCGGGGGATTCGGTCGTCATCGGCGGCTCCAAGCTGACCCGCGAGAATACGGAGACGGGCATGCGGTTCCTGCTCGAGGGCGTCCCGGTCCTCGAGGCGGTTCCCGTGGACGTCGACGGCGAGCGGCACTGGGAGGGCACTTTCTTCGACGGCGTGCAGTGGAACGCCCCCTTCGCCGACGAGGCTGAGGCTGCCGCCGAGTTCGTGATCCTGATGCGGGACTTCATCGAGATGCGCGATGACGAACTCGCCTTCCACATGGAGGAGAACGGCGTCGAGTGGGGCCGCGACTGGGCGGAGGTCCGGAGAGGCTACAACTACGACGACTCGACGGCGATGGACGACAGGCTCGGCCCGTCCGTCCGCATCGTGCGGCGCGGACCCGAGGCATGGGTCGAGGGCGAGGAGGCGCCGCGCCCATGGCGCGAGGTCGCCGGGGACTTCATGCGCGTCGGCGAGAACGGCAACGTGCTCGTCCCTGCGGACTTCTCCCTCGTTGCCCAGCACCAGTACCTGAGCCGGGCAGGGGACGGCGCCGAACGGCACCTCGACGACCTCCGCGGCCTTCGGGAACTGGCCGGAAATGGGGCGGACGTCACCCTCTACGGCCGTGCCGATTCCTACATGTTCGACATGATGGACAGCGGGGCCAAGGACACGGTCGTCCCACAGGAAGCCATCCGCGAATACGCCGAGAAGGCTGCACGGTCACCCCTGCGGCTGACGAACGTCGATCCCGCCCTGCGCACGGCCTTCGCGGAGATCCTCGGCCCCGAGGAACTCATCGACCCGACCAATCCCCCGGTTCCCGTCACGGCGCTGCGTCCGCTGGAGGAGGTCTATTCCGAGAAGTCCGGCGCGCCCCTCATGCAGTGCCAGGAAGTCCGGACGTATCCTGCCTACTTCCAGGAGCAGCTCCGCTTCGTCGCCCGCCACTTCCTTGCCCCTCACGTCGGCGACTACCCGATGGAGAAGCTCGTCCGCGCGCAGCCTCCCATGGGGGATCAGGCGGCAGAACGCGCTTTCCTCGCCTTCTGGGAGGAAGGGGAACTGGTGAAGGAGATCGGCACCTTCCGCTTCGATGCGATCCCGGAACTGCGCAATACGGCAATGGGCCGTTCCGACTACCAGACCTCGGTCGCCCGCGTCTGGCGCCGTGACGGTTGGGACGCGGTCGTGTTCTCGGACTTCGCAGGCGTGTATGCGTATGCACGCCCGACGCCGCGTCTGGAACATGACCTCGACTATCCCGAAGCCCCTCGAGCACCGGGCATGTAGGATCCATGATTGCGCCCTCGGACAGCCCACTGGCATCGGCCACGACGGAGAGCATCGCCAAGGCGCTCTTCGACGAGGCCATGCTCGGCGGTCCGGACGAGGTCGAATGCGACGATCCCTTGATGTGGACGCTATGGTGGGAGCTGCGGCAGTGGATGTTAGGGGCATGCGCCCTTCTGGCGACCCACCTCTCGTCGACACGCGGGCATCCCGTGGTCCTCCTCGAGTGCAGGAAACCCGGACAGCCGTGGCACCTCCGTCACGCTGCGGTCACGCCGCTGCCGCACGAGGATGCGGCCGCATTGATCCTCTCCGGAGGAGGTTGGGTGATGCCCGTGGTCGATGCAGCAGGGGGCGGCACCTTCGAGGCTCGGTCTGGATTGTACATCTACCCTGACGAAGATTATGAGTATCGGGTCATCCTGGCATCCGACCCGGACTGCTCCTACGGACGCTGGTACGATTTCCGCAGCGACCGACCGTTCCCCGATATCGAGTACGTCATTGGCAGGCTTCCTGGCCTCGCCCTGGCTCTGGCAGAGCCGTTCGATCTCAGGTCGGCGGTCGCCGCAATCGTCGCGGACGGTGAGGGTCCGGGCCGGAAAATGAAGGCAGAGGTCGAGGCATCCGGCATGGCTGAATGGACGAGGCAAGCCCCCGCCCCGGCGTCATGACGTCGAGCCGTGCCCTGGCCCCGCCATCATGAGCATTGATCGGACAGCCAGCGGGACTTGACGTCCGAGACCTTGCCGAGATCCTCGATCCTTTCCACATCGAACTGAATGGCGATCTGGCCGCATGCGGTCCCGCAGGCGAAACCGCCGCCAGCCTTCCTCGTGGCCCATGCGATGGTCATTCGCTCGGCGGCATCGTAGACCGCCAGGTCGGCCGTGTCCTTGCCGATGCAATCGAAGTCGCGGCCTTCCTCGACCTCGATGACCCAGAACCTGCGTCCCTTGAAGGCCACCTTGTGGCCGTCCAGCGCGGGCGGCTCGTACTTCGTCATGGCTTTTCCTTCCGTCAGGTGCAGTTCTTGAGCATCCACCGGAACTTCCGATCCGAGACACGGCCGATCTCCTCGATCGTGTCCACGTCGTAGTCCAACTCGCAGAGCCCACCCCAGGTCTGGCAGGCGAAACCGCCGCCTTCCTTCCTGCTTGCACAGGCGATCGTCAGACCATCGGCGGCATCGTACACTGCGTACTCCGCCACGTCCTTGTCGACGATGTCGAACCAACGCCCTTCCGCGATCTCGATGACCCAGAAGCGCCTGCCCCGGAAGGCGACCTTGTTCCCGTTGAGCTCCGGCGGCTTGTATCTGGACATCACCCGCAACTCCCGAACGCGTTCATCGCCAATCCTACCGAACCGACCTCCCGGAGACTATCCGATGTCCGGCATGATCGGACCCAATCCACCCACGGCAAGCTTGACGCAGGCATTGCCTCACGGCATTGATCATCACATGAGCACACGCGCCACCATCCTCCTGACGGTCCGCACCCCTTCCTGAAAGGGGCACGCCTCCGCGCGCCTGCTCGCACCCCATCCGCCCTGACGACGCTCCGCTCTCACGACATCGCAACCGAGAGAACATGGAGACACGTCATGACGACGAAGCACGACAATAGAACCATCGAGATCAGGGCAGGCGAGGGCGGTGACGACGCGCGTCTGTTCGCCAAGGAGCTCGCCGCCGCCTACGAGAAGGCCTGCGCCGGGCTTGGCTGAAAGTGCCACGCCTCTGCCGGCGCTGACAGGCAGGGGAACGTCATCACCCTCGAGGTGAGCGGTAACGGGGTCGACAGGCTGTCGGCTGAGGCCGGAGGGCACCGCGTGCAGCGCGTGCCGCCGAACGAAAGGCGAGGGCGCGTCCACTCCTCGACGGTGACGGTCGCGGTGCTGGGTGAGACGTCACGCTCGACTGAGGCATCGCGGCGCGAGCCATCCGACTTCCGTGTGGAATGGTATAGCGGATCAGGCGCTGGTGGGCAGCATAGGAATAAACACCAAAACTCAGCAAGGGTGTTCCACCTGCCGACTGGGCTTGTTCGTACGGCCCAGACCCGTAAGCGGGAGAGCAGCCTGCGCGAGGCCATGGACGCGATCCACGCGGCGCTCGATGCCATGGAGTCGGGAACGGCTGCCTCTGACAGGAACGGCGTCAGGGGGACCCAGATCGGCAGCGGTGAGCGGTCGGACAAGAGGCGGACGTACCGTTTCCAAGACGGGACGGTGAAAGACCACGCCACGGGCAGGTCGGCATCGGTCCAGCAGGTCATGGCGGGACGGATCGATCTGCTCTGGGCTTAATCGCAAGGAGGCTGCCATGACTATCACGCCACGGCAGCCTCCTCACCACCCGACCTCAGTCGCATCGGTGCTCGGGTGCCATGCCGAAGAACGTTATGCCGGTGACCTGGTATAGGTATTTCGTGTGGATGTGGTCGGGCCGCCAGGCCCCGACTGACTTCACGTTATCGCTCTCGCTCCTTTTTACGGGACACATGCCGGGTCCGGCCCTCCCGGAAAGTACGGGCGTCCGCTTGACCGGGAGAAATCCGAGCAGGCCAACAAAGGCATAAACCAGCAGGGCCTTCACGAGGAAGGTGACGACTTTTCTGGCTTGCGAACGCTCCTCCGCCATGACACCCCTCCACCCCGTGAAATGAAGCATGACATTGGGCATCACCGCAGGGAACGACGGTGCATGGGCTCTGCGGGCGGCCGGGATGGGTTTGGAGGTCAAGCTTGCTCCGCCATGCGTGAACATGCGAAAGCGCCTTCCGGCGTCATGTCAGTGGAGACCCCATGCACGACGATCATGTTCTCGAACGCCTTGCGGAGTTCGACACCCCGTCCGAAGCCGTCCCCGCGTTCCTGTATCGTGGCATGGTTGGTTCGTCGCACGATCCGCTCCACGCCTCCGGGTACGACGGGTGCCTGTGGCTGGCGTATTCGCCGACTGTGGCCCAGACCTACATCCCGGCATCCAGCTCGACGCTCCTTCGGGTGAGTTCCTGGAGCATGGACGACCTGGTGCGCCCGCAGCTCAACTGCACGCCACCACGCCCCGACGGACTCTACGCGCTCGCTGTCCAACTGGGCTACCCGGAAGCTGAGAACATCGAATTCGACAGGCTGGGCAGGGCCGACTCCTGGCGCACGCCGCCCGGCTACCCGAAGTACGGCGACTTGGTGCGCCATCTGGTCGGGATGGGATACCCATGGGAGGAAGGAAGGGACTTCTCCGCATGGGTGCGCATCGAGCACGTCGAGGGCAGGGATGTGTTCCGCCCGAACGGCTTCAAGAAGGAGGGACGCCTGTTCGTCATCGACGGGGTATCCGATCTCCGGCTGTACGACCACGCTGCGGGCAGCGACGGTGACCTCATGGACGTCGACTATCACAAGCTCAAGCTGTTCCGGGAGGTAGAGGCCGAAGGTTACGATGGCATCGTGATCAACGACTTCTGCCAGACAGACAACCACGGCAACGTCGGTCACCGCTCGGTCGGCCTATTTGAACACGCCATCCCAAAGATCAGGTACGCATCTGTCCCCGCCGTCCACTGGGAATGGCCTGAGGACGAGCGGTGCTCCGCCCTCGTTACTCCCGAATTCGAGCAGGCACACGAGACGGCGCGCTCGGCGTTCGCCATGCAGCCATAGCCTCGAAAACGGAGCGCTCGGAAGAACCCGGATGGTCTAGCCACTGAGTGGTTTTCCACCATAGGCTTGCGTTGCAAGTCTTGGAGGATCAATGACCGCCGCTCAATCCGTCACCACCGTTGGTCTCACCTGGTACTATCGCGGCGACTACAAGCGGGTCCTCGAGATCATGGCCGACGCGGACACGTTCCCCCCAACATACGACATGTGGGTCCGGACCGCTGAGGCTGCGGAGGAGCACGCCCGCAAATCCGGACGTATCGTTGTCCGGGCAATGATCGATCCCCAGACGTTCGTCTCCTGGTGCAAGTCCAGAGGCATGGAGGCCAACGCACAGGCTCGCATCGCCTACACCAATGAGGAGGCACATCGGGCGGTTACTGCCCGTCGCTGAAGGTGTTTATGACCCAACAATGAGAATGGAGCCGTCGATCTCTCGGCGGCTCCATTCATTTTACTCACGTCGACGATCAGCGGAGGCCCGGTTCCGCCACAGGTTCGAACGCGACCGACTTCACGCAGAAGCCGTACTTGTCAGACAGCCAGTCGGCGATTTCAGTATCTGGGTCTTCGATGCCCTCAGCGGCGGTGTCGACAACCAGCTCCGTCGGGAGGTCGACCTCCTGTCCGTCCGTGTCCCAATCGATGTCCGTAACGCGAATGCTCATGATGCTTCCTCCCCTTACATTGACGCCTTCGGCCCTTCTGGCCTGATCTCCTCAATCGCTCGACGCAGGTCGTTGGCCGCATACCGCACGTCGCGCAGCACCTTGCGTTGCTCGTCAGGTGTCTCGTCGAGCGCGGAACCACTCAAGATCCTGTGCAGCCGCACATATCCTCTGTCGAGCACGTTCGCCATGTCGACCGCGACCTTCCCGTCGATGGAGGCGCCTTCAGGAACGGCTTCCGAGGCCGGGACATCGAAATGGACGCCAGGGCGCTTGCCGCCCATCACGGCGTTCATCCACGAGAGCGGTTGCCGGATGTCGTCCATGGCTGCCCTGACCTGATCCGGAGACCACTCTCCGCCTGCCTCCATGTCGTTGAGCCTGGTCTCGAGCCTGAGCAGCGCGTCGGCGAGTTGCGGGGCGCAGATCACGGAGGCTGGCTTCATGGTAAGCCTCTCCTCGGGAGGGGTGTCTGGCATAGCCATGGCGGCAGCTCCTGCTTGTACGGGATCGTTGGGAGGGACCGATCCTCAGAACCCCGGCTGTGGTGAAGCGGGCTCGGACTCGCTGCCTTCGGCCCATGCAAGGCCCTCCGGCCAGATCGCCCTGATGTCGGGATGGGACAGCGCCTCGCCGACCCTGGCGATCCCCTTGACCACATTCGCGTCCACCTCGTTCCCGAGCATCGGCTGAAGTTCATCGCGCAGACGGGGGGTATCGCCGTCGTCCTTCTGGGCAACCGACCAGAGAAGCTTGTCGGAAGCCTGGACGAGACTGAGCAGAACCCACTTGGGAATCGTCACTTGCCCCAAGTCAGCCTCATCGACCCAGTCGGGGACGTCGCCATCTGCCCGGTTGACGATCTCCAACTGCCATTCGCCGCATTCTTCGCAGCAGGCATCGCCGATCGACTGGCTGTAAACGACGTTGCCGCTGGTCGGGTCTGGGCATTCCGCGTTGACGCACACCATCGGCTCTAGGGTGAAGCCGGCCGCTTTGACGTCCTGGATCGTGTAACCGTGCTCGGACGACTTCCTGATCTGGTTTTCGGATGCCCTGCTCATAGCGATGTCTCTTCCTTCGGACTGTCTCGAGTGGAGGGTATAGTCCCTGCGGCCTCACATACCGGGCGCCGACGGGCTCGGCTCTTCCTCGGCATCCGGAGCCACGGTCATCTCCGGGAGCTTGTCGCTGTACTTGTGGGAAAGGGCGATGTTCTGCCTGTAGTAGTCGAGGCAAGCCTCGAGGCCTTCGGGAACCAGCGCCTTGAGCTGCTTCTGATGGTCACCCATCAGGATGTAAAACGCCTGCATCTGCCCGACCACGATCGCGGTCGTCGCGCCGCCATAGATGTCGGTGTCGTAGCCATTGTAGCTGATGTAAAAGCCATCGCCGTCAGAGGTGGTATTCGGCACGGACACGGTGAACGTTCCGCTGTCGGTCTTGACCTGCTCATACCTCATCGT
>Ga0256851_1000131_pt1 | contig 9184 bp, 12 predicted proteins | sample BONnt4_FD_181165 | JGI IMG/M metagenome (GOLD analysis project Ga0256851, IMG submission 181165) | Terrestrial sediment cell enrichment communities from Utah, United States - BONCAT_SYTO_Terrestrial_sediment - 4 | ecosystem: Environmental > Terrestrial > Deep subsurface > Rock core/Sediment... | reverse complement strand
CTCGTACGACCTTGCCTCGCTCCAGGCCTCCCACACGATGGTTTCCGACTGCTCGAACACCTTGTCCGCGAGCCTCAGGGCCCGACGGTCGTATTCGATCCCCATCCGCGCCAGGTCGAGGGACGAGTGGTTCCTGGTGAACATCAGGTCCATGGCCGACGGTCCGTCCGGCCCCTTGGTCTCGACGAGGCGCTGGAGCGTGTCCCATCCCCCGGTGACGATGGAGCCGTCATGGTCCAGATCGTGCAGGATGGGGTACAGAAGCGCGGCGGACGCCTCGGTCTTGATGTCCTCGACGTGCCAGCAGCCTCCCCTGATGGCTTCGGCCTGTGCCGCGCCGTTCTTGCGCAGCCAGAACGGTGCCTCCTCGGCGAGGTCCGCCATGACCGGGCCGAAGGACGGATCATGCGGCATCGATTTCCGGCCGAGGGAGTAGGAGAGCGGGTTCCCCGCCTGGAACCTCGCGATCAGGGCCGAACCGACAACGCTGAGCATCGATTTCCACTGCTCGGCCGCCGCGACGGGTCCGCCCGCCGAAGGAAGGTGTCCCTCCGGCAGGTGGGGCAGGAACTCGAGCAGCTCGAGGACGCGGCGGCAGACGTGGCCGTATCCGTGTCCCTCGTCGAAAGCCTTGCCCGTGACGTCCTGGAGGGACCGCACGGCGCGGCGGGTCGTGAGGAGCGCGGCCGAGACCTCGTCCACGAAATTCTCCTCCCGGTCCACGCACGCGAGGATGGCGGGCCTCTCGGAAACGAGGGACTCGACCAGGAACGGGTATGCCTCGAAGGCCTGTCGCCGGACCGCGAGGAGCTTGTCGTCGCCCTCGGACGCGATCCAATTGTACACGGCGATGGAGCTCGAGTGCCGCTCCCGCATGGGGCCGAGCACCTTGCCGTCGAGAAGGCCGAGATAGGCCGAGGCCGCCGCGCGGTTGCGTCGGTCGTTTCCGTGCCTCATGACCGAGGACAGGAGTTTCACGTACGCCCTGGCGAGGCGTTCGAGCGCGCCGCCGCCGACCCTTCCGAGAACCTGCCCCGCGCGGACGTTCCGTTCGTCCCCGAAATCCTCGTGGCTGTCACCGAAGTACAGGATGTGCCTGTCCTTCCCCGTCCTCATGCTGAGGCCAAGGATGTCCCCGTCCTCCCGATGCCACGATGCCGGGCCGTCGAAGGGAGCGCGGACCGGCCCGTCCCTCAGGAGTTCGACGAGCAGGGGTTCGAGGGAGGAGAGGAAGTCGCCGTCCTCCTTCGCCTTCACGGAATCCCGCAGCCCATCGGGATCCAGCGTGATGTTCCGCCAACCGTCGGTGCTGCCGACGAGCCTCGTGGAGGGCATCGACTTGCCGAGGCGGGAGCGGATGTCCTCCGCCACGCGTGAGGGGGTGGTGTCGGCTTCGGTCAGGTTCACGGGATGCAGCACGCCCTCACGGTTCCTGACGAGAAGCAGGACGGAGTCGGGATGCTTGGTCCCGTTCCGGTTCCTGTTCCACGAGTGCCGGGTCCCGCCATGCACGACCGGGAATGCCACGGCATCCATGAAGGGCGCGCCCTTCCCGCCTTGCAGGACCAGGGGTGCCGACATCGCCTCGTGGGCGTCAAGCCGTGCGACGATCTCGGCGACGATGGCGGGTTTCCTTCCTCCCGCCGCGGCCATGAGCCATGCCTTGCAGGTTTGGGCCGGTTGCGCCCCCTGGAACGTGCGAACCTTCATCCCGGCCTCCTAGCGCGGCCCGCGCGAGGGCATGAGCGCCGGGAGGTGTACGTCCCTTGTTTCGGTGAGGATGTCGCCCAGGAGGTTCAGTCCCTGCCATGTGTCCCGCGACCGTGCACGGGGGTCCGACTCGGAGAGGCCGATGCCGTAGATGCGGTCGTACGGCGACGCCTCGACGAGGGTGGTGCCCTGGGTCGCCATGATCACTTCGTGGAGGTCGTCGTGCTGGGAGAACTTCGCGATGGAAGCCTTGAGGACGATCCCCCGCCGCTCCGCCACCCAGACCCTCTCGTCGAAGTTCCTGACCTCACGCCCGATGGCCTTCTGGAGCTTGGGGTTGCGCCGCGCGCGCATGATGCGGTCGGCGGCATCGTGATCGCCGAACAGCCGGGCCTTCATGACCATCTGGAACTGCTCGTTGCAGTCGAACACCTCCCCGTCGACGGTGATGTCGCGCAAGTGCCATTGGCTCAAGGGTCCGCGCCAGAAGAAGGTGAAGCGCTCGGGTTCCGCGGGCGCGGGAATCGCGGCGGGGCCGGAGGGCACGATCCTCCGGATTCTTCTCTTCTGCTCAAGCAGGGCCATTGCCGCGCTCCCCCTCCGCGATGAAGTCTAGGGTGTCCCCGGCGCGTGCCGTCCGTCGAGACGCCATTCGTCGGGAAGGTCGGGCACGTCAAAGGCCACGACGATGACCTCCTCCTCCAGGCTCCCGTCCTCCCCATCGACGATCCAGTGCGCCGAGGTCACCTGCTCGACGGCATGCCCCCTGCCCTCGAGACCCTCCCTGATGGCGTCCGTGTCGGCGAGGTCGTCGCACGCGTATACGGCGACGCCCTCCACGTCCGACGGGACGCTCCAGTTGCCGATCCCGAGGGACAGCATGACCTCGTGCAGGTCCGTCTCCGCCCTGGTCCTGTCGAACGCGCCCGCCTCGCCACCCATCGATCCAGTCCTCCCGTTCCGGAAGGATACGACGGGATTTCGAAAGAAACCCCTGAATTCGATCCCTGAAGTGGCATGAGGGTTGACCCCCGTCGGTCGGCAGGGCAGAAGGATCCCGAGCGACCCGCCGGGGACGCCGGGCGCGTCGCCCGGACGCGCCCGCGGCAACGGATCGGAAACGGGTCGCGGCGCACACGGACGACGGGTCCGGCGGGCGCGGGCTTCGACGAGGATTGGGTACCGGATGCCGGGGGCGAACCGCATCATCGACCGAGCGGAAAGGGCTGCACCCGCCATGGTGCCGCGAAGGGGTGTGCATGTCGCATGATCTCGTCGACGTCGTCCAGCGCTTCATGGATGTCAGGCTGGAACTGAAGCTCGGGACGGCAAAGGCCAGGCAGGACCGGATCGCGGCCATGGACTGGCGCTACGTCGGCACCATCGCGGAGTTCGCGACCGAGCTGCTACAGTCCTCGCGCGACCGAAGGAACGATCCCGCGCGATGCGCCGAGATGAGGCGCATGGCCGCCTGCCTCCACGAGATCGCACGCAGCCTCAGGAAGGGGCCGCACCGCCCCACTGACGACGACCTCGTGGCCCGCTACGTGTCCGGAGAGGCCGAGCTGATCACCGTCCTCGCGATCACGGGTTGGGACTGGGAGCGCCTTGCCCTGGAGTGCAAGGCCCGGAACCTGCCGCAGACGCCCGTAGCACCGGAACCCGCCGAAACCTGGCTCGCCGGCCTCCTCGGCAAGGGACGCGGCAAGGGCGGATCCTAGCCTCGGCCGTCGCGGTCGAATGACGTAGAAGTCCTCGTGGGTCAGTGTCAGCCCCTCTCGAGATGCGCGAACTTCACCGCCGCCACCTTCCCGGGCCGTCGGCGTCGCAATAGGGCGCGCCCGACTTCCTGTCGTGGATGATCTCATCGCCGCCGTCATGGGCCTTGGTGCCCACCGGGAACGCCCCGGCGTCGAGCTTGAGCGGCTTGGACGCCGATCCCTTCCCGACCTTCGCGAAGTGCCTGTTCCCGATCAGGATCGTGTCGTCCTTCGGCTTGAAATCCTGGGGATCGTTGCCCGTGCAGGCTCCCGGCAGCGTCATACCCGGCCCTCCGGCCCGGCCCGTCGACGGCACGGGTCATCGAGCGGCAGGGCGTCGGATTCCCTGCCCAGGCCCGGCGACAGCCGCACGCGGTCGCCCGCCGCCCTTCCCTTCCGGAAGGAGGCCCGATCGAGGTCGCGCCGGCCGACGCGGACGCCTTCCAGCTCCACCTTCGCCTCCCTCATCGCCTGCTCGATCAGGGCGGCCTTGAGCGGGACGAGGGCGTTGCCCGTGGCTCTGCGCCCGGCGGCCATCTCCCGGATGCGCCCGCCGAGCCGGTCGGCCATGCCCGCGAGGAAGGAATCCTTCCGGGCGGAGCGCACGCGGGGGCGGAGGAGCATGATGCCCCTCTCGAAGGCATCGGATTCGCGGCGCATCGCCCCCTCGCAGATGTCCAGCAGGTAGCCCGCCACCTCCACGTCGTGGGGCAGGCCGAAGAACGTGCCGACGGTCGCGAGGGCGCCGGAACCGTTCACCCAGAACCTGGTTCCGGTCATTTCCGCGATTGCCGCCGCGACGCGGGTCAGGTGCGCCCTGAGGGTCCGGTCGAGGGCATGGTCCTGATGCCGGGTTCCGGACTCCCGCACGTCCACCTCGTCCATGGAGAGGTCGTGGCTCGCCATGAGTTCGGCGGCCTTGGCGGCCGCGTTCAGGGCCTCGGCCTCGGACGCGCCGTTCTCGACCGTCAGCCTGAGCAGCGCGCGGACCTTCCTGAGGACCGCCTCGCGCCCCTTCCGGCGCTCCTCGCGGCCGGGTGCATCGCTCCCTGCCTTCACGGGAAGCGCCTCAATGCCACCGCGACGTGGGCCGCCACCGGGCACGGGGCTTCGGCCGGCGATGGCAGGCAGGTCTCGTCGATGACGAGGATGTCGCGTCCAGCCGAGGCCACCCACGAGAGGATGCCGGCCGCCGCGGCATCGAGGATCCGGATCCGCTCCCGCAGGATGACGAGGTCGTACGGCACGCCTCCGGTCCCCCGCGCGGCGCCCTCCAGCTCGCGGTAGGTCACGACCTCGACGTCCGCCCCCGAGCCAAGTCCCCCGATGGACGAGGACGGGGACATGTCGCGCAGGGCGCGGACGGTTTCCTGCCGCCTGGTCGGCGTGGGTTCAACGATCACCGCCCCGCTGTGCATCAGGGCGAGCGCCGCCAGCGTGGGCAGCGTTCCGCGGCGGGCGTCCGCGCTGAAGTTCACGCCGATCATCTCCGCGGCCGCCCGCTGGTACGGGTGGAGCAGCCTGAACAAGGATTCGTTAGACATTGATGCCCCCTTCGGCGCGCAACATAGGACTCACGGAGCTGGCTGTAAAGGATCCGGCAGTGTCCCTGTCCGCATCCAATCGGCCTTCTTGGCGACATCCGGTGACATTCGCCTTGTGCCAGGCGGGGGGCCGGGCTATGTCACTGGATGTCGCCATTTCGGCGGTATGGAGGCAGTCAGTGGCGCAAGGGCGGGACATGAGGGTCACCGAGGAGATGCGGGCCATCGAGGCGATCCGGCAGGCAGGCCGCCCCCTTACCGTCAAGGAACTCGCCGCCGAGGGAGTGTCCCGCAAGACGCTGCGGCGCATGGACGAGAAGGGCACCGTCGAGCGGGCCGCCCTGGGCATCTACCGCCTCCCGTCGCCGGATCGGGACATCAGGGCCGACTGGGCCGCACTGGCGAGCAAGGTTCCGCAAGCCGTCATCTGCCTGACCTCGGCCGCCGCCTATCACGGCATCACCGAGGAGATGGCCGCTTCGATCTCGGTGGCGGTGCCCCGCTCCGTCGGGCGGGTGAACATGGGCCCGTCGTTCGGCCCGTCGCTCGACGTCATGACGTGGAGGAACGACGCGGCCTTCGCCGTCGGCGTCCAGGAGGCGGAGATCGAGGGCGTCCCCGTCCGGATCACAACCCCGGAGAGGACGGTGATCGACCTGTTCCGCTACTCGGACCTGGGCACCCACCGCAGGCCGGAGCACGTGAAGGTCACGTCTGCGACGTTCTTCGACGCCCTACACCGCCTCCTCGATCCAGAGCGCCCGATGGACAAGCGGGCGTTCAGGGACATCGCCAGGAGAATGGGCGTCCTCGAGGACATCCAGCCCTTCGTCCTGGGGGCCAATCACGCCATCTCGACGGGATACTCGGCGATCCCGTCGATGTAATCTCACATGCCGGGGCCCGCGTCGCGCGAGGCCTGCCTCGCGGCCTTCCTGACGGCCTTTTTCGCCACGGCCCAAGCGTCGTCGACTTCCTCCCAATCGGACTCGTCGTAGTTGCGGGCCGAGTAGATCATCTTGAGGCAGGCCCTCGTGGCATCGCTGAGTCCCTTGCCGCCTTCCCAGCGCGGCTGGACGGCGTGGTAGTCGACCTCGGAATCGACATCGTTGCAGGCCGCCCTCGCGGCTTCCATGGCTTCCCGCGCCCCGGGGATCGCATCGAGAGCCATCCCGACGGCCCGCTCGACGTCGTTCCAGTCCATCGAGGCGCCATTGGCCTTGCCGTTGTCGTACGCCTCGCACAGCTCCTCGCAGGCGGCCAGCGCCTTCTCCTCGTCGGCACCTTCCCAGTACAGGCGGACGAACATGATGCCCGAGTCCCGCACTGCGTCCGACGCCGTTTCCCAGGCGTGATCGAGCTCTGACCATTCGCGTCCGTCCGGAGTGCGGTTGGCGTGGAGGAGTCTCAGGCAAGCCACGATCTCGGGAACCGTCCCGTCTGGCTCCGCCACCTCGATGTCGACATAGTCGGAGCCGGACAGCACCTCCGCCATCGCCTTTTTCACGGCTTTCGCCGCGCCCGGGATGGCCTCGCTTGCCCTCTTCACGGCCACGTCGATGTCTCTTACGTCGATGTGGGCGCCGTTCGCCCTGCCCTTGTCGTAGGCATCGCGGAGCAGGAGGCATGCCTGGAAGGCAAGGTCGGCGTCCGCCTTTGAGAGATCGATCTCGATGGTCTTCCTGTTCAGCATGGTCTCGTTCTCCGGTCCTGCCGCATCCATCGCTCGAGTGAACGAATGCGACAAGGCCGGGAGACGGGTCACAGGAGACGCTCTAGCATCTCCATGGGTTCGAAATCTGACACCAACGGGCGGTTTCTCACGTGCACCGGAACCCCGCGCCTGCGGGCGATGCGTACGATCTCGTTCTCCACCTCGACGTCGTCGGCGTTCACGAGGACCAGGCTGGCCTCGGCGATGTCGCTCTCGCGAGGCGTGCGGTTGCGGGTCTCGACCGCGAACATGCTGGTGAGGCGCCGGAGGCGGTCGTCGATGTTGCGGCTCACGACCACCACGTCATCGGTGCGGACGGTCGCGAGGCGCACGAGGTCGATGGTCGAGTTGCCGCCGCCTACCACGAGCACGCGGTCGTTCGAAGGTTGGCGGGAGGGCTGGTGGTCATGGAATGTCATGGTGCCCTCCCCCGCTTCCGTGGCTGCCGAAGTCTGCGCGTACGCGAATGGCACGGTCGTGTTTCAGGCATGTGACGGCGGCGTCGAGGGTCGGGGCGAATTCAAGCATGAGCATCGTCATGGCGCGTTTCCTTGCGTCGGTTCGAACCGTGCGGGTCGAGGTCTCACGCGCACGGTTGCGCGTCGATTCCCACGTTGGCCAGGTCCGAAGGTGATTTCGGGTTGGATCGGAACCGGAAGGTTCCTCAGGCGAAGCGCATAAGTCGTGTCACGTGCATCCTCCACGGTTGCGGGATCCACGAACGCCTCGTGGCGCTTTAGCATTGTTGACGCGGTGCAAGCTGCTTCCCTCAAATTCCGCGATGTCCCCGCATGCACGGGTCCATGAAGGCAAGGATGCACGACAACGGCCCCGCTGTGAAGGGGTTCCGTTCGATATTGAGTACGAAAACGACCTGAAGGAGGAACTAGGGCGCGGGCACCACGGCTTCGTCCCGCGCCAGCGGCAGCCGCTCGTCCCCCACGAGGATGTCGAAGCCGTCGCCGTAGAGGCCGGAAGCCAGCTCGTCGGCGATGAACCCCTCCTGCCAGTCGATGGCGTCCCGGGGGGTCGCGGCGGTCCTGGAGCTGCGGACCCATGCCTCGAAGGCGTCCCTGCTCGCCGCGAGCTTGGGTCCGGCCTCGCCCATGAACATGATCTCCCTGGTGTTCCTGCTCGACTGGCCGTTGGTGAGCCATGTGGTGCGCTTGGCCGGATCCTTTACCAGCAGGATCGACCGGAACCCGATGACGCCATTCCGGAGGCGGCAGATCGGCGCCACGAGGCGCGGGGACCGTCCCTGTTCGCTGCGCCCCGCCGGGTTCTCGGCGTCGAACTGGACGTAGTCGTGCCCTTGGCTCCTCACCCCGGTGATCCGCAGCTTGCTGCCGGCCTGTTCCAGGAGGTTGTTCCCGAACGCCACCAGGATATCGTCCGGGAGAAGCAGGCTGTCATCGCGCATGGTCTGGATCCTTTCAGGGCGGTTGCTCGCGGGTGTTCAGGGGGAGAAGACTGGCTCGGATACCGCCTCCGGCAGGGGGTGCCGACCGTGGGCCGTGATGACCTCGACCTCATCCCCGAATAGCCCGAGGGAAAGGCCGTCCGCAATCTCGCTCTCGAAGTAGGCGCGGCGCACGTTGGTGATGCCTTCCTCGTATCCGCTGCGGACCCAGTTGGCATAGTTGTCCCGGCTCGTGACGAGCTTGGGCCCCTGCGTGCCGAGGAACAGCAGCTCCTTCGCGTTTCTGGAGGCCTGTCCCTCCTCGAGCCACTTGGCCGGACGATCGGGGTCGATGATGCGCAGGAGCGACCTGAACGTGATGCATCCGCCCGTAATCACGAACATGGGCGCGATGACGCGGATGGGTAAGCCGTCCGGTGCCCTGCCCTCGTACCCGATGTGCTCGGGTGCCCTCTCCCTGACGGCCGTGACGCGCGTGAGCAGGGTGGCGGACACGAGGAGCATGTTGGCGTACGCCACGAGGGCGTCATCGGGCAGCAGTACGGCTGGGTCGCGCCTCGGGAGGCTCATCGGAAGGGCTCCTGTATTCCGACGGATTTCCCCACCGCGCGCGGCAAGGCACAACGCGGACGATTGTCCCCTGCAACACCCGGCCGGACGATGGTCCCGAAGGCGGAGGCGACATGTCCGAGCGGAACGTCGGGGCGAGCGTCCATACCCGCATAAGGACGCTATCGAAGGAGACGGGGGTCGACGTCCCGGCCCTCATGCGCCGCTATGCGCAGGAAAGGCTCGTCTACCGGATGTCCGTCTCCCCCGAGGCCGACAACTTCTGCCTCAAGGGCGGGCTCCTGCTCGCGGCCTACAACTCCGGAGACCTGCTGCGCCCGACCGAGGACGTTGACTTCAACGGCTTCGACGGCGAGGGCGACGTGGCCCGTCTCGAGAGGGCGCTGCGCGCCGTGCTTGCTGTCGAGGTGCCCGACGACGGAGTCGTGTTCAGGCCCGAGACCATCCGCATCGCGAAGGACCGGAC
>Ga0256851_1000129_pt1 | contig 9428 bp, 12 predicted proteins | sample BONnt4_FD_181165 | JGI IMG/M metagenome (GOLD analysis project Ga0256851, IMG submission 181165) | Terrestrial sediment cell enrichment communities from Utah, United States - BONCAT_SYTO_Terrestrial_sediment - 4 | ecosystem: Environmental > Terrestrial > Deep subsurface > Rock core/Sediment... | reverse complement strand
GAGGTCGTGCCCGCGCCCGAGGGCTTCCATGCCCGTGATGATCGAGGGCTTGACGAGGTCCTGCGGAAGCGACGGGAGCTTGCCGTCCTGCTCCATCTGGAACATGAGGCGACGGACGTAGGGGAGCTGGAACTCCTGGGCGAGGATCGAATAGACGCCACCAAGGGCATCCTCTAGCTCGCTCGCCATGACCCGGATTTCCTCGGCGGTCACCCGCTCGGCGTCACGCTGAACGGACGAGGTGAGGAGGAACGCCTGGGCCAGCCGGATTTCCGTCCGCTGGATCGTCTCTAGGGCCACCCGGAAGTCGTTATACTTCTCGACCTGAAGGACGCCGATGTCCTCCTTATTGCCCGACCTAACGGCGCAATTCGGAGCCTCGGTGATCGTCCGCTCTTGGGTGATCCCGTTCGGGTTGACGAGGAAGAGAACCTTCGCCGCCGCTGCGGTGCCCTCAACGATGGCTCGCTGAAGACCCTCGGTCGTGCGGAGGTCACCGATGTATTCCTCGACGTGGCCGCGACCATAATCCTCCCCGTCGATCTTCGCCCAACGGAGGAAGAGGAACGGGGTCTTGTCGAGGGGCCACTCGCCGTCAGAGCCAGGGACCTTGTTGTTCTTGGCTTCCTGATGGACGAGGTACTTGTCGCCCTTGCGCTTGATCCAGGTGTAGAGGTCGATGCTGTCCTGCACGCCTCGGGAGGTCTCCCCTAGCTTCTTCTGAAGCTCCTCGGGGAGGGCGAGCGGAGACACCTTCTCATGGATGATCGCCTCGATGACGTTCCCCGAAGGGTCACGCTTCACCACATACTTGTCGAGCCGATAGACCCGAAGGCCACCTCCCGGCTGCACATAGGCGGCGACGTTGCCAGCCACTAGGAGCTGCTTGATCGCCTCGAAGGCTGAGACGCGGGTAGCGCCGGTTTCGATTTGGGTTTGGACTGCCCGCTCAATCTGACCAAGCGCCTTCTCCACCTCGGTCCTCATCTGATCGGAGCCAGTGAGTTCCTGAAGGGCGAAGTCGTCCAGCATCAGCCGGAAGAACGCTTGGTTAGGGGGCATAAGGGCGAGTAGGAGCTTGGACGAGAGGTTGTTTACGCCTCGGGCTCCCATGCCCTGAAAGGGTGTGGGTAGGTCGTTTGAGCCGCCATGTCCCTGCCTCGGCATGAGGGAGGGGATGGTCAGCGCGGCGCAATCCCTAGCCCGTTCAAGGTAGGGACTGCGGAGCGTCGAGAGCTGCGTGTAACGACCCGCCGCAGTGGAGGCAGGCTTCAAGCTCGTTAGCCTCGGGGTACGTTGAGGCCGGTGTTACCCGCCGTCTGCGGAGCGTTGAGGTCGATGCGAAGGGCGGCTCGGCCACGCTTGCGGCTATCGACGCCCGACTGATCGTCGCCCCCGGTCTGCACCATACCGGCACCTTCGGAGGCACCCATAGGCGTCGGACGGGACGCGAGCTTCATCATCTCTTCGTTCTGCTGACGGACGTACTCCGCCTGCTGCCGACTGAACTCCATCTCCTTCTGACGGAGGGCGGTAGCCTCGGCGTGCATACGCCGCTGCTCCTCCATGTGAGCGTCGGCCTGCTGGCGGGCGAGTGCGGCCTGCTGTTCCTGCGCGGCGATGGCCTGTCGGGTGGCCTTATTTGAAGTCTTGCACAAGTCGATTGTCCCCTAGAATGTTCTCGGATTGACGACGAAGTTCCTCAATGAGGAACCGGACAACCTCGCGCTGACCGACCCTTATCCAAATGTCACGGTCGGACCATTTGGGGTCAGGGCAGCGTTCGGGGAACCGCTTGTCGAGGGCTTCCACCAACTCAGGGGACAGCGGAGGAATGGGAGGTAGGGCCATGAGTGTTCACCCCCCTCAGTGAAACCAAGGGGGGTCCTTTCATTTGGCTTTAGGTGGAACCTAATTGGTGCAGTGACTGCACTTAGCGGATCGGGCAGGCCCCGGTGGCGCACCCGTCCTCCGACAGCTCCTCAAAGGAGTTGCCAGCGTTGATGTCCACAGGCTTCAGGCCCGCGACGTAGTCACGGAAGACACCCTCGGTCACCACTTCCTGCGGGAGGTAGGGGTAGCCAAGGTCAGCCGCCGTCTTGGTCGGGTCGTTGCGGTAGATGAAGCTGACGCCAACGTAGCTGTCCCAATTCCGGTCGATCCAGTCGATGATGTCTTCCACCTCATCGGGGGAATAGCTCACCGTGATCGAACAGTTGTGGTCAACGTAGTTGTCCATCAGGACCTTGTACCGCTCAAGCTGCGTCACCGCGCTCTCGGTGTTAACCTCGACCTTGACCAGCTCACCATTGCGCTCAACCAGAACCTCATCGAACTCAACGTCAGAGTATTCAACGGGAAAGGTAACGAGGATAGCGTCGCTTGCATAAGGGTCTCGGAAAGTCCGATAGCCCGCCGCCTGAAGGATCGGGACGAGGGGGTCGTGCTCACTGAAACGGACGTTGTTGAAGATGAAGCGCCCGAGGGGCTTGTGGACGCCCTCGGTGGTGTCCATCACCTTGCTAAGGGTGCCGGACGGTTTGACGGTGGTGACCGCCTTGGGACGCGGGAGGCCGAGTTCATCGGCCATTCCATTCGCCCCGGCGTGTGCCTCATTCCGCAGCAAGCGGAACGCCATAGGGTCCTCAAGGAACTCCCACTGCACGATGCCGGTGAGGCCCACGCCACACAGGCGAAGGAACTCGTTCAGTTCGTGCCAGGACCGCTGTAGTACGCCGTCGAGAAACGATACGCACGTCTGACGGTAGTTGGCTCGGGCGACGAGATAGACAGCACGAAGAAGACCAGCAAGGTCCCCATTAAACGCGCCAAGGTTTACCTCCACTAGGTTGCAGAACGACTTGTTGCCGAGGAGGATTTCGGCGCACGGGTTGACACCCTTGAACCAGGGAGCCCGCTTGAGTGCAGTGACTGCATTTATGAAACCGGGCTCGGAACCCCCGGCGTCCTCCATGATTGCGAAGATGTCCTCAAGCTCACGACGGGTGGGCTTCTTGTAGAAGAGGAGGGAGTTGTTCGACTGCGCCCGCTGCGGGTTGTCGATCCAATGGTCCTTCTTCGCGTTGGTGAACTCACGCCACTCCGGGTCACCGTGAGGGACCACGGCAATCTCCGCTGACCGGCGAGACGAGAGGGTCGTGCCAAGCCAGTTGAGGATGTCGAGGATGTCGATGCGGGTGAGGAGCTGACCGGCGCGGCGGTTGAGGAGTTCAGCGATGGCGACGAACGCCTTGCTGATCGTCACGTCACCGGAGCTGATCCAGCCGTAGCCCTTGAGGCGGATGCCGGGGGCACGGATTTCCGAGAAGTCGAGGACCAGCTTCCGCACCGGGCGCTTCTGCGCCAGGAGCTTGCCTGCGGCCTTGGCCCAAGCCTCGGCGCTGTCGCCTAGCTTGATCGTCCACACGCCGTCCACGATGGTCTCGACGTTATGCTCGACACCCTTCGTGGTCAGGTTCGGGGACCGGATGACCTCGATCTCGACCGGCTGCGTGAACCCGTTCAGCGTCCCGACGACGGGCTCAAAGCCCACGCCGCAGCCCTGAAGCAGGAGCCACATGCTGTCCACGACATCGTGAACCGTCTCGACCCGCCCGAAGCTACAGTTGAACTGCGAAGCCTCGCGGGTCTTGGCGATGTCCGTCCCACCAAGCCAGAGGGTGCGGCCAGAGGGGAGGCACTTGCGGGACAGCATCAGCGCCCGCAGCTCGTCAAGCTCGGCCTCACCGGCAGGGGTCAGGGGAGCGCCAGCGGCGCGTTCCCAAAGCCACCGCTGATGGCCGATGACGCGATCCACGGTCTGCGGCCACGTCTCAAAAGAAAAGCCCCTCTCATCGAGGGGCCGGTTGTAGGTGCGGCGGGCGATTACTTCCGCCCGAGTAGATGGTGCGTTCATGTCCTGTATGTGAGGTCCGATAGGTCGGCGGGCTTGTAGTTCGGTCCTTTGAGAACCTTCCCGTCCTCACGGCGAACGGGCTTCCCGTCGTCACCGAGTTTGCTCATGTTGCTCTCATGGACCCGGCGAAGGGCCTCAATGGCGACCTCCTGGGGAATTGCGTCCCACATATCGCCCACCCAACCGGGCAGGCGTCCGGTACGGGGCAGCTCCCCCGTCAGGCGCTCGTAGCCCATCGACACATAACCGAGGTCGATGCACTCCTTCAGGAAGTTGGCCGCAGCCTCGGCCACCTCCTTCTCCTCCTCGTCAACGAGGCGCTGCCACAGGGCAGGGTCGGTCGAGGTGTCGAAGGCGGTAGCGAACTCCGCAACGGCGGTATCGAGGTAAACCGCCTCGGCTTCTTCACGGGCGAGTTCAGATACTCCCGGCATGGTCATTTCCTTTGTAACGGTCATCCCGCTCGGGATGGGTGGTTTGGTATTCGATGAGGAAGGCGAGGCAGCACCGGGCGTGAGCGAGGTGCGAGAGGCCCGTCTCGGGGTCCACGTCCTCGCCGTCGTTGAACGACGTGATGTGCCGCAGGGCGGCGTCGATGAGGCGGCTGTAGTCCATGCCCGCCCGCCAGTTATGCCGCGCGTACTTCTTCGCCCCGAAGGCGAGGACATCAGCTTCAGCAATGAGGGCAGAGCGGGGGATCAGGCCAAGCGGTGACTTACCGCTGTCGAACTTCTGTGCAGTCACTGCACCGATGGGGGTGTCCATAGGATCGGTTTCTTGTTCTTGAAGTCGTAGTCGGATGCGCGGAGGATGCGAGCCATGCGGGCCTGGATGATCGCGTCATCCTCGTTGAGGCCCTTCTTCTCGTAGGCCGCGACCACGGCGGCCCACGTCGGGTCCGCGTCGAGGATCGCCTTAGCCTTCACCGGGCCGCAGCCGGGGAGGCCCTTGTAGCCGTCCGTCACGTCACCCGTGAGGGTCTGGTAGAAGTGCCAGTAGTCGGCCTCCTCCTCCGTCACGTTGACCAGCTCGGCGTCCTCGGTGCCCCACCGGATGAACAGGCCGGGGATCGTCTTCATGTCCTTGTCGATGGACACGATGACCTTCTCCCCCTTCACCAGGGTTGGGTGCGTGGCGAAGATACCCATGACATCGTCGCCCTCTAGGCCGGGACGCCAGTAGGCTCCGCGCTCGTCAATCAGCCACTGCTTGAACTGCTTGAGGATGATGGGCTTGCGGACGGACTTGCGGGAGCCCTTGTAGTCCCCGTGGATGCCGAGGCGGAAGTTCCCCTCGCTGTCCGTGAGGCAGAGCTTGAAGTCGTCGGCGTTCAGCTCGGACATCATCCGGTCCACCTCGCCGTCGAACGCCGCGACAACCTCGTCCCACGACACGTTCCACGTCCAGTAACCGGGCTCCCATTCGATTGCCTGCTCACAGGCGAAGGCGGCGTTGTACGCCACCACGTCAGCGTCGATCAGAAGCGTTCGCATAGTTCCAAAGCTCGGAAGTATTCTCGCAGCTCGTCACGGCCACCGATGAGGTGACCGTTCACGAACACTTGCGGGGTGGTAGGTTTGTCGAAGGAGTTGACGAGGAAGGACTTGAGGGAGGGGTGTTCCGCGATGTCGAACTCGGCATACGGAATGTCCCGCTCCCACAGCATCGCCTTTGCCTCGGTGCAGGGACTGCACTTTTGCTGCGTGATGAGAACCCAACGGTCAGCCATTGATGTCCCTCACGTTGTCCTTGGGGTCCGACAGGCGGTCCACGATGCGCTCCATCGCGCGGAGGAGGTGGGCCTTGGCCTTACTGTCGCGGGTCTCGTCCACCTGGGCGGCGAGGGAGACCAGGGCCTCCGTGCGCTGCACGATGATGTCGGGGTACTTGTAGAGGTCGGGATCGAAGTCTTCGTCCATGTCAGTCCACCAATGCGGCCCAAGCGTGCGGGAACAGAGGCCGGATGATCCGGTCCCATTCCGCAGCGAGAAGCTGGATTTCTTTCTGAGCGTGAGGATCGCGCCGCTTGATGTAGGCTTGCGCGAATGAGTAGAGGTTCCCGGTGACGACGAACTCCGTCATCATCCCTTGGGGCAACAGGAACCGGGCCTGCTCGGGACACACTCCCATCTCGCGGAAGCGTCCGAACATTTCCTCGGCCTTGTTCATCAGCCACCAATACTCGTCATCGAGCATCGCCTGACTGACGACATCGAACTCCGCACCGGAGCCCTGCTTCTTGTTCTCGGCGTGACGACGCCAGCGGGGCTGATAGAACTCGATCCCGTTGTCCACATAGCGCCGGGAGATTTCGTTCTCCACCATGCCGATCTTGTGCTTGAACCGCTGGCGGGCGATGGGGAACGGCATGAACTCCCGCAGCTTGATCGCGGTCTGAGCGAACGGGGTCCAGTGGTCGGGCAGGCGCTTGGCCCACTTCAGGGCCTCCTCGACCTCGAACGGGTCCATCGTGCAGGCCAGTTCGTTGACCCGGTGGTCCCAATCCTTCTTCTCGCAGCCGCGAGCCAGGAAGCCGATGAGGCGCACGTCGCGGTCGGTCAGCTCGGGGCTCACCTTTCCGAAGGACACTCGGGCATCGTTGGCGATGTCGAGGTCACTTCCCATGTGGTTGATGTATTCAGCGCGGATCATCGTTCTCCTCGGGGAACAGTTGGGACAAGCCTCTAGGGGTGATGCGCCATGTCCGACCGAAGCGGGCCGGACTGACGCGGACAGTGATGAGACCGAGGGAAGCCGCGACGGCTACCCAATCGGCCTCGGATTTGGCGAAGTTGCTCTTAGTCGAGAACGGGTGCAGCCAAGCATGGCGCACGACGTTAGTGAGTTGCGGCCCAAGAGTTTCCGTAATCGGCGTTCCCGTTGAGGGGACAACCGAAGTTGAAGAACTCTCCTGCCTTGATAATTGCAGTGACTGCACGTTTGCCGACATCGGCGGCAATCTCCTCGTCGGCCTCAATCTGGAACTCGTCATGCACGTTGGCGACGAACTCGTAATGGACGCCGGGGACATAGCCTGCCGCCTGAAGGTCCTCGTCTAGGATGACAAGAGCCGCCTTCATGAGGATCGCTCCCGCAGATTGAAGCAGGGTGTTGAAGGATGAGTGCGAGGATCGCACCCGGAGCTGCCGCCCATCGAGCCCCTTGAGGAAGCCCTTCTTGGCGACCGCAGCGGCGACCTTCTCGATGATGGTCTTGAGCGCGGGGAGGTTCTTGAGGAACCGGGAGCGGGAGCGTCGGCCCCACTCCATCTCTTTGCCGACAGGAGCGCCAAGGATGGTCCCTAGCTTGAAGTCCCCTGCCCCGTAGATGAAGGCGTAGAACCACACCTTAGCCACGTCACGCGAACAGCCAAGTGCCTTCGCGTTGACAGTGTGCATGTCCGTCCCGAGTTCTTTCTTTCCCTCAAGGACAGTTCTGATGTAGGCCCCGCCGTCGTACTTCGCCATGTAACCGGCGAGGCACCGCAGCTCCAAAGCATCGGCGTCACAGCCGACCAGCTTCTTGCCTTTGGGGACGATGAACAGCTCACGGCTCTCCTTGCCGTAGGGCATCGGCTTGCCGGTCTTCTTATCGGTGAGACCGGGAACTTGCGCGATGTTCGGCTTGGAGTGCGTCATACGTCCAGTGACTGCACCGTTGGTGGTCACCTCGCCGTGGATACGACCATCGGCGCGGACGTGCTTGAGCCAAGCCTCCTTCCCCGTGGCGAGCTGCCCGAGGCGCTTATCGACCATGAGGTATTCGGAGAGGACCTTAGCCTCGGGATAGGGGAGCTGCTTGAGGACTTCTTCGTCCACCTTCGGCTCACCGTTGTCGGTGAACTCGGAGGGCTCCCACCCGTACTTCTCCTTGAGCCGACCGGCGATGTGCTGGCGGCTCGACGGGTTGAACTGCACCGCCTTCTTCTTGATGAACGGCTGGCCCTTCACATACCCACGGGTCTTGTTGTTGACCTTGGGGATGAACAGGGTCTCCACCTCCCACGGGGGGAAGGCGTCTTGTAGCTCGGCCTCAAGCTCGGTCTTCCGTTGAACCAGGGTGCCATAGAGCTGCGCCGCTTTCTCGCGGTCGAAGAGGAACCCGTAACGCTCCTGGCGGGCGATGATGAATTGGACCTGATGTTCCAGGGTGATCGACCGGGGGTCGAACTCCTTGGCCTCGATGCGGCTGAACAGGGTTTGGGTGACCTCGATGTCCTGCTCGCAATAGTCCTGCATCTCGCGGGTCCATGTGTGCCACGGACCCTTGAAGTCTCCCTTGTAGTTCCCGAAGCGGTAACCCCACGCTTCCAGCGAATAGCGCCCGATGAGCTTACCGGGTAGCTTGCCCGCCTTCTGAAGCTTGAAGTCCCGCTCCCGAAGATCATCCTTCGGCCACACAAGGCGGCTGATGGTGATGGTGTCGAAGACCTTCCGACTGTCGTAGGTGAACCAGGGATAGACCTTCTGGATGGCGGGAAGGTCGAACTTGATGACGTTGTGGCCGATGATGAGGTCGGCCTCCATCAGCTTCTTCAGCCCGAAGACGATGGTGTGGTAGGGCCGCTCGGTGTCGGGGTGGTGGCAACATGACCACACCTCCCCGGTGTCAACGTCCTTGATACACAGGCTATGGACCTTGGTTAGCTCGTCCAGTAGCCCGTCAGTTTCGATGTCAAATACAAGACGCATTGCTCTCCCTTAGAGAAGCGAAGGTGCAGTGGCTGCACCGATCAGTCGAAGAAGCGGGGGTCTCGCCGTCGAGAAGTAACGACCTCGGAGATGCGACCCTGATTAACCCCGAGGACCGCAGCGATTTGGCTGTTCGTCATCTCGGTGGTCGTGTGCAGTTCCCAAATCTCTTCCTTGAGCTTGGCGCTCATCTTGCGAGACGTGGCGGCGCGGCGTTGGACGCCCTGCTTGCGCTTGCTTTCCTTGTGGTCCTTGAGGACGCGGACAGCTTCAAGCTGCCCGGCCTCGGTCAGGACGCGGACGGCCTCGGTGAACTTCACAGGTAGCTCCTCAATGCTTCTTGACGGTCACGGAGGGAGGCCATCCGGCTACCGAGGTCGGCCAGGGCCATGTTCAGCTCCTGTCTCGACGCGAGGCGCGTGAGTTTGAAACCGCGCCGGGTGTTGCCGATGACCGTTCCATCCGCCAGCACGTCGAGAGACCGCATGTCATCGCGGCTCAGGCCCGTGACCTGCTGAATGTCACGACTGAGATGCCACTCACCGTCCGACAGGTATTCGAGGAGGCGTTCTTTCGCGGTCATGGAACTGTTCCTTTCAAGGGACCGTTAGGTCAAAAGGGGTTGTCGGTATCGTCCTCGTCCTCTTCCCTCACGAACTCGGGGCGGCACTCGGAGAGGCGACCCGTGAGCTTGTCGAAGAGGAGGTGCGTGGCGATCCCGGTCTCACCGCTGAAGCGGTTCTTCAGGATGCGGACGGTCGTGATGTCCTTGGTCTTCTCGTCCTGCTGATTGCGCTCTAGGCCGATGACCATGTCCGAGA
>Ga0256851_1000124_pt1 | contig 9586 bp, 6 predicted proteins | sample BONnt4_FD_181165 | JGI IMG/M metagenome (GOLD analysis project Ga0256851, IMG submission 181165) | Terrestrial sediment cell enrichment communities from Utah, United States - BONCAT_SYTO_Terrestrial_sediment - 4 | ecosystem: Environmental > Terrestrial > Deep subsurface > Rock core/Sediment... | reverse complement strand
GTTCAGTTGCACAGGAATAAATTGATAATGATGTGATTCTTCCTTTAATTAGATCGATAGAAATCAGCAATAGCTGTTAAGTCATCAAAGATATTGTTCGATATTTGAAGGGCTTGGTCTACCAAAGAAAGAGCCTGATTCAGAAATGAGTCAGGCTCTTTTGTTTTTAGCCCTTCCCGACCGCTCCCGCTCCATGCAGCCATCAAACAGTTGGACCGTACAGGCCTTAGCTACTAACTGTATTTCGTCCTGGTGCAGCGGGATTTTAGGTTTTCAATGCTACTAGGTAGATAGCTTCTTGGGAATCTGGCTGCACGGCCCTTCGTATCTGACAAAAATATTGATCCACAGCGCCCTGGATAGCCTGAAGATGACCGGCAAAAGCCCAATGACAGCGACGACCACCACGCCCAGCATCATGGTCATTGTTACCTCTTCCACAAACTGATACAAAATGAAAAGCGATATCAGGAAAACAGCCACATTAAAGGCAAAGCTCACATACATGGCTCCATAGTAATAGCCCGGTTCCGGCTCAAAGTCCTGGCCGCAACAGGGGCAGCTCCGGTGCATGTCGGCAAACCTGGGGGTATACCAAGTGCCCGATGGAAACATATTCCCCTCACGGCAGCGCGGGCATTTAGCTGTTGCTATGCTATATAAAAGTGAATTTCTCCGGCTCATTTCTTTGTAATAATCAACATAACAAAATTAGTACATCAACTGTGCATGCGCTGGGCACAAAAAGACGGATTACTGTACTTGTTGTGCTGTTCAGTGCTTACTTTTTGTGCTGCCAATGGGGCGCAACCTGCCCCATGAGCGCTGGGATGTGCCACTTTGGCTATTTCTGGAGCCCTCAGCGCTTGGGGATCGCGCATCGTATTTCGAAAACCGATGTGCGACACACGTGGATAGGAGCCTTGTCAGCACCCGAAAGCGCTCCTTTTCGCCTACCAGACACAAACGCTAAACAGCTTCAAAGTCAAATACCCGTTTTGTGGCCAGTAACCTGGTTTCAGGAGCTTGCATCAGCTGGAAGCACGCTGCGATCAGCGCCCCACCCCTATGGATAAAATGCTATACGTAATCGTATGGCCTGTCGAGCAGAACTTTCCTGTTCCTGCTGCTTACAGTGTCCCTTGTATGGGTAAAGTGAGCTGAAGATGAAGACTGCTGCTCTACTTTGGTCGCTGAGAGCCGCGGCACAGGGCGTATCCATTACCCCCTCTTCAGATAAACAGGTGGCGTTCTATCAGGTGTGGCGGATGCAATTTGCAGAAAGCTAAATCGTTAGCAATATAACGCCGGGTAGAAAAGATGGCACGGTGTAACCTTTTTTAGGTTTTGGCAATAGAGGTATAGGCGAAGGTTTTTCCTTTGATCGACCTTCTCCTGCGGATCACCTTCCGCAACAACTGTTTCCTATTGATGTTGTTATTCGTCTGCAGGTAAGGCTGTGCGTAAAAATGATTTAATACCACGCATGTGTAAAGCCTGTAGCCCACCTATAAAATGTTGATTGAATGCACTCTCTTCTACCGAAGCGCCTCTCTCTCATCTTCCTGCTTCTTGCGCTGCTGGCAGGGCATCGGCTCTACGCCCAATGCGATGCACCTGTGATTACCACAGATAAAACCACGATCTGTAGCGGCGAGGCCACCACGCTTATCGTAGACGAGAACCTTACGCCCAATTATCCTGCTGCTGGTTGGCAGTGGTACCGGGATGCGGCAGGAGATGGGACATTTGTGCTTGTGCCAAACAGCAATGCCCGCTCGCTTACGGTAAGCGAACCGGGCAGATATCGTGTAATGGCAACAGCTGTCTGTAATCCGCCGGCCTCGAATATAATTCCAATTGCAGTCACTGAAAGGCCTTCCGCTCCTTTAGTTGATATCACGCCAGCCTCTGGTGTGCTTTGTGGCGGCACGGAGGCTACGTTTAGTGTTTCGTCACCTGAACCTGGTGTCGAATACATTTGGCGGTTTAACGATAACAGCCCGCCTCAGCCAGGGGCTACTGTTCCGCATACCTTTACAGCACAGGGCACCGGCTCTCAGTTTTTCACCTACTCGGTCGAGGCCATTCGCCAGCCCGGCGCTTGCCGCACGGTTGCTACCGGTCAGATAGAAGTCAAGCAGAGCCCGGTGGTCGCCTTTGAAGAGGAAAATGAGTTTAAAGTATGCTTGCCCGATTCCATCGCCCCGGAAGATACAACCGTGGTGGCCAGGCTCAGGAATTTAACCCAGGAACCGTACCTGTCGAATATAGCCGACTATTTTATTGATTGGGGAGATGGCAATGGTGAAGTAAGATACAGCGGGCAGCCGGGCTTGTTCCCGGAAGCGGGGCCTGCGTATGAGGAGTTTGGTACTTATCCGATCAGGATAAGAGCCGTCGGAACGAATGGCTGTGAAGCCATTTTCGAGCAAAATTTTGTTTACAGCCAGGAGCCCAAAGCCAACTTTACCTTCAACAAAGAGCCGGCCGGCACCCCGTCCAGTTGTACCCCGATCATCGTCTCCCTGGGTGATAGTTCCACAGGCGAAGACTTAACCTATGAATGGAAAATCATAGACCAAAACAATATCGGAGGCTACAATGTCATTTTCGGGGGATTGGACCAGGATACGTTGCGCATCAATTTTGCCAACCCGGGCGTGTTCCAGATTCAGTTGGTGGTGGCCAATGGCTGCGGCAGCGATACCACATCGCAGAGCGTGGTGGTAGGATTTCCGCAAGTGCAGTTATCGGGTGAGCTAATGGCCTGCGGCGATACCTCCATCACTTACAGCGATCAGAATGTGTTTTTTGACCCTAACTTTGGGAATACAGTAACTTACCAGTGGTTTGTGGACGGGCAACAGGTCTCCACGGAGCAGTACCCAACGCTGAATTTTGCGGCAAGAAACAGGCCTTATACGGTAGAGGCAAAGATCACAAACGAGTGTGGCTCCAGCGACGATATTGGGCAGCAGCCTCAGCCCCAGACCGTGACAGTAAACCCTGTGCCGGCAAACCCGGTGGTGCAGGGACAGACGACTTGCGCAGGCGATGCAGTTACGCTTAGGCCCACAAGCGGAGGCGCAAACTTCCAATGGTTCAGTCAGCCCACCGGCGGCACGCCCTTGTTTACCGGTGTCACCTTCACTACCCCGCTGCTTAACCAGCCCACAACTTTTTATGTGCAAGCCTTGAACGCGCAAGGCTGCCCGAGTGAGCGGGTGCCCGTTATGGTTAATGTCGTGCCCGCAATTGGAAACAACACTATTACCATTCCGCCCCCTTCACAAAGCATCTGTACAGGCGATGCGCCGCCACAGCCATTAACCGGATCGGAGCCTACAGGTGGTGCTGATAACAGTTACCGCTACACCTGGCAACTCAGCACCTCCGGTGCCACTAGCGGTTTTACCAATGCGCCGGGCCTTAACAACGCAAAAGATTACCGGCCGGGAAGGCTCGAACAACCTACCTGGTTCCGCAGAATCGTTGGCTGGGGCACTTGCTCGGCCGATACAAGTGACGCAGTGCAGATCAACGTGGTGCCACGCATTGATAGAAGCCGCAACACCATCAGCGCTTCGCAGGAGATCTGCGAAGGCAATGTGCCGGCTCCGCTTACAGGTCCGCGCCCGGTAGACGGAAATAATACCTCGTACACCATTACCTGGGTGCTAAGCACGGTAGGCCCCAACACGGGTTTTGTAACTGCCACCGGCACAAATGGGGGTGAAAATTATGCCCCCGGCGTGCTGACGCAGGACACCTGGTTCAGGCGCATTGTCTCTATCGCCGGCTGCTCCGACACGTCCAACGTGGTGGCCATTACAGTGAACGAGCCGCTGGATAACAATACCATTGAGGACGTGCCGCCGGTGTGCAGGGGCACAACGCCGGAACCACTGGTTGGCTCTACCCCTACAGGAGGTCCGGGCCGCTATACCTACCGCTGGGAGATGAGTACCACGAGCGCTACAGCAGGCTGGGGGGCTGCACCGGGCACCAACAACGGCCAGAACTATACGCCCGGCAGGCTGTCAGGCCCCACCTGGTTCCGGCGTGTGGTAAGTGCCGAGGGCTGCGGCTCCATTACCAGTGAAGTGGTGGAAGTGAGGGTAAATCCTCCCATCAGAAGCAACACCATTGCCACCAACCAGACCTCTGTTTGTGCAGGCCAGTCGGCCAATGCCATTGGCGGCAGCGCGCCGACGGGTGGAACGGGCACCTTTACTTACCTATGGCAGAGCAGCACGATCGGGCCTGGTGCAGGTTTTGTGCAGGCCACTGGCACCAACAACAGCCAGAACTATACGCCCACGGCTGTCAATCAGGACAGCTGGTTTAGACGCATCGTCTTCTCGGACGGTTGTGCCGACACCTCCAATGTGGTGGCCATTGCGGTAGATCCGGTGCCGGCGGCGCCCCAATTAACCGTGCGCAATGCAACAGCCTGTATAGGCGATGCCGCTACTTTATCGGTTGCCAATCCAGACGGAGGCGAGTACCGCTGGTATATGGAGCCCAGCGGCGGAGCGCCGGTATTTATCGGAGAGACTTTCCGCACACCTAACCTCACCGAGTCGGTTACCTATTATGTTGAGGCGGTGAACGATAACGAATGTGCCAGTGCTACCCGCACGGCAGCTAACGTAACCGTGATAGATCTGGTAGTGGAGTTGGGTCAGGATGTAAGCATCATTCAGGGCAGAACCGTTGAGCTGCGGGCCAATACATCGGGAGGGAAGCCGGCCACCTACCGGTGGGAGCCGGCCGAGGGGCTTGTTGGTGCCGACACCCGCCTGCCGGTGGCCAGCCCACAGCAAACCACCACCTACACCGTAACCGTAACAACAGCCGAAGGCTGCACGGCCACAGACGAGATCACCGTAGAAGTAATCCCGGCCATTGTGGTGCCCAACGCCTTTACGCCCAACCGCGACGGGGTGAACGAAATATGGGAAATCGAAAATATAGGCAACTTCCCTGAGGTGCGGGTAGAGGTGTTTAACCGCTGGGGCAATCTTATCTTCAGTTCGAACGGGTACGGCACGCCCTGGGATGGCACCTATAATGGAGAGGAGCTGCCGGTGGCAACTTATTATTACATGATTTATCTCAACAGCTCTGAGAAACCCATCTCGGGCCACGTGACCATTATCCGATAGCGCTATGCATAAAATTCTTTTCCCTGTACTGGTTCTCTTGGCTACAGCCCTGCAGGCTGCGGCCCAGCAGCGCCCGCAGTACAGCCAATACATGCTCAACAACTTTCTGCTCAACCCGGCCATTGCCGGGATTGAGGATTATGCCGATATCCGGGTAAGCCACCGCAGGCAATGGGTAGGGTTGGACGGGGCGCCGGTAACTTCTTACGTAACGGCTCATACGCCCCTGAACAAGGGCTTCGGCAGTACCAGGTATCATAAAGCCCTGGCCCACCATGGTGTCGGTGTGGTCTTTCATACCGACAAAACCGGTCCCCTGCGCCGCACAGGCCTGACGGGGGCTTACGCCTACCACCTGCCGGTAACGCATGCGATCAATGTATCGGCGGGGGTGGCAGCAGGCCTGATTCGCAATGCCATCAATGCCGGGGAGTTGCAGTTTACCAATCCCAACGACCCTTTATTAGGCGGGGGCAGCATCAACAACAGCGTCATCGACCTAAACCTGGGGTTGTGGGTGTATTCGCAAAACTTTTCAATCGGCGTGTCGGGTGCTCAGTTGCTGGAGGATGTGGGCAGCTTCCGGGCAGCAACCGAACGCAGGGCGGTACTGGACCTGCAACGGCACTATTTTATAACAGGAGGGTACCGCTTCTCCCCTACCGACGACCTGGACGTGGTGCCCTCGGTGATGCTCAAACTGGCAGATCCCAGTCCGGCTTCGGTGGATGTGAACCTGCGTGTGTTGTATAGCAAGCAGTTTTGGGTGGGCGCCTCTTACCGCCACAAAGATGCCCTGGCCGCCATGGTGGGCGTTTATGTGAGCCCGTTGCTCGATGTTTCCTACTCCTACGATGCCACCCTGTCGAACCTGAACAGGGTGAGTGCCGGCACACATGAAGTGGTGGTGGGCTTTAAACTGCTCAACGACCGCCGCATTATTTGCCCGCAGTGGATTTGGTAGGACAGGTGCGTGTGCCTGGCTTTACGGGTACATGCGTAAACGGGTGGCATATTAGCGGCTTTTTACTTGTTATTTTTTATCTTCAGCTATCGCAGGCATTCGCACAACAACAACAAGATCCCTGCAGACCTTCTTTTGCGTAAGTAAAGGGCATTAGCTGCTTAAGCGCCCGTCGTATAAACGCATACACACAGCTGTTACTTTTATGAGACAACTTTACGCTGCCTTTGCCGGCATCATCCACAAGACAACGCTGTTGCTGCTTTTCCTGTTGCCACTTGTAAGTGTTATGGCCGACGAAGCCCGGCACATGATCCCGATTCCGCTCGAAGAACGCATCCGGGAGGCTGACATAATTGTGGAGGGGGAGGTGGTATCGCAACGCGCTTTCTGGGATGCTGCCCATGAAAACATTTACACTGCCAATATCATCAGGGTGTACAAAGTTTTTAAAGGCAATGTGCAGGCCCAGGAATTAGAGCTGATTACCCTGGGCGGTACGATTGGCCTGACACAACACGCCGTGTCACCTGCAGTATCCCTGGCAACAGGCCAGCAGGGGGTGTTTTTCCTTGAAAAGGAACTCTTGCTGAGCCGTACGCCCGGCAACAAACCCGCCCTAACGCGGGCCTACGCCGGTCCGCAAGGCTTTGTGCGCTATAACCTGCCACAGGGCACAGCCGCCGATGTGTTTGCCTCCTACGCTTCGGCACAGGATGTATACACACGCATCACAGCTAAAACCGGGCAAACTTACCGGGTGGTGCTGGAGAATAAGCGCTTGCAGCAGGCGCCTGCACCAGCGCAACGAGAGCAAGCCTTGCAGGCAGCCGCGATTACGAGTTTTTCGCCCGCTGTGGCCGGTGCCGGCACAAGAACCATCTTAACGATAAACGGTTCGGGCTTTGGCAATACCCGGGGCAATGGCTTTGTGGAGTTCAGGAATGCCGACGATGGAGGGCAAACCTTTGTCAGGCCACAACCGCGGGATTACGTATCCTGGAGTAACAACCAGATCCGGGTGTTTATACCTTCCAGAGGGATAGATGGCGGGACTGCCGGAAGCGGTGAAATTCGGGTGACGGGTAGTGATGGCAGTAGCGCGTCCAGCCTTACGCCGCTCATCCTGGAGTTTGCATACTCCAATGTCGATGCGCGGGGCCGTTCTTTTCGCCCTATCCTGATCAACGATGATAACCTGGGAGGCTACACCATACAGTTTGCTCCCAGCATGCAAAGCCGTAACGCGGCACAGGAAGGCTTCCGGCGGGCCATGAACAGCTGGATCTGCAATACCGGCGTGAACTGGAGGATAGGTGCCCCGGCCACGGTAGACAGGGCTACGGCCGATAACAGAAACATTATCCGTTTTGCGCCGGCCTCTGTTGTCGGGCAGGGGGTGCTGGCCCGTACCGTGAGCCGCTACGAAGGGTGCTCCAATGGCCGCGACACGCTCTATTGGCTTACCGAATTTGACATGGAGATCAACAGCAACATCCCCTGGCAATACGGGCCCGGGGCGCTAAACGGGCAGTTTGACTTTGAAACGGTTGTGCTCCATGAGCTGGGCCATGCCCACCAGCTGGGGCATGTCATATTGCCCGGTGCGATCATGCATTATGTGGTTGCAGAAGACGCTGTGATCCGCGACCTGGAAGCAGCCGACATCCGGGGAGGGGATGTGGTCATGGCGCAAAGCACAGGACCTAACATTTGCCAGGAGCCCCCCATGGTTGCTGAGTTAAATGGCGACTGTAACCTGGCGCCTGAGATTTTTACCTTCGAAGCAAGCTTCCAGAACGGACAGGTGCAGGTGCGCTGGCAGGTGGAGGGTGAGCAGCCAATCGCGTCTTATATGGTGGAACGCAGTGAATCTGGTGCTGACTGGCAAGATATAGGCACGGTAGATGCCCGAAGGGGTACCGGCCGGCAGACCTATACCTTTACAGATCCGGCACCGCTGCCGGAGATAAGTTTTTACCGCCTGCGGGTCGTGTATACTTCCGGCAACGTGAGCTTCTCGCCCCGTGTGCGTGTACTCAACCCGGCTGCCCTGCGTGTGTTGCGCGTATATCCGAACCCTATCCTCCCGGATCGCAACAGTATACAATTGCTCTACCTGGTACAGGCCAATACCATCATGGACATAGAAGTGTACAATACTGCCGGGACGCTGGTCAGGGATTACGAAGTAGCGTTTACCGATGTAAATATGCCCATAGACCTGCCCCTGCATGGCTTGGCGGCAGGCATGTACGTGCTCAGGTGGCGCGAAGGAAACAACAGTGGTACAGTAAAGCTGATAAAACTTTAAGCCCGACAGGGCTGCCAGCGAGCGGCTCTGCCAGGCTTATAGCCATATTACATCCGTAATGCATACTCAAAAAAGGTTTCCAAAAGGAAAGTAGCAGGATGGAGAGATGGTTTGGGGGTGTAACTGCGCACCCCGATGGACCCCTCACGCAATACAGCCCTGATATCACTCAGGCGACAGCCGCAAGCAAATTATTTGATGGCTGCTTACTTGATTTCGATTCGCTTGCGTTGACGTTCTGTCTCTTTTGGTTTGGGCACTGTGATTTTGAGCAACCCATCTTCGTAGCGGGCGTTAATCTCCTCCTCTTTCACCGATTCAGGTAAGCGGAAAGAACGGCTGAACGCGCTGTAGTTATACTCCCTGCGGGTATAATTCTCCTTTTGGTCTGTTTTGTTTTCTTCTTTCTGCGAACCGATGGTGAGCATTCTGTCTTCAACATCAATATGGAAGTCCTCTTTCTTCATGCCCGGGGCAGCCACTTCTATAGAGAAATCGTTTTCGTTTTCCCGGATATTTACAGCCGGCATATTGGCCATCATCTGGGTCGGCATCCTGAAGAGGTCCTGGTCGAAAAAGCGATCAATGTCAGTGAAAAAATCCGGGAACAGGCCGCGTGAAGCCAGTCCTCTGTTGCTGTTTGTTCTTGCTAGTGAGTTCATAGCTTGTTCTCCTTTTAATTTAACACAATTGATTTACGAAAGCACTGCTGTTAAACTGCATTAATCAGCGTTCAATAAATGATACGCGCCTGAAATACAGGTGTTTAACTGCTTTGCGGGTTTGCCTTTAGACAGAAGAAAATTTGACGGGAGCTTGGTAGGCGGTGTTCTCTGCCTTTCTGTCAGGCATGTGCAGGATGTTTACTGCATGATGCTAATACAAGTGGGAATATAGATTGGGTAGTGTGGTCCGGAGAAAGTATGCCGGTTTATTGCCCAAGAAGGGGCAGAGCGTGTGCTGGTTGCCACACCGGGCAAAAAGAAACAGGCAGAAGCGGTCGGGGTGCCGCTGCTGCCTGCCGTTTGTTTTCATGTTGCACTTGACCTGTTGCCGGAGCTTTGCTGCTTCAGCATAGGCGAATGCCTGCTTGGAAAGGGTATCTAGTAGTGTATCAGTTTTCTAGCTTGGAAGAGG
>Ga0256851_1000121_pt1 | contig 9663 bp, 8 predicted proteins | sample BONnt4_FD_181165 | JGI IMG/M metagenome (GOLD analysis project Ga0256851, IMG submission 181165) | Terrestrial sediment cell enrichment communities from Utah, United States - BONCAT_SYTO_Terrestrial_sediment - 4 | ecosystem: Environmental > Terrestrial > Deep subsurface > Rock core/Sediment... | reverse complement strand
CGATTACGCGATGGAACCACTATCAAATAGAAGAAAGCAACTGGAAAAAAAGGAGATGACCTTCGCCGAGAGGGCCTATCTGCCGGCTATTGCCCAGGGGCTTGGCATTACGCTCAAGCACTTCTTCAAAAAGAAAACCACCATAAATTACCCCGAAGAAACACGGCAGCGCAGCGACATCTGGCGTGGCCTGCACGTGCTGAAGCGCGACGAGGAAGGGCGTGAACGCTGCACAGCCTGTGGCCTGTGTGCCGTAGCCTGCCCGGCCGAGGCCATCACGATGACTGCCGGGGAGCGCAAAGTAGGCGAAGAGCACCTCTACCGCGAAGAAAAGTATGCCGTGACCTACGAGGTGAACATGCTGCGCTGCATTTTCTGCGGCCTCTGCGAAGAAGCCTGCCCCAAAGCGGCCATCTTCCTGCAGGACGATAAAATTGCGCCGGCACGCTACGAGCGCGACGAATTTATTTATGGCAAAGACCGCCTGGTAGAGCCACGAAAGACAACTGAAACAAAATAATCCGATGACCGAGAGTCTGTTCTATTTTCTAGCTTCGCTCACACTGCTGTGCGCCCTGATGGTGGTAATCTCCAAGAACCCGGTACACAGCGTGCTGTTTTTGATCATTACCTTCTTTACCATTTCAGGGCATTACATCCTGCTCAATGCGCAATTCCTGGCAGCAGTCAACATCATTGTATATGCCGGTGCCATCATGGTGTTGTTCCTGTTTGTGATCATGTTCCTGAACATGGGAAAAAGCGGTGACAACAGCATGAAAACTTCCACCCTGAGCAAAGTGGCCGGCACTGTTGCCGGCGGCTTGCTGTTTGTGGTGATGATTGCAGCCCTGAAAGATGCCGACGTAGCCGGCTACAACCCCGAAACCTACGATTCACAGATCGGCATGGTGGAAAGCCTGGGCGCGGTACTCTTCCGCGACTACCTGCTGCCTTTTGAGCTGGCCTCCGTGCTGTTCCTGGTAGCCATGGTAGGTGCCGTGATGCTGGGCAAGAAAGAAACAGGCGAACAGCATTTTTAGGAAATACGCCATAAAGCATAAAACATCAAAAAGCCGGTGCTGTAGCAGTACCGGCTTTTTGGTTTACAGAACCTCAAAACGATTCAATCAGGCACTGAAGCAGGATGCTAGACCAATATGAAATGATACCAAATCGTTTAAAGTGTCTTCCCTACGTGCTTGCTCAAAGTGTAAGCTGCGTGAGGGATTGAGCGGTTGGGAGTTTACCCCGATGTATATCGGGGAGTCCCGAATGCCCCGACAGGTGTCGGGGTGGTACATCCCGGCGGATGACGGGGCCCGACGGCGCCAGCCGGCACGGCCAGAATCTAAGACGCTAACATTCAATAGCTTTTAAATTGAAAAATTTCAAATCAAACATCCTGGCAAACTGGCTGGTTAACAGGTGGTTAAATATGAAGCTGTTTAGAGTTTATCTTTTGGGCTGCAAAGGACGTTTCCCGGAACCTATCTTCGGCTATTTCTCAGCCCATAGCGCTGCTATGCGCTTCAAAATGAGCCTCGTCAGAACCCGAAAACGCTCCTTTTCGCCTTCAAAACATAAACTCTAAACAGCTTCGATGTTTTAATTCCCGAGTGCACGTTATCTCTACAAAATGGGAGAGGGTAAATAATAAATGGTATTACTTTTCCTCCACCTGCAACAGCAGCTCGAGCAATTCAGAGTGGCCCTGATCGTCATCAGCGATAACCACCACATGGTATTTCCCTTCCTCGGCCACAGGCTGCACAACCAAGGACTCTGCCTTACCGAGGTAATGACTGCCATCCGGATCAAGCAGAGGAACTAGTGGCACCTGGGCGGGACGAACAGGATCGGTAGCATAGGGCAGGGCAGCCAGGTCGATCATGCCGATGTAACTGCCCAGTACCTGGCCGTCGGCAATCGCATCGGTGGTGGCTTCGAGTGAGGCGGTGAAGAAGAGCTTGCCGGCAACTACATCAGCCCCGGAAAAGCCCGCATGCACCCCCTCTAGTTGGGGCAGGGCGAAATAGTAAACAGCGGCTACAGGCAGCGGGCCGTCCTGCAGTAGGAAATCAACCATGGCCTTGGTGTCGAAGCGGAAAAGTACGTTGCCATGCGCTCCGAGCGAACGCTGCAACAGGTAAGCATAGGTCTGATCTATGGCAAGCGCCTCCAGGTTAAGCAAGCCCTCTTGCTGCAAGCCCAGGATGCTGCGCAGAAAGAAATAGAAACGGCTCAGGTCTACTTCCTTAACTTGCATGCCCTCAGACAGGTTTACCAGAAAGCCCTTGTTGCGGGCGGCACTGGCACCGGAGCCCATCAGGAGCAGGTAAGTATCGCGCCCGTAGGTAAACTGGCCCATGCACTCGAGGTCAGGCTTGAGGTGTTTGGGAATACGCCCGGAGGCGAAATCGGTGGTATCGAACAGCGCATGGCGCTGCACCAGCTCGAAGCTGCTGTTGAGTTGATACAGAAAAGGAGCATCGTCACCCATCAGGTAATACGCCCCGTTGTGAAAAGCCAGACCCGAACCGGAAGGGATCTTGTCAAAAAACAGCTTCTGCCGTGTTCCGGTCTTTAAAGTATAGTTGCGCATCTTGTTGTCAACTGCTGAAATGGAAGGAGCCTGCTGCCTGGCTGACCGGCAGCCCGTCAAAAAAAGCAAAGCGCAAAAAAAGAACGTTTTGGAAGCGTGTTTCATATGGGGCTGGGTTGGTTTCGTCATCAAAACCTGCCGGTTGAAAGGGGTACTGGCCGGCTGGCAGGCACAAAGAAAAACTTATCACCAAAGCTACGCAAACAAAGCAGAAAAGTACCATCTCGTCCCGATAACATCGGCAGCCCGCCAGGTCTAGGCACATTGCATCCTCCGGGGCATCAAGTGGCTGAACAACAGCCGCAGCGGCCCTGTAGCAGCAGAAGAAGAATGGAAATATGTTATGGATTTTGAAAAAATGGGGATAAATTGCGGCTCCATTTTTGGATTTACATTCATCTTACTACGTTCAGGCCCACAGAAAATGAACCAGATACCTGAGGTTATCAGAACCGTTCCGCTTGACTATTATTTATATTTCAGCGCAGCCTTGTTTGTCATTGGGGTGATTGGGGTGCTTACCCGCCGCAATGCCATCGTGATCTTTATGTGTGTGGAGCTGATGCTCAACGCCGTAAACCTGTTGCTTACAGCCCTTTCGGCCTACCGCGCCGATGCCAGCGGACAGGTCTTTGTCTTTTTCATCATGGCGGTGGCTGCTGCCGAAGTGTGCGTGGGACTGGCCATCATTGTGATGACCTACCGCAACATCCGGTCCACCGACGTGCAGCTGCTCAACTACCTGAAGTGGTAGCTCTCTCCATAAAACCCTGAATAGCTTAAAAATCATACACAGATGCAAGAGATTGTAATGCCGATGCAGAATCAAGGGATGGCGCTGCTTTGCCTGCTTGTGCCGATACTGCCCCTGCTGGGCTTTATCCTGAACGGCCTGGGCAACCGCAAGCTGGCCAAGGGGCTGGTAAGCCTGATCGGCTGCAGCACCGTGCTGGCTTCTTTCCTTATTTCCGTTTACCTCTTCCTCGACTTTACCGCCAACGGCAGCCGCGCCTATACGGTTGACTTCTACAACTGGATTTCGGTAGGGGAGCTGCAGATCGGATTTTCTTTCCTCATCGACCAGCTTACGCTGCTGATGATGCTGATGGTAACCGGCATCGGCTTCTTTATCCACCTCTACTCGGCCGGCTACATGAGCCACGACGAGAACTTCGGGAAGTTCTTCGCCTTCATCAACCTGTTCATGTTCTCGATGCTGCTGCTGGTGATGGGCGCCAACTACGTGATGATGTTTGTGGGCTGGGAAGGCGTGGGCCTTTGCTCTTACCTGCTCATCGGCTTCTGGAACAAAAACACCAACTACAACAATGCCGCCAAGAAAGCCTTTGTGATGAACCGCATCGGGGACCTGGGCTTTTTGCTGGGTATTTTCCTGATCTTCATCACCTTCGGCAGCGTGAGCTACCCGCAGGTATTTGCCGAAGCCGCCCGCTTTACCGGCGGCGTAGACACCAATGTGCTGATTGCCATCACCCTGCTGCTCTTTGTGGGGGCGATGGGTAAAAGCGCGCAGTTGCCGCTCTTTACCTGGCTGCCGGACGCGATGGCGGGCCCTACGCCGGTGTCGGCCCTGATCCACGCCGCTACCATGGTAACGGCCGGTATTTACATGGTACTGCGCTCGAACGCGCTTTATGTGCTGGCACCTACCACCCTGGAGATTATCGCCATTGTGGGTGTGGCCACCGCCCTGCTGGCGGCCACTATCGGCCTGGCACAAAACGATATCAAGAAAGTGCTGGCTTATTCTACTGTTTCGCAGCTGGGCTATATGTTCCTGGCGCTGGGGGTAATGGCCTTTTCTTCTTCGCTTTTCCACGTGCTCACGCACGCTTTCTTTAAAGCGCTGCTCTTCCTGGGAGCCGGTTCGGTGATCCACGCCATGAGCAACGAGCAGGATATCCGCTCGATGGGCGGCCTGCGCAAGTTCCTGCCCATCACCTTTGCCACTTTCCTGATCGGTACGCTGGCCATCTCGGGCATTCCGCCTTTTGCCGGTTTCTTCTCCAAAGACGAGCTGCTGGCGCACGTGTACGAGCACAACAAAGTGCTGTGGGTACTTGGGCTGCTCACTTCGTTTATGACCGCCTTTTACATGTTCCGCCTCCTGTTTTTAACTTTCTTTGGGGAGTTCAGAGGGACGGCAGCACAAAAGAGCCACCTGCACGAATCGCCTGCTTCGATGACCATTCCGCTGATCGTGCTGGCAGTCCTGTCTACAATCGGAGGCTTTTTGGGAATTCCGGCCGTATTCGGCGCGCAGCATTTGCTGGGCGATTACCTGTCGCCGATTTATGATTATGCCCGCGTGGCCAACGGGGCTGCCCTGGCGCCGCTGCACCTGGATCATGCCACCGAATACATGCTCATGGCCATCTCGGTAGGTGTGGCTGTGGTAGCGATTCTGATCGCCTACGTGATGTATGTGAGCAAGCGCACCGTGCCGGCAGCCGAGGGACAGCGTCTCGCGCCCCTGCACAACCTGATTTACAACAAGTACTACATCGACGAGCTGTATGATACGCTTATCGTGCGCCCGCTCATGTGGCTTTCTGCGGCCTTCCACCGCTTTGTGGACGTGATCGTGGTAGACGGCATCGTGAATGGTTTTGGCAAGCTTACCCTGCTCACCGGCCGCAGCCTGCGTTATGCGCAGAGCGGGGCCATTGGTTTCTATATCATGGTGATGGTGTTCAGCATCGTCCTGATTTTATTTTTAAACTTCTTTATCGGATAAGGTTCTTCGCAGATGATTACAGCATTATTACTTTTCTGGCCAGCCTTAGCCGCCCTGCTGGTGCTGCTGGTAAAAGGTGAGGGAGCCAAGAAAGTGGCTTTTATGGCAGCCCTTGTTGAGTTTGCCCTGGCATTGTTTGCCATCTCCGGATTTAACACGGGTAGCGGCAGCACACAACTGGCCCTGAGCTTTCCGTGGGTGGAGCAGGCAGGCATCAACTTTAGCATCGGCATGGATGGCATCAGTTTGCTGATGGTATTGCTCACCACCTTTCTGGTGCCGCTGATCGTGCTGTCCTCTTTCAGCCATCGCTACAAAAACCCGAACGTATTCTACGCCCTCATCTTATTTATGCAGACAGGCCTGATCGGCGTGTTTGTGGCCATGGATGCTTTCCTGTTTTACTTCTTCTGGGAAGTGGCCCTGATTCCGGTATACTTTATCGCTGCCGTATGGGGCGGGGCCGACAGAATCCGGGTTACCTTCAAGTTCTTTGTCTACACGATCTTCGGTTCGCTCTTTATGCTGGCTGCTTTCGTGTACCTGTACCTGCAAACGCCGGGTACGCATACGTCTGATGTGAACGCCTTTTACCAACTGGCGCTGGATGCGGGCACGCAAAGCTGGATCTTCTGGTTCCTCTTCATCGCCTTTGCCATCAAGATGCCGATTTTCCCTTTCCATACCTGGCAGCCCGACACCTATACCGAGTCGCCGGCGCAGGCTACCATGCTGCTTTCGGGCATCATGCTGAAAATGGGTATCTATGGCGTGCTGCGCTGGCTCCTGCCGGTGGTGCCGCTGGGCGTGAGCCAGTGGGCCGAACTGGTGCTGGTACTATCAATCATCGGCATCGTGTATGCCTCGGTAATAGCCATCCGCCAGCGCGACCTCAAGCGCCTGATTGCTTACTCTTCCATTGCCCACGTGGGGCTGATTGCGGCCGGTATCTTCACCCTGAACCAGCAAGGCCTGCAGGGAGGCGTGATCCAGATGCTGAGCCACGGCATCAACGTGGTGGGCCTGTTCTTTATCATCGACATTATTTTCAGCCGCACCAAAACCCGTGAGATTACCAGCCTGGGCGGCATTACGCAAAGCACGCCGGCGCTGTCGATCTTTTTCATGATCCTGCTGCTGGGCTCGGTGGCCCTGCCGCTCACCAACGGTTTTGTGGGCGAGTTTCTGCTGCTGTCGGGCGTGTTTCAGTACAACAACTGGTTCGGCGCCGTGGCCGGGCTTACCATCATCCTGGGTGCGGTGTACATGCTGCGCATGTTCCAGGGTGTAATGTTCGGCACCAGATCAGAGTTTACAGAAAACTTTGCAGACCTGAGCCTGAACGAAAAGGCCGTGCTGATTCCCTTGGTTGTGATGGTATTCTGGATTGGTTTGTTCCCCAACACCTTCCTGAGCATTTCCGAGCCGGCCGTGATCAACCTGCTGAACGTGATCAACCGCTGAGGGCACAAGAGAAGAAAGATTTTATTACAGTAATACGACGACATGACCTCGATCATACTTCTATCTGTATTTGGCATCACCAACCTGTTTGTCGGGTTTTCGAAGTCCAAGAAGATTTTACTGCCGCTGGCGCTGCTGTTTCTGGCCGTAATTTTTGGTGTGAACCTGCTGAGCTGGAACAATACCCAGAGCTATTTCAACAACATGCTCACCATCGACAATTACGCGGTGGCCTTTACCGGTATCATGACCTTGACCACACTTTTGTTGCTGCCCTTTTCGCAACGCTACGTGGAGGAAAACGACAGCAACCTGGCCGAGTACTACTCGCTGCTGCTCTTCTCGCTGGTGGGTGCCATCATGATGGTGAGCTACGAGAACATGATCATGCTTTTTGTCGGCATCGAGATTCTTTCTATTGCCATGTACGTGCTGGCAGGCAGCGACAAGCGCAGCCTGCGTTCGAACGAAGCGGCGCTGAAATATTTCCTGATGGGCGCCTTCTTTACCGGCATTCTCCTGTTCGGTATGGTGCTTATTTACGGGGCTACGGGCACGTTTAACATCACCGAAATTGGCGCTGCACAGGTTGCCACAGACGGGGTGATGAGCACCATGTTTACGCTGGGCCTGCTGATGCTGGTGATCGGCATATCGTTCAAAATCTCGGCTGCTCCCTTCCACTTCTGGACGCCGGACGTGTACGAGGGAACACCTACCTTCTTCGCAGCCTTTATGTCGACGGTGGTAAAAACAGCAGGTGTGGCTGCCTTTTACAAGCTGATGGCTGCCGCTTTTGCCGCTTCTTATCCAACTTGGTTCCCGACGCTGATCGCCATTACGGTGCTCACGCTGGTGGTCGGCAATATCGGGGCGGTGGTGCAGGGCAGCGTAAAGCGCATGCTGGCTTACTCGAGCATTTCACACGCCGGTTACCTGCTCATGTCGCTTATCGCTTTCAACGAACAGTCTGACGCTGCGATCCTGTTCTATTCTGTGGCTTATGCCACGGCAACGGTAGCGGCTTTTGGCGTGCTGCAGATGGTAGCCGGCCAGCGCGGGGGCGAAACCTATGAGCGCTTTAACGGCCTGGGCAAAACAAATCCCCTGCTGGCCTTTGCCATGACCGTGTCGATGCTCTCGCTGGCGGGCATCCCGCTCACAGCCGGTTTCTTTGCCAAGTTCTTCGTGTTCACGGCCGTGGCCCAGGATCCGGGTATGATGTGGCTAATCGTAGTGGCCGTAATTCTGGCAGCAGTGGGTATTTACTACTACCTGCGCGTGGTGATTGCCATGTACATGCAGCCGGCCGGCAATTATGAGACAGTACGTGTAAACAGCTTTGCTGCTTTTATGCTCATCTTTATCACCGTGCTTACCATTTTGCTCGGCGTGGCGCCTGCCCTGGTGAGCAATATCATCTAAGTGAAGAACGACAGCTAAAAAGAAGAGCGGCTGCCTTATCAAAGGCAGCCGCTCTTCTTTTACAGCCTTGGGCCAAGGCTTGTAGAGAGTACCAGTATAGACAGCCTGAAGAGCGTTAGCGTTGCAGCAAGGCTAAAGAAGGCTTTTCAATTCACTCAGGCAGTTGATCTCATAAGTTGGCCTGGGGCGGCGCTTGTTGCGGCTCTTTTCGGGGTTGAAATAAACTTGGTCGATGCCGCAGGCGCGGGCACCGGCTATGTCGCATTCCAGGTTATCGCCGATCATCAAACACTCTTCAGGTGACACCTGGATGCGCTCCAGGGCGTGCGCGAACATGCGGCTGTCGGGCTTTTTGAAACCACAACACTCCGACGTGACAATCTCCCGGAAGTAGCCTTGCAGCCTCGACGCATTCATCTTGATGTACTGCACCTCCTTGAAGCCATTGGTGAGAATGTGCAGCCCGTATTTGGGTTTGAGGTAATCGAGCACTTCATAAGTGTAAGGGAAAACGGCTGTTTTGGTGGGGCAGATGTCGGTATAGGCTTCTGAAATGCCAACCGGTACCTGGTGCTCCTCCAGCCCCAGACCTACCAATGTTTTCACAAAGCGGCTCTCGCGCAGCTGCTGCTGGTTGATGCGGCCCTTGTTATACAAATCCCAGAGGCGGTTGTTGATGAACTTATATTTCTTGTAAAAAGAGGTCAGATCAAACTTGCCGAATCGGCCCAGGTCATATTGCTCGTAGAGGGTGTAGAGCGTTTCTGCGGAGTTGGTTTCAAAATCCCAGAGTGTGTGGTCCAGGTCGAAGAGGAGGTGGGTGTATGTTTTCATGCTTTCAAGTCTCTTTAGAGAGTTAGAACGATGCCAAGAGATTCAGTTTTGCCGGCGGCCCGGTGTTCTTTTAATGGAGGTCCGAGCTACAAGCCCAAACCAGCACGGCACGGAATATTTGCCTGGAATCCAAACTTGTGACTCAGCATTCGTAACTCAGAACGCGTTTACGTTGCCAGCCAGCGCCGCGTCTGCAGCTTATTGGCTGCCAGTTCGCGGTTGGAATACAGGATCTGGTAAACCTCCTGGTCGCGTTGCAACAGGGCATCGCGCTCCATGTAGTTAAAGATCTGCGTAACAAAATCAGCCGCTTCGTCCTTTACGGCGTAATACACCCATTGGTCGAGTTTGCGTGAGCTAACCAGGCCTGCGTTGCGCAGGTAAGCCAGGTGGCGGGAAGTTTTGGTCTGCGTAAAGTCGAGTACCTGCTCCAAATCGGAGGTGCACATTTCTTTATTGCGCAGGATCAGGCTGAGGATGCGGATACGGGATTCATCGGCCAGGGCTTTAAGAAGCTGTTCGCCAAAGGAAAGACTAAAATGTTTGAGTCTCATAAAATGCGGGACAAGGCCAACAA
>Ga0256851_1000118_pt1 | contig 9858 bp, 10 predicted proteins | sample BONnt4_FD_181165 | JGI IMG/M metagenome (GOLD analysis project Ga0256851, IMG submission 181165) | Terrestrial sediment cell enrichment communities from Utah, United States - BONCAT_SYTO_Terrestrial_sediment - 4 | ecosystem: Environmental > Terrestrial > Deep subsurface > Rock core/Sediment... | reverse complement strand
ATTTCTCAGCCCATAGCGCTGCTATGCGCTTCAAAATGAGCCTCGTCAGAACCCGAAAACGCTCCTTTTCGCCTTCAAAACATAAACGCTAAACAGCTTCAATGCTTAAACTTGGCTTAATTATCGAGTTTACGTGTTATTTAACAATCAACCTGCCGTTGCGGTAAATATGCTGACACTAAGCGGGGCGAGGGTTCTCCGGTGCCCATACGGTAAAGCTGCAACGGTTGGTGCCCTCATAATCTGCTCCAACTGTTTTCATGTATTGCGCTTCAACAGGTTATTGACCAGCTTTATCCTCTCCGTTAGTTGTGCAACTCCACCAAAATTCCTTGGTCGCCCGAAAGGCTGATGTTGCCCGACACCTGTATGCCTTCCCGCTCGGGATCGGTAGCAAATACGATCCTGCCTTTTTAAAATTCGGGATGACGCATGTCTGAGTTCTGAGTTGTCATACTATACAGTTAAACTCAGAACTCGTAATTCGGAACTCATAAAGCAGCCCAAAAGATAAAGGCCAGACAAGTGCTAACATCATGTAGCGAACCCAAGCTGCTGCGCCGCTGTTTTGCAGAAAGCAGCTACAGGCAGCCGGCACTGCTTTTGGTATCGGCAGGCGAAGGGTTGCCGAGTCTTTTATTCCACAACATGAATCTACTACAGCAAATAACCAAGTGCAGGCGCGCGCGCCGTCCTTTACGCCGGCAGTTTACTTTTTGGCTGCTCTTGCCGGCATTGGCCCTGCCGGGTGGGGCTGCCGGCCAGCCCACTGGCGGAATAGCACCTATCGTATTGCGGGCCGAGCCGCTCTTCACGCCGAAAGAATTTTATATAGCCCAGGTGCGCGACGCGCGCGCAGACCGCCGGGCGGTGGCTTACCTCTTCGCAGCTACCGGCACGGCAGACCAGGCCCAGGCACCGCAGCCTGTCGACCTGAAAGGGGGAGCCCTGCCTGCCCTGCAGCAGTATATCCGGCAAAGCATGCCGGCCAACCGCAAGCTGCGCCCGGTTACCGTGCAGCTAAAAGAATTGCGCATCAGCGAGCGTGCCGGTGCCAAAGGGCGGGTAGAAGGCACTGTAACGGTAGGAATGGCTTTTGATCTGCAGCGCGAGGGCGAGCTGATCCGGCTGGTGGAGTACCGGGGCGGTGCCCGTTATAGCCGACCTGCCGGCCAGGCAGAGGTAGTGGAAACAGCCCTGCGCCAATCGCTGGGTGAAGCCTTCAAATACCTCAACACCTGGATGAACCAGGAAGCCGGCCGCAACGAAAAGCTGGCCAAAGGGCTTAAGGTATTCTTCTCTGATGATGTTTCTTCCGTTGCGCCGGATACTGTTTTTTATGCCGCAGATCGCCCCTTGCGTTGGGATGACTTCCGGGCCATTCCCAGGGCGGAAAGTAAATTTGCCGCTACTGTTTTCCCCGGCTTTGCCTATGAGGGCCGCCGCGAAGTGGTGGATGGCATTATACACCTGTACCTGAAGGTGAAGGTGTATGTGCTCCAGCAGTCTTCCTGGGCAAAGCCCGAAACCCGGGATGCCTACGGGCTGAATCATGAGCAGCGGCACTTTGACCTGGTAAAATTGGTGGCAGAACGTTTTAAGCAGAAAATACAGCCCGACAGCCTCAGCCTGAGCGATTATGACAGTAACATACAATATCACTACATCGCGTCTTTCCGGGAAATGAACCGCCTGCAGGAGCAATATGACGCCGAAACACGCCACGGGCTGGATCGCCTCGCCCAGCAGCGCTGGAACCAGCGCATCGACGAAGAGTTGCGCGCCCTGGATGCGAAAAAATAGGCCTGTAGGGGCCGAAGGACAGCAGGGCTGCTTTGCTGATGGAGGCTTCAGTCTTCGCGCAGTTTGTTGATTAACTCTTCTTCCTGCTGCTCTAGTTGCTCGAGTTCGGGGCTACAGGCTGGGCCAGCGCTTCCTGCATGTCCACGTCCTCAATTTGCAGCTGTACTTTTCTGGCTTGCTGTACGAGTGCCTGAAACAGGCGGCGCTGCCTTGTGTCCTGGGGTAAATACTCCGGGTGCCACTGTACGCCCAGCATGTAGCCCAGCTGCAGGTGTTCGATGGCCTGCACCACCTGGTTTTGCTCGCGGCCCACGATGGCGATCTGTTGACCCGGATCCTTTACGGCCTGGTTGTGCAGGGCATTCTCCAGATGGTCGCGGGCCCGGTCCAGGCCCCATGTTCTTTTGCGGCTCAGGAGCCGGCGCACAAAAAGAGCGCCGGGTAATACAGCCAGCGGGTAAAACGGCTTATTCTTTGGAAAAACGATTTCCCGGGATGGCGCAGCGTACGGGTCAGGTACTCCTCAAGCACATGCTCTTGCTGGTAAGTGGCCGGTCCATGTCGGCGTCGGCGCCGCCAATGATGAGGGCCTGCAAGCCGTCGGCTGTGCGCGGTTTGGTGGGCGTGTGATGCGCACGGGCCTGCCCCCGGCCGGCCATACGGCCAGGGCGGTAAAGAACCAGGCCGCACCGCCACCTTGGTCCGGTCCGGTGATGCCGATGGTGGGGCGACTGCGGTTGATCTTGTATTTCTGCTTCAGGAAAGCCATTGTTCGGTCTGTTGTACCCATTTACTCTCGAAGCCCGGCAGGGTGTCTTGTTTCAGGGGCAGATACTGGGCGCACATGCCTGCCAGCTTCTGTGGGTCGTCGGCCACTTCCTCGATGACCACCCAGTTGTTCCATTCCTGTGCCAGCGACCAGTCGGGCTGGGATATGCTGCTGTTAGGTAGCCGGTAATGGAATGTTTTCCTGGCTTTCACATTCCCCAGATCCTGGAACTGGTCACTTTTTCTTCCCGCAGGGAGGCAAACAGCGGGTAAAGGTCGAGGGGACGGTTAATGGAGGTGATAGTCATCGATAAGCGTGCCCAGGTCCGGTTGGTAGGCGGGGGGCAGCACCAACTCTATTGTAGGTTTTTTCGTTGAGCAGTTTGAGGTCGATCTTTACAGAAAAATCGCCAATGCGCGTACCCACTACTTTCTGAGAAGCGGTGTTCCTGCTGAATGGTGCCGCCGAGCAACTGCTGTATGAGCTGCAGCGATTCTTCGATGTTTACTTTTGCAAACTCCAGCTCAAAGCCTACAACACGCAGGTCTCCGTGCTCATTGTGCAATACCGGAAGTTGTTTGAATTGCATCGGATTTGACAGCTGTTTCCTCCGTTTGGAACTCTATAGGAAGAAAAGCCCAAAGCCGGTACATAAAGCTACTTACCCGGCCGACAAGGCCCGTAGAGAATCCATTTGCAGGCCACGCCCGGGCCTGCCTCTTACCAAAAGACTGGAGAGGCCTCCGGGGCCGGCAGGCTCATTTTTCAGCTAAGTGCCAGCGCCGCAATTGAGCAGGCAGAGCACTAGCTTTTCAGAGCTGCCACACCGCTGCGCATGACCAAAGTATCTTCCAGCATGCCAAAAATTGAGTCGGTAATGCCGGTACTACGGACCAGGGCTTTGCGCAGGTAAAAGCTGGCAAAAGTAGCAGCCATTGCGGCAGCGGCTCCGATTACGGCGCCCTGCACCATGCTGTCCTGGTTGGCCTTAAATAAGGTAGCCCCCACCAGCCCGCCGGTAGCTGCGCGCGCAGCAAGGGCTGCAGGTGCAATGCGGTTCGGAATGCCGGGCATTTTGTCGCCGGTCATTTCAGCGGCGGCCAACACTTTGGTAAGAGTAGCCACTTGCGTGAGCTGCATAAAGCGCAGGGGGCTGCCGGTTAAGCCGGCAGCGGGATGCTTGGATAAGTGGTGGCTGAGCAGGGCAGGGGCGGCCAGGCTGCGCATGCCCGCTAAGGTGCTTAAGGCCACAGCCTGCCAGAGGTATCTTGGCGTTTTCATAGACTTGCTTCTTGCTTAAAAGAAGTATACGGAGGCTGGGAGATTGCATCTGCTTTAATGCTGCTGCTTTCCTTTAGGAATAGAGGGCCAGGGAGAGGCGAAGCAGTACCCGCTGGGTTCGCTCAGTACACAGAAGAGAAGTCTTCCATTTCTTTCCAAAGCCGATCAAATTCCCGGCTGTAGGCCTGCACCGTGTCGCAGTCGTGGGTAACGAGCACATTTTCGTGGTTATACAGGGCAGCGCTGCGGGTCCAGTTATAGCTGCCGGTAAGTGCAGTCTGGTGATCGACGATGGCAAACTTATGGTGCATGTGGTTGGAAGTTATATCTACCCGCACGGGTATTCCTGCCGCTGCCAGCTGGCGGATGTCAGCGCCTTTGTCGAAAAGCTTTTCGTTGTCGGTCAGGATCCTGACCTGTATGCCCGCTGCAAAAGCACGGAGAATGGCGGCTGTGATGCGGTCGTCGCTGATGGTAAAAACGCAAATCTGCAGCGTGTGCCTGGCTCTGCGGATACAAGCTAAGATCGCCTGCAGACAATGGTCTCCTGGACTGAAATAAACGCGGTTCGGGTGTCGGCTCAAGTTAATTCCTTAAATCTTTTGAAGAACACAGCACTGTATGCGGTAATCCCGGCTAAAACTATTGCGGATCGCTCAGCAGCTTTTCGGCCCTAAAGAGGTTGTCGGCCGCCTGCAGGATTTTGCCTTTGAGTTTGGGATTATAGTTAGGGTGCTCCTGCAGGAAGGCGCGTACCACGCGGGCGGCCTCCGGACTTTGGTAAGTGCCCAGGCTGGCCTGCAACCAGTTGTGCGGGAAAAAGATGTCGCCTGTACGCTGGATTTCTGCTAAAAGGGCCAGGCTCTCGGGCAGGTACTTTTCGGAAGTGTGGTGGCGCAGCGGGTGATGCAGGTAAGTCAGCGCATCCTGCACCCAGCTTTCCTTCTCACGGTTCTCTTCTTTTCTAAGCGAAGCAAAGAACGCATCACGCACCTGCACGTCGGCCGAAAGGGCGGGCTGCAAGAATTGCAGGCGTTGCCTGCGATCGGGGTTGGGAATGCGCCTGAGCTGCTGTGCCAGGACCGTCTTATCATCGGCATAATCCCGCACGGCTAGTGCCAGGGCAAGGGCTGTGTAATCATCTTCGGTGAGCGTGACGCCGGCAGGAGCCTGTTCAGATTTCCAGACTTGGTAGAGTTTGTCCTGCGCCTCTTTGCTTAGCGCAATGTTTTGATAGGCCTTGAACAGCAGCTTTTTGACATTAGGCGCCTGCTGCTGCTGCAATGCCGCCCAGATTTCCTTCTCCAACGCAGGTGCCAGCTGGTTTCTTTCCTGAGGCCGGATAAATTTCCAGTAAATGTCGCCCAACTGCCCCGTTAAGAGTTTTAGGTTCAATTCTTCTTTTTCAGCCGCCAACCCCTGCCGGTACAAGGTCAGGAGCTGGCGGGGCTTTACTTCCCGGCTGTTGAGCATGTTTTCGTAGAGGTTGATGTAGGTCGAGGCCCGTGCCACGGGATCTTGCAGCGCATACAGGCCGGAAAACATCCGCTCATCTACGGGGAACACGCCATAGCCCTGCCCGGTGGAGTTGAAAAGAATAAAATCAGGCTCGGCTTCTCCTACCGCCTCGGCCAGCGCCAGGCGTGCCTGCTTCATGTTGACTGTAAGTTCTTTTACCCGGTCGGGGTATACTAACGCTACCTCAAAAAGCTGGGGCCACAAACGATCCGAACCGTCTTCGGCCTGCTGGCGCAGGACCAGCTCCTGGATTTTACCCTCTCGGATTTGCAAATCATAAGTAAATAACGGCCTGCCCGCTTCGTTTACCCACACCTGGTTCCAGGCCTGCAGGTCGGTGGCGGTGCGGGCATCGAGCAGGGCAATCAGGTCGGGCCAGGTGGCGTTGGCAAAGGCGTAAGTGCGCAGGTACTCGCGCAGGCCTGCTTGCAGCTGTTCGGGACCCATAAGCCTTTCGAGCTGGCGCATCATCACCGGCGCTTTGTGGTAAATGATGGCCCCGTAGAGCGAGCCGGCCTCCTGCAGGTTGTCGAGCGGTTGGCGGATGGGGTTGGCGCCGGCCGTGCGGTCTACCCCATAAGCTGCCGGAAAATGATCGACCAGGAACTTGAGCCTTTCGTTAGATGCCCGCAGGGAGACCTGCGTGATTTTATCGGCAATAAAATTGGCAAACACCTCTTTCATCCACACATCGTCGAACCAGGTCATCGTCACCAGGTCGCCAAACCACATGTGGGCCGTTTCGTGGGCAATCAGGTTGGCGCGGGCAAGCTGCTGGTCTTTGGTGGCACCTTCATCCAGAAAGAGGCTGGCAGCTTTGTACTGGATGGCACCCACGTGCTCCATGCCGCCGTACTGAAAATCGGGAATGGCCACAAAATCGAACTTCTGGAAAGGGTAGGGGATGCGGGTATAGTCTTGTAGAAAAGCCAGCGCATCACCGTGTAAATTAAAGATCGGCTCGAGGCTGTGCCGGAGTTTGGCCGGGTCTGTTTCGCGGTGGTAAAAATGCATCGGTGTGCCGGCCACCCGGCGGTACTCATGGGCAAACCTGCCCGCAGCAAACGAGAACAGATAGGTGCTGATGGTGTCGGAAGGGCCGAAACGGTAGGTTTTCGTCTGTTCGGTCAGGGTCGTGTCCAGCAGGGGGCCGTTGGCCAGGGCTTTCCAGTCTTTGGGCACGGTAAGCGTGAGCTGGAAGGCAGCTTTGAGGTCAGGCTGGTCGAAAACCGGAAATACGGTGCGGGCCCGGTCGGGCACGAGCAGGGTATAAAGGTAGTCGGCGTTGCGGTTGAGCGACAGGTTGCCGGCAATAAAGCGGATGTCGATCCGGTTAGCTCCTTTCTTCAGGTAGCGTGTCGGAATAAGCAGATGTTCCTCCTGGTGAATGATATCAGCCGGGCGGCCGTTGACGCGTAACTCTTGCAGGCTTTCGGTTTTCTCTTTGAAGTCGAGCTGGAGCGGCTGCTTGTTTTCTTTCAGGTAAAACGAAATCGACCCGGAAGCTGTGATGGGCTCCTCTTTACGTGGGGGCACGTGCAGGGCAAGGCTGTAAGCCGGCCGGCAAATCACGGCTTTGCGGTACGCGGCCAGTTCTGCCGAAACGCCGGGCTTTACGGCGATAGGAGTTGTCGTGGTGGGCAGCTTGGTGCAGGAAGTGAAGGCAATTCCCAGGAAAAGAAGCAGCCCGGCGGGCATGCTTTTACGCAATAGATGTCTCATACTGTGCTAAAAGTATGAAATTGAAAACTGCTATGCCAATACAGGTTGGCAAAGAAATTAGGCCGGGAGCTAACCCGATCCTCAAAATATTTTCTTTTCTTTAAAGCAGGACAACACAATTGTAAGTACGCGCAATGCAAGAAACGATACAAAAAGCAGTGGTGGCCTCCACCAACCCGGTTAAAGTGCGTGCCGCTCTGGCTGGTTTGCAGCGCATGTTCCCGCAACGCACCTTCCAGGCCGAAGAGGTGGCTGTGCCCTCGGGCGTAGCCGACCAGCCCATGACGGACGAAGAAACGTTGACCGGCGCTGTGAACCGGGTAAATGCAGCGTATGCCCAATACCCGGAGGCCCATTTCTGGATCGGCATCGAAGGCGGGGTGGAGCAGCAGCCCGATGGCCTGGCCGCTTTTGCCTGGATCGTGGTCCGGTCTGCCCACCTGATGGGCAAGGCCCGCTCCGGCACCTTCTTCCTGCCGCCTGCCGTGGCCGAGCTGATTGAACAGGGAGTGGAGCTGGGCCTGGCCGACGACCAGGTGTTCGGGCAAAGCAACTCCAAGCAGAAAGGAGGGGCCATTGGTCTTTTAACAGACCATGTGGTGGACCGCAAACAACTCTATGAGCAGGCTGTCGTGCTGGCGCTGGTGCCCTTCAAAAATGAGGCGCTCTATGTCGGTAAGCTGCACACCAGCCCCACAGCCCGGTAAATGGAAGGCTGCCTTTTATATCCTTTGGGGGATGCAGCTGTGGTGGTGCAGTTTGGCGAATGCATTGACCCGCAGCTGAATGCCCGGGTCAGGGCCCTGGCTGCGTACCTGCAGGCACATCCTTTCGAAGGGCTGGTGGAGTACGTGCCGGCCTACACCAGCCTGACAGTGTACTATGACCCCTGGATTTTGAGCGGGGGCGGAAAAGAGAAGGCTTATGAGAAAGTGACCACGCTGCTCTGTGCTATGTTGCCAGGTACCGAAGCTTATCAGTCCGACTTACAGGCGGCCGTTGTGGAAATTCCGGTATGCTATGGGGGAGCCTTCGGTCCAGACCTGGCTTTCGTGGCCCGCCACAACCAACTGACAGAAGCAGAAGTGATTGCCCTGCATGCCGGAGGCACTTACACGGTATACATGCTCGGTTTTGCGCCCGGCTTTCCTTACCTGGGCGGGATGGACGAAAGGATTGCGGCACCCCGCAGGGAGACACCCCGGGCATGCATCCCGGCAGGCTCTGTGGGCATTGCCGGCAGGCAGACGGGCATTTACTCGCTGCCCACGCCGGGTGGCTGGCAGCTGATCGGGCGCACGCCCTCGTCGCTCTTCGATCCGCAGCGGAAGCCTCCCAGTCTTTTGCAGGCCGGCGATCAGGTGCGCTTTGTGCCGATTTCACCGGAAGCATACCAAGCCGGAAAGGAGCAGCACGATGGCGCTTGAGATCTTGCGGGCCGGTCTGCAGACCACGGTGCAGGACCTGGGGCGCCTGGGTTATCAGAAAGACGGTATTATTGTGAGCGGCGCCATGGATGCTTTTGCCTTGCGGACCGCCAACCTGCTGGTGGGCAACGCAGCGGGCGCTGCCGGACTGGAAGTGACGCTGCAAGGGCCCGCGATCCGCTTTACCGAAGACCACCTGATCGCCCTCACTGGTGCGGATTTATCGCCTACGGTTGATGGAGAAACTGTATCGCTTTGGCGGCCGGTGTATGTGCGCCGGGGAGCGGTGCTGGCCTTTGGCACGCCCCTGAGCGGGTGCCGAACTTATGTGGCTGTAGCCGGGAGCTTCGACCTGCCCCGGGTGCTGGAAAGTTATGCTACCTACCTGCATGCCGGCATCGGCGGCTTTAAGGGCAGGGCCCTGCAAGTGGGTGATGTGCTTCCCTGCCAAGCGCCTACAGCAAAAAGCAGTCGCCTGATTGCCGTCTTGAAAGGAAAAACCGGTTCTACCAGCTCTTTTATCCAGGCCAGTTGGGGGCTGCATCCGCATGTATATCGCCAGGAGGAAAAAGATGCTCTCCTCATTCGGGCTATGCGCGGGCCGGAGTATGACTTGTTTTCCGAAGAAAGCAAGGCGGCTTTCTGGAAGCAACCTTTTCTGGTAACACCCCAATCCGACCGGATGGGCTACCGCCTGCAGGGGAGTAGGCTTTCGCTTGCTGCCGTAAAAGAGCAGCTTTCCAGCGCCGTAACGTTTGGCACTGTGCAGGTGCCGGCAGGCGGAAGCCCCATTGTGCTGGGAGCCGACCACCAGACCACGGGTGGCTACCCCAGGATAGCCCAGGTAATCACGGCCGATTTCTCGGTGCTGGCCCAGCTCGTGCCGGGCGAAAAGATTCGCTTTCAGGAAGTATCACTGGAAGAGGGCCAGCAGCTTTACATGGCACAGGTACAGAAACTGGAGCAACTTAAAAGCGCACTGGCATTGAAGATTTTGTGATATTGAGTTCGAAGGATTTCTGTCATTACCTTGTAGCAGCCTGTCATCCAGGGGCCTCTTTATAGCGCCTGTCTGTGCACTCCACGCCTTGGATAGGGGCAATACCGTCAACTTAAGGGCTTGGCTGTCATTTCGAACACGCTTGAGGCGAGAGCCGAAGAGAGCCAGCGTAGCTGTCAGAAATCTAAAATATTGCATGCCCTGAAATACCAGATTTCTCACTGCGTTCGAAATGACTTTTTTCGTGGTTCTTCTTAAGCTGACGACATTGCCCCTATCCAAGGCGTGGAGTGCACAGACAGGCGCTATAAAGAGGCCCCTGGATGACAGGCTGCTAC
>Ga0256851_1000117_pt1 | contig 9960 bp, 6 predicted proteins | sample BONnt4_FD_181165 | JGI IMG/M metagenome (GOLD analysis project Ga0256851, IMG submission 181165) | Terrestrial sediment cell enrichment communities from Utah, United States - BONCAT_SYTO_Terrestrial_sediment - 4 | ecosystem: Environmental > Terrestrial > Deep subsurface > Rock core/Sediment... | reverse complement strand
GCCGCGTGCATGGCCGTCTTTTCCTTTGTTTTCCTGTTGAAGGAGAAGTCGATACGCCCCAGGAAAATACCGGACCAACCGACCTGGTTGATGAGGGTTTGGTGCCCGCTGTTGTGTAAAACTACCTCAGGTTTGTCCAAAAATGTATGGGTATGGCCGCCAATAATCAGGTCGATACCGGCCACCTCGCGGGCCAGTGTTACATCGTCTATTTTCCCGTTGTTATATTGATAGCCTAAGTGAGAAAGGCATACCAGCAGGTCGCACTTCTGGCTTTGGCGCAGCTCCTGCACCATCTCCCGGGCCACGGCCACCGGATCATGGTAAAGGGTCTGTTCAAAGTTGTTCTTGCCCACCAGCCCTTCCAGCTCAATGCCCAGTCCGAAAACGCCTATGCGCAACCCCTGTTTTTCGAATACTTTGTAAGGCTGAAAACGGTCTTTGAGGATGGTGTTTTTAAAATCGTAATTGGCCACCAGGAAAGGAAAGCCGGCGTGCGGCAGTTGCCGCTCCAGCCCCTTCAGGCCGTTATCGAAATCGTGGTTGCCGAGCGTGGCTGCATCGTACTGCATCCGGCTCATGAGCTTGAACTCCACTTCGCCATTAAAAAAGTTGAAGTAGGGCGTACCCTGCCAGATGTCTCCGGCATCGAGCAAGAGCACGTTGGCCTCCTGTTGCCGGATCTGCTCGATGAGGGTAGCGCGGCGGGCCATGCCGCCCATGCCGCCATATTTACGCCCATCGTCGGGCAAGGGGTCGATGCGCGAATGCTGGTCGTTTGTATGCAGGATGGTGAGTTGTATGGTTTGGGCCGCTTCGGCCGAAAAAGGGAAGCCCAGTAAGCTCATGCCCGCCGCCCCTACTGCCGTGGTTTTTAAAAAGTCTCTTCTGTTCATCATCGTTTTTGCTTTAAGGGAGAAGGGTAACACGGGTGGTGGTATCGGCCACAACAGGTTTGCCGGCTGCTGTCAGCCGGCTGATATGCTGCATGATGGCATCGCGCAGCAGCAGCCCGACCTGTTCTCTCCTGGTGGCTTCTTTGAGCATGGCCAGGTTGTCGCCGCCCCCGGCCAGGTAGTCGGAAGTGACAAGCGTATAGCTGCGCTGCGGATCGAAGGGCGCTCCGCCGATGCGGATATTGCCGGGCTTGCCGTTTTGCACGGTATAGGTCGCATTGCCGATAGGGGCAAACTTGGTGCGGGCGGCATAGTCGAAAAGGGCCTGTACCGTCTCGCCTTTCAGGGTGAGCACCACCAGTTCATTTTCAAAAGGCATCAGTTCAAACACATGGCCTCGGGTAATGTTGCCCTGCGGCAGGGGTTCGCGCAGACCGCCATTGGTTGTCAGCGACAGGTCGATGGGTTTGCCGTAAAGGGGCAGGCTTTGCTCCAGTTGCAGGTCCACCACCAGGTTGCCCAGCGGCGACTGGTATTCTCCTTTGGTCAGGGCTGCCGGGGTTGTGCCCACCACTTCGGACATCTTACTGGTTACCTGCTGGCGGTAAGGCACAATCAGGGCTTCCAGTTGCGGATCAGCGGTTAGCGCCTTGTCGACAGCTACCTTGTTTTGCGCCAGGTCGGGGGCTGCCTGCCAGGCACCGGGCCGGCAGGAAGTAAAGCTGAGCAACAGCAGCAGGACGCTGATGCCCTTTGCCAGGTTATGTTTCATAAGGGTGTGTAAAATCTGACAACAAAGTTACAGCCTCTCCAACAGCAAGCAAGCAGCGTAGGTTCTTCGGCTAAAACAAAAACAGCAGCAGCCTGATTGCCATACTGCATTATTCATCTATGATTTTAAATCTAATGCATAAGTTTTCACCTTCTCAGACATCTTAGCTCAAACAGCAAACCGGGGAGGAACTTTATGGCCGAACCACGGGTCTTAGCATCATGCTTGTGCACCTTTGCATCATTAGGTATAGTGCATCGTCTGCAGCAGATGCTGCAAGGCAAACACCACAACTGCAACAAAAGGCATGTCTGCGCTACTCACCAGCTATGTAGTCATGAGCAATACATTCAGGAATAGCTTTTAATTTAAATTTATGAAAGGAAATCTCTACGCATTCTTTTTCTTCCTGCTCTGCTTTCTGCCTCTTGGGGCACAGGCCACTCATTTGCGTGGCGGCTATATCGAGTATGTCGCCGATAAGCAAAACCCGCTAAAGCTCTCTTTTCGCATGGTGATCTACACCGATGATGGGTCTGCCGTCCAAGACTCCTGGGTAAGCATTTCCCCTGGCGACGGAAACAGCATCGTGGTACCTCGCCAGGAAGTTTTTCATCTAGGCGAAGAGACTAGCCGCGCAACGTATGAATGGGAATATACCTACACCCAACCCGGTACTTACACAGTAAGCTGGAACGGCGTCAGCCGCAGCAATGGGATTATCAACATCGCACAGCCCTCTGATCAGGTTACGCTACTCTTCCAAACCCAGGTACAGGCAGGCACAAGCAACCTAAACCGGCACAGCGCTCGCTTCCTTGCTCCTGCCACAGCCAAAGCTTATGTAGGGCAGGCTTTCAAGCTCAACCTCCTTGCCTACGACATCGATGGCGACAGCCTGGCTTATGCTTTAACAACACCAATGTGTAAAGTATACAGAACTGAGGGTGACAAAGTAGAACCCGTACCCGGCTATTTTATTCCCGAAGGTTTTGCCATCGACAAAACAGGTGAAATCAACTGGCCTAATCCACAGCTAAAGGGAGAGTACAATTTTGCTATACAGGTGCAGGAGTTCAGAAAGGGGCAAGTGGTAGGCACCAGCTTCCTGGACTTCCAGGTGATTGTAAAAGAAAGCAATCAAATGCCGCCTACGGTCATGCTCCTGCATGCTGAGAAGTTTAAGAAATCGAAAGAAGGTTACCTGGTTGTTAAACCCGGTGAAGACGTAGCGTTAACTTATCTTGTGAAAAGGCCTGCAAGAACTGTTCTCAGCCGGAAAGAGCACTACAGCGAACTCTTTCAACCACACCTGAGCGACACGACCTATACCGTAACGGAACGCGACACAACAGATGCCCTGCTCCAGACCATCAAATTTACTGCTCCGGCCGCCGCAAGATCACAGCCTTATACTGTAGGAGCTATTTTTAGTCTTCCGCCTGCTAACCGGTATGACGAGCACGTGGTAACCAGAGCATACACTTACCTGCTGGTACAGGAACCCATCCCTCCGGCCGATTCCGTGCTCACCTTGCTGCACCTGGACAAGCTGCCGAAAACGCCCGAAGGCCACCTGCTGAGCACGCCCACCGAAACGCTTCGCCTGAGCACCTTCAGCAAAAGCATCGAGGGCTTTACCACCTCCCTGGAAGTGATTACCTCCTTAAAAGAAAATGCGGCCTATTTCAATTTCACCGCACGCGACTCTGCCAACGGCAAACTGGGCGTGTTACTTTTCAAGCCTGCACCCGAGCAGATCCGCAACGAGCCTTACCAAATACTTTTTCGCAGCACCTACACGCCTGTAGCCCTTGAAATGGGCATGGCGTTGCATGGTACTACAGCCCTGCAACGCCATGCAGGTACAGGGCAAAGCTATACGCGCGACAAAACGGCAACGCTTGTAGTCTCCGCTGCCACGCCCACGGGCACTGCCGATGATCTGCTTCAGGCAGGCCGCATCGTCTATCCCAACCCGGCCAGAGAAATAATCGGCATTGAAGCGGAAGCCGGTGGCAGCTTTACCCTCTATCGTGCCAACGGGCAGCAGGTTTTAAGACTGCCTCTGGCACCGGGCTACAACAAAATCGCCAGGCCCGCCAACTTAGTACCCGGCTTTTATTACTACCAGCTCAGCAGCAAAGGCAAACACACAAAAAGAGGCAAGCTCCTGCTGTTGTAAGCACAGGGGAGCTTGCCTCTTTTTATACCATCATCACTCCGGTTTTGCGCACTGAAGGGGTTCGTTCCTGCGCCTTTGCCAAATTCCCCTTTGTAGGGGAGGATTCTTTACAGCCAAGCCCAATCGTACAACTCACCGAATACTTGGCATTAAACTACCTCTTGCTTCTGCGCTCCATATAATCCAGCGTCAGGTTGGTAAGCGTTTTTACGCCCAGCTTCATGCCGCTTTCATCCACGTAAAAATCCGGCGTGTGGTGCGCAGGCGCTTTGGCCGGGTCCTGCCCCTTGGGCATACCGCCCACAAACACAAACAAGCCCGGGATCTGCTGCTGGTAAAAAGCAAAATCCTCGGCGCCGGTCATGGCTTTCATGTGCACCACCCGGTCCTTGCCGGCCACGGCCTGCAGCGTAGGCAGCATTTTTTCGGTCAGCTCCGGATCGTTAAAAGTAACAGGGGCCATGGCCTGAATTTCCACTTCGGCAACAGCGCCGGCACTTTCGGCGATTTTGGTGGCCGTCAGCCTGATCTTCTCGTGTATTTGCTGCTGCATCCGGGTATTGAGCGCCCGCACGGTGCCTTCCATCACCACCTCTTCGGGGATGATGTTGTTGCGCACGCCGCCATGAATGCTGCCCACCGTGATCACGGCCGCATCTTCGGTGAGCTCTACCTGGCGGCTGATGATGGTTTGCAGGCCGTTGATGATCTGGGCCGACGTTACCACTGGGTCCACGCCGTGCCAGGGGCTGGCCCCGTGCACCTGCTTGCCCTTTACTCTGATGCGGAACACGTCGGCGCCGGCCATGATGCCGCCCGGCCGGTACTTGAGCGTGCCCACTTCGGTTTGTGAGTTGATGTGCAAACCGAAAATCACCTCCGGTTTGGGTCCCTTGTCGAGCACGCCTTCTTTTACCATCAGCGAGGCGCCGCCTTCCTCTCCTGCCGGGGCGCCTTCTTCGGCCGGTTGGAAGATAAATTTCACGGTTCCTTTCAAGTCTTTCTGCATCGAGGCCAGCACTTCGGCAGCGCCCAGCAGCATGGCTACATGCGTATCATGGCCGCAGGCATGCATCACGCCTACCGGCTGCCCGTTATACTCGCCCTTGGCTTTAGAGGCAAAAGGCAGATCGGCCCGCTCTGTTACCGGCAAAGCATCCATATCAGCCCGCAGGGCCACTACCGGGCCGGGCTTGCCGCCTTTCAACACGCCCACCACACCTGTTTTGGCAATGCCTGTTTCCACGGCAATACCCAGCTTTTTCAGCTCCTGGGCAATACGCTCGGCTGTTTTTACTTCCCGGTTGCTCAATTCAGGATGCTCATGAAAATAGCGGCGGTGCTCGATCACCTTTGGTTCCAGCTTGTCGGCCAGGGTATTGGCACGGGCCGTGAGCGGACTATGCTGCGCCACTAAAGGCCCCGACAGCAGCGCCAACGCAGTAATCAGTATAGGGTGCTTTCTGTTCATCTCTTTATTTGTAAAAGTGCGGCAATCAAGATAGGGATTTTTGAAGCAAAGACCTTGGCGGTTTTGAAAAACCGCCAAGGTCCTCGGCTCCCTTTAGTCGTACAAACAGGTATGCTGCACAAGTGGAAAACAATCGTTAACAAGCTCAAGACATTTATACCCTGTACCAGGCCTCCCGGGACCCGCGCATCCCCCTCACCGCCAGGGCAGTACTGCTCCTTACCGTGACGTACGCCTTCAGCCCGATCGGCCTGGTGCCGGACTTTATTCCCGTGCCGGCCTACCTCGACGACCTGGTACTGCCGCCGCTGGGCATCTGGCTCTCCATCAAACTTATTTCCAAGGATATTCTGGCCGAGTACCGGGCCAAAACCAAAGCACATCTACGGGGGCGTAAGCCCAATTACCTGATAGCCGGGCTTATTGTTCTGCTCTGGATCCTGCTTACCTATTGGCTCTACCGGCGCTATCTTGCCCGTATAGATTAATGTAGGGCTATTTAACAGCTATACCATCCCCCCGCATTTACGCGTAAACCAGAAAAGGCTATCTTTACCACAAATTAGAACAAAAGCATGACAACCGACGAGCAGCAACACCCGCAGCCCCTGTTTGCGGAATTCAGCCCTGCAACGGCAGACGCATGGGCGCAGCAAGCCCGCAAGGACCTGCGCGACACACCGCTGGAAAGCCTGACCTGGCATACCTACGAAGGCATTGACATACCCCCTTATTTTACCCGCGAAGATCTTGATAACTTACCCGGTGCCCAGCAGAAACCGGGCGCTTATCCTTTTCTGCGCGGCACCAAAACCACAGGCAACAGCTGGCTCAACATTCAGCAGATAGCCGTAACAGGCGACAGCAACCAGGCCATTGACAAGGCGGCCGACGCCCTGGAGCGTGGTGCCCAGGGCATTTACTTTGTCCTGGACCAGCCCGGGCAGTTTGACGTGGCTTATCTTGTTGCTCAGATCGACCTGAGCCGGCATACGGTCAGCTATGCTGTAGCCGGGCAACCCGACATTTTCCTCAAGCGCCTCTACGCCGAGTTGGCGGCCCGACAGGTCGCGCACCGTAACCTGAAAGGCTTTATCAACTTCGACCCCATTACGGTAAAAAGCAAGATCAGCCCCGAGGAAAGTGAGGCCATCATCAAGGTCCTGGAACTGACCAAGGATAGTCCCGAATTTTATGGCATTACGGTAAACGGCACCAGCTTCAGTAGCATCGGCGCCTCCATTACCCAGGAAGTAGCCTATACGCTGAGCGCAGCGGTGGCCTATATCGACCGCCTCACGGATGCCGGCGAGCCATTGGATTCGGTGCTGCCCAACATGCAGTTCCACATGGCTTCGGGCACCAATTATTTCTTCGAGATCGTAAAGCTGCGTACCCTGCGCCTTTTGTGGGCTGCCGTGCTCGAGGCTTACCAGGCCGAGCCGGCTATGGCTGCCAAACTGCGCATCCACAGCAGCACCTCCAGCTGGTACCAAACCACCCTCGACCCTTACGTGAACATGCTGCGCAGCACCACCGAAGCCATGGCCGCTGTGATCGCCGGCTGCGACTCGCTCACGGTGCTGCCCTTCGACAGCACCTTTAAGGCTTCGGATGCATTCTCCGAACGTATTGCCCGCAACGTGTCCATCATCCTCAAAGAAGAAGCTTACCTGGACAAGGCCATCGACCCGGCCGGCGGCTCTTATTATCTCGAAAGCCTGACTCATGCACTGGCACAAAGGGCCTGGGCGCTGTTTCAGGAGGTGGAAGCACAGGGCGGCTTCGAGGCAGCCTATGAAAATGGCTTCATCCTGGGTGCTATCTCAAAAGTGAGCCGGCAGAAATTTAAAAACATCGCCACTGGCCGCCAGGTGCTGGTGGGCACCAACAAATACCCCAACCCGGCAGAAAAGCTCGACTTTGACCTGGAGGCACTCCTCCAGAGCGCCGCTTTCGATGCAACCCGCGCCGCCTACCCTACCGAAGTAATGCGTATGGCCACCGAGCTGCACCTGCGCAAGCGCCGGCGCCGCCCGAAAGCGGTCGTCGCCGTGATTGGCGAGGCCCAGCAGCGCCGGCTCCAGGCTTCCTTTGCGCAGGAGTTTTTCCGTTGCGCCGGCTTCGATACAGAACTACAGCAGTTCGATACAGTAGCGGCCGCCTCTGACCAACTGACACAGGCTGCTGCCGAAGTAGTGGTCGTTTCCGCATCTGAGGCAGCTTATGTGCAGGAGTTCGGGCCCAGGCTGCGGAACCACCATGCCAAGCCCACCCTGATCCTGGCAGACGATCCGCAGCACATGAAAGAAGAAATGCTGGCCAACGGCTACGATGCCTTCCTCTTCGAAGATTGCGACATGACTACCCTGCTGGAGCTGCTCCAAAACAAGCTCCGCGACGAGGCTTAAAATTTTGAATGCGTGAATAAGTGAATGAGTGATTAGCACATCACAGCATTCACTTATTCACGCAACCACTCATTCACTCATTAGCGTATGAAACCTGATTTTTCGAACATAGATCTCAACAAGCTCGCCTCCACAGACCAGGGCCCCAAAGCGCCGGCTGATGCCAACGTATGGAAAACACCCGAGCAGATCGAGGTAAAAACGTTTTATACGGCCGAGGATGCCCGACGCTTCGAGCACCTGGACTTTGCTGCCGGCCTGCCGCCTTACCTGCGTGGCCCCTACACCACCATGTATGTGCAAAAGCCCTGGACCATCCGCCAGTATGCCGGCTTCTCCACAGCCGAGGAGAGCAACGCCTTCTACCGCCGCAACCTGGCCGGGGGGCAAAAAGGTCTTTCCGTTGCCTTCGACCTGGCCACCCACCGTGGCTACGACTCGGATCACCCGCGCGTGGTGGGCGACGTGGGCAAAGCCGGCGTGGCCATCGACTCGGTGGAGGACATGAAAATCCTCTTCGACCAGATCCCGCTTGACCAGATGTCGGTGTCGATGACCATGAACGGGGCCGTGCTGCCCATCATGGCCTTCTATATTGTGGCCGCCGAAGAGCAGGGCGTAAAACCCGGGCAGCTAAGCGGCACCATCCAGAACGACATCCTCAAGGAGTTCATGGTGCGCAACACCTACATCTACCCGCCCGAGCCCAGCATGAAGATCATCGCCGACATCTTCGCTTATACCTCCAAGCACATGCCGCGCTTTAACTCCATCTCTATCTCGGGTTACCACATGCAGGAAGCCGGCGCCACGGCCGACATCGAGCTGGCCTACACCCTGGCCGACGGGCTGGAGTATGTGCGCACCGGCCTTAAAGCCGGCATGGACATCGACGACTTTGCCCCCCGCCTGTCTTTCTTCTGGGCCATCGGCATGAACCATTTTATGGAGATAGCCAAAATGCGGGCTGCGCGTATGCTGTGGGCCAAGCTCATCCAGCAGTTCAACCCGAAGAACCCCAAATCGCTGGCCCTGCGCACCCACTGCCAGACCTCGGGATGGAGCCTGACCGAGCAGGACCCTTTCAATAACGTTACCCGCACCTGCGTGGAGGCCCTGGCTGCCGCCTTGGGCGGTACACAAAGCTTACACACCAATGCCCTGGACGAGGCCATCGCCCTGCCCACCGATTTCTCGGCCCGCATTGCCCGCAATACGCAGATTTACCTGCAGCAGGAAACCAACATCACCAAAGTGGTGGACCCCTGGGGCGGTTCTTATTATGTAGAGGCGCTCACGCACGAGATTGCGCACAAGGCCTGGGCCCTGATAGAGGAAGTGGAAGCGCTGGGCGGTATGGCCAAAGCCATCGAAACAGACCTGCCCAAGATGCGCATCGAAGAGGCCGCTGCCCGCAAACAGGCCCGCATCGACTCAGGCAAGGACATCATCGTGGGCGTAAACAAGTACAAGCCCGAGCAGGAGCAGGAAATCGACATCCTCGACATCGACAACACGGCCGTTCGGGAGTCGCAGCTGCGCCGCTTGGCACAGGTAAAAGACACCCGCGACGAAAGCGCCGTGCAGCAAGCCTTACAGGCCCTGACCGATGCGGCAGGCCTGGGTGCAGGCAACCTGCTGGAGCTGGCCGTGGAAGCGGCACGCCACAGGGCTACCTTGGGCGAGATTTCGGATGCATTGGAAAAAGTTTACGGAAGACATAAAGCAGTGATCCGATCCATTTCAGGCATTTACTCGGCCGAACTCTCCGACGACGAAAACTTCGAGCGCGCCAAAGCCCTGGCCGATCAGTTCGAAGAACTGGAAGGACGCCGTCCGCGCATCATGGTAGCCAAAATGGGCCAGGACGGCCACGACCGCGGCTCCAAAGTAATTGCCACCTCCTTTGCCGACCTGGGCTTCGATGTGGACATCGGTCCCCTGTTCCAGACGCCGGCCGAAGTAGCCATGCAGGCGGCCGAAAACGACGTGCACGTGGTGGGCGTCTCCTCGCTGGCGGCAGGCCACAAAACGCTGGTGCCGCAACTCATCGAGGAACTCCGCAAGCTGGGCCGTGAAGACATCATGGTGATTGTGGGTGGGGTGATCCCGGCCCAGGATTACGACTTCCTCTTTAAAGCCGGTGCCGAGGGTGTGTTTGGTCCGGGCACAATCATTTCGGTGGCCGCCCAGCACATCCTCGAAAAACTCATGCAGTAACAGAT
>Ga0256851_1000116_pt1 | contig 9967 bp, 5 predicted proteins | sample BONnt4_FD_181165 | JGI IMG/M metagenome (GOLD analysis project Ga0256851, IMG submission 181165) | Terrestrial sediment cell enrichment communities from Utah, United States - BONCAT_SYTO_Terrestrial_sediment - 4 | ecosystem: Environmental > Terrestrial > Deep subsurface > Rock core/Sediment... | reverse complement strand
TGGATATACTCTTGAGCCTATGGCTGGCCCTGATCCCGCTCTTGTCGGCACCGGTTGCCAAACCGGCCGCAAGCGTAGGTGTGGACCGCGATTTCTGCCGGGTGTATGGGGCTGTGTACCTGGAGCGTGACCCCAAATATCGAAACACAGCTTCGCACACCGTGTTTTTAAATGAAGATGAAGCCTTTGCCGATATGGTGGTGTACCGGGAGGGCAACAAGCTCTTTGCCGATGCCACGGCTGTGTGGTACATTACCCCAACCAAAGCCTTTGCCGACCACGTGCTCTACGTAACCGACAAACGCAACTTTGCCGATTTTACCGTGCATTTTACTGATGTGCGGGCTTATGCTACTTGCCGAGAATAATACAATTATGGATTTTATAGAAGTAAACCTTACCGTAAACGCAGATTTTGCGGACATCCTGATCGCCGAGCTCGGAGAGCTGGGCTTCGACGCTTTTGTGGAAACAGAAGCAGGCTTTAATGCCTATATTTTAGAGGACCTGTATGATGCGCCGGCGCTGGAAGAAACCCTGCGCCGTTATCAGGATTTTACCTCCATCAGCTACAGCACGCAGAAAATTGCCCGGCAGAACTGGAACGAAGAGTGGGAACGCAATTTCGAACCGCTCTTTATCGGCAATCAGGTATCGGTGCGCGCCTCTTTTCACCCCAGGCCGGAGCAGGCCCGCTACGACATCGTTATCAATCCCAAAATGTCTTTCGGCACGGGCCACCACGAAACCACCACGCTCATGATCGAAAATCAGCTCACGCTCGACCACCAGGGCAAGCGGGTGCTGGACATGGGCTGCGGTACGGGCATTCTGGCGATTATGGCCGGAGAGCTGGGCGCGGCTGAAATCGTCGCCGTAGAAATAGAAGACTGGACGGTGGAAAATGCCCGCGAAAATGCCCAGTTAAATAACTACCCGGAGATAGACGTGCGCCTGGGCGGTGCAGAAACAATTGTAGGCGAGAAGCCTTTTGACATCATCCTGGCCAATATCAACCGCAATGTACTGCTCGAAGACATGCCGGCCTATACAGCAGTGCTCAAGCCGGAAGGATGGCTGCTCTTGAGCGGATTTTATACCGAAGACCTGCCTATACTGCAGGAAAGAGCCGAAGGACTGGGATTACAGTACCTGTCGCACCGGGAAAAAAACAACTGGATATCCGCTCTGTTTAAGCGACATTAGTTGCTGCTTCAAGCATTAACCAGATAACCATACCACGCTCCTATGAAACAACTTCTACCTTTCCTCTTTTCGCTTACGGTGCTGACGGCACAGGCACAGCTAAAAATCTCAGACAAACCTGCTGATTTTATACCGGATGTAAAGGCGATGCTGCTGATGGGTAAGGTTGAAGAGGCTGAACAGCTTGCTGCTGAACTGGACCAGGTCTGGAACAGCGGAAAGCTGACGGCAAAGCAGCAACAGCAAATTATCGACATCAGCCAGCAGCTCTACCGCAAGCGCATGCGCGTCAATCCGCATTTTGCCCGGTTCTACACCATGCTCACGGCGGGGGTAAACAAGCAACACCTGCAGGGCCATGCTTTCAGCAACATGCTGGAGGTAACGGCCAAGGCCGTGGCGCAGGAGGATGAAAAACGCCTCGAGCAGTTTCTGCACACGGCCAGCCTCTACCTGTCGACCAACCACCTGTACCGCAACAGCTACTACAGCCTGCGCAGCAGCGGGGGGAGTTTCAGCTTCGCCTATGAAGCGGGCAGTAAAAGCGCGGCACCTGACCAAGCAGCCGATGCCTGGGGCGAGATTTCCTGGGACGATGAGGTGAACGAAAAGGGGGAGCTGATTGAAACCGATGATGGCTGGGGCCCGGTTACAGCCCCGCCAAAAAAAGAAGACAAGCAGAAAACAGAAAAAAAAAGAAAGGAGAACCTAAAGAAACAGTTTATACCCCAACTCCCCCAGGTCACCGGGCCGGTGCTGAAGCTGGAAAAGGCAACCCTGACCTTTGTGACGCCCTGGGACTCGACAGCCATTGGCGAAACAAACGGGCAGCTGATGCTGGCCAACAACCTGTTTGTAGGCGAAGGAGGCCGCTTCGATTGGAGAGCCGGAGGGGTGCCCGCCTCGGCCGAGCTGCGCAAGTATGCCTTTAACACCTCCTTTTCAGGTTTCAAAGCCCCTGACGTAACCCTGACCTACAGCAGCGTACTGGCCGCCCCGGTAGAAGGCGGGCTGGAGTGGATCAGCAGCAAACGCAAAATGGGCGCTTATCCTTATCCCAAATTCTTCTCCTTCACCAACGACGCCAAAATCAAGACGCTGGGAAATAACATTGCCTATAAAGGAGGCTTCTCGCTGGTAGGCGATGTGGTGGGCAGCAAGCCGCTCGACAACAGCCTGTCGGAGATTGTGGTCACGCACAAGGGCGCGCGCAAGTTCCGCGCCAGCGCCCGCAACTATACCCTGACAGATTCTGTGATCCAGGCCGGTAGGGCACGGGTGGCCATCTACCAGCAGCAGGATTCGCTTACCCACCCGGCCATGCAGCTGCGCTTTGTCAAGCCACGGCAGGAACTCACACTCACCAAGGAAAAGGGGCCTTATGCCCGTGCGCCTTTTTACGATACCTACCATCAGCTGGAAATTACCGCCGAGCGCCTGCACTGGAACCTGCACCAGCCGGAGATTGAGTTTTCGGTGCTCAACACCAAAACGCTGATCCCGGTGCAGCTCGAATCCACGGGCTATTACTCCAACAACCGCTACCAGCAATTGGTGGGCGTGGCGGCCTTTCACCCCTTGCAGATTCTGATCGGCTATGCGGCCAAGGCAAAGCAAAACGAATTTTATGCCGCAGAAGTAGCGAAGGCAACAAAGATCAGCGAACAGGCCATCCGCGAGGCCTCCCTGAACCTGTTGCGCGACGGCTTCCTGGAATATGACCCGCAAAGTGGTTACATCGCCCTCAAGCCCAAAGCCTGGCATTATGTAAAAGCCTCGCGCAAGCTCAGCGACTACGACCACCTGGTGATCCGCTCGGTGGTGCCCTCGGGCCGCAACGCCACCCTGAACCTGGAGGATAACAGGCTCACGGTAAGGGGCGTGGAGAAGATCACCTTCAACAACGATACGGCCAGCGTGTATGTGCTGCCCCACCTCCAGCAGATACACATCCTTAACAACCGCGACATTGCCTTCGACGGGCTGGTATATGCCGGCCGCCTTGCTTTTAAGGGCACCGATTTCAAGTTCAACTACGATGAGTTTTCCATCAACCTGACCCGGCTCGATACCATTGCCCTGGTTTCCAAGCGGCGGCGTGCTTCCCGGGGCGAAGCCTCCGACCAGGTGCTCACAGGCAGGGGGGGGCGCATGTCGGGCAAGCTCTACATCAACAAGCCCGACAATAAGTCGGGGAAAGAGTTCTTTGCCGAATATCCCAGGTTCGATGCCCCGGTAGGGGCCATGGTCGGTTTTAACAGGCCCGATGTGCTGGGCGGGGTGTACGACAGCACCGTATATTTCGAAATGCCGCCTTTCAGAATCGACAGCCTGAGCACCGGAAAGAACGCCATCGCCTTTGACGGTACGTTCCACTCCGGGGGGATCTTCCCGCCTATCAAAACAAAGCTGCAGATGATGGCTGACGAAACCCTGGGCTTCTATTACCAGCCCGGGCCCAAAGGGCTTGCCGCTTATGGCGGCAAGGGCATGGTGCTCGACACGATTATGATGAGCACCGGCGGCATACAAAGCAAGGGGCGCATCCATTACCTGACGGCAGTACTGCAGGCGCCGCTGTTTACTTATTATCCCAATGCGGTGGTTACCAAGGCGGGAAGCACTGTAAAAATTGCCGAAGGCACCCTGGGCGGTACGGCTTTCCCGGTAGCTGCGTTGCAGGGTTATGAAATGAACTGGCTGCCACAGGCCGACACGATGTATCTGCGCACCCAAAAGGAGCCGCTGAAAGTCTATAAAGAAGAATTTGCCTTTACCGGGTTGGCCAGGTTATCGCCCGGTGGCCTGTATGGCAGCGGCGTGGTGGACAACCCGGTGGCAAATGTAACTTCTCCGGAGCTGCGGTTTGCGCCCCGGGGGTTTGGCGGCAACCATACCATGCTGGTGGCCAAGTCGGATGTGAAAAACAAGCCGGCCATCCGGGCGCGGGACGTGGCCTTTAACTACGACCTGACCAAGGGTCTGGTGGATTTTTCGAGCGAGCAAAAGGGAACCGCCAGCATCGACTTCCCCAAGGCGCAGTACAAAACCTCGATGAGCAGTGCCCGCTGGGACATCAACACCAAGCGGGTAACCTTAAAGGCTGATGAAAACGGGGGCAAAAACTGGTTTTACTCCCAGCACCCCGGGCAGCAAGGGCTGCGCTTTATGGCCGCCAGTGGCGAGTACGACCTGAAGAAAAATACCGTGCTGGCCGGTGGCGTACCCTACATTGCCGTGGCCGATGTGTACGTGCAGCCCGACAGCGGCAAGGTGGCCGTGGCGGCCGATGCCACGATTCAGACGCTGCGCAATGCCCGCGTGATGGCCGACTCTGTGCAGCAGCTCCACAAGCTTTACGCCGGAAATATCGATGTGCTGTCGCGGGTAGCCTTTAAAGGCAAAGCCCTGCGCGATTATGCCAATGCCGCGGCCGATTCTTTCCAGCTGCAATTCAGCAGCTTTACCTACGGCAATCCACAGGAGAAGAAAAAGCCGGTGTATACCTTTGCTACGGCCAGCATCGACGGGAAGAAGCCTTTTTACATCTTCCCCAGAATCCTGTACCGGGGCAAGGTGCTGCTGCACGCCAACCAGCAGTACATGGACTTTGATGGCGATCTGAAACTCAATTTTACCGGCAATCCTGCCGACTCCGACTGGTTCCCGTACCGGAAAGACTCGCTCAATCCCGACAAGGTGCGCATCCCGATCCTCAAGCCCAAAGCTGCCGACGGCACCGCGCTGCACACGGGCTTGCACATGTCGGCCGGCTCGGCCGAGCTCTACAATACTTTTGTATCCAAAAAGCAGGACGAGCAGGACCTGGACCTGTTCACGGTAGACGGCTTGCTTTCTTATGACAAAGGGCGCGGCGAATTCAAAATCGGGCGGGAAAACAGGGTTTATGCCGATGCCTACCAGGGCAGTGTGCTGCGCTATAACGAAGCCTCCAATACCGTACACTTCGAAGGCAAGCTTAACCTGCTGCCTGCCATGAAGGACTTTAAGGTAGAAGCTTCGGGCAGTGGCCATGCCAAGGTCGACAGCAGCCGCTATGCACTGGATGCCTTCCTGGCCTTCGACCTGAAAGTGCCTTCGCAAGCGCTCAATGCCATGGCCGAGGGGCTCAGAAGTAATGCAGCCGGGGCTGCCGAGGCCCTGGACGGCAGTGATGCTACCTTTTACAAGCTGGGGGAGTTTATCGGCGACGGGGGCGTGCGCAGGTACCGGGAGCGCTCGGCGGCAGGCTACGTGCCATTGCCCAAAGCAGCCCGCAACCTGGTGCGCAGCCTGATCCTGAGCAAAGTGGACCTGCGCTGGTCTGCCAAGCAAAAAGCCTGGTACAGCGTAGGCAAGATCAGCCTGGCCAGCATCCTGAAAGAAGACGTGAACGTGCAGCTGGACGGCTTTCTGGAGTTGCGCCAGGACATGAACGGCGAGCCCGTGGTAAACCTGTACCTGCAAGCCAACCCCGCGGTATGGTACTACCTGAGCTTTTTTGAAAACGGGCTCACGATGGCCTCCGCTGACGAGAAATTCAACAAGCACGTGCGCGCCAAGGCGCGGAGCGGGCGGGGCGCCACTTCCAGTTATGGCCTTTATGCCGGCGAGCCGATCGAGAAGAACGAGTTTCTGGACTTCTTCCGCACAACCTATTTAGGCGGGCAGGAAGGCTTCAAAATCGCTGCAGAGCCCGCCATCGATACGGCCGAAGACGAGGCCGGCTTCATAGAAGATGAGCCGGCAGCGCAGGAGCAGGGTAAAAAGAAGAAAAAGAAGAAGGCCAGGGAAGATCCTTTTGGTGTGGAGCCCTAAGCCGGCCCAAACAACCTGCCGCGAGAATGCGTGCGTATACAGTTTACGTGCAGCTTGGTCTTTGAATTTAGTTTTACCTATATTTGGACTTATTTTGGCGTTACACAAGTTACTGCGCTTGTACTTAAGCACTGAGCAGGAGTTGATGGCCCTTTTGTAAATTCACAATTGCACATGGCAGTTCTTTTTATCGCTGTACTTTGTATCGCAGCTTATCTGATTGGTTCTATTTGTACGGCCGTTTGGCTGGGGAAGGCCTTTTACGGCATTGACATCCGTAAGCACGGCAGCGGCAACTCGGGCGCAACCAATACCTTTCGCGTACTGGGCAAGAAGCCGGGGGCAATCGTGATGCTGATCGATATTTTCAAAGGCTGGGCCGCCACTTCCCTGGCCGGCCTGCTGGTGATCTACCATATCATCGAGCCGGAGAACCTGGTAGTATACCAACTGATTTTGGGTGCGTTGGCTGTCGTGGGCCACATTTTTCCGGTATACGAGCGCTTCAAGGGTGGCAAAGGCGTGGCTACTTTGCTGGGCATGATGCTGGCCATCGAACCTTTAGTTGCTTTGCTGTGCATGGCGATCTTTGTGGTTGTGCTTTTTACTTCGCGTTATGTGTCGCTGGGCTCGATTCTGGGGGCGCTGGCATTTCCGCTGTTGCTGCTGTTGCCTCGTTTTCATCCGGAAAATCCCATTCTGATCATCTTCGGCTTCGTCCTTTTTGCCGTGGTCGTGCTTACGCATCGGAAGAATATCAACCGCCTGCTGGCCGGCCAGGAGAGCAAGGCCAACATTAAATTGCCCGGCCTTAAAAAGTAGGGCCGGGTGCAGTAAGCGCCAGCCAAAAGCCTTTAAAAGCCATCCTTTTCTGCAGGGGTGGCTTTTTTTTGTAAATTGAGCCAAAACAAAGTAACCTATGATAAACCAGTATATTTCCGAAAACAAAGACCGTTTCCTGAGTGAGCTGATGGACATGTTGCGCATGCCCTCTGTAAGCGCCGATCCGAAATTCAAGCAGGATGTGATCCGCACAGCCGAGTTTGTAAAAGAGCGGCTGCAGGAGGCGGGTGCCGATATGGTAGAGGTTTGCCAGACAGCAGGAAACCCGATCGTGTACGGCGAGAAAATGGTAGATCCCAGCCTGCCGACCGTGCTCGTGTACGGCCACTACGACGTGCAGCCTGCCGACCCTTATGAACTCTGGAGTTCACCTCCTTTTGAGCCGGTCATCAAAGACGGCAAGATCTATGCGCGCGGTGCCTGCGACGACAAAGGGCAGATGTACATGCACGTAAAGGCCTTCGAAACGATGATGCGTACAGGCACGCTGGCCTGCAACGTCAAGTTTATGATCGAGGGCGAAGAGGAAGTAGGCTCGGTGAACCTGGCCACTTTTGTGCAGGAGAATGTGGAAAAGCTGAAAGCCGACGTGATCCTGATCTCCGACACGGGCATGCTGGGCAACGACACGCCTTCCATCACGACCGGCCTGCGCGGGCTAAGCTATGTAGAAGTGGAAGTAACCGGCCCCAACCGCGACCTGCATTCGGGCTTGTACGGGGGCGCGGTGGCCAACCCGATCAACATCCTCTGCCAGATGATTGCCTCCCTGCACGATGAAAACAACCGCATCACCATCCCGGGCTTTTACGACAACGTGATAGAGCTCAGCCAGGAGGAGCGGACCGAGATGGCGCGCGCACCTTTCGATCTGGAGAAGTATAAAAAGGCGCTGGACCTGGGCGATGTGCACGGCGAGGCGGGCTACAGCACCATGGAGCGCAATTCTATCCGTCCTACGCTGGACGTGAACGGCATCTGGGGCGGCTATACCGGCGAGGGCGCCAAAACAGTGATTCCTGCTAAAGCTTTTGCCAAGATCTCGATGCGCCTGGTGCCGGGGCAGACGGCTGACGAAATTACCGACAAGTTTAAGCGTCATTTCGAGCGCATCGCGCCCAAGAGCGTGCAGGTGGAGGTGAAGCCGCATCACGGCGGGGAGCCGGTGGTAACGCCTACCGACTCGATTGCTTACCAGGCGGCTGCCAAAGCTTATGAAGAAACTTTCGGCGTGAAGCCTATTCCGGTACGCAGTGGCGGCTCCATCCCGATTGTGGCCATGTTCAAATCCGTACTGGGGCTGGATTCTGTGTTGATGGGCTTCGGCCTGGATTCGGACGCAATCCACTCGCCAAACGAGAACTTCGGCGTCTTCAACTATATGAAAGGTATCGAAACCATCCCGCTCTTTTACAAGCACTTTGCCGACATGAGCAAGTAAGTATGGAGTTAAAAGTTAAAAGTTAAAAGTTAGCCCTTGGAGGTTTCCGGAAACCTCCAAGGGCTTTTTCTTTAGAAAGAAGGCGTGTCATACCGCCATTTTTAACTCGTAACTCAGAGACTCAGAACTCCTCTAATAGTCTACCGGCCGGCGATGAGGACGCAGGTAGCCGATTGAAAGCTGCCACACCCTGTTTTTTTGATCCAGTTCTTTTGAAAAGGAGGGGAGTCCGCCCGTATGGCGGATGCTCAGAAAAAAACCAGTCTCCAGCATAATGCCCAGCCCAACGGCATAGCCGTAGTCGAAGCGTTCGTAGTCTGCCAAGCCAGGTTCATAATTTCCCAGCACGATAGGGGCAGTCCCGGTGTTCAGGGCGCTGATTCTTTCACTGTCGCTGCCCTGGCGCAGCAGGTAAGCAGCGTAAGGGCCTGCTTCCACAAACAAGCCGCCTTTCTGTGCCCGAAGCATCAGGGGCAGTTCCAGGTAGTGCAGCCTGATGTCGCCGGCTACCGCTTCGTCCGGGGCGATGAGGTAATTGTCATACACAAAGCCCTTCTGGCTATACTGTAGTTCGGGTTGCAAGGCCAGTGCCGAAGCAAAATCATAGCTAAACACAAAACCGGCATTAAGGCCTGCCACATGGTTTATCCGCTCCGAAGGAGCATCATCTCCTTTGGCTGTGGCAAAGCCGCCCCCGGCCTTTCCGCCAAAACGATAATATTGCGCCTGTACCGTTGATAAAGGAGTAAATAGCAGAAAGACAAGCAGAAGATAGGTTGTTGTTTTCATAAGTTTGGTGGCAGGTGATCGAGGAGGTGTCAGTTACAGTTTTGTAGAAGCCAGCATCGGGCTTCCGGCCTGTTACTGTGTACTGTAAAAAGTGTGAAGTTGTTGAAAACCACAAAAGCATAGAAAAAGCCGGCCCTGCGCCATGCAGAACCGGCTTTTAAGCAGGTGATGTCCACAGTGCTTAGCGGGCCGAGGAGAATTTGAGCGCCAAAGTGAGCATAAACACCGAGTGGCGCGCGTCCACCAAGTCACCATCGAAATAGTCCTGCGGGTTTTCGTCCACCAGATCGGTAAAGCTGCCGTTATAGCGTACACCCACGCTCAGGTTGTTAAAGGCCAGGCCCACGCCTGCGGCATAACCGAGTTCGAAGTCCGTTAACCCTTCTTTGTCCCTGTCGGTGGTGGAGGAGGAGATACGTTCCCCATCGAGCGATTCCTTGATCTTGTTGTTTACGCCCAGCAGGTAAGAAGCCTGCGGGCCTGCTTCTACATATAAGGGACCTGCTTTGATGCGGGCCAGCACGGGCAGGTCGAGGTAGTTGTAGTTGATGGTACCTTCTCTGCGGAAAGTACCGGTGGGCAGCTCAATTTCCAGGTCTTGGTTCTTGAAGCCTTTGGAAGTGTAGAGCAACTCGGGCTGGATGGAAAAGAAATCGCCTACCAGGTTGATGTTGTAGAGAATGCCGGCATGAAAGCCCACCTTGTTTTCGTAGCGCGATTCGTTGCGTAAATCGCCCGAAAGGTTCGACAGGTTGGCGCCACCTCTGATGCCGAAGCCGGATTGGGCCTGGGCAAAGGGAAGGGTGGCAAAAGTACAGGCAAGAATAAAGAGTAGTTTTTTCATAATTGTAATTTGGTTAATGTATGTGC
>Ga0256851_1000115_pt1 | contig 9982 bp, 6 predicted proteins | sample BONnt4_FD_181165 | JGI IMG/M metagenome (GOLD analysis project Ga0256851, IMG submission 181165) | Terrestrial sediment cell enrichment communities from Utah, United States - BONCAT_SYTO_Terrestrial_sediment - 4 | ecosystem: Environmental > Terrestrial > Deep subsurface > Rock core/Sediment... | reverse complement strand
CGCTTCCTGAATGCAGGCAAGCGGCAGCCGGCGAAAAATACAGACATAACATGGCAACGCACCACGATAACGATTTCCACCAGACTGGTGAGATTCCAAAGCCACAGACCAAGGCGATCTGGAGAACATTCTTTATCCTTGTAGGCTTAACAGCGATTGAGTTCTTGTTTGCCTTCACCATGGATGCCGGCACAGCCCGAAACGCAATCTTTATCATCCTGACCATCTTCAAGGCTTTCTACATCGTAGCTGAGTTTATGCACTTAAAGCACGAGGCCAAAACGCTTATCTGGTCTATCCTGATTCCGATGGCCCTGGTGATCTGGCTGATGGTGGCCCTGATTTCGGAAGGCAGTTACTATTTCGAATCCATCACCAACTACTTTAACTAAGTACTCAGTTTATGCATAAGCTAAAGGCACTAATACTAGGTCTCCTATTATTAGTGCCTCTTTTTGTTTTTATCTTTATTTCCACTTTTGGAGAACATCATTTTGCGCTGCGCACTTACTTTCCGCTAAAGGATGCAGCCGGAGAGCTGGTCTTCGATGGTGCCGGGGATACGGTATTTGCGCGCGTGCCGGATTTTCGCCTCCTTTCCCAGCAGGGAGACACCATCAGCCAATCTGCTACACTGCAGGATGCCCTATACGTGGCCGGCTTCTTTTCTACCCGTTGTCCGGATGAATGCCGCAAAATGAGCGCACAGTTGGTCCGGGTGCAAGAAGCATTTGAAAACGACCCAAGCGTAAAACTGCTTTCTTTTTCACTAGCCCCCGCGCAGGATTCTGTAGCTGCTTTGTACGATTTTGCCGCCCGCTACAATGCCGATCCGCAAAAGTGGTTTTTTCTGACCGGGGACAGCAGCCGGATCTACAAACTGGCTGCTGAAGGATTTCATTTACCCCCTCAGCCAAAAGAGCTGCTCTATGGCGGAAAGCTGCTGCTGGTAGATAAAGAGCGGCAGGTAAGAGGAATTTATGAAGGCACCGAACCTGTTGAGGTAGACAGATTGATAACTGAAATTAACGTGTTGTTAGATGAATACAATAAAGGCAAATAACGAGCTGACCAGCGCCAGGGATAAAAAATTTTTAACCCTGATAGCAGTGCTCTCGGTGGCTATTCCGGTGGTGGTAGCCATTCTTTTCTTTATGCCGAAAGAAGGGCAGCCGAAAGTGGATGTTTCTTTCCTGCCCACTCTGCATGCCATATTAAACTCGCTCACCGCCGTCGCCTTGCTGCTGGGCTATGCGAGTGTACGCAGCGGAAACGTGAAGGGCCATCGTGCGGCCATGCTCGGTGCTTTCGGCTTGTCGGCTATCTTTTTAGTCTCCTATGTGACCTACCACTTTTTGGGAGAGCGTACCCTATATGGCGGCGAGGGTTTGCTCAGGTATATCTATTACTTTATCCTGCTCACCCACATTGTATTGGCCATTGTCATTGTACCGCTGGTATTGCTGAGTGTTTATTTTGGCATCACAAACCAACTCAAGCGCCACCGCCGCCTTTCGCAATGGACCTTTCCGATCTGGCTGTATGTGGCCGTCACAGGCGTGCTGGTTTACCTGTTGATTTCGCCCTATTATAGCTGAAACCTACAGCAAGGATTACCTGTTACATAACTGATACTGTTGTTTTAGTGAGAAGATGAACCTGAAGATCCGGAAAATACTATTTGCTTCCTTTCTGGCCTTGCTGCTGACTTTGACCGGCACAGATGCTTATAGCCAGTGCGCCATGTGCCGTGCCACGGTCGAGTCGAACGTTGGCACAGGAAGCGGCGACAAGGAGCCTGAGTCGGAAGTAGGAGCGGGCCTGAATACAGGCATCCTGTACCTGATGCTGGCCCCCTACCTGCTGGTCGGTACCCTGGGCTACCTGTGGTACAGGAGCAGTAAAAAGAAGCGTAGCTAAGCCTGCCAGGCTGGGTGCGGTATTGGACCGCCGTTGCCGGCAGGGAGAAGTCTTTACCTACGGGCCTTTGAACCTGCCTCAGTCCGTGCAGCTGCTCTCGGATAGGGGCAGGTTTTCGTTTAGTTGCATGCAGGAGAAGTAGGCCTTATTTGAGGAGCCTTGTGCAACAGTGATGGCCTTTTGGGGTGCCGTGTTGCGCTATTACCTGGTCGATGCCCCGCCTACCTGGGTGGCCTCGGCTTCCATGCCAGGCGTTATTTTGCTGCTTAGCACCTTGTTTTTCCGTTATGCACGTGTTTTCATGCTGCATTTCTTTTCTGGTGTGAAATTTGACCCTTCTTACAGCCGGCGCTAAAACAAGTGAATCTATAGCGCTTGCGTTGCGTTTTGTTTACATTCGTAACAAACGGCTCCACTTTGAATCAAAAGTTAACCCCTATAGCGCTCCTCTTGGCCTGGCTGCTGTGCTTTGCGGCTATGGTGGTTTTGCATTTCAATACCGGTGCAGCCGCCAGCGCTGCAAATCAAGCCAAAGAGTTGCAAGTCCTTTCTTCCAGGGTTAAGCGGTGCATCAACAAAGCGCGGCTGGAGGCTCAAACAATAGGTGAGCAACTCGCAGCGCAACGCCTGTCGTTTTCCGGGCTGCTAAAACAGGCGGATTACCCCACCTATGTTTACCGCGACAAGCGCCTGATTTTCTGGTCGGATCACACCGCCATTCCGGACCTGGAGCTGGCCACGCTCGGTCACAAGCCGGCAACGGTGACAAACGAATACGGCGCTTTCGTTGTCGTGCCCCATCAACAAGAGGCCTACAACATCTATGTCTGCATCCCCCTGCAGGTAGACTACCGGATAAAAAATCATTACCTCAACGCGCAGCTCAAGCCGGAGATCTTTGCCGGCATCAAGGCCAAGCTGGAATTAGAACCTGGGCAAAACCTGCCCCAGATACGCAGCCCGGAGGGTGCCTTCCTTTTTTCTGTTGATTTCAAGCATGCAGGCAATCAGGCAAAAGTAGCCACTGCAGAGCTGCTGTTGCTCGTACTGGGCACTTTTTTCTATGTCTTGTTTAGCCTCAGCCTGGCGCGTGGCTTGATGCGCAAGGGGCGCCTGGTGCAGGGCATTGCCCTATTGCTGGGCATGCTGTTCACTTTCAGGTTGTTGCTCCTGGTGCTAAACCTGCCTTTTGCCCTGGCTGAAGTAGAGCTGTTTGATCCCCGGATTTATGCCGCCTCGCTCTGGTCTCCTTCCGTAGGCGACTTGGCGCTCAATGTGTTGCTGTTCCTGACAGGAGCGGGCGCTGCCGTTTACCTTTTCCGCAAAAAAAAGGGAGCGGTATTGCTCGGTACAATGGCGCAACGGCAACGCAGAAGGTGGATGGCCGGCTGTATGCTGGCTTTTTACCTGCTGTTGGTGTTGCTGTTCCATTTCTACTACGGCATCTACCAGCACTCGCCCCTGGTGCTCGATGTTACCAAGACGCTTGACTTTACGCGTTACAAGGTCATCATTTTTGTTATCATGTTCCTGCACACACTCGGCGTAGCTTTGCTTGCTTATCTGCTGGTTAGCGTGGTGAGCGTATGTGTACGGCAGGAAGCAAGGGCCCTGTGGTCTTACAGGCTGCTGTTGCTGCTCAGCGCTGTGCTGCTGGCCCTGGTGGGGGTGTTTGCCGCCCAGTGGACAGGCTTGCTGCTGTTGGGTTTGTGTTTCTGGCTTTGCATTGTGGTGGCCTCGCGCAGCAAAGAGGCCGCAAGCCTGCCGTACCGCACCTACCTGTTTTTGTTTCTGGTGCTCATCATCAGCGCCCTTACCGGGGCGCTGGCCATGTATGCCCGCTACCAAAGCGAATTAAAGGCCTATAAACAAAAGTTTGCGTTTAACCTGATGCAGGAGAATGATGTGCTGGCCGAGTATCTGCTGGAAGAGGTGGCAAGCAAGGTGGCCACAGACCCTTTTATCCGCATGAAGATGAAAGGACCTTATGTCGATGTCTTCTTTATCAAGCGTAAAATCAACCGCCAGTACCTGAGTGGCTATTTCGATAAATATGAAGCCGGCGTGCTGCTTTTCGATAGTGAAGGACGCACGCTGGAGAGCGCGGATACGGCAGCGCAGACCTTGCAAGAGCTCAGAAACAAGTATGACAAACCCGAAACCAGAACCGAACGGCCCAACCTGTACCTGCTGCGTGGCCCGGGCCCCTACAAGGCCCGTACTTACCTGCAATTGATGGAAGTGCCGCTGGGGGATTTGCAGCGCGGTACCATTGTGCTGCAGCTTACCCTCAAGCGGCTTTTGCCCAATAGCCTGGTACCTGAGCTGCTGGTCGATCAGCAGGAAACCCAGACCTTCAGCGCCGATAAGCTCAGCTATGCCATTTATGAAGACGGCGCACTGCGCTACAGTGAAGGAGAGTATGACTATGCGACCCATTTTAACCGGGAGCTGATGAAGCGCTCCGAATTGTTCAGACAGGGGATGAGCCAGGATAATGATCACCATCTGGCCGTGCGCGATGAGGGTAACAAGGTGCTTGTCATTACCACAGCCCGGTATGGGGGGCGTGAGGTGTTGTCGAACTTCTCGTTTCTGTTTCTTTTTTATACCGGTTCCTTGTTGCTGTGTGGGTTGATCTACCTGGTGCTGCAGCGCCATCGCCTGCGCCCTTTCCGCCCGAACTTCAGCACCAAAATCCAGCTGTTTTTGAATTTCGGTATCCTGTTGCCGCTGCTGCTGGTAAGCATCGCCACGGCGGGCCTGGTGACGGCTTCCTACAAAAAAGACCTGATGCGCACGTATGAACAGCGCGGGGAGGCGGTGAAAGAGCACTTGGGTAGGCTGCTGACCGATGGCCGGCTGCAGCGCAGGGGAGAGCTGCAAAGCAAGGTAGCCGAGATTGCCGCCATTTCAGGGGCCGACCTCAACCTCTACGACCGGCACGGCAGGCTGTTGGTCACAAGTCAGCCGCTGATTTTCGAGGCGGGCTTGCTGGCCAAGTTGGTCAACCCCAATGCTTTTGCTGCCATTTCCGAGCGGCAGGCTTTGCGGGTGCTGCTCGAAGAGCAGGCAGGCAACCTGCGTTTTAATGCCGTGTACCTGCCCTTGCGCGGAGAGAAGAATGCCGGCGAGCTGCTCGGCTTTATCGGTATCCCTTTCTTTGGATCCGAAAAGCAACTCGATTTAAAGCTCATCGAGCTCATTACCACCACCATGAACATCTTTACCGTGATGTTTATTTTGTTTATGCTGCTCACCTTCTTTGCCGCCCGCGCACTGACGGTGCCCTTGCGCCTGCTGGCCGATAAGCTTAAACGCACATCGCTGACGGGGAAAAACGAAATGCTGGCCTACGAGGGGGCTGACGAAATCGGCATGCTGGTGGGTGAGTATAACCGCATGCTGCTCACCCTGGAGCAAAACAAGCAGGAGCTGGCCATGCAGGAGAAAGAAGCGGCCTGGCGCGAAATGGCCCGCCAGGTGGCCCACGAGATCAAGAACCCGCTTACGCCGATGAAGCTCTCTTTGCAGTACCTGCAAAAGGCAATTGCCGAAAACAAACCCAACACCGAGCAGCTCATCAACAAAATTTCCCACACGCTCATCACCCAGGTCAACATCCTCAACGACATTGCCACCTCCTTTTCCAGCTTTACGGCCATGCCCGAGCTCAAGACCGAACTGGTGGATGTGCGTGCGGCCCTGCACAAGGCCGCAGACCTGCACAACGACCCTGCCGCAGCCAACATCCAGACAGACATTGCCGAGGCAGAAGCCCTGGTGCTGGCCGATGAGGCCCTGATGGTGCGTACCTTCAATAACCTGCTGTTAAATGCCATGCAGGCCGTGCCTGCCGGCCGCAAGCCGCAGATCTGTGTCAGGCTGCGGCTGCGGCCTGATCGTACGGTACTGATCACCATCCGGGATAATGGCAACGGTATCCCCAAAGAGATACGCCACAAGGTGTTTGTCCCTAATTTCAGTACCAAGTATACCGGATCGGGCATAGGCCTGGCAGTGGCCCGGAAGGGAATAGAAAACGCCGGCGGCCGCATTTGGTTTGAGACGCAGGAAGGGGAGGGCACCACGTTTTTTATTTCCTTGCCCCTGGCGCGATCATGAACCGGCCGCGCCTGTACATAACGCTCCTGCTTTGGGGTTTGTGGCTGCCCTTGCTGGCCCAGGTGCCGCTCAGCAACAAGCGCTGCAAGTGGATACCTGTTTCGGCCCAGGTGCAGGAACTGGACACGCTCACACTCCTGCCCAGCTCTATTTCCTTGTATCACCCCAAAAAGGAGCTTTTTGCTTATGCGTATGACTGCAACCGCAACGAATTCAGGCTTACCGCTTTTCCGGCTCCGGATTCGGTTGTGGTGGATACGCTGGGAACTAAAATGCCGCTGGCAGATTCGGTGCTGGTTTGTTTCCGCGTTATGCCGCTTAATTTAAGCAAGCCCGCTTTTAAGCGCGATGTGGCCAAGGTAGAAATGAGCACTTTTCGCCAGGGCTTTTACCAGGAGGAGCTGACCACGAAAGAAGAAATCTTCCGTACGCCGGGTTTACAGAAGTCGGGCAGTATCTCGCGCGGCATTTCCTTTGGCAATACCCAGAACGTGTTTGTCAATTCTGCCCTCAACCTGCAGCTCGATGGCAAGCTCACCGACGAGATCAGCATTACGGCCGCCATTACCGACCAGAACATCCCCTTCCAGCCCGAAGGCAATACCCAGCAACTCCAGGAGTTTGACCGCGTCTACATCACCCTCAAACACAGGCTGTGGCAGCTCACGGCCGGCGATGTGGTGCTGCGCAGCAGGCCCTCCTACTTTATGCAGTATTACAAAAATGTGCAGGGAGGTGCTTTCGAAACCTTTTTTGGCAAGCGGCCTGAGCGGCAAGGCCAAACGGCCGTGGCGGCCTCGTTGTCGAAAGGCAAGTTTGCTTCGCAGGCCATCGAGGCGCAGGAGGGCGTGCTGGGGCCTTACCGCCTGCGGGGGCCCAATAACGAGCGTTTTATTATTGTGCTGGCCAACTCGGAGCGTGTTTTCCTGGACGGCAGGCTGCTGGTGCGCGGCTACGACTATGACTATGTGATTGATTACAACCAGGCCGAGATAAGCTTTACCACGCAGCATGTGATCACCAAAAACAGCCGCATCAAAGTAGATTTCGAGTATTCGGACCAGAACTACAGCCGGGCTATTTACAACCTGAGCCATTACCAGACGGTGGGTAAACTGCAGCTCTACGGCAATTACTACAACGAGTCGGACAATCCCGACAACTTGTTGCTGCTCGACCTGAGCGATGCGCAGAAGCGCTTGCTGGCCGGCATCGGCGATCAGCTGGACCAGGCCCTGATACCGGGTGCCGACAGTGTGGCTTTCGATCCGAGCCAGGTACTTTATGCCCGGCGCGACACGAGTTATGCCGAAGGGCAAAGCCCGGCTACGATGTACGTGTATGCAACTGATCCGGCGGTGGCCCATTACAATGTGCGCTTTACCGAGGTAGGGCCCGGGCGGGGCGATTACGTGGTGGTGCGCAATGCCGTAAACGGGCGCGTGTACCGCTGGGTGGCCCCGGTAGCCGGTGTGCCGCAAGGCAGTTATGCGCCGGTGCGTGTGATTCCTACACCGCATAAAAAGCAACTCATAACGATAGGAGGGAAGTTCGATTTACAAAAGGGTATCAGTGTGTTTGTGGAAGGCGCTTCTTCCGAAAATGATCTTAACCGCTTTTCCGCGCTCGACTCCGGGGATGACCTGGGCAAAGCCCTGCGGGTGGGCTACAGCGTAGAAGGGCAGCCCCTTTCTTTTCTGGGAAAGTATACGCTCAACAGCGCATTCAATTACGAACATACCGATGCACATTTTGCGCCCATCGACCGCTACCGCCCCATCGAATTCGACCGCGACTGGAGCATGACGGGCACCGAGGAGCAAGCGGCAGACCATATCTTAAATTTCTCGCTGGGGGCGGCCAAAGACGCGGACAATTTGTTTAACTACCGCATCAGCAGGCGTTCCCGCCGGCAGCAGGTAGACGGCGTGCAGCATTACGTGGACTTGTTCAGGCGCCTGGGCCGGCTGACGCTGCGCAATAGTTTTTTCATGCTGGACAGCAAGCAGGGCCTGCAGCAGTCAAACTGGTACAGGGCCGACATGGGCCTGCGCTACAAGGCGGGCAAAATTTCGCCCGGCTATGTCTATCGTTTCGATAAAAACAGGGTGCGGGCTACAGGTACCGACTCGGTTACGGCCTCGGCTGTTTATTTCGAAGAACACCAGGTGTACGTGGAAAGCAGCGACACCGCGCGCACCCGATTCAGGCTGGACTACAGCCATCGCAGCGATCGCAGGCCCACCGGCGTGGGTACGATGGGCTTGCCCGAGCTTGGCCAAACTTATAATGCTGCCCTGCAAACGCTTATAGGTGAGCACCAGGAACTGGCGGTGCAGGCAACCTATCGCAAACTTAAAACGGCTGCAACCCATGCCGAAGAAACAGTGCAGGGCCGTCTTGATTGGCGCGCTGCCTTTCTGGATGGTGTTTTGAAGTCGGAGATGAGCTATATGATAGGCACGGGGCGGGAGCTGAAGCGGATTTTCATTTTCCGGGAGACCTTGCCCGGGCAGGGTACCCATTACCTGCGCCAGGGGGGCGACCCCGGCAACCTGAACGACTACCTGGAGGCGCAAACCCTGGATCAGCAACGTTACATCAAGGTTTTCCTGCCCACTGATGAATACATCAATGCCTATACCAATCATTTCACTTACAGGCTCAGCACAAACGCACCACGCACATGGAGCGGCCTGGGCGGTTTGAAAGGGCTGATGGCTAAATTCTCGATGCTCAGCTTTGTGAGCATCGACAAGAAGACGACGGAAGACAAGCTGAGCAGCCGCTTTAACCCTTTCAGTGAAGATTTTGCCGACGAGTTCCTGATTTCGCTGGCCAAGTCGCTCCGGCATACCGTGTACTATAACCGCAGCAATCCGCGCTATGGATTGGAATACACCCTGCAGACAAACGAGCAGAAGGCTTTGCTGGCCAATGGTACCGAAACACGCCGGGTGGGTAGTCATACTTTTATCAGCCGGCTCAATCTCAATGAAGTGCTCAGCTCCCAGCTTACCGTCGGGCAGGCGATCCGGGGTAACCGCTCTGACTTCCTCGACTCAAAGAACTTTACTATTGTCTCGCACGAATTTCGGCCCGAGCTGGCTTACCAGCCTAACAGCAAGTTGCGCTTCACAAGCACTTACCAGCTTGCCTTGCGGGAGAATGTGTTGGCTCCTTCCGATGACCGGCAGCAAGGGCGCTTTCATGAGGCAGGACTGGAGGCCAAATTAAGCCAGGTGAGCAAGCGTAGCCTTACAGGCACTTTCCGCTTTATCCGCATCGCCTACAATAGCACTCCCGACAGCTATATCGGCTATGAAATCCTCAGCGCCCTGCGCCCGGGCAATAACCTGACCTGGTCTGTGAACATGCAACAGCGGCTGAGCAACGGGCTCAACATTTCCCTCCATTACGACGGGCGGAAGGCCGACAGCCTAAAGGCCGTACACACGGGCCGCACGCAGGTAGCAGTCCTGTTCTAAACTCGGCTTTAGCATTTTAGCGATTTCAGCAAGAAGCCACAAAGGCGGAATAGAGCTGCTTTTTAATTTTTACATGTCGGTTTTTGAGCAGTACATGTAAAGGTAGATCGAGTCAGAGGGCTCTCTTTTTGCAGCTGTTCGGTTGTCGATTTGTCGGCAAGCCTGCAGCGTGAGCGAGGGCAGAACAGATACACTGTGCTGAGAGGGAAAGCGTGCTCTCGCTTAAGAAGGGCCCCTGCCCCAGGCACAATGCCGTCAACTTAAGAGTTTTGCTGGCATTTCGAACGCAGTGAGGAATCTGGAGCATGGCAGTAGCCTTAATAATCCAGATTCCTCACTTTGTTCGGAATGAACTGTGTTGAAAAGCAATGCATTTAATATGTTTTTTCTAAGTAGAACTCTTTCTTGGTAGCCACGGCAAAGGCCTGGCGCAGGAGCTTGTTTACCAC
>Ga0256851_1000113_pt1 | contig 10122 bp, 10 predicted proteins | sample BONnt4_FD_181165 | JGI IMG/M metagenome (GOLD analysis project Ga0256851, IMG submission 181165) | Terrestrial sediment cell enrichment communities from Utah, United States - BONCAT_SYTO_Terrestrial_sediment - 4 | ecosystem: Environmental > Terrestrial > Deep subsurface > Rock core/Sediment... | reverse complement strand
GTGCAAGCTACTGTTTTTCGGTTGATAATCCAGGTTTCCGTGGATGCAAAAAAGTACAATTCTCTTCTTAACCCTAAACCTGTTTTCAAAGTTCAGATATAAGCTTGGGTTTATCTTCTTGAGGACTAATTTCCTTCCCTTTTGCCAGTACTTCTTCGATTTTGGCAACCAGCAACAGTTCTTCGATATGCGGGGCAATGCGCTCGGGCTTGGTAAAAGGGGCGAAGCGCTTGTGCGGCTTGCCCTCAGTGTCGAGCAAGAACTTGGTAAAGTTCCATTTAATCCGGCTCCCCAGCAATCCTCCCAGCTGCGACTTGAGGTATTTGAAAAGCGGATGCGCTCTCGGGCCGTTCACTTCTACCTTGTCGAACATGGGAAAGCTTACGCCATAGTTGAGCAGGCATCCCGCCGCGATCTCTTTTCTGTCGCCCGGCTCCTGCTTGCCAAACTGGTTACAGGGGAAACCCAGGATCACCAGCCCGCGGTCTTTGTATTTGCGGTACAGGGCTTCCAGGCCTTCGTACTGGGGCGTGAAGCCGCATTTGCTGGCGGTGTTGACAACCAGCACTACTTTTCGGCTGAATTCCTTCATGGCAATCTCCCGTCCCTGCAGGGACGTTGCCGTAAACTGATAAAAGTTTGTCTTCTCTTTGGCCATCATAATTGGAGAATAGTACAGGGCTACATTACCGGCCTGGTGCCTCTTGTCATCTCGCGTTTTCCCGGAGGCCCAGGCAATGCTTCCACGGCAAAGCCGGCGGCCCGGAGGCTGCGTTTAAAGGCGCCTTTGGCACAATAAGTAACCAACACGCCCCCCGGCCGGGTAGCTTTACACAGCTTGGCAAACAGCTGGTCGGTCCAGAGCTCGGGCTGCTTGTCGGGCGCAAAAGCATCGAAGTATACCACGTCGTAATAAGCGGCGGGCGGGGCAAAAGCCTCCAGTGTTTCGTGCATCTTCTGAAGCGTAAATTGAGGAATCAGCTCCACGGGTGTGTTCCAGGGCGCGCTGTGCATTTGCAAAAACACCTCGTACAACTCGGGGTTGAGGATAAGCTTTTGGTACTGCAACTGTGCAATGACATCTTCTGTTAGCGGGAATTTTTCCAGGGTGTCGTACTGGATCACTGCCTGCCGGGCCAGCGCAAACGGAAAGGTGAGGATTGCGTTCAGGCCGGTGCCAAAGCCTACTTCCAGGATTTTAAGGTCTTTTTTGGCGGCCAACACATGCTCCAGCCCATGTTTGATAAACACATGCTGCGACTCCTGCCAGGCGCCGTGCACCGAATGATAGTGCTCGTTGAGTGCGGGCACATACAGGGTGTTGGAGCCGTCTTTCGTCTGTCTTATTTCGAGCTGCATCTTTTTTGTGTTACTTTACAAATGTAAACAAATGCTTGATTGTTGAAGGGCTGAATGGGTAAATTGTTTACTTGTTACATGACTGAAAGATGTGTTTCGTACTGCGTATGTCGTGCTTCGGAATTCACCCCACCTCTCCCCAAATCTCTCCTGTTTTAGGAGAGGCCGGGGTGAGGTCGAATACCAAACACGGCACACGAATAGGAGCACATCGCTTAATTGATAATTCGTAATTAACATTATGGCCCGTATCACCGTCGACATTCCCGCTCATAGCCATTTTACAGCCAGCATCCCGGTGCGCATCACCGACCTCAACTATGGCAACCACCTGGGCAACGATGCCCTGCTTTCTATTCTCCACGAGGCACGCATGCAGTTGCTCGGCCACTACGGCTACAGCGAACTCAACTTGGGCGGGGCCAGCCTGATTATGGCCGACGTGGCCATCAGCTACAAGGGTGAGGCTTTTTATGGCGACACGCTCACCATCAGCATGGCTTTCGACGACCTGAACAAGTACGGTTTTGACATCACCTACCACGTGCGCAACCAAGCAGGAAAAGAAGTGGCCCGCGCCAAAACGGGCATGTTGTGCTTCAATTACCAGGAGCGCAGGCTCATGTCGCTGCCCTGTGAAGTAAAGGCAAAGATTGAAACTATTGCCTGAGGAATTTTGTAATTTTGCTGTATGACTTTGATTGCAGACATAAATATTATCAATAAAAAGGATATCCGTAAGCTTACGCTCGAGGACCTGAAGGCCTGGCTGGTGGAGCAGGGCGAGAAGCCTTTCCGTGCCAAGCAGGTGTACGAGTGGCTCTGGAAGCATTCGGCCCGCTCGTTTGCCGACATGAACAACGTGAGCCTGGCTTTGCGCGAGAAACTCGACCGGCACTTTGCCATCAATGCCGTGGAGGTGGCTACCGAGCAGCTGAGCAACGACGGCACCATCAAATCTGCCTTCAGGCTCTACGACAGCAACATCGTAGAGGGCGTGCTCATCCCGCATGATGAGCGCAAGACGGCCTGCGTATCGAGTCAGGTGGGCTGCTCGCTCACCTGTAAGTTCTGTGCTACCGGCTACATGGACCGCGTGCGCAACCTCGATGCCGCTGAAATCTACGACCAGGTGGTACGCATCAACGAGCAGAGCATACGCCAGTATGGCGAAGGCCTGACCAATATCGTGTACATGGGCATGGGCGAGCCGATGCTCAACTACGCCAATGTGATGAAGAGCATCGAGCGCATCACGGCCCACGACGGGCTGGGCATGGCCGCCCGCCGCATCACGGTGAGCACGGCCGGTATTGCCAAGATGATCAAGAAGATGGCTGACGACGGCATCAAGGCCAACCTGGCGCTGTCGCTGCATGCGGCCAACGACGAGAAGCGCAACCAGATCATGCCCATTAACGAAACCAACTCGCTCGAAGCCCTGACCGATGCCCTCAGGCACTTCTACCAGGTAACGGGCCGCAAGGTCACCTACGAGTACATCGTGTTCGATAATTTCAACGACAGCCTGCAGGATGCCGAGGAACTGCTGCGCTTTACCCGCATCATCCCCTGCAAGGTAAACCTGATCGAGTACAACCCGATTGCCAACGCCGACTTTGTGAACACCGATGATGACCGCCTGCAGCAGTTTATCTATTACCTGGCCGACCGTGGCGTGCAGGTAAACGTGCGCCGCAGCCGGGGCAAAGACATCGACGCCGCCTGCGGGCAGCTGGCCGTGAAAGAAAAGAAATCGGCATAAGGAAAAGACACAAGATTTTGGTTTATAGCAGAAGGCCCTGCTTACAGTTAAGCAGGGCCTTCTGCCTTCTAGGGCTTGAACGTATACTTTGTGTTTTTAGCCTTCCTTATTAAAGCGGCCTTCTGCAGGCGGGCGGCCGCTACCGTGGTCTACGGGGTCTTCCCGCACCTCGCGCTCTTCCACAAACACGGCATGTTCCTTGGGGCGGACGTGCTGGCCGAACATATCGGCGTATTGCTGGGTGAATTCAGCGCCATACAGCACAATCATCGACGAGTAGTAAATCCAGATAAGCAAAAGGATAATAGAACCCGCTGCCCCATAGGCCGAGCCCGGGTCGCTGGCCCCGATATACCAGCTGATGAGTATTTTGCCGATGGTGAAGAGCAGGGCCGTCACAAAGGCGCCCACCCACAAATCCTGCCACCGGATATTGCCGTCGGGCAGGTACTTAAAGATGAGGGCAAAAAGCAGGGTAATGATGCCTACCGAAACGACAAAGTCGAGGGCCTTGATGAGCCACACGGCAATGCCGGGGAGAAATTGGGTCAGGTAATCGCTCAGGATGGCAATCATGGCACTCCCTATAAAAGAGATGGTCATCAACAGGGCAATGCTCAGGATGATTCCGAAGGAAAATATTCGCTCTTTTACCATGCGCACAATACTGCTGCTGGGCTTGACTTTCAGGTTCCAGACATAGTTGAGCGTCTTTTGGAGGGTTACAAAAAAAGTGGTGGAGGCAAAGAGCAGCGTACCAATGCCTATCCACAAGGCCAAGCCGCTGGCTTCGCTCATCTGGGCATTTTGAATGATGGTTTCCACCTCTTGCGCCGCCCTGGCTCCCACCGCTTCTGAGATCTGCTGCGACAATTTTCCGGACACGGCCTGCTCGCCCCACACAGCCCCTGCCGCCCGGATAAGGATGATCAGCAAGGGGGGAATGGAAAAAATAGCGTTAAAGGCCACAGCCGCCGCCAGTAGCAGCGAATCGTTTTCCGTGAATTCTATGGCCGCTTTCTTGAATAGGGAAAATACATTCTGGGGCGTATATTCTGTCATAGACAACTCTTGGGGCGTGTTGATGATTGATTTTTCTGATACGGCGGCCCCTACCTTAAGTTAAGGTGCAGGTTATGTTGAAGTTTTAGCAGAACCAAAGACGAGATGCCGCGCCAGGCTTAAAAAAACAAAAGCGGCTACAGTTGCCTTGCTGTAGCCGCTTTTGTTTTGATGATCAATTTGTTTCTTTAGAACTTATCTACGGTGGCCGTCAGGTTGCCCCTGGCGTTGATTACGGCTTTAATGCCTTCGGGTGTCAGGTAGATGTTTTCGATGGCGATGTCTTTGATATTGCCGCGCAGCAGTACCGATTCATGCACACGGCCTTGCTTGTTGAGGCTGGCCTGCAGCATCTTTTTGGCATTTTCCAGCTCACTTTTCACCGGGATATTGACCTGCTGCTGAATCATGTCCCGGAACTTGTTTTTGGCAAGCCAGCTGGCGGTTCTGAGCAGCTTGTCCTTGGTGTCGAGGTCATAGTCCACGTCGCGTACTTTGATGGAAGCCGTTTCGGGTTCGTAATACGGCGTGGCACGCAGGTACACTTTGCCCACGATCTTTTTAGTAAACAGGCCGGCCTTGGTTTTGCCGTTCACGTCCAGCATGAGCACCAGTTGGTTCCCATCCGCAGCAATGGAAGCATCGTTTACCGTTATCTGGCTCTTGCCGCCGTCGAATTTATAGGTTTGCTTGGCCACCTGCTCTTGCAACATCCTGCCGGCATGGGCATAAGGAATGTTGGTGGTTAGCCCGACCTGGACAGCATCGCTCATGCGGCTGTCCACTATCAGCTTGGGCAGGTTCTTGTTTATTTGCAGTTGTGGTTTTCCGTCGGTGATGACACTGATGTAAGAGGTAATACCCAGGCGGGTCTGCAGCATGCCGCCCTGAAATTGCAGCGGAGCGATACGCACCTCTTTGGGCACGATCGTCAGCCAGGCATTTAGCTTATTGTCCAGCTGTACGGGTTCCTGCATCAACAGCCAGGCATCTGTTACATACTTGCGCAGGTCCAGGTATTGCTGCAGCTCCTTGTCCAACTGTTTGGATAAGGTGGCCATCTGGCTGCGCAGGGCCGGCTCGACAAAGCGTGCCAAACCAATTTTGAGCGGTCCCAGCTCCAGTACGGGCTTGGTGGCGCCCCACTCAAAATCGCCGCTGGTAGTAGTGTTGATCTTATAATCTTCGGTCAGGCCGATCTTGCTTTCGGTCTTGATGACCATGTCGAAGCTGGTGTCTTCGCTTTTGTCTACGGCAGGGCAGAACTTGCAGGGATCCCACTTCCAGCGGCCCTTGGCGTAAATATGGAGCGGTACGCTAAAGTAGATCTTGTCTTTTTCGGCGCGGATGCTCATTTTCCCTTTCTTGGTCACAGTCACGGCTACGTTGTCGCCCTCCAGGTTGTCGTCTTTGTAGAGTACGCCACTGAGTTCCTGGTTGAGTTTTTGTTCTACGGCAGCAATAGAGACAGCAACCGGCACGGTAACAGACGACAAACGGGCTTGATATACAGGCGCTGCGGCCGTAGTGCCGGCAGGAGCTGAAGCATTCAGTTTTTCGGTGCTCGAGCAAGCCGGTAGGGCCAGCGTAGCGGCGCTAAGTAGCAGTGCGCAAGCACTTCTTTTCAGGTTTAAGTTTCTCACGTTTAGCTGATTTCATTAAAAAAGCGGTGCAAGTTACGACGGCTTTTCCATATTCCGCTATAGCCGCAAGCCTTGTACCAAAAAAATAGTATTGGAGAAGATGTACTGTGCCCCAAGCAAAACAGCCTGTGCCATTGCCGGCACAGGCTGTTTGTCTGCTTATCCTTGTAATGCTACCACTTATAGTAACCGTTCTCTTCTCCGTCGTTGAGCATGTCGGCGGCAGCTGTGGCGCTGCGGCCAATGTCGGCCAGCTTGCGCTCTTTCCACACCGCAGCAGCTTGGCGCACTACCTCCAGGTGCGCATCGGACTTGATGCGTTCCTCTTCGCGTTTGGCATCCATTTCGTACTCGGTGCGGGCCGAAAACTTGGCTTGGGCTACCACCTGGCGCGTATCGTACTGCTTCTGGCGCTCGGTTACGCGCTGCATCTCCCGGGTGGTGCGCTCGTGTTCCACCCCTTTCAGGATGTCATCGTAGGGGCCCTTGCCCGAGATCAGCTTGGTGAAGATAGGGGCGGTTTCGAGGCAGATGAAGAGCAAGGTGATAAAGAATACCGGCAGCCAGGGCAGTTCGTCAAGAGCGTTGATACGGGCCATCAGCCCGTCATAATTCGAAAAGCTCTCCTGCCCCTCGGCCACGGTGGCATCATACTGCTTCATCAGGTCGGCAATGCGCTGCTCGCGCTGCAGGATGCGCTCCTGCGCATTGGCCTGCAAGAGTTTCAGCTCCTGGTCAACCTTATCATACTGTAGCTTTTTTTCCTGGTAAATAGGCCCTTTCCCCACCTTCCCGGTGCCGCCGGTGCCGTCGGCTTCAGCTGCCAGTGCCTCGTAGAGCTTGTTACGCTCCTGCAGCTTGGCTTCTACCTCCTGGCGAATAGCGGCAATTTCACTTTTCACCGAATCGACTTCGGTAAATTGCTTGTTCACCAGGGCCTTGTGGGCAATAGCCAGCTCGGCTTGCTTTTCTTTCAGGATGGCCTGTATTTCCTTATCAAAAATTTTCAGCTCGAGCGGCTTGGAGATCACCACAGCCAAAACCAGGGCCAATAGGATACGGGGTGTTACCTGCAGCAGTTCTTTCCAGAATTTGCCCTCCTTGCGCAAGGTGGAAACGATAAAGCGGTCGAGGTTGAAAATGACGGCCGCCCACAACAGGCCGAACGCCAGCGCCATGGGCACCGTATCGAAAACAGTGTAGAGGGCATAGCCTCCTGAAATGCCGGCCAGCAGGCCCGTAAACAGCACGGTGGCCCCCACACCCGCGTACTTGACATGCTCCGATTTAGAGCATTTTTCCAATATGGTATCGTCGGCACCGGCGCACCACCAAAAAAACTTCTTCATGTATGTTGTATAAGCTGAAAAGACGGTCTAAGCTCTGCTGGAAAGCACTGATATATAACGCAGCAAGGTACATGTTTCATGCGTGAGCACCAGCACAATATTTTTATCCTCAGACAACTATCCTGAAAGCAGCAACAGCTGCAGCTATTGATTTGGTTCAACGCCTTGCCCCAGGCTATTGCCGTCTTTTGCGTAGAGCGGGAAAGTGGCGCCGGTATTGTAAAACCAGTCTTCTTTAACCTGCACTGCGCAGGGCCGTAAAATTGCTGCAAAAACGAACAGCTATGGGACTATTAAGCGGCATGATGGGACACGCCTCGGAAGTGTCAGTCGAAAAAATCAGCAAAGAGTTTGAGCCGATCCTGCTGGAGGGCGAGCAAATCGAAAAGGCTTTTCGCCTGATCCGCGATATGCTTGTCTTTACCGGCAAGCGTCTGATCCTGGTAAACAAATATGGACTTACCGGTTCAAAGGTGGATTACCGCAGCATTCCTTACGCCAGCATCAAGATGTTTTCTAAGGAGAGTGCCGGCATGATGGACCTGGATGCGGAACTGAAAATCTGGCTGACGGGCGAAGCGACCCCTACCATTGTGCAGGAGTTCCGCAAAGGCAACAACATCAACGAAGCTTACCGCGTGCTCAGCAAACATGTGCTAAAGTAGTTCTGCTGCTGATCTCGGTCTTGTAGGCGCAACAAAAATTGCTGCCGTGGATATACTGTAAGATGGGCAGAGCTGTGATAACAATTGATCATCCTATGAGGCTTAGATGCTGGAATAAAAGGCGGGCCGGGCGAAAGCCCAAGCGGCAGAAAAGTTATTTCCGCGAGTGGGCCGATGCGTTGGTGTTTGCCGTGGTGCTGGCCGGCTTTATCCGCTGGGGCACTTTCGAGGCATTTGCCATTCCGACGCCCTCGATGGAAGGCTCGCTGCTGGTGGGCGATTACCTGTTTGTCAGCAAGCTGCATTATGGCTCACGCACGCCTGTTACCCCGCTGCAAGTGCCGCTCACCCACCAAACGATCTGGGGCACCGACCTGGCTGCCTATTCCGATAAGATCAGCTTAAAACCTTTCCGCCTGCCGGGCTTTTCAGCAATCAAGCGCAACGACCCGGTGGTGTTTAACTTCCCGGCCGAGGAAGGTCATCCGGTAGATTTAAAGACGCACTACATCAAGCGGGCCGTGGCTCTTGCCGGCGATACAGTCACTATCCGTAACGCACAGGTCTACATCAACGGCAAAGCCGCCGCACATCCCGAAGCCGAGCAGCATGCCTATAAGGTGGCCACTGAGCGCGCGGTGCCCAACAATTTTTTCGCCTCGCGCGGCATTACCGATGTATATCCCACCTTAAGCGGCTATGTGATTTACATGAACGCCGGGCAAGCAGAGGAGCTGGCTGGGCTGGAATACATCCGCGAAGTAAGGCCGCTGACAGAATTGCCCGGCCAGGCCGGGCCGGGCATCTTTCCGCAGCAACCCGAGCGCTTTAGCTGGAACAAAGACCACTTCGGCCCCTTGTATGTGCCCGCCGCCGGGGCTACCGTTGCCATTACACCGCAAACGCTGCCGCTTTACCAGCAAGCCATCCTGGAATACGAGCACCTGGCCGATGCCCGGGTGGAGGAAGGCAAACTGTTTATCGACGGAGAAGAGGTAAAAGCGTATACCTTCCGCCAGAACTACTACTTCATGCTGGGCGACAACCGCGACAATTCGCTCGACTCGCGCTACTGGGGCTTTGTGCCCGAAGACCATGTGGTGGGCAAGGCCGTACTGGTGTGGGCCTCCTTCGAACCGGGCAAGGACTTTTGGGAGAGCATCCGCTGGAACCGCCTGCTAAGCCCGATAGACTGACATGCCCGGACAGGAAGGGCTCAGGAGAACGTGGCCGACCGATTTACTTACCAGCCTATGAAGAAACTATTGCCGCCTGTTTTATTACTTCTGCTTTTAAGCGGCTGTTGGCAGCAGGAAAGCCCAGCTGCGGAAGAACAGGAGCCTGTTGCTACAGCAGAGGCCACCAGGGCAGTGGCAACAGATGCGCTGTATGGAAGCTGGATTAATGTGGCATATCTCGAAAGCCTGCAAAAAACAAAATCGACGAAGGCAGCGCAGGGGGCTTCCCCCTTATCTTTGGTCACCATCAGGCGGGAGGGCGGCAAGAACCTGCTCACCACTGTATGGAACTTTCATGAGGGCGGCAGCACCGACACGGTGCGCATGAGCGGCCCTGACCAGGGAGAGGTGATTTCGGGCTATAAAGGCGATAAGACTTTCGACCTGGAGCTCAGACCCAACGGCCGCCTGGTGCTCAGGCAAGATGAGGAGCGGTATGAGTTTGCCAAATTTAGCCCACAGGAGGCGCGCTTTGGCCCGCAGGCCGGCATCGTCAACCAGACCCTTTTTGCCGGCACTTACGGGCTGGGCGACAAAACGGTACGGCTCTTGCCCGATGGCCGTGTAACCGGTATCGACAGCCTGTTGCGCTATGAGGCCGTGGTGGATTACATCGGCGAAGAAGCCGACTTCGACCAGCTTTACCTGAGCTTTAAAGGCGGCAAAGCGCCCCGAGATTACGGCTATGAGTTCAGGCGGGACACGCTGGAAATATTCAGGTTGCAGTGCCTGGAGGGCCGGGCGGAAGAAGTGAAGGGCTGCCAGGTGTATACCCGAGGAGAGCCTGCCTATGTGCTCGAAAGGCTGAAAGAAGAAAAGCCATAAGCCGGCAGTGCAAACACAATTGTTAGGAGCGTAACATCGGTCCTGTTACAATGCGGTTTTGGTTTTATGAAAGTTCCGGCTTTTAGCGTTTCCTGACCAGGGCTAGGAACTTCATGCGGCAAGAAGTTTTTAATCAGCCGAAGCAGGATAGTTGTATCTTGCCAATGGCGGCTGTAATAGCCTCTTGTTATCAAACCCCTATGGCAGAACTGGAAC
>Ga0256851_1000111_pt1 | contig 10155 bp, 18 predicted proteins | sample BONnt4_FD_181165 | JGI IMG/M metagenome (GOLD analysis project Ga0256851, IMG submission 181165) | Terrestrial sediment cell enrichment communities from Utah, United States - BONCAT_SYTO_Terrestrial_sediment - 4 | ecosystem: Environmental > Terrestrial > Deep subsurface > Rock core/Sediment... | reverse complement strand
GATCTGGCCTCGCAACTTATCGCGGCCGTCTTCGACGCCAGGAAGAACGCCGACATCGCCCGCAAGGAGCGGATGATCGAGATCCGGCAGGAGATCTTCAAGCTGCAGGCCGAACTCGCGGGACTCGACTCCGCTGACGCGGAGGAGAAGGCAGATACACCCGCGGCCGCCGCGCCGTCGCCATGGCTCATCGATCCGATCGTCTATCCCTACCCGCCACTCACTGTTCCCATGCCGGACGTCCTGGGCCCGCCGCCGTGGCGCAACACGCCGCTGGATCCGCTCTGGAACCCGATCGTCGGCGCCGTCGTGTCCGCACCCAATCCTAGCACCTTCATGGGCATGTCCGTGCTCGTGGATCCCAGCCTGGCGCCAGACGAGATCCGCATCGGCGACACGGTGATGAGCTTCCGGCTCTTCGACGATCCGCCGCGGCCGCACAACAACGATCACGAACAGGACGCCGCATGAAATTCCGCTTTGAAATCGAGACCGTGATCAAGAACGGTCACAAGAAGCTCCACATCATCGTTACCGACAACAAGGGCGAGCACAGCTTCGTCACGCCGATGGTGTTTCAGGGGTACAATCCCGTCCTTGATCTGCCGGACGGTGCCTATGCGATGCAGGAAAACCTGTCCTGGGCCACAGATGGCTTCGAGGGCTGCATCGAGGCCTTCCTCCAGGGTGCGCTCGAGGCTGCGTGGGCCCGGGGGCTTCGCCCCAAAGGATATGAAGAGCCCGCGCCGGCGGCCGTCGTGAACAACACCGTGATTGGTGCTGACGAAGCTGTCCGCGCCCATCTGGAGGACCTCCGCAAGATCACCTTCGGCCTGCTGGAGATCGAGTCATGAACGCCTTCTTCCTCGACTCCGACGATGACGGCCACTGGTACATCGTGCAGCTCGCGCACAAGGCCGACTGGAGCGCCTGGTGCGCCCTGTCCCGCGACGACGAGAACTCATGGATCGTGCCGGACTACGCCCAGGCGATCGACTCGCCCAACAGCATCATCTTCCCCACCTTCGAGATCCAATAATGTGGTCCCATGAATACGGCAACGCGATCGCCGGTGCCCTCCGAATCCTGCTCGTGTTCGCCGCCCTCGGCATGCTCGCCCTCGTGACGACGATCATCGCCGCGGCCGGCTGGCTCATCTCACTGGCGTTCTGATGGCTCGATCGACCAAGATCTACGTCGCCTTCGTCGCTGCTGAGCCCCAGGCGGCCTTCACCGTCAAGCACGAGCTGATTTCCTGGCTGGAAAAACATGGCCACCCGCTGATGTGGGTCCAATCCATGCCGGACAACCCCGTGCAGACCTATCCCACACCGATCGACGGCCGCGGCGAGGACATCACCAGCCGGCCCGAGATCCAAGCAGCCCTCCACCACCGATTAAACGAGGAAAAACATGTCTGAAGAAACCGTACAATCCGCCTCCGGCCCGCTCAACGACATCCCGCCGGTCGTTCTGACCAAGACGCCCGACGGAGTCATCCATGCACTGCTCAACGGCCGCGTGATCCCCGGCATGACGGCCGAGGTTCGCATGATCGCCGAGCCTGGACAGCCCGTCGTAGGGCACATTCTGAGGCTCGAGTGCCCGATGCAGGGCGTCGGCTACATCGATTTCGAGAAGCTGATGGCGATCAGAGGCGTTGAGCCTGCTGGCGAGGCTCCTGAGGTCGCCGAAGAGGGTCCGGCAGAGGATCCTGTGGCTGCAATCGAGCGCGAGACCGCCGAGCGCATCGCCCAGATCCACCGCGAGGCCCAGGAGCGCATCACCGCCCTGTCCCAGATCCCCGAAGACGCCACCGAAGTGCCAGCTGAGGTCATCAATGACTGAGGAGGGCGCGGCAACGTTCGATGACGTGCCGGTCGGCCGCGTCATCGACAACCTTCCCCGAGATCTGGATCGCATTCTGGTCATCGGGCGAAAGGAGGACGGCGAGCTGGCCGTCTGGTCGAGCGATGGAAGCACCGCGAAGGCCATCCAAGATGCCGAGGAGATGAAATATCTCATCTTCTCCGGCTACTTCGACACCGTATGGGAATAACCATGGCAAAGACACCCCGAATCACCGCCGAACAGCGCCGCTGGCAGGCCGAAGATGACCTCCGGACGCTCACCCGAGCCCGCGAGATCGAGGCCAACAAGACCCGCATGACTCAGGTCCAGAAGGTCGCCCAGCAACAGGTGAAGACCCTGTCCTCGGTGGCCAAGACCACCAAGAAGCGCTGAAATCCCGCTGGGCCAGGTGTGAAAACCACACTTGGCCCAAACGTCGTTTCTGCGCTGGCCTAGCGCACTGGCTTAACCGCTAAGTGCTTGAAATATAACGATATGCGTCTAGCATTTGCCAGACGCTTGCTACCGTTTTGCTCTGGCAAAAAGCTAGCCTCCTATTACCTTCTCCTTCTCCATCTCTCTTAAGAAGAAGAAGTAGTAGTAGGCCAGTACCGTGGCGCGGCGTTACGAAGTTTGTTTGCATTCGTGCAAGGGGGCTTGACAAATCCGGGGGACCCCGCTATAAGTTAAGGCAAGCTGGAAAAACTCCACTCAGAAACAGGGCGCCTTCCCCACATGGGCTGCAAGAAGAGCGACAAGAGCCGCTACCAGAACACTCCTGGCCGAAAACAGACGATCATCGGATACGTCGATAAAATTCGGAAGAAGAGGATGCTGGAACTGATCGCGATGTTCGGTGGCAAGTGCCAACGATGCGATTACAGCCGATGCTCTGCCGCTCTTGATTTTCATCACAGGGATCCTGCGACGAAGCTGTTCATGGTCAACGTCACCCACATGACGAAGGGCTGGAACAGGATCCTGGCTGAAGCTGCGAAGTGCGACCTTCTGTGTGCAAACTGCCACCGCGAAGAGCATGCTGCTGAATGGACGTTTACCGCCTGTGAAGAGGCGGCAGCAAACGATATTTGAGGAACGACGATGTCACGATCATCAAGCGAACAGAATTCTGGAGAGTTGGCAGAGCGGTAATGCAGGCGCATGCTAAGCGCCCGAGTCCCTCGCGGGATGCGTGAGTTCGATCCTCACACTCTCCTCCAGTTCCTCAGGAGAGTACCGCGAAATGGTTTGCAACTGGTCTCGAAAACCAGGGTGACCGCAAGGTCAGTGGTTCGATCCCGCTACTCTCCTCCAAGCTTCCGATGCGACCCCAGCCTTGGGGTTAAGGCCCGAACGGTCCCCCTCACCATTGCGCGACCGACGCCCGCATCACTTACGGCCAGCTCCTCTGCCCTTGTTTGCTCCTTTCCAGGGGTACGGGCTGGCCTTCCAATTCGACATGACCGACGGACAAGGCTTTGGCCCGTACCATCGTTGGCGACCGTGGGAGATCAGTCACCACCACGGACCTTCAGGTGAAACCGGGATGGGTAGCGCGTGGTCGAGTTCATGTCGTCATCGAGAACTGAGCCCCTGAAATAGTCTCGGCCCGCCGCTGATCGGTCCAATACCGATCCGGTCCAACGCGCAACGCGGGATAGCCAAGAGGGTGGGGCGGATTTCAACCGGGAGCACCCATGAAGAAGAGCCGGTCTTTCCCCGAGCTGCCCCCCAAGGGCAAGCGCCAGGCCAAGCAGACGGAGAAGTTCGAAGTCGAGCGCAAGCTCCCTCCGGTCCTGCCTCTCAACGGCCGGCAGTCCGACTACATCGACGCTCTCTCGTCTGCCGAGCAGATTGTTGTCATGGGTCCTGCCGGAACCGGCAAGACGTTCCTTGCAGCCACTCACGCTGCCGACCAGTTCCGCAAGCGGAAGATCCGGCAGATCATTCTGACACGCCCGAACGTTCCTGGCGGCCGATCGCTCGGCTTCTTCCCAGGATCGCTCGAGGAAAAGTTCGGCCCCTGGATGGCCCAGATCGTCGAGGACATCTCCGATCGCATGGGCAAGGCCGCATTCGAGATCGCGCTCAAGAACGGCGACATTCAGATGATCCCGTTCGAAGTCATGCGCGGCCGCAGCTGGAAGGATGCTTTCATCCTGCTGGACGAGGCCCAGAACACAACGCCGGAGGAGATGAAGCTCTTCCTCACCCGCATCGGGGAGGGAAGCCAAGTCGTTCTCAACGGCGACATTTCACAATCGGATCTGAAACAGACCTCCGGTCTGTCGACTGTCATCCACATGATCAAGTCCAAGATGCTGCCGGTCCCCATCGTCGAATTCCAGATGGAGGACATTGTGCGCTCAGGACTCTGCAAGATGTGGGTCGAGGCCTTCCATGAGGCCAAGATCTGATGAGACCGACGGTGACGCAAGAGCCGTCTACGATCTCCGTAGGTCGCGGAGGGTCTCTCACGAATACGCTCTACCCCAGAGTCGTCTGTCTAGGTCCTCTGACCGAAAAACACTGATGCCCCAGGTTACCTCGAGTATGGTCGGATCAAGTAGGTGGATAGGCGAAGGCAAGGAAGGTGGCGAGAGCCCCGGGTTCCACTCCGCAAGGAGGTTGGACCGGCCACAAATAGGTATCAATTTTTAGGTGATGAAAAAGGGTGCGGCCGGTCCGGTCTCTGCCCCTACGGCGTCGGGCCTTCTTTTTCGTGACCTCGACACGGCAGCTTTTGCCCGCGCTTTTGCATTCAAGCAACAGTGCAAAGTGTCGCAGTGCAAATGCAAATGAAGATAGCCCCGCAGCTGCCTCTGTCCTTACACACGCTCTGCCGGCGTCTTGGACACGCACACGGGCCTTCGTCTCCCGGCTCGGCAGTTGCCGACGAGATCGCAGGAAGGGCGCTGTTGCCGAGCAGCAGGGGAGGGGCGGACAGCCTCATCGGACAAGTTTCACTAATTGGGTGCCCGCCTCCGGTGACGGAATGTGCGTCTGCATGGATAAGCCAGTAGGCCATGCGCTACGGCGATCTGACTTCTGGATTGAGATCGCCCACCCAATCGCGCTTCGGAGCCCACACATGGATTTCCCTTCATCGGTCCGTGTTGGGCCCCACACCATTTCGATCAGCCTGAAGCCCCGCGAGGAGGCGCAGACTGAAGAGGCCTGGGGTTGCTACAACCTCGACAACCTAGACATCTGGGTGCAGGCCGAGCTGGCGCCGACGAAAAAGGCGCGGGTGCTCCTGCACGAGATCGTTCACGCCCTCTGGGACGTCGGTGAGCTCGGCGAAGAGTCTGACGAGGAGACCGCTGTCTCCGTCCTCTCGACGCAGCTCCTGGCGGCCATGCAGGACAACCCTGACGTCTTCCGCTGGATCCTCGATCAGCGCTGATGGCAGCGGTACTGGTGGCCAGCACTCAGACTCATGGCGAGGCCATGATGCGCTGGCTCAAGCTCGATCCCAAGGACTGGCGCATCGTCTGCTACGGCGAGGATGTGAACCACTTCTACAGCCACGGCATCCTCGTCTACCCGCTTGAGGAGATCAACGAGGACTACGCCGCCTGGCTCATCGCTATTCTGGCTCCGCGCCTGATCGCGGGCCTCAAGACCCTAGACGTGGTTCCTCCCAGCTGGAAGCTGGTGATCGGAGACCCTGTCGTGGTCGACAACGGGTTTGACTTCTCCTGACGTTTGCTTGTATGCAAATGCAAATGCGAATGGGTGAGCGTAGGCTGTGCCGGCCGGTCTCCAAAACTGCGCCGCGGCGGTTCGATTCCGCCCACCTGTGCCAACTTAGGAAGCCACCCATGCCCGACCAACTTGCTGCCCTCGCGCTGCTGATCCCGGCTCTGTTCGCCGCCCACTACTTCGCTGAGTGGCGCGATGACCGGTTCCGCGTCCGCCGGCGCCCGAACCCTTTCAAAGACCTGTAGGAGGCACCTATGGCGAACTGCACGAGCTGCGTACACCACGAAGTCAACAGCGGCCAGGTGAGCTGCACCCTGCACGACGCCGTCGTCTCCGAGAACAGCTGGTGCGGGTGCCATGAGCCCGTGGCTCCGAAGGTCACCCAGCGCATCACGGACAACCCGCGCTCCGCGGAAGACATCCATGACTAAGGTCCTGGCGACGATCCTGCTTCTTTCAACCGACTGGCTGTTCCGCCCCCGCGCCCAGCGGGAGCGGCCAGCCTTCATCGGCCATTTCCCTCTGTTGCGGATGACCCCATGACCGAAGCCCTTGCCGGACAATTCAACGTCGACGAAGACGGGTCTGTGACCTATCCCGACGGCAACCAGGGCGTGATCACCGTCGTGCTCGATCAGCACGGCTATCCGGTCGAGGATATGGCCGAGGGAGCCTTCGTAATCGTCAGCCGCGAGGATGGCGACTTCGACATCATCGGCATCGACTACGAGGATGCAGAGACGGCCAAGAGCCGGATGAACTAGCATGCTGATGTCGACCAGCGACTGCATCAAATACTGGCGCAAGGGGATCGTCGGATCCCTCGGCCAGGAACGAGCCGAGATCGCGATCGACAACATGCGGCGGGTCATCGACCGCGCCAAGAAGGCCGAGGATGAGGGCCGCATCAAGGACATGCAGCCCGCCTTCGCCACCATCAACACCGCGGAGTCGATCGCAGAGGGCTTCTTCTTCATCGAGATCATCCATTTCCCTGTCGTCGACGGGGTGACGGGTGATCGCCAAAGAACCAAAGTCACTGTGTTGAGACCCGATGACAAAGCAAAAGATTTTCCCTGAGGGCTACGACCCCACTGCCAAGCGCAGTCGTGGCCGCCCGACGAAGGAAGAAATGGAAGCCCGCAAACAGTGGGAAGCCGAACAACAGAAGCTGGCCGACGAGAAAGCCGTCGCCGACATGAGCGACGAGGAGTTCTTCGAGAAGAAGAGCACCGAGATCGTCTCGGCCAAGCGCAAGCGGCTCCTTGAGCTGTCCGACGATCTCCTCTCCGAGATCTTCCGGCTCGGGCGCCTGGCCTGCACCCACGAAGAAGCGGCCGCATTCCTGCGCTGCTCGAAGAAGACCTTTCAGAACTTCCTGAACGAGTTTCAGGAGGCCAAGGATGCCTGGGATGACGGCTTCGCCAACGCGAAGATCTCCCTGCGCCGCAAGCAGTTCCAGCTCGCCGACAAGAACGCCCCGATGGCGATCTTCCTGGGCAAGAACATGCTCGGCCAGAAGGACATCTCTGAGAGCGTCGTCACCCACAACAAGCCCGCCAACGAGCTCAACGACGCCGATCTGGAGAAGATCGCGATGGGCGCTCTCGGCGACGGCAAAGCCAAGTCAGAGTCCAAGAAGGTCCACTAACCGCCGAGGGCTCGGCCGTGAGCCCTCATGGACAATGAAATCATCATCACGCCCGAACAGGCGGCCGCCGAACTGCTGCGCCGCCGTCGGGCGAAAGACTCGCTGATCGCCTTCACCGAGTACACCTACCCGAAATACACCGCCGATCCCTTCCACCACATGGTTGCGGAGAAGCTGGAAGCCGTCGAGCGCGGCGAGATCAAGCGCCTCATGATCTTCGCCCCTCCGCGGCACGGCAAGTCCGAGCTGTCGACCCGCCGCTTTCCGGCATGGTTCATGGCCAGGAACCCCGACAAGAACATCATCTCGGCCTCGTACAACGCCGACTTCGCCAAGGGCTTCGGCCGGAACGTCCGCGACATCATCGAGACCAAGGAATTCTCCAGGATCTTCCCTGATGTGCGTGTCCGCTCGGACAACCGCGCCTCGGACGAGTGGGAGCTGGAGCAGGGCGGCAAGTACTTCGCCGTCGGCGTCTCCACCTCGACCACCGGTCGTGGCGCCCATCTGTTTCTGATCGACGATCCCTTGAAGGACCGTAAGGACGCTGACAGCGCGATCACCCGCGAGGATCAGTGGAACTGGTACAGGGACGTCGTCTACACCCGTCTCGAAGAAGACGCTCCCATCATCCTGACGCTCACGCGCTGGCACCACGACGACATCGCGGGCCGCCTGCTGAAGCTCATGGAGGAGGGCAGGGGCCTTCCTTGGGACATTCTGACCCTGCCGGCCCTGCCGATCGTCCGCAAGACACAGGATGGCAAGCCCATCCTGCTCGATGACGGAACGGTCCCGGGTGACGCTCTAAGGCGCAAGCCGAACGAGCCGCTGGCACCGAACCGCTTTTCATTCGCGGCCTTGCAGGACCGCCAGGAAGTTCTTGGCGATCGCTCATGGTCGGCGCTCTACCAGCAGCAGCCTCAGTCGGAAGAGGGCGGGATGTTCCGCTCCAACTGGCTGAAGGTCATCGAGCCCAGCGAGCTCCCGCCCAAGCGGGCAAGGGTTCGCGCCTGGGACTTGGCGGCCTCGACCGACGGCGACTTCACGGTCGGTGTCCTGATGTCGAGAGACACGCAGGGCATCTACTACATCGAGAACGTGATCCGCATGCGCGGCACCCCGCACGACGTGCGCTCAAGGATCCTGAAGACCGCCAAGGACGACGGCAAGAGCGTCAAGATCGTGGTTCCCCAGGACCCGGGCCAGGCAGGCAAGGATCAGGCCCAGAGCTACATCCGAGCCCTCTCCGGCTACCGCGTCAAGGCCAAGCGCCCGAGCGGTCCGAAGCAGACCCGCGCCGAGCCGCTCGCCTCTCAGGCTGAAGGCGGCAACGTCAGGGTGGTGCGAGGCCACTGGAACCAAGTGTTTTTCGACGAGCTGGACACGTTCCCGCTCGGATCCAACGACGATCAGGTCGACGCCGCAGCTGACGCTTTCAACGAGCTGCAGGGGCCCCGCAAGCCCGCCGTCTTCAACTGGTAACCCTTAAGGACAAGCAATGGCAGGATCAGCCAATCCCTCCGCTGGCGGGGGCGGTGGTGGCGCGGCGAAGGACATCGATCCTTCCATCCGCTCGGCCGCATCCAACACCATGAACACCCGCACACGGATTCTTAGGGCCTGCTACGGCGGCACCGAGACCATGCGGGCCATGGCCGAAGAGTTCCTTCCGATCTACGAGAAGGAGTCCCAGAACCGCTGGAACGCCCGACTCGCCGCCACCTTCGCGCTCAACAAGCTGCGAGAGGCGGTCGACGCTTCCTCGGCCAAGCCGTTCCGGACGCTGCTGAAGCTGACGAACAACACCGATACCGAACTGGAAGAGTGGATCAAGGACATCGATCTGCAGGGCAACCATCTGCACCTGTTCGCTCACCAGTTCATGAACAACGCGATGCTGGATGGCCAGTGTCACTTCCTCGTCGATCACCCGACGACTGTGAACCTTCCGAACCTCGCCGCCCAGAAGGCGGCCGGTGTGCGGCCGTTCTGGAAGCTGATCAAGGACCAGCAGCTGATCGCAGCCTACAACGAATACGTCGGCGGCGACACGCAAGTAACGCACTGCCGCTTCCAGACCCAGCGCACCGAGCGCACCGACACCTACGAAGAGATCGTCTGGGATCAGATCTGGGTCATCGAGAAAGAGCCAGGCACCATGAACGGTGTCGTGAAGCTCTACGAGCAGGAGAACGGCAAGTCCGGCGGCTGGGCCGACATGGGCGAGACCCGCATCACCCTGCCGGAAGTGCCCCTGGTCACGATGTATGCCGGTGAAAAGGAAAGCGAGTACGTGTCTCGCGCCATCTTCACCGATCTTGCCTACAAGCAGATCGAGCACTGGCAGTCCTCGAGCGACCAGCGCGCCATCCTGAGCGCCGGCCGGTTCCCGATGCTGGCCTGCTCCGGTGTCCAGCTCGACGACACCGATGACGATCCGGACTTCGCGATCGGCCCCTGGAAGATCCTCTACTCGCCCGAGGCCGCCGGCCGCTGGTACTACGTTGAGCCCAAGGGCTCGGCGATCGAAGCCGGCGCCAAAGATCTGGCGACCCTTGAACTGCACATGGACATGATGGCCCTGAACCCCGTTCAGGCAACCCACCGCCAGTACGTGCCGCAGAACGAGCGCGACATTCAGGAGACTCGAGTCCACTCGGTCATCCACGACATCGCCCTGAGCTGCAAGAACGCCCTGGAACGGGGCGTCAGGTTCATGGGCCAGTGGCAGAACAGGGACTTCAGCCTCGTCGGCGTCGGCCTGAACAGCGACTTCACCAACACCAAGGAGAAGATGGCTGAGATCGGCGTTCTGATGCAGGCCTGGGAAAAGCGCGGCATCAGCCGCGAGACCTTCCTCAAGGAAGCCCGTCAGCGCGATCTCTTCGGCGACGATTTCGATCCGGCGGCCGAAGCAAAACTGATGGAAGCCCTTGACGCAGCAA
>Ga0256851_1000108_pt1 | contig 10257 bp, 9 predicted proteins | sample BONnt4_FD_181165 | JGI IMG/M metagenome (GOLD analysis project Ga0256851, IMG submission 181165) | Terrestrial sediment cell enrichment communities from Utah, United States - BONCAT_SYTO_Terrestrial_sediment - 4 | ecosystem: Environmental > Terrestrial > Deep subsurface > Rock core/Sediment... | reverse complement strand
GAATCAGCGGTATAGTAAGAAATTTTAGTGCATTATTTGCCCGTGCCGGCTGGCGCCGTCGGGTCACCGATATGCATCGGGCAGGCGCCCAACCGCTCAATCCCTCACGCAAGGCGCCGCGCTTCACTTTTAACTCATAACTTTTAACTGTTAACTGTTAACTTCCCCACTCCTGTGCCTGATGTCTTGGGTGTTGCGTCCTGCGTTTTCCAGCACGGGCAGCACAAAGCAGAAGCGGGCGCCTTTGCCTGTCTCGCTTTCTACCCACACCCGCCCCTGGTGCGACTCGATGATTTTCTTGCTGATGGCCAGGCCCAGGCCGCTGCCCAGGGGCTTGCGGATGGTCTGGTTTTCGGCCTGGTAAAATTTGTCGAAGATCTGCTGCTGAAACTCCGGCGCAATACCCCGCCCGTTGTCGAGCACGTTCACTTTGATATCCCCAGCCAGGTAATAACCCGACACGATGATCTTGCCCCGGACCGGGTCGCAGAACTTGATGGCATTCGACAGCAGGTTCACCATCACCTGTACCAGCCGGTCCTTGTCGCCCTTGATGGCGGGCATGTTTTGCTGCATATCCACCACCAGCTCAATGCCTTTTTCCTGTACCAGCTGCGCCAGCGCCTCTACCGACTCGGCAATCACCTCCTGCAGCTGCACCGGGGCCAGCGCCAGCGTCTGCTTACCCGACTCAAAGCGTTCCAGGTCCAGCACCTGCGAAATCAAGCGCGTGAGCCGCTCTGATTCCTTCACGATGGTATGCAGGAAATGCTCCTGCTCCTGGCGCTCCATCTCCGGGTTGTCGTACAGCACCTCCGACAAGGCCCGGATAGAGGTAAGCGGCGTGCGCAACTCGTGGGTGACGGTAGAGAGAAACTCATCTTTGAGCTGGTCGAGCTGTTTCAGCCGTTCGTTGGCGCTGCGCAGCTGCTCGGTAGCTTTGCGCAGCTCCGCCGACTTGCGGCGCAGCTCGTGGTTGATGGAGATAAGCTGCTGCGACTCTTTGAGCATGTGCAGCACCTCCTCCATACTGATCTCTTCTTCCTTCACCACCGAGGCCACCATGATGCGGGCCGAGGCCGAGCCGATCACCCCTGCCAGCAGCTTTTCGGCATAGGTCACCAGCTTGGGATTGGCTTTGCCCTCTTCCTCTACAGGCTCGGCATACTTGCGCTGATAAGCTTTGAAGGCAACCTCCGTCCGCCGGGCGCCCAGGAAATTGACCAGCAGCGTGCGGATGTCCGGGATGTAGGCCGTGCCTTTCCAGACAATGGAAGACTCGTAGATAGTGGAGTATTTGAAAATGTCGACAAAAACCTCGGCTTGGTTCCGCTCCTGCGAGGTCTGGCGGCTCAACAGCGACACGCCCATGTACAGGCCCGCATTAAACAACATGCTCCAGAACATGGCATGCGAAATATAATCGAGCCCCTGCAGGTTAAAAAGCTCCAGTGGCCTGAGCCAGGCGATCCCGAAAGGCCCCTCGTGGAGAATGGTAGCCGGCAGCATATTTACGCCCACCATCGAGGGCACTACCAGCGTGTAGAACCACAATGCCGACCCGGCGATGATGCCGGCCAGGGCGCCGTGGCGGGTACCTTCTTTCCAGAAAATGCCGCCCAGCACAGCGGGTGCAAACTGGGCTACGGCCGCAAACGACACCAGCCCCACCTCGAGCAAGGAATAATACTCGGCCACGCCTTTATAATAAAAATAGGCGCTGAGCACTACCCCTAAAATGCAGCAGCGACGGCTGTAAAGCAGAATGCTGCTGAGCCGCTCCTGGAAGCGGAGCTTAAGCACCGGCACGCCCACCAACACCGGCATGAGCAGGTTGTTGCTCACCATCACGCTCAAGGCGATGGTCGACACGATCACCATACTGGTTGCCGCCGCAAAACCGCCCAGGTACACGAGCAAAGCCAGCAGGCTTTCTCCCTCGAGCAAAGGAATCGCCAGCACGAACATGTCGGCATCCACCCTGTCGCCCGCGAAAAGCAGGTCGCCCCCCAGCGCAATAGGCAACACAAAGATGTTGATCGCAAACAGGTAGAGCGGAAAGAGCCACATGGCCTTGTTGAGGTGCTGCTCGTTTACGTTCTCCACCACGGCCACCTGAAACTGGCGCGGCAGCAGCACGATGGCCAGCATGGAGAGCACCACCATCCAGCACCACTGCGCATAGCCACTCTCGCCCGAAAAGGTCATCAGCCGTCCAAAGTCCGGAAGTTGCGCGGCCCGCTGCATCAGCTCGCCAAAGCCGCCGAACACGCCATAGGTCACGAACACCCCGGCCGCCAGGAACACCACCAGCTTAAATACCGATTCAAAAGCAATGGCTGTCACCATGCCCTCGTGCCGCTCGGTGGCCTCTACATGGCGCGTGCCGTAGACGATCGTAAACAGGGCCAGCCCGATGGCAAGAAAAAAGGAGGTATCCGGAAAAGCTTCCACTTCTGCTGTCCTGCCGGTGAGAATGCTCAGGCTCACGGCAATGGCTTTGAGCTGCAACGAAATGTAGGGCACAATGCCCAGCACACACACCAGCGTGACGATACTGCCCAGCGTGATATTTTTGCCATAGCGCGACGACACAAAATCGGCCATGGTGGTGATGCGCTGCACTTTACAGATGCGGATGATCTTGCGCAACACCAGCCACCAGAGCGGCGCCAGCAGCGTAGGCCCTACGTAGATGGCCAGGTATTCCAGCCCGCCCGAAGCGGCCCGCCCCACGCTGCCATAATAGGTCCAGGCAGTGCAGTACACAGCCATGGACAGGGCATACACATAAGGGTTGCGCACCAGGCTGTTGCCTGCCGCCGACCGTCGCTCGGCCCAGGAGGCCAGGGCAAACAGCAAAGCCAGGTAGCAAAACGACACCCCGATGACAAGCCAATAATTCATGCTCCTGTTTTTGGTTTGCGTTTCGCCCGCTTCCAATCCACCAGCACCCCGATGGCCACAATGCACAGCAGCCATACCAGCATGATATAGCCGTAGAGCACCGGCACGCCCGCCACCAGCCCTCCCTTGTTGAAAATGGAGATGAACGGGAAGTTGAGCAGCACCAGAAACAGGATGCTGATAAAGAGCAGTCTTTTATTTTTGATGCGGTCGCGCATGGGAAATTGTTTAATTTAGACTGAAGGTACAAGACTGTTTTACTTTACTCACAGTCCTTCGTGGCTTTACTTTAGCCCTTGGAGGTTTTGAAAACCTCCAAGGGCTCATATCCTGTGTCTCTTTAATGGTGCGCTACGGCAGTGCCTGCGCCACGCGGCACGCGGATGTCTTCTACCAATTCCTGCACATGCAGGGGCGGTGGCGGCGTGAAGCGTGAGATAACAAAAGATACCACAAAATTGAGCAACATGCCAAGCGTGCCGATCCCTTCGGGCGAAATGCTGAACCACCAGTTCTCGGGCAGGTTGGCCGCAGGGTTGATAAACTTGAAGTAGACAATGTAGGAGATGGTGAAAGCCAGGCCGATGACCATCCCCCAGATGGCTCCCTGCTTGTTCATGCGTTTAGAGAAGATACCCATGATGATGACCGGGAAAAAAGAGGCTGCCGCCAGACCGAAGGCAAAGGCTACCACCTCGGCCACAAAGCCCGGCGGGTAAATGCCGAAGTAGCCGGCCACCACCACTGCCAGCGTAGCAGCCACGCGGGCGGCAATCAGTTCGTTTTTTTCGGAAATCTCAGGCATAAACGACTTCTTGAGCAGGTCGTGGGCAATCGAAGTAGAAATTACCAGCAGCAGGCCCGCCGCTGTAGAGAGCGCCGCCGCCAGGCCACCGGCAGCCACCAGGGCCACTACCCAGTTGGGCAGCCGGGCAATCTCGGGGTTGGCCAGCACCATGATGTCTTTATCGATCACCAGCTCGTTGCGCTCTGGGTTTTTCACATACTGGATACGGCCGTCGTTGTTCTTGTCCTCATAACTGATGAGCTTGGTTTTCTGCCAGTTTTGCACCCACTGCGGCAGGGTAGCAATGGGTTCGCCGGCGGTTGTACGCAGCATGTTGTACATGCCGAAAGCGCCGATAGCCGGGGCAGTCGTGTAGAGGATGGCAATAAAGACCAGGGCCAGACCGGCCGACTTGCGGGCGTCTTTTACTTTGGGTACGGTAAAAAAGCGCACGATTACGTGCGGCAAGCCGGCCGTGCCCACCATCAGGGCTGCCGTAATAAAGAACACGTCGATGGTTGCCTTGTTGCCGGTAGTGTAGGCCGTAAAGCCCAGTTCGGTGAGCATGCCGTCCAGCCGGTCGAGCAGGTAGCCTCCTTCTTCCAGCGTACCGCCCAGCCCCAGCTGCGGCACAGGATTACCTGTGAGCATGAGCGAGATAAAGATGGCCGGCACCATGTAGGCAAAGATAAGCACGCAGTACTGGGCTACCTGGGTATAAGTAATCCCCTTCATGCCGCCCAGCACGGCGTAGAACAGCACGATCACCATGCCGATGATCACCCCGGTTTCGATCTGCACTTCCAGGAAGCGCGAAAATACGATGCCCACGCCGCGCATCTGCCCCGCCACATAGGTAAAGGAAATAAACAGGGCGCAGATTACGGCCACCAGGCGGGCGGTTTTAGAGTAGTAGCGGTCGCCTACAAAGTCGGGCACGGTAAACTTGCCGAACTTGCGCAGGTAAGGCGCCAGCAGCAGGGCCAGCAGCACATAGCCCCCCGTCCAGCCCATCAGGTACACCGAGCCGTCGTAGCCCATAAACGAGATCAGGCCGGCCATGGAGATAAAGGAGGCGGCCGACATCCAGTCCGCTGCCGTGGCCATGCCGTTGGCCAGCGGACTTACGCCGCCCCCGGCCACGTAGAACTCCTTGGTAGAACCGGCCCGCGACCAAATGGCGATGCCGATGTAGAGGGCAAACGTAAGGCCCACGATGATGTATGTCCAGGTTAGAATTTCCATTGTTCTGTTGCTTTACTGGTGAGCTACTTAATCTTCGTGTACATCAAATTCCTTGTCGAGCTTATTCATCAGCACCACATAAATGAAGATGATGAGCACGAAACTGTAGATAGCACCTTGCTGGGCAAACCAAAAGCCCAGTTTAAAGCCTCCCAAACGGAACTGGTTGAGCTCTTCGACCAGCAAAATGCCGAAGCCATAAGAGACAACAAACCAAAGCCCCAACAGGGTAAGCAGGATCCGGACGTTGCGCTGCCAGTACTCCTGCATTTTTTTTCTGTGATTTTCCATAATAGAAGCGGTTAGAGGGTCTGGGGGAGTTATGAGTTATGAGTTATGAGTTATGAATTCCGAGACACCGCATGTTGCGCCTGTACTCCCCTCTCCTGTTTCTCCCTCTCCTATTTTTAGGAGAGGGTTGGGGTGAGGTCGAAACACGACTCTAGAGATAGATCATGGCTTGCAGGGTAACTTCAGGCCGGTAGGTTAAATCATCGGGATTGGTAAAGTCGGGGCGGTGGCGGTAGTTGAGGGTGAGCTTGGCGTGGTGACCTTCGAGCAGGAGGTTGGCGCCTACATCCAGCACCTTTACCGGAACCTTCTCCCCGCTGCTGTCGCGCACGCCTTCCAGGCTGCCATAGCTGTAGGCCGCATACAGCTGCAGGCGGGCTTTTTCGCCGAGCACATTGCGGGGCAGCAGGTAGCCTAGCTCGGCATAGCCTATCTCACCGGTACCCACCAGCGGGAAAGCGTTGCCCCGCAGGCTGCCTCCCCCGGTAGCCGGGTTCAGAATGCCGATATTGCGCACATTCCGGCGCCCGAAGTCATAGTTATAGTACACGGCATAGGCCGTAAAGGCCGTGCCGCTTTCCTTGTTAAGCGGCAAGTCCAGGAAAGCGTCGGCGCCCAAGAGGGTGATATCTTCCTGCACTGTATCCGGCGCCAGGGCTGTTCCGGTCATCCGCCACATCCCCTCTGGGTTATGCATAAAACCGGCCCCGAGGTTAAACACCCGCTTGGAGCCCAGGTAAGTGCCTACATAATAAGGCAACAGATTCGACTCCTGCTCCAGGAACTGGTAGTTGAAATAGCCCTGGTAGACTTTCTTGTTGTTGCGCGGATTGTAGTTGGCCTCCGGGCCCAATGCTTCAGCCGTGTTGGTCAGGAAGGGATCGTTGACGGCCACGCGGTAATCGAGTTTGCCCAGCTTGCCCTTGGCATACACACCTAACATGCGTGCAAACTGGTCGATGGCATCGATGGTGGGCCAGTTGAAGATCGGGGCATCATAGGCCAGGAAATTGAGTGTGCTGGCGCTGCTCAGGCGCGATATGCCGTTCCAGTAATGCAGGCCGGCACCCAGGTACAGTTTTTGGTCTAACACCTTGTATTCCACCCAGGCATCGTGTATAAAGAGTTGTGGCTTTTTCCCGTCGCCCGACAGCAAGCCTCCGCTTACCGCACTCTGGTTGTTAATGCCAAAGTGCATCAAAATCAGAAAACGATCCGACAGCTGTGCGTAAGTCAGGAAGCGGGAGCGGCGCAGGCCAAAGTCCACCGTTTCGTCTACCCGTTCATTGTTGCGCAAAGAGCCGGCGTTGTTTTCGTTATAGCGTATCCAGACCTGGTGCCAGGTAATAAAGCGGATGTACTTGGTGCCGTCTTCGTTCAAGGGCACCTTCATGCCCGCCCCATAGAGCGGAGAGCCCTGTGCAAGCGCACTCCTTCCCGTGCAGCAGAGAACCAGTCCTGCTGCTACATAAAGTATCAGATTTTTCATAACCGTACAGGATGTTAATGGTGAAGAAGGAGTTCAGCTGTTTCCCCGTAATCTTTGATCTATTTTAAGGAAATGCGGTGAAGAAGGACGAAGCACTATAGGTATTTGCTAAATTGATATAGCCATTTATGTAATTACGAATTACGAATGAACAATTATGAATAAAGCACTATGCGCATGAGCATTCATTGCCATAGTGCAGCTTGTCCCTTCAAGGGCTACGATTAAAACACAAATGGCTGCACATCTGCCAAACAATACTTAAGATCCCTCGCTCGCCTTTGGCGCATGTGCGCTATGCTGAGGCGTCTCGTCTTGTCGACTATGACGTGAAGATCTATAATAACGGCTGGAGGCCTTATGATAACTCATACCCTGAAAGCATTCGGGACGAGGGCGTTTCCTTTATTAAAAAACAATAAAGGCAAAAGATGTGTCCTAGCCGTAGGTCTTCAAGGGGCGGTTTACAACACGCTTAATTCATTTTATAATGGTATTAGCTATTCCTTGAACCGCTTCCACTGGATCATCATGTACTTATCGCCCAGTTCGGTGATCATCATGCCCGCCCCTTTCAGGTTTCCGCCGTTTTTGATGTAGTCGACCAGCTCGGCGTGGTTCAGGATCTTGTAAGTCGGGTGGTATTCGGTCTGCTCGGGGGCCTTGATCTTATACTTGCGCACCCAGTTCATCACCGACACATGGCTTACGCCCAGGATACGCTCTATTTCCCGGTAGCTGATGCCTTCGATATAAAGTTGCAGGGCTTTGGTTACATAGTAGCTGTCGATGCTTTTGCCCAGCTTGCCGACGGTAAAGTAATAAGCGCACTTTTTGCAGCGATAGCGCTGCCTCTCGTTCACCACGCCGCTTTTCACCACCTCAAGGGCACTGCAGCGCGGGCAAATCGGGTTTTTCATAAGCAACTGAAGCTGAAACGGTTACACAGGAGCTATAGCAAGTTAGCATAACTATAGTAAGTTAGCAAAATACCTGTCAAAAAGCCTAGACAGCCATCCTGCTGTGTATAAAGGGTTTAAGCATAAGCAGTCTGGGCACCATACAAAGCAAAGGGTACAAAAAAGCCCCACCAGGTTGGTGAGGCTGTGGAAATGACTTGCTGTTAGCTGCACAGAAAATGTTTACGCCATATCGCGGACAGAAACCAGCACGTCCCGGAACTCGTCGGTATTTTGCAGGAACCACACGATCTTACGGCCCACTGCTTCCGTCGAGGCCAGCTCTCCCTTTGCTTTGTAGGCCCTGAAGCGTTCGACATTGCTGAAGCGTGTGGCGTCGCTCTGGCGGATGTGCTCCTGCATGCCCGTATCCACCACACCCGGCGAGAGGGCGTAGACGCGCACGCCCGAAGCACGCATATCCTGCTCCTGCTGCACCGTCTGCGAGAGCATATCCAAAGCTGCTTTGGAGGCACAGTAGGTCGCCCAGCCGTCGATAGGATACTTGCCTGCCCCCGAGCTGATATTAACAATTACCTTCGGACATTGCACCGACTGGTAAGTCTCCAGAAAAGTATTCATCAGCATGGCCGGCACGATCACGTTCACGTCAAACACAAACTCGAAGCGCTCGTTGGGCATGCCCTCGCCCACATAACCGATATCGCCCAGCACCCCGGCGTTGTTAATGAGCACCAACCGGTCTGCGCCTTCACAGGGCAGAAACACCTTTTGCAGGTTGTGCTCCACGGCCTGGATATCGGAAAAGTCTAGAGGCTGGTGACGGTAATTAGGATGCTGGATACCATTGGTGCGCGACACGCCTATTACCCTGTTATTGTCGTCTTTTAAGAGTTCTTCGGCAATGGCTTTGCCTATGCCTTTGCTGGCTCCGGTAATGATGTAGTAGTTCACGGTATTGACCTGTTTGATGCTCTCAAAGATACGGATGAGGTAAAATCTGGATATGGTTTTCACTGCTGCTTAAAATAAAGCGGGTGCTCCTGCTATTGCAGCAACACCCGCGATTTCTTAGCGAAAAAGCATCCGCTCTTTAACTCATCAAGTTAACGCTTCACGCCTATAAAATGTACTGGCTCAGGTCGCGGTTTTTGACCATATCGGCCAGTTTTTCCTGCACCATCTGGCGCGTGACCACGATGTGGGCGTTGGCGCCGATCTTGTCGGGCACGTCGAACAGGATGTCGTTGAGCAGGCGGCTCATCACCGTGTGCAGGCGGCGGGCCCCGATGTTTTCCACCTCGGCATTCACCTCGTAGGCAATAGAGGCGATCTCGTCCAGGGCCTCATCGTTAAAGGTCAGCGCCACGTCTTCGGCCGACAGCAGCGCCTCGTACTGCTTGGTGAGCGCATTTTTCGGGAATTTAAGGATCTGGTAGAAATCCTCCTTGGTCAGGCTGTCGAGCTCTACGCGGATCGGGAAGCGGCCCTGTAATTCCGGGATCAGGTCCGAAGGCTTGGCCACGTGGAAAGCCCCGGCGGCAATAAAGAGGATATGGTCGGTATTGATCACGCCATACTTGGTGCTTACCGTGCTGCCTTCTACAATGGGCAGCAGGTCGCGCTGCACCCCCTCGCGGCTCACGTCCGGCCCACTTCCTTTCTTGCTTGAGCTGGCCACCTTGTCGATCTCGTCGATAAAGATTACCCCTGAGTTTTCGGCCTTAAAGATAGCCTCTTCCTTCACTTCATCCATATCGATGAGTTTGGCCGCCTCTTCTTCGAGCAGGATCTTGCGGGCCTCGGCAATGGTTACTTTGCGCTTCTTGGTTTTCTTGGGCATCATGCCGCTGATCATCTCCTGGATGTTCATCATCGAAGCCTCGTCCATGCCCGGTCCGAGCACGCCCATGCCCGGCATGGCACTCTGCTGCACACGAATCTCGATCTTGCGGTCTTCCAGTTCGCCGTTGCGGATCTTCTCGCGGAACTTCTCCCGGGTACGCTCATTGAGTTCATAGTCCGTCTGGGGCATGGCGTTCGGATCAGATGTAACCGAAACGGGCGTATTGCTGCGCCCCTGGATGGGCGGAATAAGCGCATCCAGGATGATGTCTTCCACTACTTCGGCGGCTTTCTGCTTTACCTCTTCCTTTTTCTTTTGCTTCACCATGTTTACCGACTGCTCTACCAGGTCGCGCACCATGCTTTCCACGTCGCGGCCCACATAGCCCACCTCGGTAAATTTAGAAGCCTCTACTTTGGTAAAAGGGGCATCGGCGATCTTGGCCAGCCGGCGGGCGATTTCGGTTTTACCTACCCCGGTGGCCCCGATCATGAGAATGTTATTGGGCACAATGTCGCCCTGAATGCTTTTGTCGGCATTCATGCGGCGCCAGCGGTTGCGCAGGGCGATGGCCACGTTGCGCTTGGCGTCTTTCTGCCCGATAATGTATTTGTCCAGCTCTTCTACAATCTGGGCTGGTGTTAGTCCTGCAATATGATTCAACATGATATCTCTTACGTTAAAACTCCTTATACGCTACCGTGCCATACAGGCACCTGGCTGTGTGCGTTTCAGCTATTTTTCTTTTTTAAGAACGTAGCCGTGTTGGTTC
>Ga0256851_1000107_pt1 | contig 10308 bp, 9 predicted proteins | sample BONnt4_FD_181165 | JGI IMG/M metagenome (GOLD analysis project Ga0256851, IMG submission 181165) | Terrestrial sediment cell enrichment communities from Utah, United States - BONCAT_SYTO_Terrestrial_sediment - 4 | ecosystem: Environmental > Terrestrial > Deep subsurface > Rock core/Sediment... | reverse complement strand
CCTATATACCAACCCAGAGGCCACACTTTCAGCAGGCAAGCCGCACCAGGCCCTAACATCAGCGTGCAACAAAACAGGCTTGCCCGAGCGGCATTTGCTGTATTTCCCGATACCTGTCTGGCCAGCACGGTACATTCCAACCAATAGCAGCCCCCACAGAGTTAAGCCCGGTTATACAGGCGCTTTTTCTTGCGGTACATGAACACCTCCATGCCGCTGATGCCTACCAGAAGCCAAAGGGCACCGAGCATGAACCCGGCCACTACATCCGACAGGTAGTGCACGCCTAGATATATCCTGCTAAACCCTACCAACAGCATCAGGATGGTCGCCACCCACAGGACGATACGCCGCCCCCTGCGCCTGCCCAGGTGCCGGTAAAGAAAGTAAGCCACCATGCCGTACAGCCCCACCACAGTGGTGGCATGCCCGCTTGGGAACGAAAAATTCTCAACCGGGTAATAAGCCACCTTAGCCGGCCGGTCGCGCCTGATAAAGGTTTTTCCATATTCCACACTCAGCCCTACCCCCGCCAGTACCAGCCAGAAGGCTACTAAGGCGACAGCACGCTTCCTGTACAGCAAAATGGCTGTCAGCACGCCCCCCACTGCAAAGACGGTTTCACGGTTTGCCAGCCTGGTACAAGCATACAACACCTGACTGAGCCACTCGCTGCGCATCTGGTAGAGCATGGCCGTAAAGCGCATGTCCAGTACCACCACCCATTCCGACTCGATTATGCTCTCGGTCAGTTCCGAGAGCAGGAGCAGGTTCAATCCAAGTGCCGCAGCTACCAGCGTAAGCGGCAGCCCCACAAAGGCCCCCGTGCGCAGGCGCCTGCCGATGAATCGTGCCCAGGCAGGCTCCTGCCCCAGCATGCGCTGTGCGGGCGGGCTGTGCAGCAGCTTACGGCGGAGCTGCCTTACTTTATGCAACAAGCTATTTTTCATCAAAATAATGCTAGCAAAAGCTTACGCTCGCGGTGCATTTTAAACACAATTTTCCTGCTTTAACCTCCATTTAGCTCACTTACACCCAAAAAAGGACCGCCCCACAACAATAGGTATCTGCACATAGTACATCATTCTATGAAGGGTATTGAGAATGTGTTAGATAAGGTACTGCTTGTTATAGGCGTTTTGTTGCTTATACTCTTTTGGACGCAGTTCCCCCCTGTCCCCAGCCCGGAACAACATCATTATGCCGCTTACGCCGATCCTGCCACCGCAGCAGGAACGGCATCGAAATGGACTTACCTAAAGCCGCATAAAACCCTCTCGCCCCATGAAGTGATCCGCATCCAGCTGCAGGCCCTGCAGCAGAACGATCCGAGCGACAGCGGCGTGATAACCGTGTTTAACTTTTCCTCGCCCATGAACAAGCTCTATATCGGCCCGCTGGAACACTTCAGGATTTTGGTACGTGACCCGGCCTACAGCACCATGCTCAATTTTAGAAGCTACAAAACAGGTCAGCTGATCAGAACAGGGAGTACGGCCTACCAGTTGGTGGTACTGACAGGGCGCGACGGGCAGCAGCAGGTGTATCTATTTATACTTGCCAAGCAGCGAAAAGGAATCTATAAGGGTTGTTGGATGACAGAAGGGATTGCACGCCTGGAGCCCGAACGTCAAAGCAGCCTCCTATAAGAGCAGCAGGGCAGCAGAGCATCAGGCCAGGGTTGTAGGACTTGTGTAGGTTTAGGGCTTTAGCTGCGTAGGTCCAGCTCCATCATAATGTCGGCCCGGGCGTAAATGCTGGGCGGCATGGGCACCTCTACAAAGCCCAAACGGCGATACAGGTGCAGGGCTGTCTCCAACCGGCGGTTCGATACCAGGTACAACCGATGTGCCCCGGCCTGGCGGGCCTGCGCAATGGCTGCCTCGCCTAGCTGCTTTCCGATTTTAAGGCCTTGCGCCTGGGGTGTGACGGCCATTTTTGCCAGCTCAAAAATACCCTCTCCATCTTTGATCAGGGCACAGGTGCCCACAGGCTGCCCCTGGTAGAGCGCCATCAGGATGTAGCCGCCCTTATCCAGAATATAGCCTTGCGGATCTCCCAGTGACTTCTTGTCAGCTTCTTCCATAAAAAAGTACCGGGAGATCCACGCATGATTGAGATCGTAAAAAGCCTGTGCGTAGGCCGGTGTGTAGGCCACAATCTGTACAGGCACAGTCGTAGGTGAAGGTGTTTCCATAAAAGGCGTAAAGACTGCAAAAATACGGCATTTACCTCATTTGCGACAAGCAATCTTCCGGAGCGCCGCGTAAAGAGCCCGGGATGCAGCAATTACAATCTGCCACCATCCCGAAAGCACCCTATCTATTTGCCTGCTGGCGCAGTATACACAAGCAAGAAAGCAAGCCCATGCCCCCTGACGCTACCACTGTTCCGCTCTGGCTCAAACTGAGCTATACAGCATTCGTGCTCGTGCTGGTGCCCGTTTATTGGAAGCGCTACGGGCCGGGCAACTTTCTGTGGTTTTCTGATATTGCCCTCTTTACCATAGGCATTGCCCTTTGGGCAGAAAGCCGCCTGCTGGTGAGCATGGTCGCCGTGGGGGTGCTCCTGCTGGAAATTGTCTGGAACGTGGATTACTTCGGTCGCCTGCTTACAGGCAAGCCACTGCTGGGCCTGAGCGACTATATGTTCGACGCGCAGAAGAGCCAGTTTCTGCGGGGCCTCTCTTACTTCCATGTTTTCCTGCCACCGGTCGTGATCTGGCTTCTGATAGAATGGGGCTATGAGCCGCGGGCCATTTACTGGCAAACGGCCCTGACCTGGATCGTGCTGCCCCTGGCTTACCTGCTCACAGACCCGCAGGAAAACGTAAATTGGGTATTCGGGCCGGGCAATAAGCCGCAACGGCTCCTGCCGCCCAATCTGTATCTTTTCATCCTGATGCTCTTCTTTCCGCTCTGCATCTTTCTGCCGTCCCACTTTCTGCTGCAATGGCTCTTCACCTAAGCCAGGGCTTCACGGCTTTTGTGATTTGGCATGATGTAAGGTGAAGCATTTCCCCGCCTTTGTGTCTGGTAAGCCCAAAAGGACACACGGATGCCGCAAGGCGCATACTTCGTTTTTCGAAAGCCTCGCCCCATCAAACACGACACACGCACCGGCAGCCTAAAAGATAAACGCCAAACAGCGCACATTACCCATCGCAAGACGTAACCAGTTTAAGGAGCCGCTTTTACACCTGAACCTTTTACTGATGCTATGGGCCAAGAACATCAACATAACCAGCACCACCGCCACACCAAAAAGACTGCCAATCAACAGGCAGACAAGATCACCGAGCGCTTAGAAGAAAAAGCCCTGCACGGTCATACCGGGGCCCTGCACGGCGACACCCGCCACGACAACCACCACCGCATGATGATCGAGGACTTTAGGCGCAGGTTCTGGATCTCGCTCCTGCTTGCCATCCCGGTTATTCTCATCAGCCCCATGATACAGGACATCCTGGGCTACACCCTCCGCATCCCCTACAATCAGTACATTTCCTTCGGCCTTTCCAGCATTATCTTTTTCTATGGTGGCCGGCCTTTCCTGACGGGATTGCGGGAGGAGGTAAAAAAAGGTGCTCCGGGCATGATGACCCTCATCGGGGTGGCCATCACGGTAGCTTACCTCTATAGCTCAGCCGTTGCCTTCGGCCTGGAAGGGATGGACTTCTTCTGGGAGCTGGCTACCCTGATTGTGGTGATGTTGCTGGGCCACTGGATCGAGATGCGCTCGGTGCTGGGCGCTTCCAAAGCCCTGGAGCTGCTGGTGAGTATGATGCCGGTCCAGGCGCTGCTGATCCGAAAAGGGGAAACCGTGACCGTGAAAGTAGAGGAACTGCAGGTCAATGATTTGATCCTGGTCAGGCCGGGTGAAAAAGTGCCTGCCGATGGCGTGGTGGAACAGGGCCACAGTTACCTAAACGAAAGCATGCTCACCGGCGAGAGCAAGCCTGTGCAGAAAAAAAAAGACGACCCGGTAATTGGCGGAGCCATCAACGGCAACGGCTCGCTGCAGGTGCGCGTCACCGGCACAGGCCAGGACAGCTACCTGAACAAGGTGATCCACCTGGTGCAGGAGGCCCAGAAAACCAAGTCGGAAACCCAGCACCTGGCAGACCGCGCCGCCAAGTGGCTCACCTTTGTAGCCCTTTCGGCCGGCTTCCTCACCCTAGCCGTGTGGCTGCTGGCGGGCGCCACATTTGGCTTTGCCCTGGAGCGCATGGTTACGGTGATGGTCATCTCCTGCCCCCATGCGCTGGGGCTTGCTATTCCGCTGGTGGTGGCTATTTCTACGGCCGTGTCGGCCAACAAGGGCCTGCTGATCCGCAACCGCACCGCCTTCGAAAACGCCCGCCAGATCACCACCGTTATCTTCGACAAAACCGGCACCCTGACCCGGGGCGCTCATGAGCTTGCCTCGGTAGTGGCCTTCGATACCAACCCGGACGAGCGGGAGCTGCTGCGCCTGGCAGCTGGTGTGGAGCAGCACTCCGAGCACTTTATCGCCCAGGGTATCCTGCGCAAAGTAAAGGCAGAGGGCATCGGCGTGCCGGCTTCCGAAAACTTCAACTATCTGCCGGGCAAAGGGCTCGAAGGCAGGGTGGAAGGCAGGGATGTGAAGGTGGTAGGCCCTAACTACATCAAGGAGTTTGGCATAGCAGTGCCCGCCAGCCAGGCCGAAGAAGGGGTGGAAACGGTAGTATACGTGCTGGTAGACAGCCAAGTGGCCGGCTACATCACCCTGCGCGACCAGATCCGGGAGGAATCGGCCGGGGCCATACGCCTGCTGCAAGAGAAGGGCATCAAAAACCTGCTGCTCACCGGCGATAACGAGCGCGTGGCCCAAAGCGTGAGCGACCAATTGGGCATGGATGGCTTTCTGGCCAATGTGCTGCCCCACCAAAAACAGGAGAAAGTAAAAGAGCTGCAACAACAGGGTGAATTTGTAGCCATGACCGGCGACGGGGTTAACGATGCCCCGGCCCTGGCGCAGGCCGATGTGGGCATTGCCGTGGGCTCAGGCACCGATGTGGCCGCCGAAACAGCCGACATCATCCTGGTTAACAGCAACCCGCAGGACGTTGCTTCCCTGATCCTTTTCGGGCGGGCCACTTACCGCAAAATGATCCAGAACCTGGTGTGGGCCACCGGCTACAACATCATCGCCCTGCCCCTGGCAGCCGGCGTGCTCTACCGGCAGGGCATCATGATCTCGCCGGCCGTGGGGGCCGCCCTGATGAGCCTGAGCACCGTCGTCGTGGCCATCAACGCCCAGCTGCTGCGCAGGGAAATCAAGTAAAAGCCTGATGTAGCAGAAAATGCACAAGGGCTTCCGGCAGGCCACACAGAACACCCGGTGTGTTGCGGAATTTCAGAACAAGAAGTCCGTATCACTCCTGACACGAAGTTAATCCAGTCCTACAACCGCGTAGCGGTACGTTTAATTGCTTTACACTTACACGCTCCCACCCCCGATGCGTAAGGAGCACAAACAAACACCACAGAAAAACAATGCACCTATGAGAATGAGCAAACAAGCGATATTCCTCTTACTCCTGCTCCTGGCTGCCCTCCCCGCCTGGGCACAACAGCACCAACACCAGCAAGCACCGCAGGACACCAGTAGCCAGCACCTGCACCACCGCCAGCATAGGGGCATGACAGATGCGCACATGCCCATATCGCACGCCTTTTCGCGCAACCTGCCCATGAGCCGCAATGGTTCGGGCACCGGCTGGCTGCCCGATGCCTCGCCCATGTACGGCAACATGTTCCATACCGGCCCCTGGATGCTGATGCTGCACTACAACCTGTTTCTGCGCTACAATGCCCAGGACGTCTTCGACAGCGGCAACCGGGGCGACAGCCAGTTCGACGCCCCCAACTGGGCCATGCTCATGGGCCAGCGCTTTGTAGGCGCCAGGGGTCTTTTTCGTTTCAGCGCCATGCTCTCGCTCGACCCGCTCACGGTAGGCGGAAATGGTTACCCCCTGCTTTTCCAGACCGGCGAAACCTACAACGATGAACCCCTGATCGACCGCCAGCACCCCCACGACCTGTTTAGTGAGCTCTCGATCGGCTACACGTACATGCTCTCTGAGCAGGCAGATGTGTTTGTGTACCTGGGTTATCCAGGCGAGCCGGCCTTAAGCAATGTGGCCTTCATGCACCGGCCTTCGGCCCTCAACAATCCAGATTCGCCCTTAGGGCACCACTGGCAGGATGCCACCCACATTACCTTCGGCGTGGCCACCCTGGGCCTGCGCTACGGCAACTTTAAACTCGAAGGCTCTTCTTTTACCGGCCGCGAACCCGACGAAGAACGTTACGATTTTGATAAACCCCGTTTCGACTCACGTGCTGTGCGCCTCACCTACAGCCCTTCCGCAAACTGGAGCCTGCAGGCGTCGCACGCCTTTGTAAAGAGTCCTGAAGTATTTGAACCCAACGAAGATGTATACCGCACTACGGCCTCGGCACTTTACAGCCAGAAGCAGGCAGGTGACAACCGCTTTTTTACCGGTTCGGCCAACTGGGGCTTCAACTACGTGGATGCCGATCACAAGGAGCACTCCCTGCTGCTGGAGGCTAACCTGCAAAACGACAGGTACGCCCTCTATGGCCGCTATGAATTCGTGCAGAAGTCGGCAACGGAGTTGGGCTTTGCCGAAGAAATCTTCGGCCACGATGCCATTTTTGGGGTGAACGCCCTCACCCTCGGGGCCAACCGGCAGTTGCTCGAGATCGGCACGGTAAACCTACACCTGGGGGCACAGCTAAGCCTCTTCAGGGCCGACCAGGAGTTACATCCTGTTTATGGGGAATTACCTGTTAGCGCACAGGTATACCTGCGCATCTTTCCAAACGTGATGATGCCCTGACAACAAAAACTGCAACAGGCGCTAATGCCATTAAGCGAAATGCACCCTTGCCGCAAAGGGACTTGCTGGTGGCTCTGCTACCAGCTGCACCGAGAGGTGGTCGTAGAAAACAAATCTTTTGTTTACCTCAACTGCGCCTGCTTCATCTGCCAAAGCTGGATCCAGCACTTGGCTATAAATCGGCACATCCTTTTCATCCCACACCAGCAGCTTTAACTCTCCCGTGGCGGGCCACTGGTCAACCACTACAGTTACGATCTCCAGGCTTCGGGTGGCTTCACTGCCCGAGAGCCGAAAAGATGCATTTAGTTCGTTTACTTCTATGGCCTTCATTTCCGTATTATACCCTTCGAATCAATCTTGCGTATTTCCTTAAGCAGCATAGGGGCTTAACAAAAGGTCGAATGGGGACGTTGGACAAACGCTTTAGAAGCGTAACACTCATCTAATCTGAATATCATGACGACAGCCTTATGGTTATAGGGCTTTCACACACCGGGCTTGTGCTGATTGGAGCTGCTATTCGCTATCTCTCCTGCTGCGATTGCACCCCAGTACTTGCTGTATTCCGTTTCATCTATTGTCTCCACTGTCGGCTCCAACCGAAGCAGCAAGCCGCAGTGCCTGTCTCGACATCCTGTAGGGCCCACGCCTGCACATCCCATGCTGATCTTCTCCCCTCCTCGCTCTGCTTGTGTTTGTGTAGATGTTTGCCCATGCGCACGTTGTAGTGTTGTATAATCGAATATGCCCGTACGGGCGGGAACAACCATCAGGCATTCTGCCCAGCAGGGAGGGTTTCCTCCGGCCTGACGCAGCCCTACACAACTGTATTACAGTGCATTACATCAATCAGTTGCTTATCTTTTACTTTAGTGTTCCAGCACGAGGATGGCTTGCAAAGATGTGCACCTTTGGCCAGTAAAAACCCGGATTGCCCTACGACACAATGCTGCCCTGAAAACGAAAAAGGCGGGTACAACCCGCCTTTTTACACTCACCTTAACAAACAACTAAATTTTTTGGGCCAGCTGGGCATCCGGCACTTTTACTTTTTCTGTTTTCTTCAGCCCTGACACCACTTCGATGTTGATGCCGTCGGAAATGCCTGTTTTGATCATTCTTTTTTCGAATACCTGCGGGGCGGTTTCTACCTCCACATAAGGCTGGTCCTTGTCGAAATGGAGCATGCTCTCTTTTATCGCCAGTACCTTCTGGCGCTTATCGAGCACGATGTCGGCATTGGCGCTGTAGCCGGCCCGGATAAAATCCTTTTCATTGAGCAGCACCCTGGCCCGCACCGGAAACTTGATGGCCCCTTCTTCCTCCACACCTTTAGGGGCGATGTACTCGAGCTTGGCGTTAAACACGCGCCCTTCGATGGCCCCGATCGTGAGCAGCAGATCCATGTTTTCGCGCAGCTTGCCTACTTCCGATTCGTCGATCTTGCCTTCGAATACCAGGCTGCGCATGTCGGCCACGGTGGCAATGGTGGTACCTTCGTTGAAGTTGTTGCGCTCGATAATCGAGGTGCCCACCTTCACGGGCACGTCCAGCAACATGCCGTCGATGGTGGCCTGCACCAGGTTGGAAGACTGGCCGCTGCGCTTGGAGGCGCCTTCACGCACGAGCAGCAGGTTGTTTTCTGCCGATTGCAGGGCCTCGCGCTTGAGGTTGAAGTCGGCTTTGTACTTGCGGTATTCCTGTTCGGGGATCACCTTCTGTTGGTAGAGTTGTTCGTAACGCGCCAGCTCGCGCTGGGCCTCTTCAAAGTTAATGCGGGCCGTTTCCAGGGCATTCTCCGCGCTGTTCACGCTCACGATATTGGGCACAATGCGGATCTTGGCCAGCAGCTGCCCCTTCTTCACGCTTTGCCCTGCCTCTACATAAAGCTCTTCCACAATACCCGACACCTGCGACTTAACCTGCACTTCTCTGCGCGGCACAATCGCGCCGGTGGCCACCGTCTTCTTCACAATGTCCGTTTCGAAGGGAGCCTCTGTTTTGTATACCACCGGGTCTGTATGCGACTTCTTGTAGAAGTAATAGCCCAGCCAGCCCGACAAGGCCAGGAATACGAGCACGAAAACACCGAGCAATACCTTTTTCATAGTGATAACAGATCTATAGTTTATTGTTTTTTATTCGTCTTTCAGCGCCGCCACCGGGTTTACCCGGGCAGCTTTGGCTGCCGGAATCAGCCCGGCCAAGGTGCCGGCCAGCACCAGCACCAGCACAGCGGCAACAGCAATACCCAAGTTCACCTCCGGGTTGCCAAAAAAGCCGGCATTTACTTCAAACTTTTTCATCAGGAACTCGATCAGCGCGATCAGGCCTGTGCCGGCCAGCAAACCCACGTAACCCGCTGCGGCGGTGATCACGATGGCCTCCTGGATGATGAGGCTGATGATAGACCAGGGCGTTGCCCCCAGCGCCTTGCGGATGCCGATCTCCTTGGTGCGCTCCCGCACGACGATAAGCATGATGTTGCCCACCCCGATGATGCCGGCCAGGATGGTACCGATGCTCACCAGCCAGCTAAAGCCGGCAATGCCCGTAAACAAACCCTGGATCTCCATAAACTCCTGCTCCACATTCCAGGAGCCAAAAGCCTTCAGGTCGGTGGGCGCTACTTTGTGGCGTTGGCTGAGCAGGGCCTTTACCTTCTCCTCCACCGCAGCGGCAGCGATGCCCGGCTTGGGCGTGAGCGTCATATAGCCGATCTGGTTGGGCTGGTTAAAGGTCTGCTGCAGGGTGGTGTTGGGAATGTAAATGGTTTGGGCATCCTCCTGCACCTCTTCGTCCTGGCCGATGGGCTCGAAGGTGCCCACTACCAGAAAATAATTGCCCTTGATGCTGATGTATTCCCCTACGGGGTTTTCTTCCTTATCGAAAAGTACTTCGATGGCACGCGGGCCGATCACGGCCACTTTGCGGCGCTCCCGGATATCGATCTGGTTGATAAAGCGCCCTTGGGGCAGCTTAAAAGGCCGCACCTGAAGCAGCTCGGGGTACTCTCCGTTTACCGTGAAGGAAGAAGTCCTCGTATCGCGGTTCACGGCAAAGCTACCTTCCAATTGGTTACTGGGCGCAATTACGTCCACCTCCGGCACATTGGCTTTGATGGCCGCCACATCGTCGTTGGTCATGCGCACAATGCGGCCAGCCTGCAGGCCCTTGTAGGGCACGCTGGTGCGTTGCGACCAAAGGAAGATGGCATTTTTGGCAATGTTGAACTCCCCCACGATGCCATTTTCCAAGCCCTTGCCCGCGCCCAGCAGGAGCACCAGCATAAAGATACCCCAGAATACCCCGAAAGCCGTCAGCCCCGTACGCAGCTTATGCTTTTTGACAGTGGTATAAATCTCGGTCCATTTATCGATATCCAGCATTTTTGAATGAGTGAATGAGTGTTGAAT
>Ga0256851_1000103_pt1 | contig 10388 bp, 9 predicted proteins | sample BONnt4_FD_181165 | JGI IMG/M metagenome (GOLD analysis project Ga0256851, IMG submission 181165) | Terrestrial sediment cell enrichment communities from Utah, United States - BONCAT_SYTO_Terrestrial_sediment - 4 | ecosystem: Environmental > Terrestrial > Deep subsurface > Rock core/Sediment... | reverse complement strand
GTCTTGTATCTTGTGCTACTTAATTTTAAAATTTGGAGGCAAAGTTAAGGATTTTAGCCTATTCCTCAACGCCTGCCGTTAAACTTTGCCGGATCAGGTTGAGCACGGCCAGTGCGGTGTACTCGATGTTGAGCAGGCGGGTTTTGTTAAAGTGCAGCAGCTTGGTTGTGGTTTTGTGCTGGTCGGCATAGGCAATCCAAATGGTGCCTACGGGCTTGTCGGGGGTGCCACCCGCCGGACCTGCAATGCCGCTGGTTGCCACGCCGACGTCGGCGCCAAGTTGTTGCCTTACGTTTTGTGCCATTTCTTTCACAGTGGCTTCGCTCACGGCGCCATGTTGTTGCAGGGTTCCGGGTTTTACATGCAGCGCATTTATTTTCACCTCGTTGTGATAGGCAATCACGCTGCCTTTGTAATAAGCAGAGCTGCCGCATACAGCTGTGATTTTATGGGCCAGGTAACCGCCGGTACAGCTCTCGGCCGTGGCGATGGTAAGGTTGCGCGCTTGTAGTAATTGCCCTATGGCCTCCTCCAGGCTTACCTCGCCATAAGCAAAAATATAACGGGGAATGATGCCGGAGAGCTTTTCCACTTCCCGGTCCAGTTCCTGCTCCAGTCGCGCTTGATGAGTGCCTTGCCCGGTCAAGCGCAGGCGCACGCCGCCCAGGTGGGGCAGGTAAGCCAGTTTGATATGTGCCGGCAGGCTGGTTTCCCAATTTTCCAGTTTGTCGGCCAGCATCGATTCCGGGATTCCGGTAGTTTGCACTACCCGGTGAATGATGTGGGGCGTCTTAAAATAAGCCTGCAACCGGGGCAGCACCGTGCCGCTCATCATGCGCTTCATTTCAAAAGGCACGCCTGGCATGGATACGAAAACTTTGCCCCCCTGTTCAAACCACATCCCCGGGGCGGTGCCCAATACATTGCGGATAGGGGTGCAGGCCTCGGGCAGATAGGCCTGCTGCCGGTTGAGTTCGGTTACTTTCATGCCCCGCTTTTGAAAGATTTCCGTTATATCGGCCAGCGAAGGCTCGTGCAGCTGTAATGTGGTCTGGAAATAATCGGTAAGTACGTTCTTGGTCAGGTCGTCTTTGGTGGGGCCCAGTCCGCCGGTGATCAGGATAATGTCGGCTCTTGTTTTGGCCGCGTCCAGGGCCTGTACGATATGGGCAGCACTGTCGGAAATGGAGGTGATCTGTTGCACCCGGATACCAATGTTGGTGAGCTCGGTACCCATCCAGGCCGAGTTGGTGTCGACGATTTGCCCGTAGAGGATCTCGTCACCGATCGTGATGATTTCAGCAAGAACAGCTTTCATTTAATTACGAATTTGGGAATGTGCTAATGTAGCAATTTAGCATCAGGATTTTCAGGATTTTAGGATGAACAGGATTGCCTTTGGATCCTGCGTCACGGGTTCTGAATTTTGAATGAGTGAATTGTGAAAAGGGTGATTGTCAGTTTAGCTCATATTCAATCCTGATTCAAATAAGCAACTCCTAACTCTCTAAGGCAAAAGCGGTACACGTTTTGAAGTAATTTGGCCCATTTGCCACCATAGCACATTAGCAGATTAAACCATTAGCACATTCTCTCATTTTAAATTCAACAGAAGCATGAAAAAACTACTTTACGTTACGTGTTTTACCCTTTCGCTGGGAGCAGCGGCCTGTACGGCAACCGATGTGCAGCGGACGGTGGATGGTGTGCTCAGCGGCACTGCTTCAGCTCCGCTTACGCGCACCGAGGTAACCGCGGGCCTGAAACAGGCGCTAGAAGTGGGCATTAAAAACGGCGCTGCCCGTGCTGCCCAAGCCGATGGTTACTACAAGCACCCGCTGATCCGCATTCCTTTCCCGGAAGATGTGCAGCGGGTAGAAAAAACCTTGCGGCAGCTGGGCCTGGGGGCGGAGGTAGACCGGTTTGTTCTTACCCTGAACCGGGGTGCGGAAGATGCTGCCAAAAGTGCTGTCCCTATTTTTGTGCAAGCCATTAAGCAGATGACCATTGCCGATGCCTGGGCCGTTCTCAGAGGAGAGCAGGATGCCGCCACCCAATACCTCAAACGTACCACAGCGCAACAACTCTACGCGGCCTTTAACCCGGTGATGGTGGCCTCGCTCGACAGGACGCAAGCAACCAAGCACTATGCCGTCATCGTGCAGCAGTACAATAAACTGCCGCTGGTGCAAAAGGTGAATCCTGACCTGGACGATTATGCTACCAAGAAAGCCATAGACGGGCTGTTTGTACTTATTGCTCAGGAGGAGGCTAACATCCGGCAAAACCCTTTGGCCCGTACCACCGAACTGTTACGGCGCGTATTTACGAAAGAAAACCAGTCTTAGGCTAATTTCTCTGAACCTAAAGGCAGCCCTTGTTCTACACAGCAGTAGCGCGAGGGCTTTTTTTTGTAGAACATAAAGCGTTGATTAAAAGTACAATACAGCGGATTTGTCGAAGGGGCAGCTTGGGAAACAGGACTACGATTTACTATGGAAAACAAACCTTTTACTTATTACCCGATCACCAAAGAAAGAGACCTGGATGTGCTGTTAGCAGAAATCGGCGATGCACGTGTGGTGATGCTGGGCGAGGCTTCGCACGGCACTTCGGAATATTATACCTGGCGCACAGCCATCTCCAAGCGTCTGATCCAGGAACATGGCTTCAGTTTTATTGCTGTGGAAGGCGACTGGCCGGAGTGCTATGTGCTAAACCGCCTGATCAAGGGGTACCAGAATTCGGGAAGTAAGATTGCCGATGTGCTGCAAGTGTACCGGCGTTGGCCTACCTGGATGTGGGCCAACTGGGAAGTGGCGGCCTTGGTGGAGTGGCTGCGGGAGAACAACAACCAACGCAGCACACGTGATAAGGCAGGTTTCTACGGCCTGGACGTGTATAGCTTATGGGAGTCGCTCGAGCAGATTGTGAGTTTTTTGGAGAAGAACGACGGGCAGGCGGTAGAGGCGGTGCGGCAGGCGATCAATTGCTTCGAGCCCTTCAACCGCGATCCGCAAAGCTATGCCCGGGCGACGGCTTTTGTGCCTACAGATTGCGAAAACGAGGTAATAGAAATGCTGCAGCGGGTGCAGCGCCATTCTCCTTTTACCGACGACCCGGAGCACGACTTCAATACCCGCCAAAATGCGCTGGTGGCTGTAAATGCCGAGAAGTATTACCGGGCTATGGTGCGCGGCGGGGCCAGTTCCTGGAACGTGCGCGACAGCCACATGATGGAAAGCCTGGATCGCCTGCTCGAGCTGCACGGGCCTGCTTCCAAAGCCATCGTGTGGGAGCATAATACCCACATCGGTGACGCCCGCTATACCGATATGGCCGATGATGGCATGTACAACATAGGCCAGCTGGCACGCGAGAAATACGGCAGGGAACAGGTCAAGCTGGTGGGCTTTGGCTCTTACCAGGGTACCGTAATTGCCGGAAAGAGCTGGGGGGCGCCGATGCAGAAGATGGATGTGCCGCCTGCCGTAGAAGGCAGCTGGGAGCATAGGCTGCATCAGATGAGCACCGACGATAAGATTATTCTGTCCAAAGACCTGCGGGAGGTGCCGGAGCTACGCAAGCGCATCGGGCACCGGGCAATCGGGGTGGTGTACGAGCCCAAGTTTGAGCAGTTCGGCAATTATGTGCCCACGCTGATTGCCGACAGGTACGACGCCTTTATTTACTTCGATGAAACGGAGGCTGTGCACCCGCTACGCATGAAAGCCCGTGGCGGCCAGGAACCGGACCTTTATCCCTGGAACTACTAGGAGCGCCGGAGGCGCTCAGTCACGAGTTCTGAGTCACGAGTTACGAGTTGAAGGAGTAGGTATTCCTGTTAGCCACCTTGTTATGCATTAGTTCATTTCTCAATTTCTAAATTTAAACTCAGAACTCAGAACTCGTGACTCAGAACTCGTGACTCAGAACTCTAATGTGCTATCCCCGCATCACCAGGAAGGTGACATAGCCTATGTAGATGAGGATAAAGAAAACGCCGTTCCAGCGGTCGATGGCGTTTTTCTTGCCGATCGGCATGGCCAGGATGAGGAGTGTGCTGGCCAGAATCATCATCACGATGTCGGAGTTGCTCACCACGTCGAAAGGCAGTGGGCTGATCAGGGCGCTGACACCCAGAATCCAGAGAAGGTTGAAAATGTTGGAGCCCACCACATTGCCCACGGCAATGTCGATGTTACGGCGGTAGGCGGCCATGGCCGAGGTAACCAGCTCGGGCAGCGAGGTGCCGATGGCCACCACCGTCAGGCCGATAAAAGATTCGCTCAAGCCAAGCGACTGGGCCATGCTCACTGCGCCATCCACCACCCACTTCCCGCCCAGGAACAAGCCTGCCACACCAAGCCCGATATAAGCCAGCGATTTAGGAACAGACAGAACAGGTTCAGGCTCCTCTGCTATGATTTCGTCTTTGTTTGTTTTGGCAATATTATAGATGTAGGCCATAAACAAGGCAAAGAAGAAGAGGAGTATGCCCCCGTCCAGGCGGCTGATGTGGAGCTGCGGATACACGTCGAGCAGGTTTGCATTGGCCAGAAAGCCAACCAGCAGGGTGGCAATAAGCGAGAAGGGGATTTCGGTGAGAATGGTGTTTCTTTTGATGGGCAAGGGGCAGATAATAGCCGTTACGCCCAGGATGAGCAGCAGGTTGGCCACATTGCTGCCAAACACGTTGCCAATGGCCAGTTCCGATTGCCCCTGTAAGCTGGAAAGTACATTCACGATCAGCTCAGGAAGTGAGGTGCCAAAAGAGACAATGGTCAGGCCCACGACCATGTCGGGCAGGCCGTAGCGCTTGGCAATGGAAGAGGCGCCGGACACGAGAACATCTGCTCCTTTGATAAGCAAAACAAAGCCAGTGATAAAGAGAATGTACAGCAGCATAGATGGATGAAGGGTTAAGAATTAGCAAGAGCTTTTCATGTATTCATGTGAACGCTTAGCGAGGGGCATTTTGCGCTTGCCTCCAAAGTGCAACATATGAGCATGCCTGCATTTATTTTGCATGCGAAAACAGGCGTTTCAAGGCCCTGAAAAGACGCGTTTTGAGGTGAATAGCAGCGCTGTTCCTCAAAACAGCATAGTGAAAACCGTATGTAGCGCGCAAAGGGCGGGTCTACAGGCTACACGGTGCTAAAGAAAATTGGCTGCCCACGACACCTTTGTCCTGAGCAGCCAAGTATGTTAAAGACAGAAAATATTACTGCATGTTGTGGTAAACCGCCTGCACATCGTCGTCCTCTTCCAGGCGCTCGATCAGGTTCATCACTTCTTCTTCCTGCTCCTCGCTGAGTTCAGTGCGGGTGGTCGGGATGCGTTGTACCTCAGAGCTGATGACGTTTAGCCCTTTTTCTTCCAGGCCTTTCTGCATGGTGCCAAACTCGGTAAAGGCTGTTTCGATAATGATCTCGCCTTCGTGCTCGTAAATATCTTCGGCGCCGTAATCGATCAGCTCGAGTTCCAGCTCTTCCAGATTCACGCCTTCGGCCGGGATTTTGAAAATACCCTTGCGTTCGAACATAAAGTCCAGCGATCCTGTCTTGCCCAGCGAGCCGCCCCCTTTCGAGAAGTGCATACGCACGTTGGCCACAGTACGGTTCAGGTTATCGGTGGCGCATTCGACCACTACGGCAATGCCATGTGGGGCATAGCCTTCGTATACTACCTCTTCGTAATCTCTCTCTTCTTTGGATGAGGCTCTTTTAATGGCCGCCTCGATACGGTCTTTGGGCATGTTCACACCCTTGGCGTTTTGGATGGCCGTGCGCAGGCGTGAGTTGGTGTCGGGGTTCGGGCCGCTTTCTTTTACAGCCATCACAATCTCTTTGCCCAGGCGCGTAAAGGCCTTCGACATTTTGTCCCAGCGCTTAAATTTACGGGCTTTTCTAAATTCAAATGCTCTTCCCATGGTATGCTTATGTGTAGATGACAAAGGTAGGCAGCTTCCGGATAATTTGGTAGTAGGGCGGCAAATTAGCACATGAACTAATTGCGCCTCGAGGTCGGGGCCACGTGGTAATCGGTAATGCGGAGCTGGTGCTCGCAGAAACTGTACTCATGGGCTATGTTGGAACCCACGATTACCAGGCGGCCGTCGCGGTTTTGGGTCACATGCTCCTGGTACCAGGCAATGCCTTCCTGGTCGAGGTTGGTGGTAGGCTCGTCGAGCAGCAGCAGCGAGGTGTCGGCGTAAATGGCCAAGCCCAATTTCAGGCGCTGTTTCATGCCCGAAGAGAAATCCTTTACAAACTTGTTCCGGGCCTTGTGCAGGCCCATGCGGTCGAGCAGCGCAGTGGTGGTGAGCTGATGGCGCAGCGGCTTAAAGCGGGTATGAAAAGTGAGGATCTCCTGCAGGGTGAATTCTTCTACCAGCTCCAGGTAGGGAGCCGTAAGCGAGAGATGGCGGTAAAGTTCCTCGGCAGCAACAGGCTTGTTGCCGAAGGTATAGGTGATGTGGCCTTCGCTTTGCAGGTTATGCCCGGCGAGGACCGTAAGGAGGGTGGATTTTCCGGAACCGTTATGCCCCAGGATGGCGTAAGCACCCTCCGGGGCAAAAGAATAGGTCAGGTTTCGGAAAATCCACTCGTAATTATAGCGTTTACCTAAGTTACTTAGGTTAATGTGCATCTTTGGAAAAATAACTCTTGATAATGCCGCGCCCCGAGTTGCGGGTAAAGTTGAGGATCTCGTCGCGCTCACGGCTAGGGGCCATTTCGAGCTCGATCTTGTCCAGCGCCTCGGTATTGTTGAGGCCGCTCATGAACATGATGCGGTAGATCTGCTGCACTTCGTTGATTTGTTCGCTGGTAAAGCCCCTGCGGCGCAGGCCGATGGAGTTGATGCCTGCATAGGTGAGCGGCTCACGGGCTGCCTTTACAAAAGGAGGCACGTCTTTGCGAACCAACGATCCACCGGAAATCATGGCATGAGCGCCGATCTTGACAAACTGGTGTACGGCACTTGAGCCGCCGATGATGGCATAGTCGCCCATCTCTACGTGGCCGGCCATCTGCACGGCGTTTACCACGATACAGTTGTTGCCTACGATGCAGTCGTGGGCGATATGGGCGTAAGACATGATCAGGCAGTTGTTGCCTACCACGGTTTTGAGCTTGTCGATCGTGCCCCGGCTAACGGTAACACACTCCCGGATGACGGTATTGTCGCCGATCACGGCAATGGTATCTTCGCCTGCAAATTTAAGGTCCTGCGGTACAGAAGAGATCACGGCACCGGGGAAGATCTTGCAGTTCTTGCCGATGCGGGCTCCTTCCATGATGGTCACGTTGGGTCCGATCCAGGTGCCTTCGCCGATTTCCACGTTTTTGCTGATGGTGGTAAATGGCTCTACGACCACATTCTGGGCAATTTTCGCCTCAGGGTGAATGTACGCTAATGGCTGGTTCATGCGTTCTTTTTAACTATACTTGCCGACATCTCAGCTTCCATTACCAATTGACCGGCAACAAAGGCCTGCCCGTACATTTTGGCAATGCCGCGCTTTATGGGCGCCAGCAGTTCACATTTAAATATAATGGTATCGCCCGGGAATACTTTGCGCTTAAAGCGGCATTTGTCTACGCCCAGGAAGTAAGTCCAGTAATCCTCCGGATTCTCCACCGTGTTGAGCACCAGGATACCACCCGTTTGGGCCATGGCTTCGATCTGCACCACGCCCGGCAACACCGGGTTTCCGGGGAAGTGGCCCTGAAAGAAAGGCTCGTTCATGGTTACGTTCTTAACGCCTGTAACCGTGGTTTCGTCTAGGTGGATGATTTTATCGATCAGCAGGAAAGGGTAGCGGTGGGGCAGCGTGGCCGAGATCTGGTTGATGTCCATTACCGGTTTCTTCTTCGGATCGTAGCTGGGTACGTTCTGAATGGCGGCCTCCTGGATGGCTTTCTTCACCTTGCGGGCAAAAGCAATGTTGGCGGCATGGCCGGGGCGGGCTGCCAGTACTTGTCCTTTAATCGGCCGGCCAATCAGGGCCAGGTCGCCTATCAGATCGAGGAGTTTGTGGCGTGCCGGCTCGTTTATAAAGCGCAGGTTGGTATTGTTGAGCACACCTTCTGCCTTTACTTCCACTTTGGGTTTTCTGAGCAGCTGGGAAAGGTGCGACAGTTCCTCATCCTTCACCACGCGATCCACAATCACGATGGCATTGTCCAGGTCTCCTCCCTTGATGAGGTTCTGCTTAAAGAGCGCTTCTAACTCGTGCAAAAACACGAAGGTACGGCAGGGGGCAATCTCTTCTTCGAACTGGTTAAAGTTGGTGATGGAGGCGTGTTGGCTGCCCAGTACCGGCGAATTATAATCTACCATCACCGTCAGGCGGTAATCGTCGAGGGGCAGGGCGGCAATTTCCACTCCCCGGCTGTCATCTTTGTAGGTTAGGCCTTGGGTGATCTCGAAGTAGTTGCGCAACGCATTCTGCTCCTGCAGCCCCACTTGTTGCAATGCTTTTACAAATTCGATAGAAGAACCATCCATGATGGGCGGCTCCGGTCCGTCGAGTTCAATCAGGACGTTGTCGATCTGCAGGCCTACCAGGGCTGCCAGGGTGTGCTCTACTGTGTTGACGCGGGCGCCATTCTCTTCAATGGTGGTGCCGCGCGACAGGTCTACCACATTGTCCACGTCGGCAGCCACGATGGGCTGTCCGGGCAGGTCAATGCGCTGAAATTTGTACCCATGGTTAACCGGTGCCGGCTTAAAGGTCATGTTCGAGACCACGCCGGTGTGCAACCCTATGCCCGAAACTGTTGCCGGAGCTTTAATGGTGTGCTGTTTATCGTTCATTCACGTAGTATAGTCGTGTAAATTCCTGTTCTCAAAGTTATAAGGGCCACTGCCTGCTGCACATACCGGCTCAGCTTAGTCTTGCGCCAGGCGACAATGCAGCTGCAAACTTAAGCTTTTATAAAAGGCCCTGCCAATTTATTTTAGCTCCCGGTTTGCTTCTCCAGGGCAGGGCTTCCAGGATTTGATGGAAGCGGGTGTTTATTCGTGTTTCGAAATGGTGATTAGAAACACGAAAAACGCGCATAATTCGGAACTCGTGACTCTGAACTTAATTTATGCTTTCTCTTTGAGCAGCTCCAGGTCGCGCTGCAGTTCAGGTAATTTGCGGAAAACGGTGATGGCGCGCAGGTTCTGTTTATAATCAAAAGCCGGCGAGCCCTGGATGATGGTGTCCGATTCTTTAACCGATTTGGACACACCCGACTGGGCGCCGATGGTGGTTCTGTCGGCGATGGTGATGTGGCCTACAATACCTACCTGGCCGGCAATAACACAGTTTTTGCCTATTTTGGATGATCCGGAGATGCCTGATTGCGAAGCGATCACCGTGTTCTGGCCAATTTCTACGTTATGGGCAAGTTGCACCAGGTTGTCGATCTTAGCACCTTGGCGAACAATCGTCGAACCCATGGTGGCGCAGTCGATGGTTGTATTGGCGCCGATCGAGATGTCGTCTTCCAGTACCACGTTGCCGATCTGCGGAACAGCCTTGTAGCTGCCGTCGGGTTGCGGTGCCCAGCCAAAGCCGTCGCTGCCCAGTACAGCACCCGCATGAATGGTGCAATTACTGCCCACCACAGTGTTGGTATACAGTTTTGCGCCGGCAAAAATGGTGGTATTGTCGCCTATCTCTACATTATCGCCAATATAAACCTGCGGGAAGATGCGTACGTTCTCTCCGATTTTGCAATTGGTGCCGATATAAGAGAAGGCGCCCCGATAGTGATTTTCACCTATCTGGCTGTTGGCTCCGATAAAGCTGGGCTCTTCCACGCCGGTTTTTGAGGCCAGCAGCGCTGTCTGGTAGTACTGTAGTAAAGTTGAAAAACTGGAGTAGGGATCGCTTACCCGTATGAGCGCGGCCGAAACCGTTTTTCTAAGTTCGAGCCTGTCCGAAACAATCACAGCACTGGCCTGCGTGGTATAGAGGTAAGGCTCGTACTTGGGATTGGAAAGAAAAGCAAGGGCGCCTGGTTGGGCTTCCTCGATTTTGGCTAAGGTGCTGACCTTGATAGTTTTGTCTCCTTCAACCGTGCCCTGCAGCAGGTCAGCTATCTGTTGAACAGTAAATTCCATTTTGTAAAATTAGCGCAAAAACTTAAAAGTGCTATCGCTTTGGGGCTGCAAACATACTAAAAAAAGAGTTCCGAGTGCCGAATCAGCATTTCCAGGATGAGCGGATGAACAGGATTGATTCGTGTATTGTGTGTCGTGTTTGGTGTTTCGTTAGATTGGATGCGATAATTTCCGAAAAACGATACACGTCACCAGCCATTCACTCCATCACTCATTCGCTCATTCAAAATTAAGAACTCTCAACTTTTAACTCTTAGCTCTTAATT
>Ga0256851_1000100_pt1 | contig 10557 bp, 7 predicted proteins | sample BONnt4_FD_181165 | JGI IMG/M metagenome (GOLD analysis project Ga0256851, IMG submission 181165) | Terrestrial sediment cell enrichment communities from Utah, United States - BONCAT_SYTO_Terrestrial_sediment - 4 | ecosystem: Environmental > Terrestrial > Deep subsurface > Rock core/Sediment... | reverse complement strand
CTGCACCAGCGTGTCAATATCACCGGCGCCAACAGTGGCCAGCACATCAAAATCGCTGTTCTGGCACAAATTTTCGATGATTTTATCCTTGGCTACCATCGCTTTTACCGGGCAATTTACCTGATCTAAAATCAGCGCCGAACTCACTCCCGGAATAGGTTTCTCGCGTGCCGGATAAATATCGAGCAGCACCAGCTCATCGGCCTGGCTCAGGCTGCGGGCAAACTCGTCGGCAAAGTCGCGGGTGCGGGTAAACAGGTGTGGCTGAAATAGTACTTTTATTTTCTTGTCCGGATAAAGTGCACGCAACGAGGCCATAAACGCATCGATCTCTTTGGGATGATGGGCATAGTCATCGACATACACTTTTCCTTTGCCTTCATACACAAATTCAAAGCGGCGCTTCACTCCGGCAAAAGCCTTTACGCCGGCGCTGACTTTTTCGGCCGGCACTTGCAGCAGCTGGGCCACTAAAAGCGCTGCCAGCGTATTTTCCACGTTATGGAAACCGGGCACACCCAGGCGCAGCGAGCCGATGTTACCCAGCGGGCTTTGCGCATCAAACGTAAACCAGCGGCCTGCTATCTGCAGGTTCGCTGCATGCGCCAGCCCCTTGTTAAGACTATAGCGAAATACCGTCACCCCCTGCTGCAGCTTGTCGGCCAGGCGCGGATCGGTGCCCTCGTGCAGCAAGAGGTAACCACCGGGTTTGATCTGGCTGATAAATTGCTGAAAGGTGCGGATCAGCTCTTCTTTGTCGCCATAAATATCCAGGTGGTCGGGATCTGCCGACGTCACGATGGCTATATCAGGGTACAAGGTCAAAAAAGAACGGTCGTACTCATCGGCCTCCACCACCACCACTTCTTTCCCTGCTCCGCCCTTGCCAATGAGCAGGTTGGAATTGAGGTTGGTAGAGATGCCCCCCAGGAAGGCGGAGCAGTCCACCCCGGCATGATGTAAAAGATGCGTTACAATGGCCGAAGTCGTGGTTTTGCCATGCGTGCCTGCCACCGCCACGGTATAAGCCGAAGCGGTAATGATGCCCAGCACTTCGGAGCGCTTCTTGATGGTATAGCCCTGTGCCTTGAGATAAGCCCACTCGCTGTGTTCTGCCGGAATAGCCGGCGTAAGCACCACCAGCGTTGTTGCTTTGTGCGCCAGTATCTCCTGGGGCAGGTGCGCCACATCATCTTCGTAGTGCACTGCTATCCCTTCCTGCTCCAAAGCCTGGGTCAGGGGCGTGCGGGTTTTGTCGTAGCCCCACACCGGGAAGCCTTTGGCCTTGAACCAACGGGCAATGGCGCTCATGCCGATGCCGCCAATGCCCAGGAAATAGATATAGCGATAGTCCTCGAGTTTCACTTGATCAGCTTTATGAGTTCGTTTACAATATCGGTCGCCGCATGGGGGCGGGCCATTTGCTGTATGTTGTCGCTCAGGCGCTTCAATTCTGCTTCATCACCTGCCAGCTGCAAGGCTGTTGGTATCAGTTGCTGCATCGCTTCGACGTCGCGTACCAACAGGGCGGCATGCTGCTGCACCAGGGCCATGGCATTTTTGGTTTGGTGATCTTCGGCCACGTTGGGCGAAGGCACCAGCACGGCCGGCTTGGCTGCCAGACACAACTCCGAAATCGAGAGCGCCCCGGCACGGGAAATTACCAGGTCTGCTGCCGCATAGGCCAGCTCCATGGGTTTGATAAAATCAAAAGCCCGCACACCCTGCCCTCCCAGTTCCTGCTCCAGGGCCTGCGCCTGCGGAAAGAAAGCCTTGCCGGTCTGCCAGATCAGCTGATAGCCGGCTTCGGTAAGCTGCGCCAGGCCTGCCGCAATGCTTTGGTTGATGGTGCGGGCCCCCAGGCTGCCGCCGATCACCAATATTGTTTTTTTACCGGGCTGCAGGTTAAAATACTGCAGCGCCTCTGTGCGCTTGCCTTCCAGGTGCATGATATCGCTGCGTACCGGGTTGCCCGTCAGCACGAGCTTGTCGGCCGGAAAGAAAGCTTCCATGTTCGGGTAAGCCACACAGATTCTATCTACCCGCTTGGCCAGGACTTTATTGGTGATACCGGCATAGGAATTCTGCTCCTGGATCAGGGCCGGAACCTTACGCGCCGTGGCCGCATACAACAAGGGACCGCTGGCATAGCCGCCCACACCGACCACGGCATCGGGCTTAAACTCACGGATAATTTTATGTGAAGCCCGCACGCTCGAAATCACCTTCAAAGGGAAAGACAGGTTGTCGAGCGTAAGCCTGCGCTGCAGGCCGCTGATCCACAGGCCCACGATCTTGTAGCCTGCTTCGGGCACACGCGTCATTTCCATACGTCCCTGCGCCCCGACAAACAGTATTTCGGAAGCAGGACTGACAGCCTTGATCTGGTTGGCAATGGCCACGGCCGGGTAAATGTGCCCACCGGTGCCGCCCCCGCTGATGATGATGCGATATGGTCTGTGTGTATTAGCCATGAACAGGTGTATTAGCAGTATTACCTACAGCGGCACGCTCCAGCGCTTCTTCGCTGCGGCTCACGCTCAGGATAATGCCCAGCGAAATGCCCGTAAAAATCAAAGACGTCCCCCCCATGCTGAGCAGCGGCAAAGGCAAACCCGTAATGGGCCCCAGGCCCACGGCTACGCCCATGTTGATCATGCCCTGGATGACCAGGCTAAAGCTGAGCCCGGCCGAGAGCAGGCCCCCAAAGGCCCCGTTACTTTTACTCACCGTTACCAGCCCCCGGTACAAGAGCGCCAGGTACAGAAACAGCACGGCAATACCACCCAGCAGGCCGTACTCTTCCAGGATGATGGCATAAATAAAGTCCGAATAAGGGTGCGGCAGAATATCACGCTGGTCGCTGTTGCCCGGGCCTTTGCCCAGCACCCCGCCCGTAGCGATGGCAATGTAGGACTGCTCCAGCTGAAAGGCCGTCTGGTTCGGGTCCATAAAATCCTCTACCCGGCTAATGGCCGTGCTCAGGCGCTGGCCCAGCGCCAGGGCCGTTCCGCCGATCAGCACGCCGGCCAGCACCACGGCCATCAGGTACTTTATCGGCACGCGGCCGATGAACATGAGCAGCAGGCAGGTCAGGAAAAGCAAGACCGCCGTAGAGGTGTTGGTCAGGGCAATGAGCGCGCAGATGGCCACCGTCCAGCCGAAGATGGGCACCAGCGTGCGCTTGATGTCGTGGAGCATCTGCTGCTTTTTCGACAGCATGCTGGCCAGGTAAGAAATCAGGGCCAGTTTGGCCAAGTCCGAAGGCTGGAAGGTCTGGTTGATGACCGGGATCGTGATCCAGCGGGAGGCCTCGTTGATGTTGGAGCCATAGAAATAGGTAACCAGCAGCAAGGGTGCCGACACAAACAGGGCCACCAGCGAGAGCTTGGAATAATAGCGGTAATTGATCTTGTGGGCCGCCCACATAAAAGCCAGCCCGATCAGAATCAGGAAAGAATGCTTGAAGAGGAAATACTCGGTATTGCCTTCCATTTTCTTATAAGCAAGTGTTCCGGTGGCCGAGTACACCACCAGCACGCTGATCAGGGAAAAGGCCAGCACAATGCCCCAGAGCACGGCGTCCCCTTTCAGATTTTGTTGTAACCACTGCTTAATCATCAACCTTTAACTAAATCGGTTTAAAGTTTATTTTTTGAGCACGATTTTCTCGACCGCTTCTTTGAAGCGCTGCCCGCGGTGTTCGTAATTGTTAAACAAGTCGAAGCTGGCGCAGGCCGGCGAGAGGAGCACCACATCCCCGGGCGTTGCCAGCGAGCGGCTCAGGCGCACGGCATAGTCCATCGAAGTGGTTTCGGCCACAATGGGCACGATGCGCCCAAAAGCCTGCTTTAACTTTTCGTTGTCCTTGCCCAGGCAAATGAGCACTTTCACCTTCTCGCGGGCCAGCTCCTGCAGCGTGCTGTAGTCGTTGCCTTTGTCCACGCCACCGGCAATCCAGATGATGGGCTGCTTGATGCCTTCGAGCGCATACCACACAGCCTCCACATTCGTCGCTTTCGAGTCGTTGATATAAGTCACTTCCTTGGCCACGCCCACAGGCTGCAATCGGTGCGCGGCATTCTGGAAAGTCTCCAGCGCGTCCGCTATGTCTTTATCCGCTACGCCCAACAGCTTGGCCACGGCTACGGCGGCCATGGTATTGTACCGGTTGTGCTTGCCAATCAGGCTTGACCTGGATGTGTCCACGCTTCCCTCGTGCAAGGCCACCTCCATTTTAATATGCTGCCCTGCAAAATACACCTTGGCTTCCTGGTCTCCTTTCAGCGTGAAAGGCACGGTAGTGCCGCCAAAAGAGCCACGGGGGAAAGCTTTGCGGATATTTTCATCATCGGCATTGAAAACAAAAAAGTCACTGCCGGTCATGTTCTGGGTGATGCGCAGCTTGGAGGCCGCGTACTTGTCCATGCTGTAGCCATAGCGGTCCAGGTGGTCGGGCGTGATGTTGGTGAGCACACCAATATGGGCTTTGAACTGGTACATGTTGTCGAGCTGGAAACTGCTCAGCTCCACCACATAGTAGTCGTGCTGGTTGTCGATCACCTTCTCGGCCAGGCTCTCGCCAATGTTACCGGCCAGGCCCACGTTCAGGCCCGCATGTTGCAGCAAATGATAAGTGAGCAGCGTGGTGGTGGTTTTGCCGTTGGTGCCCGTGATGCAGATAAACCTGGCATCGGTATAGCGGCCGGCAAACTCGATTTCGGAAATAACCGGGATCCGGCGCTTGTAGGCTTCCTGCACGATCGCCACTTTTTCCGGAATCCCCGGGCTTTTGATGATCTGGTCTGCCGCCAGGATGCGCTCCCGGGTGTGCGTGCCTTCTTCAAAAGGAATGGCCGCCGTGGCCAGCTTGGCCTTGTAGCCTTCCTTGATCTGGCCCATGTCCGATACAAACACCTCCAGGCCCTTTGCTTTTGCCAGCAAAGCGGCCCCTACCCCGCTCTCTCCTGCTCCAAGTATGGCTATCTTCATGATTCGTTGTTCGTGTTTCGTGTTTCGTTTTTCGCAGAACGATTTTTATAGTAGTTGATAAAACCGTTCAGTACTTGCTTACACTTTACTACCTGCTCTAAGCTACTTTCCAGAACATCCTCGCTTATCTATGCCTGATCTGAGGAAATAAACAACTGCGCCTCCAACTCAAACAAAGAGCCTCTGGCAATGTAAAAAAGCTGTATCACATCCTTGTCATGCTGCCTGCCACAGCCTTCCGCTATGTTCGAAACTACAGACACGGCTGCTCGTCGCATCTGATTCATTAATCCGAATATTTCGTCTTTCGGGAATCCTTTCGTAACACTGTATACATGATTTGCCGGCTTCCGGCTTTCCTTCCATACATCCAGTTCACTAAAATTCATCATACCTGCTCTATCGAAACACGATACACGAAAAACGAAACACCTAGCGTAGCTTCAAAGTGGCCAGCGTGAGGATGGCCAGCATGATGCCCACGATCCAGAAACGGCCTACGATCTTCGATTCGTGGTAACCCAGCTTCTGGTAGTGGTGGTGCAGCGGCGACATCTTAAAGATGCGGCGCCCCTCGCCGTATTTCCTTTTGGTATACTTAAAGTAGCTCACCTGCAGCATCACCGACAGGTTTTCGACCAGGAAAATGCCGCACAAAATCGGGATGAGCAGCTCTTTGCGCACGATCAAAGCCAGCACGGCAATAATGCCCCCGATCGACAAGCTGCCCGTATCGCCCATGAACACCTGCGCCGGGTAGGTGTTGTACCACAAAAAGCCCACGCAGGCCCCCACAAAGGCCAGACAGAAAATGGCCAGCTCGCCCGAGTTGGGAATAAACATGATGTCGAGGTAGTCGGCAAAAATGGTGTTGCCTGACAGGTAAGCGAAAAAGGCCAGCGTCATGCCAATGATGGCCGAAGTACCTGCTGCCAGCCCGTCGATGCCGTCTGTAATGTTGGCCCCGTTCGACACGGCCGTGATCACCAGGATCACAAAAGGGATGTAAAGATAGCAGGACCAGTCTTGGAACAGCGGCCCGGCAAAAGCAAACAGATTGCAGTAATCCAGCTCGTTGTTCTTGATAAAAGGCACGGTGGTGATCATCGACTTCACGTCCATGTAACGGCTTGTAGCGTTTACAGCCGATGTTGTGCCGTCGGTAAAAAGGTACTGGCGCACCACCACGTCGTCGTTGAAATAGAGCGTCAGGCCTACGATCAGGCCCAGGCCGATCTGGCCCAGAATCTTGAAGCGCCCGGCCAGCCCTTCCTTATTTTTCTTGAATACCTTGATGTAGTCGTCCAAAAAGCCGATCAGGCCCAGCCATACCGTAGACACCAGCATGAGGATGATGTAGACGTTGTCGAGGCGGGCAAACAGCAGCGTAGGCACCAGAATGGCCAGCAAAATGATCAGGCCGCCCATGGTCGGCGTGCCCTTTTTCTCCAGCTGCCCGGCCAGCCCTAAGTCGCGGATACTTTCGCCCACCTGCTTGCGCTGGAGGATTTTGATAAGTTTGCCGCCAAAAATCATCGCAATCAGCAGCGACACCAGCGTAGCCATGCCTGCCCTGAAAGAGATGTACTGAAATACACCTGCACCGACGAAGTCGAACTCCCGGTCGAGGTAAGTAAAAAGGTAGTAAAGCATTTAAATAATTAGTTCCCCTTGGCTGTTATGTGTGTTTGTATGCTAGTTTAGCGGTTATTATTTCCCCAGTTGCCGGAACATCTCCTGCAACACCTGTTTGTCGTCGAAGTCGTATTTGACGCCTTTCACCTCCTGGTAAGTCTCGTGCCCCTTACCCGCTACCAGAATGATGTCGTTGGCCTCGGCCAGCATGCAGGCGGTTTTGATGGCCTCTCTCCTGTCGAGCACCGACAGGGTTTTCTTAAAGTCGAGCGGCTTTATGCCCTGCTGCATGTCTTCCAAAATGGCCTGCGGCTCTTCGAAGCGCGGATTATCCGATGTCAAAATCACTTTGTCGCTCAAACGGCAGGCAATATCGGCCATCACCGGGCGCTTGGCCGCATCGCGGTTGCCGCCACAGCCCACGAGCGTGATCACTTTTTGATTCGGGTTGCGGATCTGCTGGATGGTGTTGAGCACGTTTTCCAGCGCATCGGGCGTATGGGCGTAATCTACAATCCCTGTTATCTGCGTATCCGACACAACGTAATCGAAGCGGCCGGCCGCCGAGCTCAGGCTCGAAAGCACGGTAAGCGTTTCCACCGGGTCTTCGCCCAGCAACACGGCCACGCCGTAACTTCCGAGCAGGTTATAGGCATTAAAAGCGCCGATCAGCTTGCACCAGATCTCATGGCCGTCCACCTCCAGGTGCAGCCCCTGGATGGTATTGTCGATGATGCGGGCCTTAAACTCCACGGCTTTGCGCAGGGCATAGTAGTGTGCCGAAGCTTTTGTGTTCTGCACCATCACCGGGCCGCGCTTGTCATCGGCATTCACCAGGGCAAAGGCGCCCTTGGGCAGCATATCGAAAAAGGACTTCTTGGCTTTGATATACGCTTCGAATGAGCCATGATAATCCAGGTGGTCGTGCGTGATGTTGGTAAACACGCCGCCGGCAAACTGCAGGCCCGCCACGCGCTGCTGCACCATCGCATGCGAGCTTACTTCCATAAAGCAATAGGCGCAACCGGCTTTTACCATCCGGGCCAGCAGCTCGTTGAGCGTAACAGCATCGGGCGTGGTATGCGTGGCCGGGATAATGTCTTCGTCAATCTGGTTTTGCACCGTCGAGAGCAGGCCTACATGATAGCCCAGTTCGCGGAACAACTTGTGCAGCAGGGTAACCGAGGTGGTTTTGCCGTTGGTGCCGGTCACCCCAACCAGCTGGAGCTTTTGGGACGGATGCCCGTAGAAAGCCGAAGCCATCTGCCCCAACGCCTGGGCCGAGTCCTGCACCAACACATATGTTGTGCCCGGATGGAGCGTGTCGGGCAATTGTTCGCACACAATGGCTGTAGCGCCCGCCTCGGCTGCCGCCTGCAGGTAGGCATGCCCGTCGGCCTGCACGCCGCGCACGGCTACAAACACCACGCCCGCCTTCACCTTACGCGAGTCGAACGCCAAAGCCTCCACCTTTACATCCGGTGAGCCTTTCGTGTCGCGTACCTTTACCTCCTTAATTATTGTCTGTAGCGTTTGCATTAGCTAAGTTTAATCGTGATGCGCATTTTTTTCTGAATCACCGTGCCCGGCTCGAGCGACTGTGCCTGCACGCGCTTGCCCTGGCCTTCCACCCTTACCTGCAGCTGCTGGTTACCCAACACATAAAGGGCATCGCGCAGGGTAAGCCCTGTTACATCGGGCACCCGGCCCTGCAGTACCGGGTTGGGTTTGAAGTTCAGCGAGCGGCGCTGCGGTTCTACTTTCACCCACTCCTCGTCTTTCATCCATTCTGCGTCCGTACCCTTGGGGTGGCTGCTGATGCCGATCGTGTTGCAAATAAGCGTGAGATCGTCCAGCCCGCCGGCCTGCACATGAGGCATGCTGTCTTTATTGGGCACCACGCGCGCCAGCAAGGGTTTGTGCATGGCCAGGTCGCGGGCATAAGCCTTGTCGGCGAGCTCTTTGAAAACCGGAGCGGCCACATCGGCGCCGTACACGTTCACCCCTTTGGGGCTGTCGATGATGACAATGCAGCTGTATTTGGGCTTATCGGCCGGGAAGTAGCCGGCAAAAGAGGTAGAATATTCTTTCACATAACGCCCGTCCTTTACTTTGCGCGCCGTACCGGTTTTGCCGGCCACTTTGTAATCGGCACTTAAAATGTTTTTGGCCGTACCGTGCTGCACCACCCCTTCGAGCATTACGCGCAGCTTTTTGAGCGTAGCCTCGGAGCATATTTTCTCGTTGAGCACCCGCGTTTTGAACGACTGGATTACGTTATCGGCCTTGCGGATCTCTTTGACGATGATGGGCTGGATCTTTACCCCGTTGTTGGCCACGGCATTATAGAAGGCCAGTGTCTGCAGGGGCGAGAGCTTGAGCTCATAGCCAATGGCCATGGAAGTAAGCGAGGTACCATACCAGCTTTTGTCCTGCGGGCTCTTGATGAAAGGGCGCGCCTCACCGTCCATCTGGAAGCCCAGCGTGCTGTTGAGGCCAAAGTCGTTGAGGTAATTCACATAAGCCTGCTGGTTGCCGCCAAAATGTTCCTCCATAAGCTTGGCCACACCAATGTTGGATGATTTTTCGAACACCTCCTGCACCGTGATCTTGCCGTATCCGTTGATTTTGGCATCACTCATGATCGTATTCTTGATGCGGTAGCGGCCATCGCCCGTGTCGATAGAATCGGTCAGGTTCAGGCTGGGCACATGCTCGAAAAGAGCCATCATCGAGGCCAGCTTAAAGGTAGATCCCGGCTCGGTACGCCCCTGGTTACCCACGGCGTAGTTATAGTCTTCGATATAGCCGCCTTGGGTTCTGCCCAGGTTGGCAATGGCCTTGATCTCACCGGTCTTCACCTCCATCATGATCACACAACCGTACGCGGCATTTGTTTTCTCCAATGCTTTATAGAGCGCGTTTTCGGCCACGTCCTGCAGGTTGATGTCGATGGTGGTTTTGATGTCGTAACCGTCTAATGGCTTTACCTCGGTACCGTCATAGATGGGGCGGTTGCCGCCGGCAATGCGCTCAAACAGCGCTTCGCCGTTGGTGCCGGCCAGTTCGCTGTTGAAGCTGTACTCCAAACCCGCCCCGTTTTTGTCTTCGTTGATAAAGCCGATGGTACGCTCGGCCAGTATACCGAAAGGTTTGAAGCGTTTTTCTACTTTTTCAAAAATCACCCCGCCTTTGTTCTTGCCCTCACGGAAAATAGGCCATCGGGCCATCACCTTCTTGTCCTGGTAATTGATTTGGCGGCTGTTGAGGCGGATGTAGCGGCGCCCGGCATGGCGGGCATTCTTGATTTTACGACGATAATAGTCTTCTGATCTGTCGCCGTAGAACCTTGAAAGCAGCAATGCCAGCGAATCCACCCCGGCATTGAACACATCGGCTTTGGCCACCGTAGGGTCGAAAGCGACGCGGTAGAAAGGAAGCGAGGTGGCCAGGATGCTTTCGTTGTCGGAAAAGATGTTGCCGCGTGTGGCAAACACCGGTTGGTAGTGGATGCGGCGCTCTTTGGAGATCTTCTTCCACTTGGCCCCATCCAAAAACTGGATGTGCACGATTTTATAGACAATCGCACATGCAAAAAGGCAGATAACCAAAAAGGCTATCCGCACCCGAATCAATATAGACTTCTTAATATTCATCCGCCGGCACTTCTACTTGATAAGGTGGGGATGAACTCTCGACCAGGCCCAAGGGTGCCACATTACGTGCCACTTCCGACTGCTTGCTGGCTTCCATGTATTCAGACTTGAGCGTAGTGTAGTCTGCCCGCAGGTCTTCCGTCTCTACTTTGGTGCGGTCTATCTTGCGGATGGTTTTCTCGGCATAGTGGGTATTGCCGATGTAGAAAAGGGTAATAAAAGTAATAAAAAGAATATAGGGCAGGTACTTCAGGGGCACACCCTCTTCAAAGAG
>Ga0256851_1000097_pt1 | contig 10786 bp, 8 predicted proteins | sample BONnt4_FD_181165 | JGI IMG/M metagenome (GOLD analysis project Ga0256851, IMG submission 181165) | Terrestrial sediment cell enrichment communities from Utah, United States - BONCAT_SYTO_Terrestrial_sediment - 4 | ecosystem: Environmental > Terrestrial > Deep subsurface > Rock core/Sediment... | reverse complement strand
TCTCGGTAGTGGTTCCGCTCTTCAACGAGGAGGAATCGTTGCCCGAACTCGTGCGCTGGATCAAACGTGTGATGCATGCGCACGAGTTTTCTTATGAACTGATCCTGGTGGACGATGGCAGCACCGACCGCTCCTGGGAGGTGATCCAGCAGCTGGGCGCCGACGACCATGCCGTAAAAGGGATCAGCTTTAACCGCAACTACGGCAAATCGGCTGCCCTCAACGAGGGCTTCCGCCGTTGCTCCGGTGAGGTGGTCATTACCATGGATGCCGACCTGCAGGACAGCCCGGACGAAATTCCGGCCCTCTACGAGATGATCAAACACCAGCAGTACGACCTGGTGAGCGGCTGGAAAAAGAAACGCTACGACCCGCTGAGCAAAACCATACCCACCAAGCTTTTCAATGCTGCCACGCGCAAACTCTCGGGCATCAAGCTCCACGACTTTAACTGTGGCCTGAAAGCCTACCGCCAGTTGGTGGTCAAGAGCATCGAAGTACACGGCGAAATGCACCGCTACATTCCGGTAATTGCCAAGTGGAACGGTTTTACCAAAATCGGCGAAAAACCTGTGCAGCACCAGGAGCGCAAGTACGGCACCACCAAATTCGGACTGGAGCGTTTTGTATACGGTTTCCTGGACCTGCTCTCGATTACTTTTGTGAGCCGCTTTAAAAAGCGCCCTATGCACTTTTTCGGTACCCTCGGAACGCTCATGTTTGTGGTGGGCCTGGGCATAACGATTTGGCTCATTGTCCAGAAGCTTTTCGGCCTCTATCCGGATGGCCGCGTGCGCGATATTGTAGACCAGCCGCTGTTTTTCCTGGCGCTGGTAGCCGTGGTGCTGGGTGTGCAGCTGTTTTTGGCAGGCTTCCTGGCCGAGATGATCTCGATGGCCTCCAACAAGCGAAATGAGTACCTGATACGCGATCGGGTGGGGGTACTGCAGCGTTAATGGCAAGGCGGGTAGTGATTGTGGGGCCGGCATACCCGCTGCGTGGCGGCGGGATGGCTACCTTTAACGAGCGGCTCGCTTATGCTTTCCAGGAGGCAGGAGATGAAGTAGAGTTGGTTACCTTTAGCCTGCAGTACCCTGCGTTCCTGTTCCCGGGCAAAAGCCAGTATTCTGAAGAAGCCCCGCCGGAAGGACTGCAGATCAAAGTCCTCATCAACTCAATCAACCCGATCAGCTGGTGGCGCACAGGCCGTTATATCAGCCGGCAAAAGCCCGAGCTGGTCATCTTCCGCTATTGGCTGCCTTTTATGGGCCCCTGCCTGGGCTCGATTGCCCGCCTGATCCGGCGTAACCGCTACAGCCGTGTCCTGGCCATTACCGATAACGTGGTGCCGCACGAGCAGCGCCCGGGCGATGTGCCTTTTACCCGCTATTTCCTCAGCGCCTGCCATGGTTTTGTGACCATGTCGCAGGCCGTATTGCAGGACCTCAAGCGTTTTGCCCCCGGCAAGCCAACCGAATACCTGCCACACCCGCTTTATGATAATTTCGGGCCGGCCGAAACCAAAGCCCAGGCCTGTGCAGCGCTGGGACTCGACCCGGACTGTCGTTATATGCTTTTCTTTGGGTTTATCCGCCCTTACAAGGGCCTGGACCTGCTGTTGCAGGCGATGGCTGATGTTGGTTTGCAGCAACAGCCGGACATTAAACTGATCGTGGCCGGGGAGTTTTACGAAGATGCGGCGCCTTATCACACCCTGATCAAACAGTTGGGCCTACAGGACCGTGTGCTGCTGCACACCGATTTTATTCCCAATGCTGCCGTGCGCCACTACTTCTGCGTTGCCGACCTGGTGGTGCAACCCTATAAACATGCCACCCAAAGTGGCGTAACGCAGGTGGCCTACCATTTCGACAAGCCCATGGTGGTAACGAATGTGGGTGGGCTGGCCGAACTGGTGCCGCATGGAGAGGTCGGTTATGTAGTGGAGCCACAGCCCGGGGCTATTGCCGTAGCCATCCTTGACTTCTTTTCCTCTACTGTCGGAGCTTCGTTTGTTGAGCATATTGCCACCTATAAAAAGCGATTTAGCTGGAGCCGTTTTGTACAGGCTATGTGGGATTTATCTGGAAAGGTTAAGCTGTAGGCACAAAATTATAACCGCACTGGTTTTCACAGCTGGGCGCAACGGCTGTCTTTCCGGCCGTAGGATTTGCCCGCAGGCAAAATATCCCCCCTTTTACTTTGCCACTTTGTAGAATGATTAAGTTAGCAAAATACAGTACACTCGATCAGGAACTGAGGATCACGCTGGAAGCGTGTGTGCACGAAACGTTTGGACATGTGCCCTTTGTGCAGGAGCGTGTGTGGGCGCAGCCCGACTGGGCAGCTGTGCTGTATGAAAACGAAGCGATCGCTACCTTTTACCAGGTAGTGCTGCGTCTGGTAACAATAGGCAGCCAGGTATATAAAGTGGCCGGCGTCAGCAATGTGATTACGCCCATGGCCTACAGGGGCAGGGGCTATGCCTCACGCATTCTGCGTGAAACAGCTGATTTCCTATTCCAGGAGCTGGGCTGTGCTTACGGCCTCTTGCTCTGTGCCGACGATTTGTTGCCTTTCTACAGCCGCCTGAACTGGTACAAGGTAGCTACCACCCTGTATTACGATCAACCCGGCGGCAAACAACGCTACGACTCGAACGTGATGTTGCTGGCCCCGGCAAATGCGGCAAAACTTCACCCGCAATCTGTCGACCTGAACGGCTTGCCTTGGTAATGGTGGCTGTGCTTTTGTGTTGTTTGTCGGGTGCAGCATGTTGCCTGTTTGTGCGGGATATAGTACCTGATGCAGGTGCTATATCTTGTTTTTGCTAACTGGATTTAATGCGAGTATAAACAAATATGGAAAACGAAGACTACATCCTCATTCTGGGTGCCTCGGGTAACATTGGGGGCAAAATTGCACAAGAGCTCATTGCACGCGGTCAGCAGGTGGGCGTGGCTGGCCGAAGCCGGGAGCGGCTGCAGCAGTTTGCAGAGAAGGCGGAGATATGGGCAGGAGATTTTGGCGACGATGCCTTTCTGCGAAAAGCTTTGAGCAAGGCCACAAGCCTGTTTATAACTGTTCCGGATGAGCATTTGGCTGATCCGGCAGTTACGGCACAGAGACTGAAAGTGCTGCTTGAGGGCACTCCTGTCACACACGTCGTAAACATCAGCAACAGCATCGTGAAGCGAGGCGGCGCTGCAACCAGGCTGGTGGCCTTCGAGCAGGAGCTCAACAAGCTCAAGCATCTCCACCTGAAGCACCTGCGGGCGGCCAACTTTTTCGAGAACCTGCACTGGGGCTTCAGCACACCTTACCACCCGGACCTGAAACTGCCCTATATTTCTTCTTATGAAGTAGCCTGTGTGGCCGCGAATTACCTGCAGCATAAGAACTTTGCAGGACAGTCGGTAGCGGTATTGCTCGGACCACAGGACTATAGCATGGCCGAGCTGGCTGCCGCCGCAGGTACTCTTTACCGGCAACAGCCTTATACACCCGAGAACATCCATTTCTTCAAGCCCTTTAATGAAGGCGACTTCGAAGTAGAACGCAGAACGGCAGCAAATACCTCTCAGTTAAAAGAAGAGCGTTTTACGCTGGCCTATTTCATCCAACACGATCTGCATCCACCCCAATTGATGTAGATAACACGGGCTTGACGATTATTTGCTGGGGCTCTCCTGTCGCTTTATTCTTTCGATCAGGCATAGCCCTAAGCTGGAGAAAAACAGCACAGAACACGCAGGCAACAGGAGCCGGCCCAACACCTGCTACTTTGGCCAGGTAAAACGGAAAGTGGCGCCCTGACCAGGTTCGGAATCTACCCAGATGCGCGCCCCTTTATCTTCTACAATTCTTTTAACTGTGGCCAGGCCAATGCCGGAGCCTGAGGTGTTGGCATCGCGGAGCAGGCGCTCGTATAGTCCGAAAATCTTGTGGTGATGTTCGGGGGCAATGCCCGGGCCGTCGTCCTGCACCGAAAAAGTGTAGTGCTGCGCGTGATCTTGCACAGCAAACCAGATATGGCCTTTACCCGTGTGGTGGTACTTAATGGCATTGGAGAGCAAGTTGGCAAATACTTGTTGGAGCAGGATTTTTTCTGTTTGTAGCTCGGGCATATCCGGGGCAATGTGTATGCTAAAGCCCTGGGCATTCCTGGTAGCGGCCACCAGGTTTTGCAGCAGCAGGGCTACGGACACGGTTTCTTTAGGCAAATGCCCGACCTGGCAACTGGCATACTGCAGGAGCCCTTCTACCAGTTCCAGCATGGCTGTGGCGCGCTCCTGTAGCATGTGCAGGTTATCGGTCATGTTGGTATAATCCCTGGTTATCAGGTCTTCCTGCAGCCATTCCGTTACGGTGTGCATGTTCATCAACGGCTCTTTCAGGTCGTGGGAGACCATGTGTACAAACTCGTCGAGCTTTTGGTTGGCTTGCTGCAGTTGCGCTTTTTCCTGTTCGAGTTGTTTTTGTTTTAGGCGCAGTTCAAAGTGGGTAATCACTTGTTTGGCCAGCGTTTGCAGTGCGGCCTTCTGTGCTGCTGTCAGGTGCCTGGGCACGGTGTCCATCACGCATAGGGTACCCAGCTTCTGCCCATTGGTGCTAAGCAGCGTAGCGCCGGCATAAAAGCGGATATGGGGATGGCCGGTAACAATGGGGTTGTGGCAAAAGCGCTCATCCTGCAAGGTATCGGGGATTTCGAAGCATGCTTCTTGCTCAATGGCATACTGGCAGAAAGAGATCGAACGCGGTGTTTCTGCAAGATCAACGCCTTTTCTGGATTTGAACCATTGCCGGTCGCAGGTGAGCAGCGTGATCAGCGAAATGGGCGTGTCACAGACATGAGCGGCTAAAGCCGTCAGGTCATCAAACGCTTTTTCTGCGGGCGTGTCTACAATCTGATATGCTTCGAGCGCTTGTAAGCGTGCGTGTTCCTGTAGGTCAATTGGTGTTGCAGTATCTTTTGCCATCTAAAACAGTGTAAGTACACGTTGCGGAGTGCGTGTGTGTTATGTTATAAAAATACTTTTTCCGGGCAAAACGTTCAAGTAAGCGGCCGGCAATGTGTACGCATAAAAAATGAAAATGCCCCGGACAGCACACAGCCCGGGGCATTTTCTGTCGGCAAAAAGCTTACCGGATCAAATTTACTCCGGTGTAATTGAAAGGGGTGATGCACTTGAGTTCGGCTTTGATCTCATCTGCTACCTCCAGTGTATCGATAAAGGCACTGATGGCTGCTGCCGTTATTTTTTCGTTTTTGCGGGTAAGGGCTTTCAGCGCCTCATAAGGCTGCGGGTAGCCTTCGCGGCGCAGCACCGTCTGGATGCCTTCGGCCACCACGGCCCAGTTGTCTTCCAGGTGCTGGTTTAGGGCCGCATGGTTGAGTTCGAGCTTGCCGATGCCGCGCTCCAGCGCCTTAAGGGCAATCAGGATGTGGGCCAGCGGCACGCCCACGTTGCGCAGCACGGTAGAGTCGGTCAGGTCGCGTTGCAGGCGCGAGATGGGCAGCTTGGCCGACAGGTGCTCGAGCAGGGCATTGGCAATGCCCAGGTTGCCTTCTGCATTTTCAAAGTCGATCGGGTTTACCTTGTGCGGCATGGCCGAAGAGCCTACCTCGCCGGCCTTGATCTTCTGCTTAAAGTAGCCCATCGAAATATATTGCCAGATGTCGCGTGCAAAATCAGTAAGGATCGTATTCAGGCGCTTGAGGCCGTCGAAATAAGCCGCCAAATTGTCGTAGTGCTCTATCTGGGTGGTGTACTGGCTGCGGCGCAGGCCCAGCCCTTCCTGCACAAAGCGGTTGCCGAAGCCGGGCCAGTCGATGGTAGGGTAAGCTACAAAATGGGCGTTAAAGTTGCCCGTAGCACCGCCAAACTTGGCCGAGAAAGGCACTTGGGCCAGTAGGTCGAGCTGGGTAGCCAGGCGCTCGGCAAATACCATAAATTCTTTGCCCAAACGGGTAGGGGAGGCCGGCTGCCCGTGGGTGTGGGCCAGCATCGGGATGTCTTTCCACGCGTGTGCCAGTGCCGAGAGCGTTTGCTGGAGTGCGCGGTAGGCAGGTTGCAGCACCTGGGCATCGGCCTCGCGCAGCGAGAGCGGGATGGCCGTGTTGTTTACGTCCTGCGAGGTGAGGCCAAAGTGGATAAACTCTTTATAGGACTCCAGGCCGAGGGCATCGAAGCGCTGCTTGATAAAGTACTCTACCGCTTTTACGTCGTGGTTGGTGATCTTCTCGGTCTCTTTTATGGCGAGAGCGTCTTCCTCGGTAAAGTTCTGGTAAATGCTGCGCAATTGCGGGAAGAAGCTGTGATCGAGCGCACTCAGTTGTGGCAGCGGCAATTGGCACAGCGAAATAAAATATTCTACCTCTACCAGTACACGGTAGCGGATGAGGCCAAACTCAGAAAAGTAGGAGGCCAGCTCGGTGGTGTTGCGGCGGTAACGCCCGTCCACCGGCGAAATAGCCGTAAGTATTGTCAGGTTCATGCGAATTGGGATACGTTAGTCAAAGATAAGCAGCTTTGCCAGAGGCGCCAAAAAGGATCAGTATTTAGCGGATTTTAGAATTGGCAGGATGTTGACGTGGCGTTCCCTGGTTACATCAGGCCTGATACCACCGATAGCATGTACAATGCCGTTGCTAAACTGGGTGATACGGGTGATAGACTTAACAAACCCTTGGTAGCCTGGCAATGCCGGTAAATAGGGTAATGCCGCTGCTGAAATCGAAGAAACCGTAAACGGTATGAGGAAACCCGTAACCTGAAAGAGGAAATTCATGACCTGATTGTTGATCTGGACAGGCTGCGTGTGGAAGTTTGGCATCTGTTGTTTGCCAGGAATCTGCCTGCAGCGGGATTTCCCGACCTCACGCCCGTTTTCCTGTCAAGACCACAGGCAGCACCATGCTCAGGATCCGTAACCCGCACCTGTGAACGATCAGGCCACGAATGGCTACAAGTATTTGACAAACAGTTTGTTTAAGAAGGTGAAAGCGGCTGCGGGGCGGGCCAAGGTGGCATTATGCTTGTATAAAGCTCCCGGAAAGCAGATCAAAATGCAGCATCAGCCGTACTATAGGGTCTATATAGTACTTGCTATATTTAGATTCAGGCCGGGTCGGCGCAATTTAATCCCGGCGCTGCATTTTAGATCCGAATCTTATTACTTATTTCGCACCGGAATATTTTGGAGAAGCGTTTGAAAAATAAAATACTTGTCTGGGTAAGCGGCCTGGTTGCCTTCGTGCTGATTCTGGTCGTACTCTTGTTCATTTTCAGAAGCCGTGTGCTCGACTACACACTCACCCGCGTGGTGGCCAAAGTAGAAAACAGGTACCCGGCCGAGCTCAACATCGGCAGCGCCCGCTTTGCCGACTGGAACACGGTGGTGCTGCACGACATCTCTTTTGTGCCCCACGGGCTTGACACCCTCTTTACGACCGATAGCGTGCATGCCTCGATCAGTGTAAGCTCCATTTTCAGAGGGCGCATCGTGTTTGGCCGCCTGGAGGTAGCCAACAGCTACCTGACAGCCGTGAAGCGCGGGGAGGTAACCAACTTCGGCTTTTTATTGAAGCAGGAGGAGGCCCCCGAAGAACCCGTAGACACCACCCAGGGGCGCAACTATGGCGAGCTGCTCAACCGCGTCATCGAAATGGCCTTCGACAATGTGCCCGACGAGGTAAACTTCCGCAACCTGAATGCCTCCTACACCTCCAACAACCGCACCATCGACGTGAGGATGCCCTACCTGCTGATAGACGATGGCCAGATCAAGTCGGAAGTGTTTGTGCGTACTGATTCGTTGGTCAACAACCTGCTGGTGCGCGGCACCATCGATCCGGGCGATTACCGCATTGCCGCCAGCGTGTATGCGGCCGACAAAAAGGGTATCCGCCTGCCTTATGTAGAGGAAAAACTCGATGGCAGGGTGAGCTTCGATACGCTACACCTGAGCCTGACCGATAAAGAATTCAGAAGAGAAATGCTGACCATGCGCGGCCGTGCGCTGGTGAACAACCTGGTCGTGTTTCATCCCAAGCTGGCCGACGAAAACATACAGGTGCAGGAAAGTGCGTTGGATTATGTGGTTACCCTGGGGCCCAACCTCTACGTGATCGACAGCCTGACGGAAATTCGCGTGAACAAAGCCAGGGCCAATCTGTACGCCGCCTACCGCAACAAGGGCGCCAAGATTATCGACCTGAAAGTGAAAACCGACCAGATACCGGCCAACGACTTCTTTGCTTCTTTGCCCGCCGGGCTGTTCGAAAACCTGGAAGGCATCAGTGCGCAGGGCAAACTGCAGTACGACCTCAAGTTTCATGTAAACATGGACAGCCTGGACCAGGTGGTTTTTGACTCTGACCTGGATGCAAGCGATGCTTTTAAGATTACCCAATGGGGAAATACCAACCTGCAGAAGATCAACAGGTCCTTTAGCCATACCGTGTATGAATACGGCAAGCCGGTGCGCACCTTTATCGTAGGTCCTTCGAATGTCTTTTACAGTCCTATTCACCAGATATCGCCTTACCTGCGCAATGCGATTCTCACAGCCGAAGATGCCGGTTTTTACAGCCACGCCGGTTTCCACGAAGAAGCCATCCGCCTGGCCATTGTAACCAACCTGAAGAAAGGGGAATTTGTGCGGGGCGGCAGTACGTTGTCGATGCAGTTGGTGAAAAACGTGTTTTTGACCCGCAAGAAAACCCTGGCCCGGAAAGTGGAAGAAGCCCTGATCGTATGGCTGATCGAGAACCTGGACCTGGTGTCGAAGAACCGCATGTTCGAAGTGTACCTCAACATTATTGAGTGGGGGCCGGATGTATATGGGGCCAAGGATGCCTCGCGCTTTTACTTCGGTAAGCAACCCTCGGAGCTCAACCTGGCCGAGGCCATCTTCCTGACCAGCATCATCCCGAGTCCGAAGCGTTACCGTTCTTCTTTCGACAGCCAGGGCAATTTGCGTAGCTGGAAGAGCGGCTATTACAGGCTCATCAGCGGCCATATGCTGCGGCGGGGGCTCATCACGCGCGAGGAATACGACAGCCTCTACCCAAACGTAACGCTCTATGGCCGCGCCCGCGACCTGATTGTGACCGACCCGACCGTTGTAGAGGAAGATACTACCGCCTACGAACTGGAAACCATCGACATGCTGGACTTTTAGCATGCTGTTCGGGAGCTGGCTCGGCTTATTTTAAAACCTTAGAGGTTTTCCTTTTTAAGGAATGATTATTTCTTGTATGAAGCAGACCCAACAGGTAAAGGAGGCCCGCAAGGCCGTAGGGCTGGCCGCCCGTGTAGGAATCGACTGGTTTTTGCTGGCGTTGGTGGCGATGATCTTGTTTGCTTACCTGTGGCCCGAGGGTGGGGTAGACCGCGAACCTGTAGCTTTGGGCGATCTGGCTACTTACGGCGTTTCGGTGATATTTTTCTTCTATGGCCTGCGGCTAAGCCCCGAGCAGTTGCGTAGCGGACTGAGCAGCTGGCGCTTGCACTTGGTGGTACAACTCAGTACTTTTTTGCTCTTCCCCTTGCTGATCCTGCCCCTGCATCCTTATTTCGAAGGTACCAAGGCGGAACTGTTGTGGCTGGGTACTTTTTACCTGGCGGCCCTACCGTCCACGGTCTCTTCGTCGGTGGTGATGGTGTCGATTGCAGGAGGCAACATACCGGCAGCCATTTTCAATGCCAGCATCTCCAGCCTGGTGGGGGTGTTGCTGACGCCCCTCTGGATGGGCCTGTTCCTGACTGCCAGCACCGAAAGCTTTGATTTGAGCAGCATCATGGGCAAACTGGTCTTGCAGGTGATCCTGCCGGTAGCATTGGGTATCCTGCTGCACAAGCGCTGGGGAGCCTTTGCCGAGCGCAACCGCAAGCAGCTGCGCTACTTCGACCAGGTGGTCATCCTGCTCATCGTCTACACCTCTTTCTGTACATCCTTTGCCCGCAACATGTTCCGGGGCTACAGCCTGGCTGACATCGCCACCCTGGGTGCTGCCATGATCAGTCTTTTCTTTCTGGTGTATGGCCTTATTTATGCGATAAGCCGCCTGCTGGGCTTTAACCCTGCCGACAGGATTACCGCCCTGTTCTGCGGCTCCAAAAAGTCGCTGGTGCACGGCACGGTTATGTCGAAAGTGCTTTTTCCCAATGCCACTACCGTGGGCATTATCCTTTTGCCCATCATGCTCTACCATGCCCTGCAACTGCTGGCAGCCAGTATTATTGCGCAGGCTGCCGCCCGCAAAACCGGTCGTTAATTGTTTGTGGCTGCTTGTCGGAAGACATAATCAGCACTAAACAAGCAGCAACTAACAATTAAACCGCTTTTTGCTCTTCAGCGTGCAGGAGTTTCTTGTCTAGGATAAATGGTCCGAAGGGCAGCAAGGAAGCAATTACACCGGCGGCAACTTTAAGAAAAGACCAGCGGTGCACCAGCGTTACCTGCAACAGGGCTACCATGTAGAGCACAAACAGCAGACCGTGTGCCCAGCCTACATACTTAACCAGCAAAGGCATGCCGAACATGTATTTGAGTGGCATGGCAATACCCAATAGTAGTAGGTAAGACAAACCTTCGTAAATGCCTACCGTGCGGAGGCGGGAGATAGGGGTTTTCATGAGATGTAAACGTGATGTGTTGCACAGACCTAACACCGACGAACAGCAAAATGTGCCCGCCCGCTTCGATTTGTACAAAGATAGGTGCTGGGCTGTTGAGTTCCGAGTTCCGAGTTCCGAGTTCCGAGTTCCGAGTTCCGAGT
>Ga0256851_1000096_pt1 | contig 10836 bp, 7 predicted proteins | sample BONnt4_FD_181165 | JGI IMG/M metagenome (GOLD analysis project Ga0256851, IMG submission 181165) | Terrestrial sediment cell enrichment communities from Utah, United States - BONCAT_SYTO_Terrestrial_sediment - 4 | ecosystem: Environmental > Terrestrial > Deep subsurface > Rock core/Sediment... | reverse complement strand
AAGCATGCGGAACTTCTACCAAAACATCCACGATGCTCTCCACAAAGTTCCTGAAAAAGAGCTGCTCGTCTTCCCTTCTAAAGAAACAGGAACTGCACCTGTTTCCTATACAGGCAAAGACATACTGGACCGGATTGCCCTCTTCCGTAAAGCGTTCGATAAACAGACCGGACTGCAAGCGGGACAAAAAGCACTGCTAGTCCTGCCGGTGGGCCTCGACCTGATCTGTGCGCTGCTGGCAGTGATGGCCCTGGGTGCAACACCTGTATTACCTCCCGCCGGAGCTTCCGTCACCCGCCTGCTGCGCATACTCCGGCAGCAGAAGATCCGGGTTCTGATCACCGCACAAAATATTCCCTTCCCGCTTTCGCTACTGGCAATAGGCATGGGCATCAAACTATTGGCTGCCGATAAAGCAAATCCTAGCACCTGCTTTTGGCCACCTCCTCAGCCTGTTTCCGCAAACCAGCCAGCGCTTATCTCCCACAGCTCGGGCTCCACGGGCAAGCCCAAGCCTGTTTATCGCAGCCACCGGGTGCTGCAGGCACAACACCAAGTCCTTCGCCGGCTCTTTCCTCCCTTCCGGGGCCAGCGCGACTTCCCGCTTTTCCCCAACATCCTGCTCCACAACCTGGCTGTGGGCACGGCCAGTATCCTCCCCGACCTTCGCTGGCCCACACGAGAAGCGTTTGCCCCCGAGCGGGTCATTAGCCAAATACGGCACCAGCAGGTGCACACCCTTACCGGAAATGTTTTTTATTTTGGCAGGCTGCTGCACTACCTGCAAGCCAACGGGCTTGCCCTGCCCCAGGTACAGGCACTCGGCATCGGCGGCTCTCCTGTTCCGGAGTGGCTGGCACTGGCACTCCGGAACTGCTTTCCCAATGCCCGGGTGTACCTTATCTACGGCTCCTCAGAAGCCGAACCCATTGCCGTGCGTGAGGTAACAGCCTCCTGTCCTCCGCATAAAGGCTATGCCGTCGGGCATTTTATTCCTTCTCTCCAATGGCGGATACAGCCCGTCGGGGGAATCTGCTTTGCCGACGGGACGAGCTTTCCTGTCGGCCAAATAGAGGTAAAGGGGGCACACGTGGCAGCTTGGCGGCCCGACAGCTGGCTGCAAACCGGTGACTTTGGCTATGTGGATGCAGCGAACGTGCTTTACCTGACGGGCCGCAAAGGAAACGAACACCTGCACCGGGGCGTACAGCACTACCAGGTAGAGCATGTGCTGCAACAACTACCTGGCATTGAACGCGTAGCCGCCCGCGCCACACCGCAGGGATTCATGCTCTATATACAAGGGAAAACAGCCGAAAAGACGATTCGGCAGGCACTCCTGGAAATATGGCCGGATGTGTTGATACGCGGCGTGCACTTCAGGGAAAGCTTGCCGGTGGATGCCAGGCACCAGTCCAAAATACTGTACGCAAAGGTAAAATAGCATGCAATCTGCCTTCTACAACGTATCGCTCGACCGCATTCGCTATTCGCTCGTCTGGGAAGACAGTCATACGCTTTATGCCGGCCTGCAGATCGGGGCGCAGGACCATGTGCTGGTGATTAGCTCGGCAGGCTGCAATGTGCTTAACGCCCTGCTCAAATGCCCTGCTTCGCTTACCGCCATCGACCTCAACCCCTTGCAAAACAGACTCCTGCTGCTCAAAAAGCACATCGTCCTGCACCACGACTACCCCGTATTCCGGGGACTGCTGGGGCTCGATGGCCCAGCCCGGGTAGCGCAGAGCTGGGAAGCACTCCAACACACCCTGCCGCCAGCCGAGCTCCCTTACTGGAAATCTTTCTTTCACTCCCACCCCGAAGGGCTGCTTGCCAGCGGAAAGCTCGAATCCTACATACATGGCTTTTACCACACCCTCAGCACAAACTTACAGGAGAAGCTGCAAGCGCTTATTTGCTTCGAAGAGGTAAGCGCGCAGCACACCTTCTTTCAAAACGAGCTACACCCTAGCTCTTTCCGGGAGCAGTTTCTGTGCTATTTCGATGATGCCCACCTGAGCAAAGGGCGTGATCCCAGCCTTTTCACTTATGCTACCGAAGCGGCAGGTCCTGCCTTCTACAAGCGCCTGCAGGCACAGCTGGCTTCCCGGCTGGTAAAAGACAATTTTTATTTCCGGTTCTTCTTTTTTGGCCCCGAGCACTTGCCCGCCCGGCTCCTGCCCCCCTGTTACCAAGAGGCCTACTACAACCGCCTGCGCGGGCAGCTCCACAAGCTGCAGGTGGTAAGGGGCGAAGCCGTAGACTACCTCCTGTCGGAAGCCGGGGCAGGCATAAACAAAGCCAGCCTTTCCAACATTTTTGAGTATACCAGCCCGGCCGCCTTCGAGCAGGCATACACCGCACTCTTCGCTGATGCCCGCCGGCAACTGCGTATCATTTTCTGGAACCTGCTCCAGCAGCAAGGCGCCAGCCTTGGTCATGACCGCTGGCATGATGCGGCGCTATCGGCCAGCCTTAGCCGCTCGGATGGCTGCTTTTACTTTTGCAATGTGCGGGTGCAGCAAACCTGTCCCCCGCCTGCTACACCTGTTAACGTTCCGTCGCTATGAAAAACAACTGCTACCTGGATACAGCCTTCCTGGAAAGACTGATGCGTGAGCACCAGCCGCAGAAAAACATCCACGTAAAGGACGTGCAGCCGCTCAAGGTAGATAGTTCTGCCAGCATTTTAGCCGCACTCACGGCCGGCCGCTCGGGCAAAGCCATCGGGCACTTTGGCCTAAGCATTATCTTTGAAGAAGAGCGCCTGACACAAACCCGCAAGCTGGTGCTGAAGGTGAAGCCCCACGGCCGGGAAATTGTGGACATGCTGGCCGGACTGGCCGGCCTTTGCAGCCCGGAAGTAGCCCGGGTGTACAACAGCTATAAAGCACGCACGGGATTCCAGCACACCCATCTGCGCGAGCTGGAAGTATACCGTCACCTGCATGGCCCGCTTATGCCCCACATTTACGGCCTGCAGGCAGACCAGGAGCAAGAGACGTACCTCATCCTGATGGAGTATCTGGAAGAAGTCACCTTGCTCAATTCGGTGACGGCCCCCGAGCGCTGGACGGATGCCCACATAAAACAAGCACTGACACAGGTTGCCGCCTGGCATGCCACCCACCTGAACCGTTTCCCTGCCATTAACGCTGCCTACTGGGACGATGCTCCCTGCCGGTCGTATATGCTGGAGCTGACCCCGCTCTGGGAAGTGCTGCTCCACAGCGCGGCCACAACATTTCCCGATCTCTATACCCCCTCCCGTGCCGCTCTGCTAAAAGCAGCCATTGCACAACTGCCCACCTATTGGCAGGAGCTGGAAGCCATGCCCAAAACCTTCATCCACAACGACCTGAATCCACGCAATACCTGCTTTAAAGGAGAGGGCGAAACACTCCGCTTTTGCGTTTATGACTGGGAATTGGCCACCTGGCATGTGCCGCAGTATGACATTGTAGAGCTGCTGTGCTTTATCCTGGACCAAGACCGCTACCACTTACGAAAAGACTACCTGGCTTTCTACGGCCATAAGCTGCATGCGCTGACAGGACAGTTTGCCGATGCACAGGCTTTTCAGCGAGGCTTTGCGCTGGCAGCCCTGGATTTTGGTCTGCACCGGCTGGGCATGTACCTGATGGCCCATGCCGTGAATCCTTACCCCTTCCTGCCCCGCGTGGTGAACAGCTATTTTAATACCCTCGAGCAGTTTCGGCCTTTTGCCAATTAAGAAGGTGTTTAGCGTTTATCTTTTGGGCAGCAGGTTCGTGTGTCGTGTTTCGCAAAACGATACACGACACACGCTCATGCGCGCCTCGCCAGCACCCGGAAACGCTCCTTTTCGCTTCCAAAACATAAACACTAAACAGCTACATGGTTTAATTCCCGAGGTCACGTTAAAGACTTACGAAACAAGGCGTAGCGGGCGGCCTCGTAGGGCAGGGAATCAGTAAAGTGGGTCGAATAATTATCCGAACGCATCAGGCAAAAGATCACCTCCTCATAATACTCCCGGAAACGGAGCATGCCATAAGCCCCCAGGGCGTTCATCAGGCCCTGTCCTCTGAAGCCGGGATGCACCCCGACAGATTTGGCCAACAGCACTTTCGGATGCAGCCGGGGGTAATCGCGTGCAAAGTTCGCCCTAAGCTCCGGCGGCAGGCCCAGGGACTGGTAGTTAGGATGGCAAAAACTCATGGCCGCCAACCTGCCCGAGGGCCTGTGGCGCAACAACACGGAGGTATGCGGGCAAAGCCTTGCTGCAAAAGTCGTATCGTAGAGTAGCCGGAACTGCTGCAGGGAAACCGGTTTATAAGCAGGATTGCTGCTGAAAATCTCGCCTACCAGCTGGTAAATCTCGGCTTCGCAGGCTTGCCACACCTTCCTGTTTACAGGTATAAAATCGAACGGAATTTTATCCACCTCTTCCAGCAACAACTTTTTATCCTGGTACAAAGCCGGTATCGATGCTTTACCAAGGCGGCGGCTCTCGAAGCGGAGCTGTGCTTCAAACCCCAGTTCCAAAAGCAAATCCGCATAGTAGGGCGGATTTACCGGCTCCCGGTCGAAGGCATGCCAGGAAGGGGGCACTCCCAGGCGCAACCGATAGGGATGAAAGGTATTGAAGTTGATCGGGCCACTGAGTTTCTTTTTCTCCCGCTTCCGGGCATCGTCCTGCAGCAGGCTAAAAGCTGCCTTATTCAGTTCCACATCCTGTGTCGTTTCCCAGAAACCAAAAAAGGCCTGCTCCCCCGCATCCTGCGGGAAAATACCCATCAGCCGCATGTTTTCATGGTCGGTATAAAGCACGATTTCATTCCGCTCAGCCTCCAGCTCCAGCAGGGCGGCAACAGCCCGGGGCGCTTCCTGCAGACGGAAAGGCAAGCCTGCGTAGAGCCGGGCAGCAAGAGCAAAAAAGCTGTCGGGCAGTGTTCCGCTATACTGTATGCGTACCGGGGATTTCATCTATCCAAAACTGTGATTTCGCCCGTCGCCCCGTTTAGCATTACCTGCTGGCCTGTCTGCAGCCTGTTGGTTAGTTGCGGGATGTTGATAACGGTCGGGATGCCTAGCTCACGCAAGAGAATTACCGAGTGCGAAAGCGAAGATCCTTTTTCAATTAATACAGCGCGGCAGGTTGGAAAGAGCACCGCCCAGCCCGGGTCGGTGCGCAGGGCGCAGACAATCTTACCGCTCACCTCCAGGCCCTCCTGCGGATCAGTCACCACGACTACCTGCCCTGTTACCAGCCCCTGAAAGCAGCCCGTGCCCTGCAGCACCTTGTTATCCCGCACCTGCTCTTTGCCGCATTCCGGCGGACTGGGCACCACCACCCTGCCGGGTACCTCTTCCTGTTTATAAGCATCAAATTCCATTTGCCGGTTTCGGGCAAGTAGGCAGAGGCCGGCAGGGGCAGTATTGGAAAGGGCCGCTGCTATTTCCTGCTCCGACAGGTAAAAAACATCCCGTTGCTGCTGCAGCTGCCCTTTTTGCACCAATTGCCTGCCTATGGCCAGGTACAAGGCCCTGTACATGCCAAAGAGGCGCGTACGCTCCAGCCGCATCAACTCCCGGTAACGGATGGCCTGCTGCAATTTGGCCAGGCTTCGCCAGACACTTTTCCGAAAGAACACGGAGCGGCGGCTAAGCAAGCGCCTAAGTGCTGCCGCTGCTTCTACATGCAAGGCCGGGTTTTCCTGTACTCCAGGTGCCGGCGGGGTATCCATCTCCAGGTAGTTGCGCAGGTAGCGGTAAAAGATAAGCGGCTCCAGGCGCATGGTAACCGTCTCGAGCTTTAGCTCCCCTACCGTGCGGTCGCCGTATTGCGCGATAAATTCATTCACACCGGCATGAAAGGCCGGACAGCACTTTGCCACCCGGGCATGCAGGTCATGGGGCAAGTCCCGTATCAGCTCTTGCAGGCCGGGCTGCTGCCATGCCTGCAGCGCCAGTTGCAGCATGGCACGTGCAGGCTGTGTGCTGGCAATGTGCCTGTCACCCGAGAGGTAACGGCTCAAAAACGCATCCGGCCTGGCAATGCCTGCCTGCCGGAGCTTGCGCTGCACCCTGCCGTTGGTCATCATCACATAAAAATCGTTGAGGATGGGCGTGGTCCAGCACTGCAGCAGCTCCCGGTCGAGTAATAGCTTTTGCTCGAGCAGTTCTCCTGCCCCTAAAGCGGCCGGTGCCTGCCGGTAAAAAGCCAGGTAGTGCCGCCGGAAATGCGCCTGAAAGGCCGCTACACGTTGCGGCAGCCGGCTGAAGGCCCACAGCAAGCGCAGCAGGTTAGCCGCAAGCAGGGGCAGTAGTCTGAGCTGCTGCAAAAATGGCCTTTTCCTGGTCTGCACAAAATCTACCGGCGCTGTAAGGCCCATCATGCGCTCCATATCCGCTTTGTTTTGCCGGAACGAAGGCAGCAGCAGCAAGCCCCGGTACCAGTTGTTAACGTTGTAGTAGATCCGGCCCTTTACCAGCCCCAGCAGATTCGCCAGCACCGGCTCATGTTCCCGGATCACCCGTTCGGGCATGGCCAGCAGCTGCATGGTTTGCCTGTACACCGTGGCATAGGCGCGGGTGGCAAAGCTATAGGTGAGCGGGGTGGTTACCCCGCAGTAGCTTTCCTGTATGTTGGAATTGTCGTACACCACTACCGGCGGAATAGCCTGCGTAATGGGCCGTGCCTGCACCAGGAAAACACCTGCTGCACTTAGCGCTTGTTTGGACTTTATCTTTTGGCCTGCAAAGGGTAGCTTCCAGAACCTGGCTTCGGCTCTTTTGAGAGCAATAGCACTGCTATTCCTCTCAAAAGGAGCCTCGCCAGAACCCGAAAGCTCTTCCTTTTCGCCTTCAAAAATAAAATCCAAACAAGCGCTTACCACAAACTCTATATCCTGCGGACAGCCAAACTTCTTTTCCATGTCTGCTCCCATTTCATAAAGCGCTTGCAAGACAGGCTCCGACAAGCAAGCTGCTGTTGGCTGCCCTGTTGCATCCTTTGGCAGCACCTGCCGGTGCAGTTGGCCTGTGCTTTTGAGAAAATAAAACTCGTGGGGCACCAAGCTCCCTCCTACCAGGCCTTCGCCAAAGCCGCTGACAGCATGAAGGGCCAGTTCCTGCGGATACTCCGGGAAGGTGGTAAAGAGCACACCGCTTGCCAGCGGAGTTACCTGTTTTTGCAGGATCACGGCCGGGCGCGCTTCCAGGCTCAGCCCTTTTTGTCTGCGGTAAGCCATAGCGCGGTCTCCGTAAGCACTGGCAGCACAGGCGGCAATGGCCTCCAGCACATCCGCAAAAGAAATGAGGTGCAGAAAAGAATCCATCATCCCGGCAAAGGAGTCCTGTGTGCCGTCTTCGCCGGCAACAGAAGAACGCACCACCACCGCCTGCTCCGGGAATCCCCAGCGGTGCAGCAGGTGCCTTACAGCTATTTTATCTTCGGCCGAAAGCCTGAACTGCAGCAGCGCTTGCCTGCGGGCCGATACCCCCGCTATGCCGCGGGGCTGTTTTTGCAGGAGGCCATCAAAGGTTTCGGCTGGAAGAAGTGCAAAATCCGGTACCCGGTATCCGGCTTGTTGCAGCAGGAAAAGCCCTCTTGCCTTGCCTCCTATGGTAAAACCCTTCGCCTGTTTTGCGTTGTGTATCAGCATCATTCAGTCCCTTATACATATACCACCAGGATAACCGAGAGGTAGCTCACAAGCATAAACAGTGATACGAAGATCTCGGCCAGCCGAACTGTTCTTTCCTGTGGCGACCTGATCGCATAGCCGTAAAGTGCCAGTGTGGCAGCATACAGTATTCCTAACAACAGAAACGGCAGTGACCCGGCCTGTAGCAACAGCAGCAGATAGCTCTGCACCCCCACGCCTGCCAGCAGAATTGTCAACACCAGCACAACCGCCTGCACATAGCCCACCGACTTGGAGTAGGAATCTACCCCCTCCCGCTCAGCCTCCTTTACGTGTATTTTGCGGGCCATCTCAAACGAAAAGCCACCCAGCAGGCTCAGCAAAGCCAGCAGCCAGAACGAGGCCGGATCAGCACTGGCGGCAGCGTAGGCTGCCCATAGCCAGAGAATGATCAGGGGCATAACGAGCATGTGCGTGAGGGCGTAGAGCAACAAGCGCTTCTTTAAGAAGGAAGGAGCAAAAAATTCATAACGCATCAGCAGGCTGTAGCCCAGGGCCGGCAGCCAGCACAGTAGCGCCGGCAGGCCCATCAGCAGCGCCCAGCTAAGCTCCACCACTGTGCCTGCCACCGCCAGCCCAATCAAATGCTGCAGTTTTACCCTGCCCGATTGCAGCACGCGCCCCGGATAATTGACTGCATCCAGCGCATAGTCTTTTATTTCGTCGAACACGCGCAGCCGGAAAAAAAATGAAACAGTGGCTAGTACCCCCAGCGCCTCCCGCCAGCCCAAAGCGGCCACCCCGGTAGCAGGCGAGAAAGAGTGGGCCACAGCGTAGACCGTCCAAAACAAAATGGCAAACAAAGCCATGTTGATGAGTGGGAAGCGCTCCTGAAAATAAGCTGCCAAGCTTCTGATTTCCATAGGCAAAAAATTAACGCCATTTACTGATAGCCATCCATACGGCACGGGCCAGGTCTGTAACCTTACAGATACCACAAGACACCCATGTATTAAAAAACTGAATTCCAGATAGTTAGTTGCAAAACCAGAAAAACAGCGTATGCACCTAGAAATTGAAGCTGTTTAGCGTTCATGTTTTGGAGGCGAAAAGGAGCGTTTCCGGGTGCTGACGAGGCGCGCATGAGCGTGTTGGGTGTAATTCAAAACTTCGCGTCTTAATTCATAAACAGCTCTATGAGAAGGTCGAATCTGACTTAAAAAGGCAGTTCTTAATTTTATCATGTTGTTTGCTCCCTTGTCTGACCATCTCTGTCCGCTACGTTTCATTCGTAGCTGTAACAGGGTGCGGTGAGCCGCTTCAACCGGAGCACTGCTGATCATCAATTTCCTTTTCCTGAACTCTTTATAGCGCATGCGCTGGTGGTTGCTGTGCAGGTAGCCAACCAGGCTGTCTTTATGGTCTTTTTCCAGGAAAGGTAAAGCTTGAACAGCCTGCTCTACTTTTCTGCTCTTGCCTTCCAGCAAAGCCTGGCTTTGGTCTTCCAGCCACTGCTCAGGCTCTTCTGCCCCCTGGCAAGCTACGGCCAGTTTCTCTGTGAGGTGATAATAGTCGAGTATATGCGTCGCCTCCGGATATGCTTGCTGCAACCACTGTGCTATCCAGCGCGCCCCATCGCTTACAAATACTTTTGCTGCCGGACTTTCCGGAGGCAGCAACTGCTCGAATTTTGTGGTGAAGGCTTCGAAATGGCCTAAGTGTGCCACGTACTCCGAGCGGCCCATTTGCCACTGGGCTTTGTCAAAACCCTCTTTTTCTGCTGCCTGGGCCGTAAATACTCGCCCTACCTTTGTTTCCTTCCACCCATCATCGGTCAGCAGCATGGAGCCATCCACCATGCCGTAAACAGTTTCCTCAGGCCCTTGGAGTTCATCCTGAAGCTCTGCCGAAGGGGCATCAAGCAAGCCTTCCTCCAGGGATTGGGCTGCGGCCTGACAGATGCGGTACACTTGGCTTTCATTCACTTCTATGCCCAGAAGTGAAGCTACTATTTCCGGCACATGGGCAAAGACATGTTCACAACCCAGCAGGACCAACTTGGCTTGTAAGTAGGGACTCGTGCGGCATCCCAGCACAGGCTTACTGAAGGCGTGGGAGGTGGCTATTTCAATACGCCCGAAGCGCGTCCGGACGAAGTTTTTTTTCGCTGATTGGCCGGAACTTCCCCGATACTCGCTTCCAGTACCACCCGCCCGAACTCTGTCCAGATCTTATCAAACTCGGCTTCGTAACTGTAAAAGTCAGGTGCCTGGCCTAAGGATTCCAGCTTGTCATAATGACGGGCTGCTATCTCTAAAAACTTCGCTTTATTCTGCTCTGCTTGATTCATCTCTTCTGTCTCCTTAATCCTTAATGTAAAATCTTAGACTATACTTTACGCGAAGTTTTGAATTACACCCCTTGGTTCCTGCTTTGCTAAATGCAAGGCTTTTTAATGCTTTAGTTCTGCAAATACACCTATAAGTATTATGAAGCATGATGCCTTCTCATCAGCACATACCAATCAAAGGCGGCAGCTTATTTGATGATCAGGCTGTGGTATGTAACGCCATAGCCGCCCCAGATGCCCAAGCCACCGTTAATGTTGGAGCGCGTGGTGTTGGGCGAGCCAATTGGGCTGCCGTTGCTGTTTTGTTCGTTTTCGGCGCTTAGCCAGAAACGGTAGTGGGCCAGGTCGATGGCGCACCACCTGACGGTCACTGTATCGCCCTTGCTGAAAAAGCTCGACAACACTGTTTCTTTCTCATTTTTGGCCCGTCCCCGTTCCAGGGGAAAATCAATGTAAGGTGCCCCGTTAATCAGCTCGTCGTTGAAAACAGAGGTCAGGTGGCCGGGATAAAAAGGCTCGCGGTTACGCTTGGTAAAATACCGGATGCTGTTGCCCAGCGTGTCCGGGTCACTGTACCGGTAGTAAAGTGTAACCAGGCTGTCTTGCGCCGGGTTGGGGTGGGGCACCGTCCAGAGCGAATCCAGCGGGTTCAGATGCGGAATCGTGGTCGTGGCAGTCAGCACGCGCCCTTCGTGGCTGATGCGCAAACCATAGCTTTTACCCACTTCTCCCTTCAGCTCCTCAGTGGTGTAAACATAAAAGATGAAATCACTGCCGGATGTCAGCTTTGGGGCAGGCACTCCGAACTGCGCTGTTATAAGTTGCCGTAGCTGGGGCGTAAAAGCAGGCGTGGCC
>Ga0256851_1000095_pt1 | contig 10892 bp, 13 predicted proteins | sample BONnt4_FD_181165 | JGI IMG/M metagenome (GOLD analysis project Ga0256851, IMG submission 181165) | Terrestrial sediment cell enrichment communities from Utah, United States - BONCAT_SYTO_Terrestrial_sediment - 4 | ecosystem: Environmental > Terrestrial > Deep subsurface > Rock core/Sediment... | reverse complement strand
GGGGAAGCGGTGGTGATGCAGGCGACTAATTCAAAGGCTAAGGACTTCCTTAAGGGTTTGAGTGAGTCCATAGCTACTGATGATGAATGGGTGTTCACATATCATAGCGACAGCGTTATGGATGTGTTCACGATGATCGATGAGTCGGGGCTCTACACCCTGACCACGGGATAGAAGTAACAGCGAGGTATCGACCAATGGCCCACCGTTTACACGAGCTTTCAGACGAGGATCGCAAGGACCTGAGGAAGGTCAAAAGGGTGATAGAGATATTCCGTAATCTCGATCAACGTATGCCCTCCTCCTACATGGATGCTTTCCTAGCGGTGGCTACAGACCCCGGCAAAGGCCCAACGGCATATGCGAAGGACTTGAACATGGTCCAACCCATTGCCGCTCGGGTCCTGCTGGAGATTGGTCCCAAGGCACGTAGTAGAGACGAGCCCCTCGCTCTCGTAGATCGTCAGAACGCCCCCGATAGCCTGCGCGATCTTCAGTATTTCCTGACACCCAAGGGACGGAAGGTAATGAACGACATGCTCAAGGCTTTAAGGGACTAACCATGACATCTGTAACTATATTCATGCTCCTCTGGCTTGATCTAATGGTCGCCTGGGCGCTGATGAAAATCACAGGGAAGGACAACCTATTCGGAGCTATGTGGGTGGCCGCCCTCATCATCTTTTTCGGTGGTGGTGCGCTCCTCCGCATCTTTGAGTGGGCAACAGGGATCGCATTGGTATGAGCATCTACCCAGAGAAACGGAACGGGAAGCTCACGGGCCGCCTCCGCGTGGAGGTCCAGCGCCACGGACGCACCATCGTCAAATTCGCCACGAGCCAGAAGGACGCAAAGCGGCTCCAAGTGGAGATGAAGGCCGGGTTACATGATAACCCCGACAAGCCTGCCCTTTCTGCTGACCAGAATAGTAGCACCAACGGACTGAAGGTTCTTTATGACCAAGTGGACGAGCTATGGGCGGGCACTGGGGACTTCAGGCAATCCACACGGAGAGCCAACGCGTTCCTGGCGGTCCTTCGTGAGGTCATGCGCGATATGGGCGTCCCTGACGACCTCAGGGCCATTAAGACGGCTCACATCTCGGAGGTCCGGTCTCGGCTCCGCAAGGGCCGTAAGAACGCCACGGTGAACCGTCACCTGAACGCGGGCTCCAAGCTGTTCGCCTGGGCCGCGAGACAGGACCATATCGATGCCCTGCCGTTCTTCGACCTCTACAAGGAGGAGAAGAAGCCCGCCTATGTGATGAGCCCTGAGGACGAGCAAAAGCTCCGTGAGTGCCTCAAGGGGCGCGGTCACGAGGATTGCCTGACCCTGATGGATGTCCAACTCGCCACGGGTTGCCGCATCTCGGAAGTGATGAAGCGGACCCCTCGTGACCTGTCCGATGATGGGGATGGGTTCTGGTCGATGGACCTGGGCCTGACCAAGAACGGGAAGGAGCGCGTGGTGGTCATGCCTGCGGAGCTAGGGGCTCGGTTCAAGGCCCTGCTAGAGGCTGGCCTGCCCAAGTACCGGAGCGTTTGGCAGCGCATCAAGTACGCGCGGAAGGCCTGCGGTCTGCCCCAGGAGAAGCCTACCCATACCCAACGCCACACGGCGGCCACGAGGCTCGCTAGGCAGGGTGTGAACGCTCTCGACCTTCAGGACTTCATGGGTCATTCGAGCCTCAACACGACGCGGCTCTACGTCCACAACGACACCGCGACCAAGAAGCGGATCGCTAAAACGATCATGCGGCGGCCCGCAGGCTACGAGTCGTGAATACTTGGCGCGGAAAGGTAGCAGTTGCTAGATGATAGTAAGAGGATTTCGCTGATTCTGAGTACCCCTGAGGTCCCAACCGTTTGGACTTGAGTTGGGACTTTGGGGGTCTCAGTAACTTTAGCACATTTGCTAAGCTACTGTATTTGTTTGAGAATTTGGAGGCCTCGGAGGGAATCGAACCCCCGTACAAGGATTTGCAGTCCTGTTGGTTCCAGCTACTAGTCCCAACTTCCATTCCTGCTAACCCTTTGACACTCCACAAGGAATAGGCCTGCTTGCTTTAGTAGTACCAACCATGTAAGAGCAATTACTCACAAATGCGTTGGGACTTCCAGAACCGGCGCTCCCAGACCACGGAGAAGCGCCTGCCACTGTCACAGAGTAACTAAGATCGACAAAGGCCTTGCGGCCCAACGACTTGCCCACCCCAAACCCCGATTTTGTGACCCCTCGGAACGAGAGCGCCATCGATGCGCTCAAGCCACAGGAGACCTTATGAACTTCGATAGCTTCCAACTGGCACAGGACAAGTTCCTGAAGCAAGAGGATCGTGTGATCCGTGACTACGGCTTCGGGGCAACCAAGGATGCCATGAGCATCATTCAGGCCCACATCAATCGGGCTACTGAGATTGTCTCCCTTAAGATTCAAGAGACCTCAAGATCATCCATGAAGGAGATTTGTAACGGTATCTCCATTCTCCCTCCTGAGAGGGTGGCTCTCGTGGCCCTCCAAGTGGGGATCGACTGCATCGCAGGGATCGAGGACCTCAACCGGACCATGCACATTCTGGGTCATGCCCTGAAGGTGGAGATTGAGGCTCAGCGCCTTGCTGATACCCTCCCCAAGGCCGGTGCCCAAATCGACCAGCGCATCCGCAAGAGGGCTTCCAGCCTCAAGGCTCGCCGCACAGGCGCGAAGGTCCTCGCAGGCCGCAAGGGTTTCGAGTTCCAGGCTTGGGACGATGAGACCTCATCCCGTGCCGGAATGTGGCTGGTGGAGGTTCTCCTCCAACTGGACGACGTTTTCGTGATGGTCCCCTATGACGAGGACATGGGGGTTCTCTCCCCCTACCTGACCCTCACGGACGAGGCTCTCGCGTACTCCCAGGAGTTCGTGCGGACCCTTCTGGAGGCCCATCCGATCCCCCTGCCCCAACTCACCATGCCCCCGGCCTGGACGGGCCTGGAGCTTCCCCTGGAGACCAATGGGCGCACCTATAAGGTCCCCATGGTCCGCAAGGCCTTCCGTGGGTCTCAGGCTCCCTATCTCAAGCAGGCCCTCAAGGATGGCCGGCTCCAGCCAGTGATGGATGCGCTCACCCGTGCATCCCAGGTGGCCTGGAGCATCAACGCGCCCATCGTGGACCTCGTGAAGTGGGCCTATGCCAACAACGTAGAGGTCGAGGGTCTCCCCTCCCAGAACAACGTCCCCCTGCCCGATAGGCTCGCGGACGACGTTTGGGCTGCGATGAACGAGGACCAGCAAAGGGCCTATCGCCGGGAGCTTGGGGGCAAGATCGCCAAGAACCGTGCGCTCATTGGAGAGCGTGAGGTCCTCAAGGCAGACCTTGCTATCGCGGACATCCTCTTGGAGCGCGGGAACACGTTCTATACCCCGATGAACCTGGATTATCGTGGCCGGATGTATGGTAGCTGCTACTATAACTTCCAACGCCAGGACTACGTGCGTGGGACCTTCCTGTTCAAGGAGGGCAAGCCTCTGGGGCCTGATGGGCTCTATTGGCTCAAGGTTCATGCGGCCAACTGCGGGGACTTCCCCACCGCTAACGGGAAGGCCTCCAAGGCTCCCTTCGCGGATCGTGTGGCCTGGGTGGATGAGAACCTCCCCCGGCTGCTGGAGATGGCTAAGGACCCGACTCAGGACCTCTGGTGGACGGAGGCTGACGCCCCGTTCCTGTTCGTGGCTGCGGTCATGGACATTGCGGCGGCCATCAACTCTGGGAACCCTGAGACCTACGTGTCCCACATCCCGGTTAGCTTTGATGGATCGTGTTCTGGCCTTCAGCATTTCGCGGCAATGACGCGCTGCGATGTCACAGCGGACCTCGTGTCCCTCACTCAGCGCCCCATGCCTGCGGACGTTTACCAGACGGTCGCGGATGCGGTGAAGGTGAAGATCGACGGGATCGCGGAGGTCGAGGGCGAGTTCCAGGCGGTTGCCAGGAAGGCCCTGGAGTACGGGATCACGCGCTCCCTGGTGAAGCGTAACGTAATGACATGGGCCTACTCCAGCCAGAAGTTCGGCATGACCCAACAGCTTGTCGAGGACACCATGCTTCCCCTGAAGCACAAGGTCGCTCTCGGTAAGCTCGCGGCCCACCCGTTCGCCATTCCAGGCGAGAAGTTCGATGGGCAGTTGGCGGCGAAGCTCCTGGGCGGTGTCACCTACGACACCATTGAGGAGGTCGTTCAGCGGCCTGCGGAGGCCATGGAGTTCCTTCGGAAGATCGCGCGGGCTCTGGCCCACGAGGGCAAGCCGGTCGTGTGGCACACCCCTCTGGGCTTCCCTGTGGTCCTCCACTACCCGAACCTCAAGACCAACAGGGTCCACCTGTGGATGATGGATCGCGGTGTGCGTGTCCAAGTTCGATGCGCCAACGTGGAGGAGGCTCCTGGGATCGATAAGAACCGCGCCGCAAACGCGGTGGCTCCAGGGTTCGTCCACTCCTACGATGCCTGTCACCTTCAGATGGTGATTAACGAGGCCTATTCGCGGGGCATCCCCGATGTGGCTCTCGTGCATGACAGCTTCGGTTGCCATGCGGGTGTAGCCTCGGAGTTCCGAAGCTGCATCACGGACACCTTCCACCGCCTCTACTCCGAGAACGATGTCCTCGCGGACATTCTACAGGAGTCGTGTGCCCAGATTAGTAGCAATTACCATCGGTTGCCACTTCGTACGGATGTGACCACCGGGACCTATGACCTCAACGACATCAAGGGAGCTTTGTATGCGTTTGCATAGCAACTACCATCAGTGTGCTACTTACTACGATCCGCTCTGGACCGCAGAGGACCGCCTCCGGCGCGGCCTCCCGCTCCCCGTGGACCTCACGGAGACGCTCATCCGCATGGGCGTGGATGTGGCGGCCCTGGAGGACCACTGGCAGGACCCGCATCTCGTGGGCTTCGCAATAGAGTCGCTAAACGGCGAAAACAGCATCTAAATCAGCAACTTATCGGACATTCATCCGATTTTGTGACCCCTCGGAACGAGAGCGCCTCGTTCGTTCGATCAAAGGAAAACCATGGCAAAGAAAGATTACGTCCACTTCACGACGCCCCTCGGTCGCGCTCGCTATCCCAAGCTCGACCAACAGGATGTCTATGAGGGCAAGGAGGTCGGCTACAAGGTTGGTCTCATCTTGGATGACGACGACCTCCCGGCTGTCCAGAAGATCATCGACGACGCCGTTAAGCAGCTTGTCCCTGGTGGGAAGCTCAAGAACGGCAAGCGGACCCCGATCCGCGAGGACAAGGACGGCAACCCCTATCTGGAGTTCAAGTCCTACAACAAGGTTCCCCTGTTCGGGGCCAAGGGCAACAAGAAGCTCCCTGAGGACACCAAGGTCGGTGCCGGTTCGAAGCTCCGCGTGAAGGTCTCCCTCACGGTCGGCAACGGACATCTGGTTGGCTACATGAACGCCATTCAGGTCGCGGAACTGAAGCAGGGCGCTGACGGCGGGTTCGATGACCTCGACGGCTTCGATAACTCGTCGGACGACTCCGACTTCGGGGACGATGATGGCGGGCTCGACATCTAAGGGTCGGGCCAAGAAGTCTCCCCGTCCCATCCTTATCCAGGCCGTCTACAAGTCCCGCCTGGAGGACGCATTAGCAGAGCAACTTGAAGAGGCAGGAGTCCCCTTCGGCTATGAGGCCGATAAGATTCCTTACGAGGTCCCGGCACGGGAGTCAGTTTACCTACCTGACTTCAAGCTACCGGGGGACATCTACATCGAAGGCAAGGGCCGTTTCGGCCATCGGGGCAACCAAAAGGCTGCGACTGAGGAGAGGCAGAAGCTCATCCTCGTGAAGAAGCAGCACCCAGACCTCGATATTCGACTGGTGTTCGATAACCCCAACCTCCCGATCTACAAGGGCTCTAAGACGACATACGCGAAATGGGCAGACACCAACGGGTTCCCGTGGGCCGCCAAGCGTATTCCCCAACAATGGATTGATGAGGCTAAGAAACATGGCTCGAAATAACCCCTCCCTGGCGGAAACCATCCGCCTCTATCCCCAGACCCGCAGGGTCCTCTCGCACTTGGAGTCGGTTGGCTCCATCTCCCCGCTTGAGGCCTTCGGGGTCTACGGGATCACCCGCCTCGCGGCTCGCATCAACGAGCTTCGTCGTGTGGGCTTCAACGTGGTCACGGACATGCGCCAGGATGCCAAGGGCACTCGGTACGCATCGTACTCCCTGGCTCGCGTCTGAACACATAGCAACTACCATGGGTCCCTGAGGCAACTCGGGGACCTTTCGCATCTGGAGGTCACATGAAGGTTGAAATCGAACTGAGCCGCTCCCAAGCCAACGAAGTCGCAATCCAGGTCCTCGTGAAGAGGCTCAAGATTTACAAGAGCGATTTCGACTACTGGAACGACCTCAACATGCCGGGGAAAGAGGACCGGGCAATCCGAGACCAGATCGGGAAGGACCTCGACATCCTCGTGAAGGCCCTGACCATCATGGGCGGGCAGCAAGAGGCGCTTGAGGTTCTCGGGATGGTCGAGACGCCGAAGGACAAGATCGTAGACAAGCCCCGCGCATCTGATGACTTCATGGATGCCTACTGGCCTGTCGAAGATTTCCGCCCGATTGGCGACCTCATCACGAACATCTCCCCCGTGGAGACCCCTCTGATGGCCGCTAATCCCGTGCGTCGATCCACTAGGGCCGAACAAATCGCCCAAGCCGCCCAGGCGGTTCAAGCGGACATGGAGCGTCGCATCTTCACTACGGGCTCTGCGTGGTGAGAAAGCCCAAGGGACCCCCAGGCGAGTTCCTCTACCACGAGCCGTGTGATGAGTGCGGCTCCTCTGATGCAAAGGCCGTCTACGACAACGGGACGGGCTATTGCTTCTCGTGCAAGGCCTATTTCAAGGATCAAACCGTGGAGGACATCGACCACGAGCCGAAGGGGGGCAGCAAGTTCCTCTCTGGCTCCTATCAGGACATTCCAAACCGCAATCTACGTGAGGAGGTCTGCCAGAAGTTCGGCTACCAGATTGGCGAATACAAAGGCCAGCCGTGCCACATCGCCAACTACCGTGATCCCAAGACAGGGCGCGTGATCGCCCAGAAGATTCGTCAGAAGATCGACGGCAAGAAGAGGTTCACCTTGCTCGGCCAAGGGAAGGGTCTCCCCTTCTACGGCCAGCATCTCTACAGCGGCGGCAAGCGGCTTGTAATCACGGAGGGCGAGATTGATTGCCTTTCCGTGGCAACCGCCATGGGCGATGGGAAATGGCCCGTCGTGAGCCTCCCTAACGGGGCTCAATCCGCAGAGGACACCATCAAGGCTCAACTTGAGTGGCTCGACACATTCGATGAAATCGTCCTCTGCTTCGACCAAGACGAGCCTGGACGCGAGGCCCTGGAGAGGGCTCTCCCGCTTCTGCCTCCCGGCAAAGCCTACGTGATGACCCTGCCCCTCAAGGACGCCAATGAGGTTCTCCTCAGTCCAGACCACGGAACGAAGGCCATCTCTGACGCCTTCTGGAACCGTGCGCCCTGGCGGCCCGATGGGATCGTCTCAGGCCAGGACATTGAGCTTGAGGCTCTCATGTCCGCTGTGGCGAAGGGTTACGACACCCGCCTTCCGATCTTCAATATGAAGTACGGCGGCATCCGCAAACGTGAAATCCTTTTGCTGACCGCAGGGTCGGGCATCGGCAAGTCCACTCTGGCGAGGGAACTGGCCTACGGCCTGCATCAGGACCACGGGCTCACCATAGGAAACGTGTTCCTTGAGGAGTCGAAGGAGAAAACCGCCCAAGGGTACATCGCCATCGATAACAATGTGCCGCTCGGCAAGCTCCGAACGGACCCCACGATCCTCTCGAAAGACCAGTGGGCTGCATCACACGAAAAGATCGTGAAGCAGCGCATGTATTTCTACGACCACTTCGGCTCCCTGGAGTCGGATCGCCTCCTGGCGAAGCTACGGTTTATGGCCGTGGTCCTGAAATGCGACTTCATCATGCTCGACCACATCTCCATCGTTGTGTCGGGACAGGAAGGCTCTGGCGAAGGAGAGCGTAGGGACATTGACCGACTGATGACCAGCCTAAGGTCTCTTGTTGAGGAGACAGGCGTGGGCATCGTGGCGATTGTTCACTTGAAGCAGCCTGAGGGTAAACCGCACGAGGAAGGTGGGCGCGTGACGCTCTCACAGCTTCGTGGGTCGGGATCGCTCAAGCAGCTATCGGACGGCGTTGCGGCGCTGGAGCGAGACCAGCAGGGCGAGAAGTCTCACCTGTGTCTCATGCGCCTACTGAAGAACCGAGAGTTCGGAGACACGGGGGAGTGCGACACCCTCGGCTACGACAAGCTCACGGGCCGACTAGAACCAACGGAGAGCCAATCTGACTTCGATGCGCTCGACGTATAACTGAACACATAGCACCTACCATGGATGAGGACTACTTCTACTGGCCCAATCACGGACCCATGATGCACGACATCACTGTCTACGACGGAGGATTACAGCAACCCATTGGGTTCCTTGCCAAACATACGGAGCCTAAATGCGCTACTTCTACGACATCGAAGCGAACGACCTCCTCGAAGGGGTCTCGCAAATCTGGTGCGTCTGCGCGGTCAACCTCGACACGCTTGAAACGCACTCGTGGGGGCCGAAGCAAATCGATGAAGCTCTATCGTTTCTCGGGAACGCCGACCTCCTTGTAGCCCACAACGGGCTTCGCTACGACTTCCCTGCCCTCAAGAAGGTCAAGGGATGGGACCCACAGAAGCCCGTGCGCCAGGACTCCATGATCCTCGCGCGGCTCGCCTATCCCAACATTCGCCAGACCGACAAGGACCTCCTCCGCAAGGGCTTCCCAAAGAAGCTCGTGGGGCGAGACAGCCTTGAGGCCTGGGGGCACCGCATTGGCGAGCATAAGGCCTCTTACGAGGGCGGCTTCGACCAGTGGTCCCAAGAGATGCAAGACTACTGCCTTCAGGATTGCGTGACGGGGGCGACCCTGTGGCGCTACCTTGAAGTGGACAAGATGGATGCGAGAGCCGTGGAGCTTGAGCATCTCGCGGCGGCTGTGTGCTTCAAGATGGAGGAGGCCGGTTGGCCCTTCAACGAGAAGGCCGCAGGCGCTCTCTACTCGACCCTCCTGTATCGCAAGCAGCAGCTTGAGAAGGCCCTGGTAGCCAAGTTCGGCTCCTGGCAGGCCGTGGACAAGGTGTTCACGCCCAAGAGGGACAACAAGAAGCTCGGCTACCGTGCCGGGGTTCCTGTGACCAAATACAAGACCGTGATCTTCAATCCCGGCTCGCGCCAGCACATCATCAAGAAACTGATGGAGGCCGGATGGGAGCCTGAGGAGTTCACGGAGAGCGGACAGCCGAAACTGGACGAAGATGTGCTTGAGAGCCTGGACCTCCCTGAGGCCAAGGACCTCGTTGAGTTCCTCCTCATTCAGAAGCGGCTAGGGCAGCTAGGCGACGGCGATCAGGCGTGGCTCAAGGCTGTCAGGGACGGCAAGGTCCACGCCAGCTACAACACCATGGGGACCATCACGGGACGAGCGGCTCACTTCAAGCCGAACATCGCCCAGGTGCCCAAGTGTGGCTCCCCCTACGGGGCAGAGTGCCGAGACCTCTTCACGGTCCCTAAGGGTTGGTCCCTCATCGGGGCTGATTTCGAAGGCCTGGAGCTTCGGTGCCTCGCCTCCTACATGGCGAACTTCGATAATGGTGCGTACGCGGACATCCTCCTCAATGGGGACATCCACACCACGAACCAGCAGGCCGCAGGCCTCCCCACTCGCGACAACGCCAAGACGTTTATCTACGGCTTCCTGTACGGGGCCGGGGATGCGAAGATCGGCAAGATCGTCAACGGCTCGTCCGCTCACGGGGCTCGCCTGAAGCAGCGGTTCCTGAAGGGTCTCCCGGCTCTCGGGAAGCTCAGGGCCGTCGTGGCACAGAAGGCCGAGAAGGGCTTCATCAAGAGCCTGGACGGTCGCCACATTCCCATCCGCAAGAAACACGCGGCTCTCAATTCCCTTCTTCAATCCGCAGGCGCGGTCCTCTGCAAGCGTTGGCTCGTTGACACATACGAGACCCTCGTTGCGAAGGGCTTCAAGTGGGGTTGGGATGGGGACTTTGTGATCGTGGCCTGGGTCCATGACGAATTGCAGATCGCGGTTCGTGAGGGCCTGGAGGACACCATCGGACCCATCGTGGTCGAGTGTGCCCAGAACACGGGACCTAAGTACGACTTCAGGTGCCGTCTGGATAGCAAATACATCCCAGGCAAATCATGGAAGGACACCCACTGATGAACCATGCTCTGCATGACATTCATACGATTATGCCGCTCGTCTCCAGCAATCCCGATCATGTCGAGATGGCTCGGCTGGAGAAGGAGCTTGAGGCCTCCAAGGCTGCTTTCGAGGCCCTCAATCGAGAGTACCGGGAATTGAAGATCGAACTGAGCTTCACCAACCGGATGATCGACAAGCTCATCAAGGCCAGCCGCAATGGCTACTAAGAAAATCTCCAGCATCGATAAGGCCCTCTCGGAGGTCATCCTTGAGGCCTACCGGCGCGGGTTCACGGTCCAATCGGACTTTGCCCGAACACATGCCGATTACATTGCAATGGCAGCTTCCATTGGTCTCCTCAGTACCCGCCTCTACGGGAACGTCTACTCGCGTGAGTGGCGTCCCACGATCAAGGGTCTGACATGGCTGGAGGCTACCGCAGGAGTGGCCCTGGAGGTCACGGAGGACATGGATGATGGGCACGACTAAGTTCAAGATCGATCTTGCGGATGGCTACTTCGGGCTTCGCTACATGGTCTACCGCCGTGTTTGGTTCTGGTGGGAGTTCGACAC
>Ga0256851_1000092_pt1 | contig 11189 bp, 6 predicted proteins | sample BONnt4_FD_181165 | JGI IMG/M metagenome (GOLD analysis project Ga0256851, IMG submission 181165) | Terrestrial sediment cell enrichment communities from Utah, United States - BONCAT_SYTO_Terrestrial_sediment - 4 | ecosystem: Environmental > Terrestrial > Deep subsurface > Rock core/Sediment... | reverse complement strand
CGTTTGCCGTCCGTCGATGGAAATAGATTTAGAACCGGAACCGTTCCACGTCAACAACCAAATGCAAAAAAAATAATCATCAGCAATCTCAACGGGTTAGCCTGTGGATAACTGTGACCGACCCTCTCCAGGATGGTCCCACAAGCGGACCAAATCACCCCAAATCACCCCAGGACCGACCCCAAATCACCCTTGAGCCGACCCCAGGTGATCCGCTGCGGTCCTCCCCAGGTCCCCAGGATCGCCCCCAGGTCGGTCCCTCGGTCCTCCCCAGGTGATCCGGTCCCCAGGTCCCTCGGTCCTCGGTCGGTCGGTCCCCAGGTGATCCGCAGCGAGACCCGCAGCGATCCGCAAAACAACTGGTCAGAGAGGCAAGCCCGAACGTCGGTGCAGTCACTCCACCGCAGCGGATCACCCCAGGTCGGTCCTCCCGAGGCCCGCAGCGTCACCCGCGAGAGGCCCGCGAGAGGGTGAAGGGATGCCGCATCTACCGGAAACCCTGTGTTTTCAAGGGGTTAGGCAAGGCGTGTGACGGAAGGCGTGACCGCTGCGGGTATGGAGAACGCGCAGCGCCCGCGCATCATGCGCCCGCGTCACGCGCCGCGTAGCGCCCGCGCGAGGGACCGGCATGGGGGAAACTGCGGCGGCGACTGTGCGTGATACCCTCTGAGATTTTTCTGACCAAACATCGGGGAGGTCCCCTTAGCGAAACACCCCAGGAATGGCTTACGGTGACCGCTGAGTGGCCTTGGAGCCTCCCCAGGTCCTACCCTACCTAAAGACCTCCCAAAGGCTTCCTTGAGCCTCCTATAAGAGGACAACCAGTAGAGGGTAGACACAGGAGGCTTGAGTTCGATGCTGACCCGCGTAGCGGGGAAGTAGAGAACTCAAGCGGGGGCTTGCGGGGGCCGTAGAGCGGGCTTGCGTGGTCTTGGCTAGGAAGGGACCAGGGAGGGGATAAACCCTGTCCCTGACCCTCCCAGGCCACTTAGAGAACACTTAGAGAGTTACTCTTAGAGTATATCTCTTATCTATCTACCCAGGGGCTTCGCTAGAGGTGGGGGATAATTACTTTATTACACGGTGCAGTACCACTGCACTTTTAACGGTGCAGTGATACTCTACCTTTGTCATCGGTGCAGTGACTGCACTTATACGCGGCACCAAAGGTTATCCCGGTGTCCACCTCTGCCGACACCTCGCATGAACTTCTCCAGCTCCTTGTCGAGGAGCTTCTGATGGAGGTCGTGCTTGGCCTTCTCTTCGTCCCTCGCCATCTGTTCCGTCCAGTAGGCGACGGCGATTGCCAGGGCGTCCAGGCGGTCGTCCTTCACCAGCGCCCCTCGGTCCCGCGTGATGCGGGTGAGTTGGTGCATGAGCATGTAGTGCTGCTGCTTCTCGGGCGGGTGGTGCTGGACGGTCTTGTAGTCCTGCTCGATGACCTTCGGGTCGATGATGAGCTTGTGCCGCATCATCACCGGCTCAAGGGTGTCGATGATCCGCTTCTCCTTCTGCATGGAGTGCTTCACCTCTTCGATCATGCAGGGGTGAACCCGCTGGAACACCGGCTGGATGAGCTTGGTGAACATGCCGTCACCGAAGTTCGCCTCGATCACCACATGGTTGACCTTGTGGAGTTTCGCGAGGTTGGCGAGCTGGAGGAGGGTGGCGTCATCGTAGCCACCAGGGAGACCTCCCGCAGCGACCACGAAGAGGTAGCCGTGGAGGATTTTCACGATGGCGTAGCCGGTCTCGTCACCGCCTCGGCCCGAGGGGTCGATGGACATGACGGTCCCGGTGTACTCGGTCCAGAGCTTATCGACATACATGGGCCGGTAGTAGCGGTCGCCCGCGAAGCCCACGTTGGGGAGGTCGTCGTAGACCAGCTCGGGGGAGGAGGCCCATACGATCTTCGCCGGTCCCATCTCAGGGCTGATCGACATGACAATCAGGTCGGAGACCTTGAGGGGATACCTGTCGGCGTCCGAGAGGCGGGTGTCGAGCATGAACTGGAGGGCGAAGCCTGCCCTGCCGTAGGACGCCTCGCGCTCGAAGAGGTCGTCGTCGTTGAACCGCTTGGGGTCCGTGGAGGCCCCAGGCTTGGCTCCCTTCTCGATCAGCTCGTCAATGAAGGGGGCGAGGCGCTCCCCATAGACCTGACGCTGCTTCTCGTCGGGGACACGGGCAGGCCAAATGCGGACCTGATAGCCTCGGTTCGGAAGCTCGTTGTAGAGGGACTGCTCGGTCTGCGGAGTGCCGAGGTAGATGATCCGGCCTCCGGGTTTCAGGATGGCGTCGAACTCCTTGACCATCTCCGAGAGCTTGTCCCGCATCATCTGCGTTGCGGAGTTGTTCGGGATTTCGATGTCGTCCGCGATGAGGGTGTCTGCGCGTGATCCGGCGAGCTGCCCCGTGATACCCACCGACTTGACGGACGGGGAGTGAGAGGCGCGGGCCGGTCCCACGTCGAACGCCACCTTCGAGCAACGCTGATCGGTCTTGGGGATCAGGTGCTGGAGGATCGGCATTTCGTTGATGAGCCGCAGGGTGAATGTGGTGAAGTCGTCGGCGCGGAGCTTCGAGGCCGACACGACGAGAACCTTGTGGTCGGGATCGCGGAGGAGGAGCCAGCACACATAGGCCGAGGTCACCCAGGACTTACCGACGCCTCGGAAGGCTTCGACAATGCACCGCTTGGGGCCGTGCTGGAGGTAGTTCGCGATGTCGTACTGAACGGGGGTCGGCTGCGGGAGATTGAGGTGCAGCCAGCACAGGAACAGGAAGTTCCGAAAGTCGTCCTTGATGGGGTCGTTGAATGTCTGCATGGATGGCCGGAAAGGCACCGTAGAGACGAAAAAAGCCCCGGCAGGGGGAAACCTACCGGGGCCAGGGGAACGCCGCTCTACGGGCTTCTAATGGGCTAGTTGTAAGTGGCGTCCCCGTCCGTGTTGAACGGAAGGTTTGCCATGAGGTTGTTGATCGGTGATCCCTGAGTGGGGACCGCGTCGATGCCGTTGTCTTTCAGGAACTGGCGAGCTGCGTTGAGGTCGGCTGCGGTTGCTGTGCCGTCCTCGATCCGCCGCAGGAGTTCCTTGGCGAGGGCACCGTGGAGAACATCGAGGAGTTCGTCCTTGGCTCTGCTCATTTCAGGAAGATGTCCTTTGCGTAGTTGGCAACTAGGGAAAGTGCAGTGACTGCACCCACCAGCCAGAACTTCGAGCGTTCAAGAGCGGAGACCCTCTTTTCGAGGGCCTCCTGTTGTTGGTCCTGTTTGTCCTGTCGCTGCAAGGCGTGATCCAGCTTCCCGTCGATGCGGCCCAACATCATGTAGAGTTGGTTATCGTCCATCGCCGGTTACTTGTTGGGGTTACCGCGAGCGGCTTCCCGTTCGAGGAGGAGAGCAACCGCCGTCTTGATGGTTGCCATGTCTGCCTGGAGGGCCTCGACAGTCGCCCGAAGGTTCTGCACCTGGGCCTCGACGTGGACCTTCATGTTCGGGTCCAGCTCCTCGACGGCGGGGAGGATGACCGGCTCGGGCATTTCCTCCATCACGTCTCCGGTGCGGGCGAGGTAGTCGATCATGTCGTGTTCGACGGGGAGGGGCTTCTCTCCGTCCCACTCCTTGAGGACCCGCTTGCGAGCCTCGACACGGACGCGGATAGCGTCCATGCCGCCGAACTCAGCGATCAGCTTCTTGTTGATCTTCATGTTAGTTCTTACCCGTGAAGATGATGTAGTTCATCGTGATCGCGGGAGGCACGTTGCCCGCGTTGCCGGAACCGGCGCTGTTGACGGTGACCGCAGGCTGCGCGTTCTGGATCGAGATGCCCGTCGAGGCCGCGCTGTTGTAGCAACCCGTGTAGGCCGCAGCGACGTAGACGCCGTTAGCCGACGCGCCACCGCTCGCATCCGCCGCACCGTTGTCGATGAGGATGCGGCCCGAGTAGGTGCCGGACCCCTGCTGGAGGCCGTAGGCACCGGACACCTCGGTATCGGATCGCTTCGACTTGCGGCCATAGGAGACCGAGTGCGTGTGTCCGTCCTGGGAGGCGCTGTGCGCGTGGGTCGGATCGTTGAGGGTGTGGTTGTGACCCGGATCGGTGACGCCGTGGTTGTGCGCCGCCTGGGAGGCAGTGTGCGAGTGCGACGGCATGTTCTCGGAGCCGCCCGTAGCGCCAAGCGCCGGGGTGGTGAAGCCCGAGTTGCTCGTCAGTCGGCCAGCCGCCGTCGTGCCACCCATGTTGTCCAGGCCGAACACCGTCCGTCCACGAAGATCGGGGAGACGGAAGGCCGTCCCGGCTTCACCGCCCGTGTTGTAGGTGGTGCCGATAGCCGCGAAGAGTTCGGGGTAGTCCGCTCGGTTGACGACCTGTCCGAGACACATGAGGGTTCCCGAGGGAGGCGTAGCGCCCGCGAACGGGACGATGATGCCCGCCATCTTCGAGACCACGAAGTAGCTCGACGGGTTGAACACCGCAGCCGCCGCAGCGGAAGCCGCCGCGTCCTGTGCGTGTTTCTTCGCGGAGTACTCGCCGTTCGCCACAGGACCGTTCGTCTTGGTCGCCCAATCCTGGGCCAGGGTCGCGGAGGTCGCAGCGTTGGTCGCGGAGGTGGATGCCGCCGTGGCCGAACCCGCCGCTGCCGTCCGGTGGCTGTCAGCCGTGTTCCGGTAGGAGAGGGCGTTGGCCTCCGAGGTCGCCGCGTTCGTGGCGCTCGTCGCAGCGGAGTTCTTGTGGGTCTCTGCCGTGTTCCGGTAGGACAGCGCATTGGCTTCCGAAGCCGCCGCAGCGTTCTTCGACGCCAGGGCGTTCGCCTCCGACGTGGCCGCAGCGTTCTTCGAGGCGACCGCCGTGTCCTTCGCAGCGATAGCCGCGTTCTTCTCAGCCGTGGTGTCGGCCTTGAGAGCGGTCATCTCGGGGATGAAGGTGCCGTCGTGGTAGCCCTTGGTCACCACGTCCTGCGGATCGACCGGGTTACCGACCTCCTTGATCTTCCGACCGTTGGCTCCGTAGTCGCCGTTGGCCTTGAGTTCCAGGGTGCCGCCCGCGATGTCGATAGCCTCCTGCACGATGTAGAAGGTCTGGACCGTGGCGAGGTCGAGGTCCGTCTCGGTGAGGACCGAACCGTCAACGAAGTCCACCAGGGGGTTGTCCCGGTAGGTCGAGCGGCGAACCTCTACGACCGCTCCGTTGGCAGGCGCGGGGTTGATGCGGATGGTGTTGTTGTCGTCGAAGGTGAAGGGGGTGTCCACGAGGTTCACGCGGACCTTCACGTCATTGCGGGAGATGTAAGGGAACGGGACCGCGAAGGTCTGCGTCACTCCATTTCCGGGGTACTGTGCGTAAGAAAGAGCCATTCTTCTCCTCAAAAAGGAAAGGCCCCGGAGGGGTTACCTCCAGGGCCTCAAGTGCAGTCACTGCACCGTGGTTACTGAGCGGGTTGCTGGACCTTCATCAGGGCGTTCTTGCGCTTCGCCTCGATGAGGTCCCAATACAGCTCGGGGATTTCCCGACCGAGGACCTGTTGCGCGGCCTGCCGGTAAGCGCCGACCACATTCCGCACTTGGTCGATGCGGGAACCGTTCACGTCGTAGTTTCCGTCCGTGAGGCGGTTCTTGTAGAGGTCCGACGAGAAGAGCTTTTCGAGCTGCTGCTTGAGGTTCAACCCACCAATCTCAATGGTCCCCGTCAGCTCCTGATAACGGTCGTGTGCCGTGAACCCGGAGATGGGGCTTTGGTACTTGGTGAGGTCAACCCCGTCGATGTCTGCCGGGGGCGGCTTGATCGCGGAGTTGTTGATGAACATGAGGCGGGCCAGCTCGTCATACACCTCCTTCTGAGGCGTTGCCTTCCACTCATCGGTGACCGGCTGATGGCCTCCCTTGTGGATGCCCGTAGCGACCGGCGAGAGCCAATCGGGGCCAAGGTAGGGCGGGGCGTACTGCTTCTCACCCAGGACGTTCCGCTGCGGGTCCAAGTCCTCGGAGAACCCCGGTGTCTTGCGACGGAGGGCGTCAACGAGGGAGCGAGCTTCCCGCATGAGCGGGTCGCTGTTGAACTGCTGCTGGAGCGTGTTCGGGATGAACCCACCGACCAAGCCTTGAGCGAAGTACTCCAGCTTCCGTTCCGGTTCCGAGAGAGCGCCGAGGGCGTTCACGATGCCGGTGAGGTAAGACTTGGAGTTCAGGTTCTTGGCGAGCGCCGTGGTCATCGCCAGGGCCACGTCCTCCGCGTCCCGCTCCGGGTGAGCGTTCAACACCTCGGCTGCATCCGCAGCGAGGCCGAAGAACATGCCGAAGGGGTCGAAGCGGTTGTAGGCCACATAGCGAACCGACCCGTCCTCGTTCTGGACGCGAACCGAGTAGGGACGCCAGCCGGTGTCCATCAGGGCCTTCTTGATGTCCCGGTCAGCCGGTCCACCCCCGGTGATCGTCCCGTCCATCACGAACGTCGCCGCCGAGGCCCACAGGACGGAGCCGGTGAGGAACTGAGCGCGAGCGTCCGCAGCGCGATCCGGCCCGTTCTTCCCCATGAAGTCCATGTAGTACTGCTTGCGGGCGAGGTTAATCATCGGGGTCCGGTTGTGGACGAACCGCATGATGTTGGTCGGAGTGCGGATGAACGGCATGATGAGCCGCAGGCCGGGGTGCTGCGCGGCGAAGGACTGTAGGCCCTCGCCAATCGTCTTGTCCGAGAACCAGCCGCCGTTGGGGACAGCCAGGTCGTTCGTGTAGGTCACGTCGCGAGCGTACCCGAGGGCCTTCTCGTTCGTGGCCGCACCCCTCGCGTCGAAGGCTGCTTCCATCCGGTCGTGGACGAACTCAGCGAACCTCTTCGGGTCCTTGTCGAGACCCTGCGCGTGGGCCTCACGCCACGCCTGGGAGCGCACCTGGGCGCGGTAGTTGAGCTGCTTGAGGAACTCGTCCTCCGCAGTCAGGAGCCGGCCAGGAACGCGGACGATGTTGCCGAGGCCGTTCACGATGGCGCTCATCACAGGATCGCTGATCCCGAGGTTCTGCGCCGAGATGGCGGCTCGGTGTTCCGTCCCGCCGTGGGTCGGATCGAGGACCGGATCGCCAGCCTTGAGGGCCTTGTAGGCGAGCTGCGTGGCCTCGCGGAGGGAGAGCGCGACACCCGCATAGTGGTGACCGGCTTCCTTGATCGCATCGAGGTCACCCTTGAAGGCACCCGCGACCATCTTCTCCATCGGGAGGAACGCGGTGTTGACGATGCCCGAGGTCATGTTGACCACATGGGTCTTGAGACCGGAGAGGATCGAGTTGATGTAGAACTCGTTCGTCACGTCCATCGCCTTCCGCGCGAAGCCGCCACGGGTCACCTTGGCGTTGCCCTTGAGGTTCCCCTTGTTGGCAACGATGGTCCGCGCGAGCTTCTCCACATTCCGCGGACCTCCCTGCCACAGGGACGAGGGGTCAGCCGGGAGGATGCCGTTGCGGTTCTTGCCCGCGACGATCTTCATGGCGTTCATCGAGCGAGCGATGTGCGTCTGGATGCCCTTGTAGTAGAGCTGCACGTTCGCCATCAGCTCGAATTGCTTGGCGAAGTCCTGCATGGCCTCCTCGCGGGTCTTGTAGTGACCCGTGCTGCCCTGCGGGTTGGCGACAATCTCAGCGACCTTTTCGAGCTTGTCGTTGATGGTCGCCAGCATGTCCCGGTAGACGAGAAGCTCTGCGTCGAGGTGGGTGGTCTCCTTGTGGATCGCTGCCATCCGCTGCGTGAACAGGCGGGGGTCCTCCCCAATGATGTCAGCGAACGCCTCGGCGTTGCGGCGGGTGTTCTCCCAGGAGCGGACACCGTCTGAGTTCCCGCCCATCGCCTTCGCGGTCTCCTCGCGGTAGACGCGGCGCATGGCGCTCATGGTCTGAGCGAGGTCACCATCGGTCTCGATGAGGTCCGTGCGGATGCCCGAGAAGTTCCGACCCTGTCCGAAGCCGAACTCTGCAATGCGGGCGCTCACCCACTCGCGGAGCTTCGGCTCGTCAGGCTCAACGATCTTCTTCGCGGGCTGGAACTCCTCGCCCTTGGAGGGACGACGACCGGGAATGTCAGCCGCTGCGTCCCCAGGCTTCATGTCGCCGTTGGCGTCACCGAAGGTTTCGCGCGGGCTGTCGGGGCGGGGACCGCCACCTTCCAGGCCGAGGTCGAGCTGCTCTTCCTCACCCTTGGGCTTGACCACGAAGTCCACGTCCGGTGCAGTCGCTGCACCTTTCGCTTCCTCGGTGCCGGGATAGCGTCCCTCTTCGTCCAGGCCGAGGGTCTTGTCGGCCTCCGCGAGAGCCTCCTCGGCTTCCGCCTGCTTGCCCGCACGACGGAGCTTGATGGCACGAACGCCGTGGAGAAGGCTGTCAACGATGGCACCCGTGGCGAGACCTTCGAGGGCGTTCTTGAAGCGGCCCATCGCCTCGCTGTCGTCCTCGCTCGCGGCCAGGAACTCGGTGATCGGGTTCTGGAGGTTCGGGTATTTCTGGACGAGGTTCGACAGGCGCTCCTCATGGGGATCGAAGGCGGTCGCGTCGGTGATCGCGCCCTTGACCATGCCCTGCGCCACAGCTCCACCCACGCTCGTCGCCGTGGGGACGCCGAGGGCCTTGAGGTAGCGACCGGCCATAGCGAAGCCGGTCATGAACTGCGACACGTCGTTGATGAAGCCGCCCGTCACCGTCCCCGGCTGATCGGGCATAGCGCCCTCACCGAACTTCGCGGAGTTCTCCCCAGGCATACCGGGGTGCCACTGGACCCAACCCTCGGGACCGGAGCCGCCCTTGGCGTCCCCGCCGAACTTGAGGTGGCCGAGGTCCATGATGTTGTCGTTCAGCCATTTACCAATGGAGAACGTGGTGTCGGAGACCTCGTTGACGGCCTCCTGCGCTCCACGGACGATCTGACCAGGGGCCTCCGCGAGACCGCCGCCAATATCACTGGCGACGGCCCCTGCGGTTTCCCAAAAGGTCGGGTCTTTGTCCTTGTCTTGGAGGAGCGCCTGACGGAGAACTTCCCACTGCTGATCCTTCTCAGGGTTCGGCGCGGCGGGATCGTTCGTCAGGTTCTGTTCCATTACTTACCTTTCTGCGGTCGGTTCTTGATGAGCTGACGCTGAGTGGCGACGAACTCCTTCACGCTCTCTGCGGAGGTCAAGCCGAGGCTTTCCATCCAGAGCCGGAAGTCGTTCCGTTCGTTATGCTCAAGCGCCCGCGTGATTTCCTCATCGAGGGTCTTTTCATCGGGGTAGATCGGCACCTTCTTCCACTGGACCGAAGCGTTCGGCGCGATGCGGTTGAAGGTCTGCTTCTCCCCAGGCTTCGGTGCAGTCGCTGCACCATTGGCCGGGGTGCCAGGAGCCTTGTAGTTCTCAGGCTTGGTCGCCTGGAGGTCGATGTCGGGCCGGTAAATCTTGATGAGCCGGTCCCGCTGCTGAATGGCGAACTCAAGGAGGTCCGCGTCGTTCTTCGTCGGGTTCTCCTTCTGCCACTGGATGAGGGCTTGGCTGAACGCACTCAGCGCCTGCGCTCCCTCGATAGGCTTCTGGAGGATGCCCGGAAGGTTCTTCTCACCGACGACCTGTTCGATGGTGTCGATGATCGGCTTCACGACGGGGTTGTTGACCACACCCTTGTTCACGTTCCGAGAGGCTTGCTCCATGAGGTTCGTGATCGTGCCGGGGTCCTTGACCTTGCCGTCCCGCACCCACTGGAACACGTCCGCAGGGGTGGCGTGACCCGCATAGGCGCGGGCCTGGAACTGAGCGACCTCAAGGGGGTCCTGCACCTTGTTCACGTCATCGAGGTTCTTCTGGACCTTGATGAGGTCCTCGGCCATGTCGGGGTCCTCCCCGTTCGCTGCCTGGAGAACCTCGTTCGGAACACGCGGGGGCTTACCCTCCTTCATCTGCGTCAGGAGCGCGTCCATCGCCTGCTGCTTGACAGCGTCACGACGGACTTCCTTCTGGCGCTTCCAGAGCTTCCACTTGAGTTCGACCTCCTGCTCCCGTGCGGAGCGGATGCGCTTGCGAGCTGCCTCGATCACGTCTTGGTTCTCAGCGAAGCGTCCCGGCATGGGCGTCCCATCAGGGCGCGTCCCGTTGAGGACTTCGAGGATCGACTCGTCGCCGTGCTTCTCAGCCGCGTTGAGGACGGACGTGAGGACGAGGGAGTTGACCTCCTTCCCCGGCATACCCTGCTTGCGGGCGAGGAACTCGATCTTGTGGATTTCCTCTTGGATTTCGGGGATGAAAGCGTTCTGAGCGCCAGGACCCTTCGGCTCGCCCCCGTACTTCTGGAGGCTCGCGTTGAAGGTCGCGAGGTGTCGGCCCTTGTTCTTCCCGAGAGCCTCCCAGGTCCCCGCGAGGGCTGACTGGATGCGGGGGCTAAAGCCTTCCTTCTCCAGGTCCTCCCACAGGTTCCGCCGTGTCCGTCGAGCGTAGTCGCGCTCGGCCAGGAGGAGAGCCGCCTTGTCTTGGTTCTCAGGGGTGAACGGTGCGTCCTTCCCCATCAGCTCGTCCCAGGTCGAGGACAGGAATTGGTAGCGACCCGAGGCGTCCGACGTGAGACCGGCGTTCGGTCCCTTGGTGATGCGGACCTTCACGCGCGGGTGTTGCCCGTTCATCTCGAAGAGCGCACCAGCGCCGCCGTCATAGCGAATGTTGTACTTGCCCGCGCTCTCGCCGCCTGCCGTGGCATTGAGGAACGCGACCTTGATCCGCCCGAACTTCTCGTCCGAGGCGATGATCGCGTCCTTCGCTGCGGGGTCGTCGGTCTGATAGGGGACCGCAACACCCTGAGCCGCGTAGTTGTCCACGCGCCCCTGGATTTCCGCCGACACACTTTCCCGGTTCTTCTGGAGGAGGTTCGTGCGGGCGTTCTCGTAGTGGGCGTTGATGAACTTGCCCGAGACCGCCTGGATTTCCTCGACCAGGGCCTGCCGTGCGGCGGGGTTGGTCTGACTGTCGAGGAGGTCCTTCATGCGGCTGGAGAGCCATCCCTGGATCGCAGCGGGGTCCGTGGAGGTGGCAAGCTCGGACGAGAAGTACTCGTTCATCAGCTCGCCCGCCCGCTTCTGCACCTGGGTCTTGGCGATCCGGCTCTCGAAAACCTGACGGAACACGGGAGAGCGATCCGCGAGGGACGGGTCCTTCTGGACGGCGGTAGCCCAACTGTCCACGGAGTTGTCCCG
>Ga0256851_1000088_pt1 | contig 11524 bp, 5 predicted proteins | sample BONnt4_FD_181165 | JGI IMG/M metagenome (GOLD analysis project Ga0256851, IMG submission 181165) | Terrestrial sediment cell enrichment communities from Utah, United States - BONCAT_SYTO_Terrestrial_sediment - 4 | ecosystem: Environmental > Terrestrial > Deep subsurface > Rock core/Sediment... | reverse complement strand
GTCGAGGTGACGTGGGATGCCGGCCCCCGGGAGGTTCCCGAGTGGCTGTCGGGCACGAAGGTCGAGGTCCTGACCAAGCTCCCGACCACCCCGCGCTTTGCCTCCTTCTCCTGCGCGACCGCACGCCACGAGGCCATCGAGGCCTTCCGCTGGGCGCGCTCCCTCCTCGTCCTCGGCATCCCGGCGGGCGACATCGCCATCGCGACCGCATCGACCAAGGACTACGACGACCATTTCGCCGCCCTCGCCCGTGACGCGGGCATCGGCATCCACTTCGTGCACGGTCTGATGGCCGTCCACACGGCCGAGGGTCAGGCAGCCGCCGCCCTCGCCGACGTGCTCCTGCGCGGCCTGTCACAGAAGCGCGTGCGCCGACTCGTGGACCTCATCCGCACGGATGCCGAGGCCCTCTCGGCCCTGCCGGATGACTGGGACGCGGTCCTGCCTCCGGACGCCGCGCTCACCACGGTCGGACGCTGGAGGAAGGCCTTCGAGCGCCACCACCGCGGCGCCGCCATCAAGCCCGTCCTGATGCCCGTCCTCGAGCTGCTGGCGCAGGGTCCGTCCGTCGCCGCCGAGGCTGGAGAGCTGCTCCTTTCCGGCCAGTCTCTGGCCGTCTGGCAGCGCGCCCTCGTGGACGGTCCCGCGACCGCCCTCGACCAGACCATCCAGGGGCTTCGCGTCGACGACGGCGTGGACCCGTACTCGTCGCTTGCCTACATGAGCGCCGAGAGCCTCGCCACGATGCCCCGCAAGCACGTGCGCCTCATCGGACTGACCTCGCGCTCCTGGCCGCGCGGCATCTCCGAGGACGCGCTGGTGCCGTCCCACGTGATCGCGACCCGCGACCTCGACCCGCTTCCGCTTGCCGAGGAGGATCGCCGTGACTTCGCGACCATCCTCGCCACCACCTCCGGCTCCGTCACGCTGTCGTGGGCACGCCGCGACGCCGACGGCCGGGTCCTCGGCGTGAGCAGCCTCGTGCCCGAGAAGCTCGTCAAGGAAGCCATCCATTACCGCCGCGTGCGCCGCCCGCACCACGCCATGAGCGAGGCGGACCGCCTGCTCGCCCGCCCGGCCGAGTTCGCGCTGACGGACAGGGCCGAGAGCGCGCTCAACTGCTGGTACGACTGGCACGACACCGACGTCACGGCCCATGACGGGCTGATCCGTGCCGACCATCCCCGCATCAAGGCTGCCCTGAAGCAGTACCACTCCACCACGTCCCTGCGGATGCTCCTGCGTGACCCGCTCGGTTTCGTCTGGCAGTACGCGCTCGGCTTCCACGCTCCGGAATTCGATGACGAGCCGCTGATCCTGGACCCGCGCCACTTCGGCAACATCCTGCACGATGTCCTGCGCCGCACCGTGAACAGCCTGGAGGCCGAGGGCGGCCTCGCGGGCAGGACGCCGGAGCGCATCAGGAAGGCCATCGACTTCGCGGCCTACGACGCGGGCGTGAACTTCAAGATCACGCAGCCCGTGCCGCCGAAGCTCATCTGGCACGCGACCATGGACGAGATCGTCGCCATGGCCGAGGCCTCGCTCCTGCACGAGATGCCGGCGCTTCCCGGGCAGGTGAGCTACACCGAGGTGGCATTCGGCGGCGGCCACGACCCCGTCTACGGACGGACCCCCTGGGATGCCGACATGCACGTGAAGGTGCCGGGAACCGACATCAAGATCCGTGGCTACATCGACCGCCTCGACCTGTCGGACACCGGGCTGATGGCGCGCGTCATGGACTACAAGTCGGGCAAGGTGCCGAAGAACCTGCCGGAGATCGTCCTCAACGGCGGCTCCGAGCTACAGCGTTGCCTTTACGGCTTTGCCGTCCGCGCCTTGCTCGGTGACGACGTGTCCATCGAGTCAGGCCTCCTCTACCCCAGGGGAGAGGCCTATGCGCCCCTTCCCGAGGCCGATGACGTGCTCGAGCAGCTCGCCGGCTACGTGGGGATCGCCGTCGACGGCCTGCGGGCAGGCAACGCCCTGCCGGGCATCGAGGCTCACAGCCGCTACAACGACCTGAAGTTCGCCCTGCCCGCCAATGCGGCCTCGACGTACCTCAAGCGCAAGAGCGTCGCCGTCAACGCGGCGCTCGGCACCGCCACTGAAATCTGGGAGGCCGCATAATGAGCGCCCTGAAGGACCAAACCGCACGCACGCTGGCCCTGACCGACATCGGCCGATCCCTCCTCGTCGAGGCGGGCGCCGGCTCGGGCAAGACCTCCCTGCTCGCCGGACGCATCACCTACCTCCTCGCATCGGGCGTGGACCCGCGCTCCATCGCGGCGGTCAGCTTCACCGAGATGGCCGCGAGCGAGCTTCTGGGCCGCATCACCAGCTTCATCGACAAGGTGCTGAACGGGAACGTCCCGGCCGACCTGAAGGCCGCCTTCCCCGACGGCAGGCTGACGGACGACCAGCGCCGCAACCTGACCGAGTCCCGCAGGCATCTCGGCGAGATGACCTGCACCACGATCCACGGCTTCTGCCAGCGGCTGCTGAAGCCCTATCCCGTCGAGGCGGACATCGACCCCGGCGCCCGCATCCTCGACCCCATCGGGGCCGACCTCGCCTTCCAGGACATCTTCGACGCATGGCTGCGCGAGCGCCTCGACCATACCGACAAGGGGCGTGACCTGATCAGCGCCCTCGTGGCCCATGACGCCTACGGGTCGGTCAACCTGATCCGGGAACTGGCCGAGCTGCTGCGCGACCATCGGGATGCCGCTCCGGAGCCTGCGGTCATTGCCGCCCGCCCGTGCGACGACTTCATTGCTGCGGCCGACGACTTCCATGCCTTCCTCGGCGGGCTCGGCTTCGAGCAAGAGGACACCCGCAACATCGTCTCTGCCTTCAGGGAGCTGGCGGACAAGTGGCGTGAGATCCACAGGCTGCCGGAGCACCTGCGGATCATGGCCATCGCCGCCCTCGACCCTTCCGAGGTCCTCGTGAAGAAGACCGACGGCGAGTTCCGTGCCTACCGCATGAAGGGCAAGTGGCAGAAGGTTGCCCCGAAGGGCATGGGAGAGGGTCTGAACGATCAGGCGACCGCGCATTACGAGAAGTGCTGCGAGATGCTGCGCAGCCTCCGTTCCAATGCCTCGGCCTGTGGCCTTGCCATGCTCGTGGACGAGATCCGTCCCCTGATCGACCGCTACCAGGCCCACAAGCGGAACTCCGCGCTCCTGGACTTCGACGACCTGCTGGTCGCGACCCGCAACATGCTCCGCAGGCATCCCGAGGTGCGCGAGGCGCTGGGGCGCCGCTTCAGCCGCATCGCCGTCGACGAGTTCCAGGACACGGACCCGGTCCAGACGGAGATCTTCCGCCATCTCGCCTTCGATCCGCCGCCCGGCGGCGGCGCTCCCGACATGTCGGACTGGGTTCCCCGTCCCGGCGCGATCTTCCTCGTGGGCGACCCGAAGCAGGCGATCTACCGCTTCCGCGGAGCCGACGTCCGCACCTATGTCGCCACCCGCGACGCCCTGCGGGCCATCGACCCTGACTGCATCCTCGAGGTCGGGACGAACTTCCGCTCGTGCGAGGGCGTGCTCGCGTTCGTCAACAGGCAGTTCGAGACACCGCTGTCGGCGGACGGCCAGCCGGGCTTCGCGCACCTGACGCACCACCGCGAGGACCACGGCCAAGGACCGTGCGTTGCCGCGGTCGACATCGAGCAGGGGGAGAATTCCTCCAATGCCCGCGACGTCGAGGCGAAGGCCGTGGCCGAGCTTTGCTCGCGCCTGATCGGCAGCTACCTCGTCGTGCGCAAGGATGGGACCCTGACTCCCTGCGAACCGGGCGACATCGCCCTGCTGGCTCCCACCGGGACCGAGCTGTGGCGATACGAGGCCGCCCTCGAGGCGCAGGGCATCGCGGTGGCGACGCAGGCCGGCAAGGGCATGTTCCAGCGCCAGGAGGTGCAGGACCTGATCGCCATGACACGGGTGCTAGCCGATCCCCGCGACAGGCTCGCCCTCGGCGCCCTGCTGCGCGGCCCGCTGGTCGGGCTGACCGAGGAGGAGCTCCTCGACATCTCCCAGCGCCTGATGCCGCCAGAGACAGGTGGACTCGAGTTCCTGCGCGTCGGCACGGACACGGCCGAGATCGCGCACCCCATCGCCCGCCAGGTCATCTCCACCCTCGCGGGACTCCGCCGTGCGGCGCGTCACACGACCCCCTACGACCTGCTGTCCCGGGCCGTTGAGGACCTCCGCGTCCGCCCGATCCTGAACGCCCGCCACGACGGAAATGCGGAGCGTGCCCTCGCCAACGTCGACCGCTTCCTGGAGATGAGCCGCCCCTACTCCGTCCGCGGCCTGCGGGCGTTATCCGACACCATGCGCCGTGCATGGGAGGACAGCGAGCGCATGGGCGAGGGACGTCCCGACGCGGAGGAGCAGTCCGTGTCCCTCATCACCATGCACTCGGCCAAGGGACTCGAGTGGCCCGTGGTCATCCCCGTCAACACCCTGACGGAGATCATGCGCTCGTCCCGCCTCCTGCTGGACGTGGCCACCCGGCGGCTCTCCATGCCGTTCCTGGACATCGACCCGGCGGACTACCTGGCCGCCCGCGCCACCGCCGCGCAGGACCAGTCGTCCGAGCGCGTGCGCCTCTGGTACGTGGCCGCGACCCGCGCCAGGGACCTGCTGATCCTGCCCCGGCACGTGAAGGCCGGGGAGAAGACCTGGGCGAAGGTGGTCGAGCTGGGCCTCGACGACGTGCCGACGATCGACGTGTCCCATCTCGAGGAGGGCGTTCCAGAGGGCGAGGCCGCTGGGTCCAACTCGCAGGACAGGGATTCCTTCGACGCGGAGCAGGAGCGCATGGAGTCCCATCGCCGCTTCATCATGTGGCACTCCCCGAGCCGCCACGAGCCGAAGAGCAGCTCAGGCGGCCGCCTCAGTCTCGACGAGATCATCGACGCGGTTCCCGAGTTCGACCCCTTCATGATGATCAAGGGCAGCCGCGAGCGCGGCGTCATCCTGCACAAGCTGATGGAGGAGGTGCTCACGGGCGAGACCGGGGACGAGGTCGCCGTCCTGAACGCGAGGGCGGCCGAGCTGATCGTCCAGATGCCGCTGGGGGACAAGACCCCGGCCGATCTCGACCTAAACCCTGCCGAGCTTGCGCGTACCGTCCGCCGGACGCTCGACCTCCCGGCAGTCGCGGCGATCCGCGACCGCCTCGTCCCGGAGGTGTCCATCGGCTCGACCTCGAAGGAGGACGGCGTCGAGCACGTCACGGACGGCGTGACGGACGCGGCGGTGCCCTACGCCGACGGGTCGGAGGGTCTCGAGATCGTGGTGGACTGGAAGAGCGACGTGCGCCCCGAGCATCGGATCGTGGAGCAGTACCGCGACCAGGTGCGGGACTACATGGAGCTGGTCGGCGCCGAGCGGGGCCTGATCGTCTTCATGACGACGGGCGAGGTCATCGACGTGAGGCCGAGGCAGGCCCGGGCGGCGTGATGCGTGTCCCCTGCGGATGAGCGGCGACGCGGCCTAGGCAGCGTTGCCGCTGACCTTCGGACACCCATGTCCGTGACTGCGGGAACCGAGTTTCCGCGTCGAGGCCCCGGCAGGATTCGTCCTCCGGGGCCTTCGCGTTTCAGAAACGGAACGGAGTGATGCAAATCGGCTCATTGCGACCAAGGTAGGATCCGCCTCCTAATTGGGGGAGGCAGGAGATGACGCGTCCCGCTTGCAGCCTTCATGTCCTTCCGCTGTGGGTTGGCCGCGTCATCGAATGTCCAGTCTGCTCGTGATGCCCCCGCCTTGACCGGGGGCTATCGTATGAGAGGTGGGGCACATGGAACGTTCGGCAGGTGGATTACGGCTGCACAGCAGCATCAAGCTCAAGATCATGGCTGCGGCCGCTGTGGTGGTGACGGGGGTTCTGTCCTCGTACGCGGTCTACAACGACCACTTCCTCGGCAAGCTCATGCAGCGGAACGTGGAGGAGTCCTTGCGGGACGTCGGAGAGGCCGCGGCGCAGGGGGTCGGGAACTGGCTTACGGGACGCGTCCTGCTGGCCGAGACCGCAGCCCAAGCGATCGAGGTCAGGGAGCCGGGCGCGGACCTGATGCCCGTGCTGGCGAACAGGCCCTTGGCGGCCACCTTCCACCAGACCTACTTCGGCACCGCCGAGGGCAAGTTCACCGTCCGCCCGACGGTCCAGTTGCCGCCTGATTTCGATCCCCGCAAGCGTCCGTGGTACCAGACTGCGGTTGCCGCCCGGGGGCCGGCCCTGACCGAGCCTTACGCCGATGCGGCATCCGGCAATCTCAAGATCACGGTCGCGGTTCCCGTTAACCGGAACGGCACGATGGCCGGGGTGTTCGGCGCGGACGTCAGCCTCGACGCGCTGTCGAAGATGATGCACGACTTCGACATCGGCGACACGGGCCACGTGTTCCTCGTCTCGAAGGGCGGCAAGATCCTCCTGCACTCGGACAAGGCCTTGGTCTCGAAAACGCTCGCGGACGCCTACCCCGACGGGACCCCGAAGGTGGCGGAGGGCATCGGAACCGCCGTGGCCGGCACCCGGGAGAGCATCGTGACCTTCGTGCGCGTGCCGGGCGTCCCGTCTGATGACTGGTACCTGGGACTGTCCATCGACAGCTCCGAGGCTTACGCGGGACTCGGAGACCTCCGCGTCTCGGCTGCCCTGGCCACTCTCTGCGCCGCGATCCTGACCCTTCTCATCCTTGGGCATCTCTTCCAGCGTCTCGTCTCCCGTCCGCTGAGCGGGGTCACCAGCGCAATGCAGAGCCTGGCGCAGGGGAACCTCGCGACCGAGATCAGGAACGACGGACGCAAGGACGAGATCGGGACCATGGTTCAGGCCGTGGGAGCGTTCAAGGACGCGCTGATGGAGCGCGCGAGGCTCGAGGAGGAGGCACGTGCGTTGGAGGCGCAGGCCTCCGTCGAACGCCGTCGCATGAGGGAGGAGCTCGCCGCCTCCTTCGAGGCCAGGATCGGCGGCCTCGTGAAGGAGCTCTCGGCGTCCTCGTCCGAGCTTGAGGCGACCGCCCGCACCATGTCGGCGACCGCCGACCAGACCAAGGGCCAGTCCGGCTCCGTCGCGACGTCGGCCCAGCAGACCTCGATGACGGTACAGACGGTGGCGGCCGCGACCGAGGAGCTGGCGACGACGGCCCGCGAGATCGGCCAGCAGGTCCATCATTCGGCGGAGATCGCCCGGCAGGCGTTCGCGGACGCCGAGAAGGCGGAGGGCATCGTGCAGAACCTCTACGCCAGCTCGCAGAAGATCGGCGAGGTCGTGAAGGTGATCGACAACGTCGCCAGCCAGACGAACCTGCTGGCGCTTAACGCGACCATCGAGGCGGCCCGTGCGGGATCGGCCGGCAAGGGCTTCGCGGTCGTGGCCGCCGAGGTGAAGAGCCTGTCCGGCCAGACGGCCCGCGCCACGCAGGAGATCGCCGCCCAGATCGGCCAGGTGCAGGCCGAGACGCAGCAGGCGGTCGAGGCGATCTCCAGCATCCGCGACGTCGTGGCCAAGGTTAACTCGATCTCGGCCGCCATCGCCGCCGCGGTCGAGGAGCAGCAGAGCGCCACGCAGGAGATCGCCCGCAACGTCTCGCAGGCCGCCCAAGGGACGGAGGACGTGACCCGGAACATCGAGGGCGTCAGCAAGGCGGCGTCCGAGGCCGGATCGGCGGCGGGACAGGTGCTGTCGTCAGCGAACGACCTGTCGCGGGAGGCTTCCGAACTCGGGCACGAGGTCGAGAGGTTCCTGAACGGGATCCGCGCGGCCTGATCCTGCCGGCACAGAAGAAAGCCCCGCCTCGGCATGCCGGAGCGGGGCTTTTGCATTCAGGTCGGGAATGCCTGGGCTGGACCGCTCAGAAGGAAAGGCCGTCCTGGGGTCGGAGGATGTCGAGAAGGCTGTCGAGCACTCTCTTGACCGTCTGGAAGTGCAGGTAGTCGGGTTTCATCGTGCTCTGGGCGGCGCGGTGGGCAAGGTCGGCGTGCCTCTCGATGATCTCGGCGGCTTCTGCCGGGTCCCGCGCCTCGTTCAGTTCGGCGACGAGGGCGACGAGGTGCGTATCCTCGGTCGCGAGGCCGACACGGATGACCCTCGCCATGTCCTCGACGGTCTGCATCCGCGAGAGAATGCTGCCCCGAGCCGGATATTCCTCGAGGACCAGGCGTTGCCACTCGTTGAGGCTGTCGAGGTCGAGTGCGTCCTCGAGATCGATCCTGGGGCCGACCTTCAGGGTGACTGGGTACACGCCGCAATCATTGCCGTAGTGCTTGACGACCTGGCGGTGGGTCTCCATGGCATCGTGCCTGTTGAAGATGAGTCCCCTCGTGGCGTTGGAGATCGACCTCGATGGGTCCGGGATTCCGCCATCGGGATCGTTGGTCAGGACGAGATAGGCTTGGGTTTCGCGCTCTGTTGCCATGGCGGCCTCCGTTCAGGGGAGAGAATACTGATCCGGAGGCAACGGACAACCTCGGCCTTTGCCCCGGACCGGTCGTCACATAGCGAGGGCTGACTCGGCGGACTCAGGCTCGCGTCCCGGCCGGATTTCCGCGACCTTGTGGGGGTTCGGTGTCTTGACGATCGCTTCGTGCAGCCACTCGGCCAGCAATTGAACGTCCCATGACCTGGAGTCCTCGTTCTTCATCTTCAGAAAACGAGCCATCTCCTTCTCCGCCCCAGAGTCCGCCTCGAGGTCTTCCCGGATGAATGGCCAACCGAATACGCCCTCCTCCCACCTGTCCCACCACGAGTCGAAGCGGTCATCCTCTTGAATTTCGAACGGGTCGGGATCGATCTTGGGCAGCAAAACCTCGATGATGCGTTCGTTGAGGTAGCCGCTGTCGTCCAGGACGGCATCGAGAATGTCAGGATGGCCGCCCCTCGCCTTCACCATCTCATCGAGCATTTCGAGGCGATGCTCCGGCACTCGTTCCCTGAACGCCGGATCCCTCACGATCTGCGCGAACTCGAAGGCGGGTGCGCGGGGATTCGGGCTTCTTGCGATGGATGCGTCGAGGTCGTCCAGCAGGATCCTGGCATCCGCGTCCGACATGCTTTTGAGGCAACGAGCCAGGAACTTCTCGGCAGGGAAGCCGACCTGGATGGAGAACTTCCTGTTCGGGTCCAGTCCAATTCTCGCCCTGTTGTCCGGCGTCAGCACGGAGACGATTCGCTCCTTCAGGTAGAGGTCATCGTCGAGGGAAGCCTCGACAAGGGAACGGTATGCAAAGCCCTTGTCGAGCATCGTCTCCAACAGGTCCAGCCGCTCCTTGCTGACGCGTTGCCTGAAAGCGGGATCCTTGACCTCCTGCCACATCTCGAAGACGGGCAGCTTTGCCTCGTAGTCGGGATCGGACGGGTCGGGGGCGAACATGTGGGGCGGGTAGAGAAAGTTGCTGACCCGCTCGGTAAGCGCCTCGAGGATCGACGGCTTTGGAAGATCTACGTCCGGTGCCGGCTCCCTGTCCCCCCGAGGTGACTCATCCGGCGCGTTGAGCCAGGTCTCTCTCCTGGTCTCGCTGTACCTTCTCCATCCCTCCTTATCCATCCTCTCCCAGAATTCCTCGTCTCCCACGAAGTCGTAGAAGTTTCTCTCGAGCAGGTTCTCGATGGGGAACCCGGCGTTCAGCTTCCCCATCTCCGGCGTGATGCCCAGCTTTCTCAGGTCGCCTTCCGTCAAGGCGGCGTGGAGGCATTCCCGGAAAACGTGCGGATTGTTCATGAGGACCGTACGTGACCGCGGGCTCACCGAGTTGTCGTTGATCTTGTGGGCGAGGTTCGCCTGCACCTTCGTGAGAAGCCCCTCGCTCCGGAGCTCCTTGATCTTCTCGCGTTCATCGGAGCGGATCAGGGAGCTGACTATCCGCATGTCCTCAGCCGAGGGCGGAACGCCCCTGCCACCTCTTCTCCTCGCCATTGTCTCGCCTCCGACCGTCCCTGATCCCCATGGTCGTCGGCAGCATCGCTTCAAACAAACGATGCCGTGCGGAGAGAGACGGGAGTGTTCAGGCGACGAGACGGAGATGTGAGCGCGCGGCTGCCTTGGCAGGCTTGATCCGGTCCAGGGCGGAGCCGAAGCCCCTGTCCTCGATCACCGGGTCGACCTGCACCATGCGGTCGGCCGAGCCGTCCGTCTGGTGGAAGCGTACGTTCCCGTTGGCGGCGTCGAGCACCATGACCGTGAGGCGGCCCGTGTCGTACGCGCCCGTGTCGAGGGAGATGCGGTTCTCGGTCACGAACGGCAGGTCGCCGACGACCGTGTGCCCGTGGACGACGATCTTCGGGAGGATGCCGACGTGGTCGAGGAAGCCCTTCCGGATCCACATGCAGTCCTTGGCGGTCTGCGCGTCGAGTTCGCTGGCGGGATTGATCCCGGCATGGACGAAATGGAAGTCGCCGACCGTCTCGGAGAGACGCGCGTCCTTGAGCATGTCCATGTGCTCCGAGTGCACGAAGGAGAGCATGTCGCGCGCCTCCTCGAACTCGTCGCAGCCGTAGCTGGCGATGGTCTGCCAGCCGCCGTGGCTGAGCCAGTGGCGGATGTGCGCGGGATCGGGATCGTTGCCGCCGAGGAACCGGACGAACCAGTCGTCGTGGTTCCCCTTGAGGAGGACGGAGCCGGGATGGTTGGCGAGCACGTCCCCGACCTTGTCCAGCGCGTAGCGGGCATGGGGGCCGCGGTCGACGATGTCGCCGAGGAACACGAAGCGGGCCGCCGCGCCGCGATGGTCCGCGTCGTCCTCGCAGAACGATACGACCGCCTCCAGCAGGTCCGCGCGTCCGTGCACGTCGCCCACTGCGTAAATGATCTCGCGATTCATGGCTGGCTCCTAGTGGTACGCACAATAAATCCGGCGCGGCCTTTGTCAACAATTATGCGGGACCAATGCTTGCCGGGTGTGGATGAATCCTTCCCCTACCCCCGAAGGGTCACCGCAGGACCCGTCGGCGGCGCCCTCAGGCACGCATCCGCTCCGTTGAATCCGCGCGTCGCCATGTCGAATCGGCCCGGTCGCCCTCGTTCCCGCGCGATTGACATGGCGAACGAATTCGTTAGGACTCGTCGGCAACGAGAGGGATGCGAGTCCTTCCAGACGATGAGGGCCGATCCCATGAGCACCTTCCGCGTAGCCGTCCTTCCGCTCGATGCCGTCGAGCACCACCCAAAGGCGGACCGCCTCTCCCTCTGCCGCGTCCGGGGCTTCACTGCGGTCGTGGCCAAGAACCCGGACGGCAGCCACCGCTTCGCGCCGGGCGACAAGGTCCTGTACGTGCCGGAGGGCGCGGTCCTCCCGATCTCCCTTCTGCGCGCCAACGGCTACTGGAACGAGGAGCTCGACACGGGCAAGCTCGCAGGCCCTCAGGGCAACCGGGTCTCGGCCATCGAACTGCGCGGAGTCCTCAGCCAGGGACTGGTCTGGGAGTCCCCCACGCCGGACGCCAAGGTCGGCGAGTGCTTCGCTGAGCGCCTAGGCATCACGAAGTACGTCCCCGAGATCCCGCC
>Ga0256851_1000087_pt1 | contig 11616 bp, 16 predicted proteins | sample BONnt4_FD_181165 | JGI IMG/M metagenome (GOLD analysis project Ga0256851, IMG submission 181165) | Terrestrial sediment cell enrichment communities from Utah, United States - BONCAT_SYTO_Terrestrial_sediment - 4 | ecosystem: Environmental > Terrestrial > Deep subsurface > Rock core/Sediment... | reverse complement strand
GGTTGAACTGGCCAAGGGCCTGTTCATGATCGCCGTAGGCCTGATTGTGGCTGCATTCTTCGCGCCTTTTGCGTGGCTCTTCCTGACCATTGTATTGTAGCAGGGGAGGGGGTCTTGACGGACCCCCTTCTTTATGGCTTCTCATTTGCATTCAAGCAAAAATGCAAAGGCAGGCGATGAAGCTCTACGAACGAAAATCCTATCGCGTCCGCGTCTGGCAGATCCCGCTCTGGGGCCAGGCCGCCGCCGAGACCCCGCCCGACTGGATGGTTCAGTCCATGCAGGAAGGCCGGCTGCGGGTGAACAGCCGCGGCGGCATGAGCTACGACTCGGAGAACCGAGGGACGCTCCACTCGATCCCGGGCGACTGGGTCATCTACGATGGACATGAGATCGACTTCTGCGATCGCGAGTCCTTCATCGAATTCTACGCCGAGGTCCAAGAGGCGGCGTAACCTCATCGGCAAGATCCAGACACAAGCCCCGCTCCGGCGGGGTTTTTGCTTGGAGCTTTTCATGAGTCGATATTTCTGGAATGTCCTCGTCGCCATCGACCAGCTGGCCAACACGCTGCTTGGTGGATTTCCTGACGAGACGATCTCTTCACGTGCAGCCAAGGCCCATCGGGATGGTGAGGCTTGGGGTTGCGTCCTCTGCAAGGTCCTTGATGTCTTCGACAAGGATCACTGCACGAAGAACATCGAGCTGGACGAAGGCAATCCTTAACGGGTGATCACAGGGCATTGGCGAGCCCAAGCGGTTGTAACCCGCCCGCGTACGCTGTGGAGGTTCAACTCCTTCATCACCCACCATGTACGGATAGCTCAGCTGGTAGAGCAAACGACCGATAATCGTTAGGTCCCAGGTTCGATCCCTGGTCTGTACACCAATTCGCATCACGCTCCAGGGCCCGCCTCCTCCCTGTAGAGCGTGACCGCAGCGGTCTCAGTTCGCATCCCCGCACAAGACGGACAGAGATGACCAAGAGCAGCCGTCACTGGCAGGCCGCCGCTGCACTCAATCATGTTCCGCGATCCCAGGAGGGACCGGAATGTCGAGGCCTTCTGCTATCTTACGGATCGTGGAGCCCCTGGTTGTCTCGCCCGGGAGGTTACGCAGAAACCGGTAGACGGTGACGTCGTTGATCCCGAGCTTCTTGGCGAACTTGTAGGGCGGCAGCTTTCGGCGCTTCAGTTCATCGGCGCAGGCCTGAACGAACTGGGCATAGCTCTCTGGGTCGATCGAGTGAGCGACCCATTTGCCGACGTAGAAGGCTTTCATCGCCTCGGCCTCGTCTCCGAACACGGAGGCAAGCCGCTTGATGACGCTCGGACTCGGCATCTGATCAGAATTCTCAATCAGGCGCAGTAGCGTTGACGGAGGGATGTTGGCAGCTTTCGCGAGCTGTGACGGCAGGAGGCCGTTCGCCCTCATTACCTCGTCAATCCAACGCAGGAACTGCTCCTTCTTCACATTCGGGTCGACCACGACTCGATACTCCTCCCCCTCAGGGGATCCAACCAGGCTCGTCGCAGGATGCGGCGGGCCTTTTCTTTTGTCCAGGGACCGATCCAGCGGACGGGAAGTCTGCTGCCGGACCCGCATTCTCGGGATGAGAAATGCCTATCAAAGCTATCGTAACTGACCTCAACGAGGTCGATGAAAACCTTCGCTCTCTGTATGTCGAAAAGGACGGGAAGTTCTTCGCCGACGTCGAGCCTGTCGATGGTTATGAACTCGACAACGTGAAGGGCCTCAAGAGCGCCCTTGGCGCCGAGCGCAACCTGAAAGCCACTCTCGAGCAGACCGTCAAGGCCTTCGAGGGGTTGGACGCCACTTCCGCCCGCCAGGCGCTGGAGCAGCTGTCCGCTTTCGGTGATCTGACTCCAGCTCAGGCCAAGAAGTTCAAAGAGGATTACGAGAAGCTGGCAGCTCTCGACCCGACGAAGGAGGCCGACAAGATCGCACAGGAGCTTGTGAAGCAGCGAGAGACCGCTCTGCAGGGTGAATTCACCAAGCGCGAGAAGGAACTTGCTGACAAGGCCGATGCTGCGGTCACAGTCGCCGAAGCACTCAAGGGCCAGCTCAAGAAGCTGATGGTGGACAACGCCATCGCTGCCTCGCTGGCCACCCTCGATCCGCTCGACGATGCGCGGGATGCGCTCGCGGTGCTGGCACAACAGGCCATCCGGACCAAAGAGGTCAATGGTCAGTTCGTCGTGGAAGTGATCGATGAGCAGGGCAACCCGCGCATCAAGGACCACCACGGCACTCCCGTAACCGTCGCGGACTACTTGGCTGAAATCAAGAAGACCCGCCCCGGTCTGTTCAAGGCCGACAATATTCAGGGCACCGGCATCGATCCGAAGGCCAGCGCTCCGAAGTCGACTTCGAACGTCGTCAACCCCTGGAAGGCTGAAACCCGCAATCTCACCGAGCAGATGCGGATCACCCGCACAGACCCCGCACTGGCTCAGCGCCTGAAGGCCGAGGCTGGCATCAAAAAGTGATGCCGGTCTGCGCTTCAGCGCGGCCCACTAAACCCCGTAAAGGCACACCATGTCTGTTACCGTTCTCGCGGACCTGATCGTCCCGGAAGAGTTCAACGAATACACCGTCAACCTCACCCACGAGCGTTCCGAGCTCCTGAACTCGGGCCTCATGGTCGACATGACGGCTCAGATCGACGCGCAGATCGCCGGCAAGACCGTCGAGATGCCGTTCCTCAACGACCTGTACGGCACGTCCGAGGTCCTCGACGACACGACCGACCTGTCGGTTGGCGGCGTCGACAGCGGGCAGGACACCGCTGTGAAGCTCCTGCGCGGTAAGGCATTCGGTGCCTCCGACATCTCCGCTGACCTGTCGGGCGCTGACCCGATGGCTCTGATCGCCACGCGCTACGCCGACTGGTGGAACCGCGACGACCAGGCCACCTTGTTCGCCACCCTGAAGGGTGCTTTCTCCTCGGCCTCCGTGCTCGCTGGCGAAGGCGGCTTCGGCAACGTCCTCGACATCTCCGGCGCAACCGGTGGCGCTGAGAACTTCGACGCCGACTCGTTCATCGACGCCGTGTTCCGCCTCGGCGATCGCGCCTCCGACCTCTCGGCCGTGGCCGTCCACTCGCAGACCCTGAAGCGCATGGTGAAGGCCGATCTCATCGACTTCATCCCCGACTCCGAGGGCAAGCTCACAATTCCGACCTACATGGGTAAGACGGTTCTCGTCATGGATGAGATGCCGGCAGATGGCGGCAACTACACGACCTACCTCTTCGGCCCCGGCGCCATCGGATACGGCACGAAGAGCCCCCGCGTTCCGACCGAGGTCGGCCGCGACGGCCTCAAGGGCTCCGGCCAGGAGTGGATCATCCAGCGCCGCCAGTACGTGATGCACCCCCGCGGCATCCGCTGGATCGGCACTTCGGCGAAGGCAACCCCTTCGAATGCCGAGCTGGCGAACCCGCTGAACTGGGAGCGCGTCGTTGCTCCGAAGAGCATCAAGGTTGTGAAGTTCGTTCACAAGCTCGCTGCCTAATCGTTTGCTTGAATTCAAGCGCAGCCCCGGGAGCAATCCCGGGGCCTACCCCACGAAGGAGTGAACCATGTTCGCCAAAGGCTGGAGAGCCAAGGAAGCGGCCGCCAAGAAGCGTTCCGCCCAGCGTATCGTCTCCGCTGAGATCCGCGCCCAGCGCGCCGCGATCCTCGCAGGAGAGCCCCTGCCGGTCGCCGAGCCTGCGCCCGTAGAGCCCGCAGATCCCGCTGCGCCTGCCGAGCCCGCTGCACCCGCAGCCAAGGCCAAGAAGACCAAGGAATAATCCATGAGCATCTACGAGGGTAGGCGCTCTAGGTAGTTCCTGGCATTCAACCCTCGGATCTCATTCCAGAGGTCATCGCGGCGAGCGAACTCTTCGTCAGGCATCGGCCTGCTTCCGCCCTGATGACCTTTGCGGCTCCCGCCCTTCTTCCAATCGGTCTTTTCGTAAAAGTCGATCAGGATTTGGGCTTGCCGTTTCTTAATCACTAAGTGAGGCGACACTATCTTAGCTGCTCTCAGTGCAGATGCACCTGTCACAGCCCAGTAGTAAGCCTGAAGGACGTTTCCACCCTTAACAAGGTGGGACATCCTTGATCCTCCCTTGTAGTAGTGACCTCCACCCAGGATCTCGCAGAGCTTCTCAAGTGCGTGTCGATCGACGCTCACCGCGCTCATGGTTGGGACGTGAAGCGCCCCGTGTGTGTATCCGGATTTGGTTGTCTTGCTGATCAAGACAGACCCATCGGCGTCGATGAAACCTGCTGCCCATCCGATTTCTGCTTCTGTCGGCATCTGAACTCCACTGTTGGTGCCCCATCAATGTATATGTCATAGGGACAAAGACAATGGCAACATATGCGGCGCAGGCCGACATCGACGATCTCTATGGCGTGGATCTCCTCAAGAAGATCGCCGACTACGACAGGGACGGCCAGCCCGATCCCGACGTCGTTGAGAAGGGCCTGCAGAACGCAGACTCGATCATCGACGCCTACCTGTCGGCGCAGTACACCCTTCCTCTCGGCTGGAAGCCGGACGTCCTGAAGACATGTGCGATCGACATCGCCGTCTACAAGATCGCGCTCGGCCGCACCGGCCGCACCGACGAGATGAGGATCAGGTATGAGGACGCGCTGAAGCTCCTCGAAAAGATTTCAACCGGAAAGGTTGGCATCGGAACGCCTCCCGACGATGACGGAAACGGCGAGCCCGATGTCCCCGATCCCGGCGCCGGCACCCGCCGCGGCCGCATCCTGAACGTCAGCCGAGGCTAAGCCATGGCCATCGGCAGAGAAGTCCGAAGAGGCAAGGGCGGCCTCGAGATCAACATCTCGGCCGCAGGCCTCGCAGAGGCCAGCAAGCGTCTCGGCAGGCTGCTCGACAAGTTCGATAACCTCGCCCCTGCGATGGAGATCGCAGCCCAGTACATGGTGAACGCCACCAAGGGCCGCATCGCTTCCACGAAGCGCAGCCCCTCGGGCATCAAATGGGCCAGGCTGAGCGAGATCACGGTCGAGCTCAAGGGCCATGCCCAGCTGCTCTGGGACACCGGCAACCTCTACTGGTCGATCAAGAAGGACGTGAGATCCCACGGGTTCACCGTCTACTCCGACGCCCCTTACGCCTACTGGGTGCAGAACGGCCGCGACAAGACACGCGGCAAGATCCGTTCCGACAGGGACGTGCCGCCCCGCGTGTTCATGGGCTTCAGCGAATACAATCTCCGCGCCATTGCCGAACGGCTGCGCGACCACCTGAAAACAACCTGAGGAGGCGATCCATGAGTGCTGTTGTCGCCTTCCGCCAGCGTGTCATGGACACGATCAAGGACACGATCCCAGAGATCAACGAGGTCGACTGGTACAACGGCATGTTCGACGAAGACGACATCGCCGCCTGGACCCTCCGGACGCCCTGCTCGATCGTCTCCTGCCGCTCCTCGGCGCCGGCCAAGAGCCACACGACGGGCGAGCTCATCGTCACCGTGAACGTGCTGGTGGTTACCATCATCGAAGACCGGATCGCTCCACGTGATGCCGACGAGAAGGTCTGGAACATCATCGAGACGATCGCGGATCTCGCCCACAACAACCGCTGGGGCGATCCCCGGGCGGCCGAGCCCTGCAAGATCGGCATCGACGTCCTTTCGATCCCTGAGCTGCGGCGCGAGGGCGTGGCGATCGGCATCACCAAGTGGGAAACCACCCTGACCATCGGCCGGAACAAGGTCGAGGAGCGCGAATACATCTACTACAACGGCGAGCGCGTGGCGCAGACGCCGGCCAGCGTCTTCCTGGGCGAGACCATCACGGCCGCCGACCAGAAGAGCGAGCGCCATGTCTCCGAGTTCTCGGCCGACGGCAACATCTCGGATCTGCCATGAAGTTTCTGCTGGCACTCGAGCAGCGGCTGACCACCATGGAACGCCGCATGGAGAACATGCACCGCAACGGTGAGGTCTCCGACGTCAAGTACGACAAGGACAAGGGCCGCTGGTACGTCAAGATGAAAGACGGGGAGGGGGATGAAACCTTCAACTCCGACTGGCTTCCCTGGAAGTCCTTCGCATCCGGATCGATCAAAGTCTCGATGCCGCCCAAGAAAGGGCAGCGCATCGCGATGACCTCGCCCAACGGCGAGTCCGAAATGGCCTTTGCCGAGCCCTTCCACTACGGCCCCGACACCAAGTCGCCCCACGACAAAGAAGACGAATACGTCATGACGATCGAGGGGGAAGACGGCAAGGAGTCGATGAGGGTCCATCAGTCCAAGGGCAACCACACGGTCACCATCGGCGACACGGTCTTCAACGTTGAGAACGGCAAGGTCACCGTCACCACCAAGGAACACACGATCAAGTGTGACACCTACACGATCGAGGCCGACACCTTTGTGGCCAAGACCGGACAGGTCAAGTGGAGCAAAGTCTAATGCCAGGCATCGCTGTCAGGATCCTCGATTTCGCGGGTGGCGCCCAGCTGTCAGGACACGCCCTGTGGTTTGAGATCGATCATCTGGCCGTGGTCTGCGTCGGCGATCCCGTCGAGCCCCACGGCGATCCACCCCATTCACCGCGCCCCGTCATGGTCACGGGCGTGAACTGGTTCACCATCGACGGCATCCCCGTCTGCCGCGAGGGCAACCTCGCCAGCTGCGGCCATGCCACCAGCGGCCGCCCTTGGTTCGACATCGAGGGCTAACCCAGGAATCCATCATGAAGAAGTACGAAGTCATTGCGCCGTTCTGGCACAAGGGCGCCTACGTCACGGCCGGCACGGAAGTGCGCGTCGGCGATCAGGACGCTGCCCGCCTGGAACTCGGCGGCTACATCAAGGAACAGGCTGCTCCAGCTCCCGTGATCGTAGCTGTCGATCTTGCTTCTGGACCGGATTACACCGCCGAGACAACGATCGAAGACGGCGTGATCACCGCGATCTCGATCACTCACGCTGGCGGCATTGAGTCCGCTCCCAAGCGCAAGCGCCAGAGGGATTAAACCATGGCGGTTGAGCCCCTCTGGGACATCGACCGCATCACAGGCGAACTGATCCGTGGCTGGCAGCGCTGCAAGCAGTCGATCTTCACGATCCTCACGACCCGCCTTCGCACCCGCCTGATGCGGCTGTGGTTCGGGTCCTCCTTCATGGATCTGCAGGACAAGCCAGCCAGTCAGGAAGCGATCTTCCGCTCCCTCATCGCCGCGGCCGATGCCGTCAACTCCTACGAGCCGGAATTCAAGGTGACCTCGGTCATCATCGACGAAATCGGCCCTGACGGACTCATCGTGATCACCATGAACGGTGACTACCTCCCCGACAGCGCGGCCAGACGCCTCCAGCTGGAGATCTGACGCGCTGCAACCCCAGCACAGGTCGCTATGCCGTCGTATGAGTCTCCCTCGCTCTACATTGACTTTTCTCGACTGCCGCCGCCTCAGGTAATCGAGAACATCGACTACGAGGCGCTAGTTAAGATCTATCAGGATCAAGTGGTTCTGAGAGATCCGCGCCTGGCCAAGGCGGTCGCGCTCAACCAGTCTCCGACCAACGTCGTCCTCCAGGCCGAAGCCTACGGCGAGATGATGGTCCGCTCCCGCATCAACGCGGCGGCCCGGGCGGTCATGCTTCCGTTTGCTACCGGTTCCGATCTCGACAATCTCGGCGCCTTCTACAACGAGCAGCGAGCTCTGGTCCCCGTCGAGGGCACCAACCCTGTCGAGTATGTGCTGGAAGACGACGCCAGGTTTCGGCGCCGCCTGCAGCTCGCGCCCGAAGCGTTCAACATGGCCGGTTCCGCCGGCGCCTACATCTTCCAGGCCCTCAAGGCCGACCCGACCCTGCGTGATGCTTCCGCGATGCGGATGAACGACAGGGGCGGCGTCAAGGTGACCCTGATGGCATCCGGCAGCAATCCGGTGCCGACCTCGGAGCAGATCCGCAAGGTGAAGATCCACCTTGAGAAGAGGAACATCAAGCCGCTGACCGATGTGGTCGCAGTCGCGCCAGTGACGAAGCTCGATACCGAGATCGTCGCCAACGTCACCCTTTATCCTGGTCCTGATGGATCACTGGTGGCGGCCGACATCAACAAGGCCATCACATCGCTGCGAAGCCGGATCTCCCTTCTGGGTCGAGATCTGACGCGCTCGGCCATCATCGCCGCCCTCAACCAAGAGGGCGTCCTCAATGTCGAACTGATCTCTCCCGCGGCCGACATCGTCGTGACGGAAGACCAGTGCGCCTGGATCACAAAGGTCGCCATCAACATCAGCAGCATCCGGTCGGAGTAGGTCGATGAATCCAGATCTGCCTATCCGACGCATGGATCACATCCTTCCGTCCAACGCGACGGAATGGGAGCGCAACCTCGCCAGTCAGGTCGAACGCCTGCTGGGGATGAGCATCCCGATCGAGGACCTGTGGAACCCTCACAAGTGTCCGGTTGAATTCCTGCCGTATCTGGCATGGTCGGTCTCGGCCGACGTCTGGAGTACGGACTGGCCCGAGCATCGCAAGCGCAGCGTGATTGCTGACTCGCTCAAGCTACACGGCATCAAAGGCACCCTGGCGTCTTACGAAGAGCATGCCAAGATGGTGGACTCGGAGGTTCTTCGAGCCGTCACCCCTCCTGGCTCGTTCTTCCTCTCGGCAGGCCTGTCGCCGGAAGAGCGCGAACGGCTCATGCTGGTGATGCCTCAGATCCGCATCTACCGAAACGCCATCAGGTCCTATGCCGGAAAAAGGATGTTCCTGTCCGGCGGCCGGCGCGGAACCTTGGGATCGCGCTTCATCGTTCATTCCAACGCGCACCTTCGCTCGAAGCCGCGCATCGTGTTCGCCGAAAACAACGTCGAGCGTGAGATCGCGGTCGAAGAGGTTGTCGGCATCATCCCGAATGTAGGCCGCTCCCTGTACGAGCGAGCCCTGCTGCAGCGGCCCCGCCGCAAGGGCGTGATGTATCTCGGCACCAGATCTGCCAATTGGAGCTTCTGGACAACGCTCGATCACAACCGCTCGGTTGCCACCTTCCGCCGCGTTTCGGGTTCGCCCTCGATCCTGCGCTACGGCATGCAGCCTGTGTCGATCGATCCTGAGCCCTTCTTTGTGCAGGCCAAGGGCGGTCGCACGTTCTTCCTGGGCCAGCAACCGCGCAAGCGCTTCCTGGGTCGCACCGACGCCAACAACCGCATCTACGAGCGCATCGTGATCTGGGATCCGGATCTGGTGCCGCGCCGTCGTGGTGCATCGCATTTCGGCGTGTCGCGCTTCGGTGTGTCGCCGTTCTCGGCGGAACTCACCGTGTCGATCCCGGGCAAGCGCCCCAAGCGCGCCTTCGGCATCCAGAACGGTTACCTCGGCCAGTTCTTCGTCGTCTCCGACCAGAAGAAATACCACGAGACCTTCCGTGCGCTCCGCGCCGCCAGAGCCACACGCGACAAGGTCCTCATCAACACCACCACCTACCGACCCCCATCGGCAGGACAACTCATCGTTGCCGGTACGCCCATGATCGCGGGACGGCTTCTCAGGAGCTAACATGCTGAAAACTATTCCGTTTCAGGATCGCATGGAAGCGCGCCACTCGGACCTGAACAACGTTCAGGCTTCGACCCGCGCCGCCATCGACAAGCTGGTGCAGGACGCCGTAACGGCGGTTGCCCCGGGTTATACTGGCTTTGCGGTTTCCAAGAATTCTGCCACCGAACTTGCTATTGCTGCTGGCCGCATCGCTCGGACGGACGGCGCTGTCTTCGAGATGGAAAGCAACCAGACCCGCTCGGTGACGGCAATCCTGCCCGCTGCCACGAAGCGCATGGTGGCTGTGATCGCCTACGGCCAGGAAGAGGATTCCCGCACGGAAGTGCGCGACTTCCTCGTGGACCTTGAGAGCGACACCACCGAGCCCCGCACCGTGGTGGTCGAGCGCCGCCGATCCGTGACCGTGGATCTTGTTCCCGGCCAGGAGAGCGCCACGCTTCCGCGCCCTGCCATCGACGGATCCCTCATGGTCATTGCCTGGGTGGTCCTCAACACCACCGGCATCGAATCCATCACCATGAATGCGGACACGGCGCTCCCGAGCGTCACCCGCAATTCCGCTCGCATCAAGGATCTGGAAACGTGGAAGACGCAGCTTGAGCCGCGCCTCAACACGATTGCCTCCGACATCACAGCCCTCAAGAAGGGTATGGCTGGCTCGGCCGGACAAGCTGAACTGATCTCGATGGCGCGTGACATCGCCCGCCTGAAAGAGCGCCTGGAAATCCCCGACGACGCTTCGGACTGGGGCGCCGACCGCTTCCTGACCCGCGACGAGACGGACGTTACCAACCTCGACCTGATGTGCCTTGTCGAGGAAGGCATCCGCTTCCCGAACGCCAACCAGAACGAATACCAGCTGGCGCTGTTCAACCCGCTCGACGCCAACGCCTACCTTGGCTCCAACGGCCTGCTCCTGCCGGGGATTTCCGGCAAGGTGGTTCGTCTTTCGACCTCTGCCAGCCCGATCGAAGGCTCGATCGCGATTGCCCAGTACGGCTTCCAGACCCATGAGATGAAGCAGATCGCGATTGCGCGTGAGCGCATGCGCTATGGGCCTGCCTACAACGTCTGCAACAACAGCCAGTGGTGGCGCGAAGGCAAGTACGACTCGGCGACGAACACGTTCACCCGCAACGGCGAAACCTTCCTCGTTACGCAGCAGTCGGGCTTTGAGAGCGAGTACCACGCCCTGTGGTCGCCGAACGAGAACCACCTGATGCTGCGTGTGCAGCAGTTCTGGGTGGACAAGTGGAACGACAACTACTGGATCGCTCAGGTCACCGACCGCACGGTCGGCGGCGCTCAGATCGCCCAGACCTTCCTCAACTCGCAGGATGGCTGGCTCTCGGGCGTCAACCTCCGCATCGCCGAGAAGGCAGCGGAAGGCGACATCCACATCTCGATTGCCAAGACCCTTGACAACGGTGCGCCGAACCCGAAGGGCCTGATTGCCCACGCGACGATCCCGTATGCGGACATCAAGGTTTCGCCGACATCCACGAACGTTCAACTTCCGCCGACCTTCCTTGAGGCTGGTGAGCGCTACGCGGTGATCATCACCACGCTCGGCAACCACAAGGTCACGACGGTCAACAACAACGTCCAGCTCCAGGGCACTCTGTTCTACTCCACGGACGGCGCTTACTTCTCGGGCGACCTGACCAAGGATCTGTGGATCCAGTTTGAGTTCCTGAACTTCAAGTCCTCCCGCGTGGAGCTTGAAATGGGCTCGATGTCTCTGTCGGAGGGTATCTCCAGCATCGACATCCTGGCTCCGGTGATCAAGCCGAAGTCGTGCGAACTGATCCATCAGGTACTGCTGCCCAGCTCAGGCCGGTGGCAGAACGTCGACCAGCTTAACCCGAACCTGTTCATCGGCCTGCCGCCGCTGGTTCGCCACAAGCTCGTGTTCGTCGGCACCAACGCCGTGGCCCCGGCCATTCAGTTGACTGAGAGCCGCGTCAAGCTGTGGCGCCAGAAGACAACCTTCAAGCACATCTCGACGCGCCGCACCCTGGCAACGCCTGCCACGTCGATC
>Ga0256851_1000086_pt1 | contig 11755 bp, 17 predicted proteins | sample BONnt4_FD_181165 | JGI IMG/M metagenome (GOLD analysis project Ga0256851, IMG submission 181165) | Terrestrial sediment cell enrichment communities from Utah, United States - BONCAT_SYTO_Terrestrial_sediment - 4 | ecosystem: Environmental > Terrestrial > Deep subsurface > Rock core/Sediment... | reverse complement strand
CTCCACAAGCGGCTCGAAGAGATCTACACGGCCTTCAGGAACTCCAGCAACCCGAAGCCGGACCCGAAGCAGTTGGCGCCCGACTCCCTCGGGCGCCTCTGACCTCCTGCCTCACAGCGCCGGCACCCCGAGGGCACACCGCACCGCCGACAGCGTCGCGGCCGCGGCCTCCCTGGCGCGGCGGGTTCCGTCAGACAGCACGTCCATCGCGCGCTCCCGCGTGACGTCCCGCCTCCGCTCCCGCATGGGGGCCATCAGGGACTCGAGGACGTCGACGAGGCGGGCCTTCACGACGCTGTCGCCGAGGCCTCCCGCGCGGTAGCGCCGCTTGAGGTCCTCTACGCCGTCACGGTCCGGGTCGAACGCGTCGAGATGGGAAAACACGACGTTGCCCTCCACCGTTCCCGGGTCCGATACCCTGAGGTGGTTCGGGTCGGTGTACATCATGCGAACCTTCTCCCTGACGGTGGCCGGATCGTCCTTGAGGAAGATCGCGTTCCCGAGCGACTTGCTGGCCTTCGCCCTGCCGTCGATGCCCGGCAGGCGGGGCACCGCCGAGATGAGCGCCTCGGGCCGAGGCAGGATTTCACGCCCTGCCATCCGGTTTACCCTGGCCGCGACCTCCTGGGCCAACTCGATCATCGGGAGCTGGTCCTCGCCGACCGGAACCATGGTGGCCCGGAACGCCGTGATGTCGGCGGCCTGCGCGGCGGGGTACGCGAGGAAGCCCGCGGGGATGTCCCGCTCGAAGCCCCGCTGCCGGATTTCCTCCCGAACGGTCGGGTTCCGCTCGAGGCGGGAGACCGTGACCAGGTTCAGGTAGAGCACCGTCAGCTCGCTCAGCTCCGGAACCGCGGACTGGAGGAAGATCGTCGTCCGCGACGGGTCGAGGCCCGCCGCGATGTAGTCCGCGACGACCTCCGGCACGGACCCGGCGACCTTCGCCGGATTGCCCGCGTTGTCCGTCAGTGCCTGGAGGTCCGCGACGAGGACGAACTGGTCGCAGGACTCCTGCAACCTCACCCGCGCGGCCAGGGAGCCCGCGAGGTGGCCGAGGTGGAGCGGCCCCGTGGGCCTGTCCCCCGTCAATACGACGGGGCGCTGGATGGTGCTGGCGATGTTGGTGGTCTGGTCCATGATCCTCTCCTTGGTCTGGGAGGGGACGCGTCCGGCATGGCACGGCTTCCGAAAACGGGAAAGGCCACTCCTGCCGGAGCGGCCCCATTCGGTATGCCTGTATGAGCACGAATGTCTGCTGCCGCCCGGTTATGCGGGCAGCCACCACATGAAGGAGATGTGCGCGTTCGTGTTCATGCGGTGATTGATGAGCCCGAAAGCCGGGAACGTCAATAGGGCGGGGGCGGAGCGCCGGCGAATCCTGGGGAGCCTCAACGGAACCGCACGGGTACCACCGTCTCCGTGGGGTCGTCGCCGTCGCGTGCCGCAGCCTCCAGCTCCACGCCCGAGGCCTGCCTCAAGGCCGCGCGGATCGTGTCGGGATCGGGGATGCGGGGCCATTTCCCGTCGGAGGGCTTGGACCTGGGGGCCGATCCGTCGACGTCGAGCCAGGCCTGCCAGAGGGTCTTGTGTCCCTTGATCAGCCGCGAGTAGATGCCGCCCCATCGGTCCTCGGTGGGATCGTTGAGGTATGACAGGATGTCCTTCTTCGTGTCGTCGCTCAGGGCGCCCATCATGGTGTGCAGTCCCTTGAACAGCCCGTGCTCGTCACGGACGGCCTGCTCGTGCATGGCCTGCTTCTCCGCCCGGTATGCGGCCGACTGTTCCTCCTGGATGCGGCGCTGCTCGGCCTTGAACGCGGGATCGGCGAGCTTCGCCCGGTCCACGGAATCGTACCAGAGATTGGCATCCAATGCGTTTGCCACGGCGGCCGCGACCTCATCCAGGCTGTCGTAGTAGATGGATCCCACGCCGAGGCCGCTTCCCGAGCACACGATCTCCTGCTCGTCGATGCCGAGCTCCCTGGCCCTTGCGACGAACGCGTTCGGGTCTTCCATGATGCCCTTCAGGCGGGGTTCGTCGAAATAGAGGTACGTGTCCCTTTCGGCATCGAAGCGGGCGAGACGGGCCATAGGCCGCATTTCGCTCATGAAGAAGTGGCCGTCGTCGTATTCCCTGACCTCGAACTGGCGACCGTTCGGTGCCCTGTAGCCCATGCAGAAGTCGTCGCTGGACCCTTCCTCGGATGGCTCGCGGGCACGCAGCAGAGCGGCCTTGATGGCCTTGGCCGAGAGGAGGGAGATGGGGGTGGACTTGCTGGTCATGGACGTCTCCGACGGGATGCCGCCAGTCTTGGCGCTGGCCATGCGAGAGTCACCTTGAGGCGGGCGTCTGTCCGACGCCCGCCGGAGCGGGAACCCACTCGCTGTCGATTATGGTGAGAGCGGATGGCGGAATGATGCCGTAGTAGGCGACCTGGTCCGCGATGGCGAGGCTGTGCCGCCACGAGACTTCCGACCAGGTCACGCCCTCGTGGTATCCGATTTCCTCGAGGGCCTCCGCATCCATCTGCTCAAGCAGGTCGGGCAACTCGTAGTTGTCGGGTCCGAGCAACTCGGGATCGAGGGACGACAGATCGATGGAGAGCATGGCGTGAGGTCCGTCGCGCATGCACGTGTAGTTGGCGGCCGTGAACTCTCCGCCCGACAGGAAGACCGCGTTCAGTGACGACCGAGACCTGGCTGGGTCAAGCCCGTCCTCGAGGATGGCGGGGAGGGCCGCCAGCGTCGTCACGTGGTAGAGGGTTGTCATCGCCGTGCTTCCCGCGGTTCGGTGCGTTCCCCGCGGGAACTACGGGGTCGGTGCGGCCGGGGCCGGGACGAGGATGCTTCCGTTGTCCACCATGTTGCGGAATTCCCGTGCGGCATCCTTCTGGATGTCATCGAAGTCGATCCCTTGAAGGGCGCAGAGTTCCCGCATGCCGACGAGAAGGTGCCAGATGGCGAGGCCCGGACCCTTGTCCGTCTCGAGATCGAGGCCGGAGTGGGCGTCGAACGCGTCGATCGCGGCTGAGGTGGCTTTCACGGACCAGTTGTCGGTGTCGCTCATGGGTTCGGCATCCTCCAATGTGTGACCGAATCCTACCTGCCCTGGCTGAAAGCAAGAACCATCGTCAGTCGACGGCCCACTGTTTCGCCCGATCAGGGCAGAGGCTCCCGAACTGGCTGCCGTTCGCCTCGAAGGGAGGCCGCTCGTTCTCGTCCATCCGTCCCATCGGCCTCCACGTCCCCCAGGATTCGACAGCCGGTCCGCCGCGCCGTTTCTCGTCCGTCACACGCCACTTGCGCCCGTCGGGAGCGGTCAGGATCCCGGCTTCGCAATCGGCGGCGATCCGGTGAATCCCGTTCCCCTCCTGTCCGGAAAGTGTGTCGCGGACGCACTCCGCGAGCCTCGGCAATCCGCCATCCTCCCGCCATTCGGGAGCGATGTGGCCCTCGCAGGCATCGACCGCGTCAACCACCAGCAGGCGTCCCACGGCCCATGCCGCCTTCCCGTTGATCCCGCCCGATTCCTCGACGGTGACCGTGCAGCCCGCGCGGGAGCAGACGTGAAAGGTTTCGCGGTTCCCGTGGGATGTCATCACGACCGAGGTAAGCGCATCCCTGACGGCATCGAAATCCCGGTTTGCCGGATCGGTCGAAGCCGCGGCATCGAGGTCGGCCCTGGCACGGACGGCGTCGCCCTTCCTGAGATGGGAGAGGCTGCGTTCCACCAGGGCGGAGGCGTTGTTCGGTTCCAGTTCGAGGACACGCGTGAAATCCGAGATGGCCTCGTCATGCCGGGACAGGAGGGCGTAGGCGACCGCACGGGCGTAAAACCGGAAGGGTCGCGGCTTCGGGTCCAGACGGATCGCCTCTTCGTAGTCTGCCAGGGCGCGCTCGAACTCTCCCAAGTCCCTCAGCACGTTGGCGCGGGAGTGATAGCGGAACGGCCGCTTCGGATCGATGGTGATGGCCCTGTCCAGGTCCGCGAGTGCCTCCGAGTAGTCCCCGTTCCGATGGCGCAGCTCCCCCCTTTCCTGATATCGGAAGGCGGGCTTCGGGTCGAGGCGGATGCCCTCGCTGACGTCGGCGATGGCCTTGCCGAGGTCTCCCTTGGACGCGTGGGCGATCCCGCGGTTGTGCAGGGCGCTGGCGCGTCCTGCCTTCGGCCCCCGCTCGATGATCCTGGTGCAGGCGGGAATGCTCGCATCGGGATTGTCACGACCCAAGGCGCACCGCTTGGCATCCTGGGCAAGCGAGGTTCCTGCGAGGAGGGGTAGCAGGATAATGGCGAACGCCAGCGGGCGTGACTTCACGGTCGGTTCTCCCAGGACTCGAATGTGAGCCTGTACCATCCCGCCGCGGATCTGCAAGCGGGCTTCTCAGGCGTGTCCGATGATGGGCACGTTTATTGCCAGTTCCCCGATGAGGTCGTCCAGGCCGGCCTCCCGCAGCTCGCCGACGGTCGCGTAGCGGGCTTCGGGCGATAGTGGCACGCCCGCGTAGCCGTATGCGTCCGGATCACCGCCGCTCTCCCAAGAGTCGACGTGATCGCGTGCATCCCTCTCCGTGTCGAAGACGACGGCGCAATCCTGCCCCGCGGCATCCCACAGGGACCAGAAGCCGAGACCCATCGCATTGCCGACGTAGATGCCCCGCTCCGGGTGGGTGATGACATACTTCATCGCGCTGTTCCTGCGTCTCGTGTCCAGTTCCGGCCGGCAGGGGGCGCGCCCCCTGCCATTCCTCTGCACGTGAACACTGGATCGGATGCGAGAGAGCTACAAGGTCGAGGTCGAGAGTGTTTCCCCCGCCGACACGACGGTGCCGCCCGCCCGGGGCGGTTAATGCGGCGCTCATCCGGGAATGGACAGTCCGCGGCTGAGCCAGTTCAGGCAGACATGACGTTTCCGCGAGGCCTTCCAGCATTCATTCCAGGTATGCTGGGTGCCGCCGTCCTTCAGTCCGGCCGCCTTGTGGTCCATGAAACCTGCATCGCTCGGCAGGATGTCTTCCGGCGGGCTGCCCTTGCCGAATGTCAGGGCGACCATGTGGGTACAGGCCGAGGCGACCTCGAGGTTTCGCCTCTTGAAGCCCTCGTGGACCTCGGTCCGCGCGCCTTTCCGGATCGCTTTCGCGATCTCGTGCAGGCTGTCGATACCGCATGCTTCGGAAAAGTCCTCGTGGTACCCGTTCGTCGTTTGCCCAGGATTGGAGGGGACCAGCGGGTTGGGGACGTACCGTCGCCCGTCGAAGCGTGCGGGAAGGAAGAGCATCAGGCTATCGACGGCGCCGTCGAGGAACGCGCGCACGGAAAGATGGTCGGCGACTGCCGCGCCACCGCTCACGGCCGTCCGGCAGCCCCAGGCGGAGATGGCCTCGAGGGTGTGCGCGTACATCGCGTCATAGAGTGCGCGGTTGATCCGCGGGGCATCGTCGTCGCGTCCCGCGGTGCCGATGATGGCGATGGTGCCGCTCATGGAGTTGCGGCCGCGGCCCTGGCCGCGCGCTCGGCGGCACCCTTGATCTTGCGATCGTACGACAGGAGCTTGGCCTCATCGAAGTTGGCCTGGGACGACTTCAAGTTCCCGGCCGCGAGGAACAGCTCGAGGGCACGCTCGCGCGTCAGCAGGGAGTTCTCCTTGGTATCCTCCTTCGGTCCCCAGCCCATGCGCAGCAGGAAGTTGAAGAGGGCGTCGGGATGGAAACCCCTGTCGCGGTAGTCGAGCAGGCTCGCGGCTCCGTCGCGCTTCGACATCTTCTTCTTGTCCTTGAAGATGAGTCCGACGTGGGCGAACTGAGGCAGCCCGCGCGCGATCCGGTTCGGCACGACCTTGTTGAGGCTGTGCCAGATGGCCGCCTGTTTGGCGGTGTTTGCGATGTGGTCCGTGCCGCGGATGATGCAGTTCACGCCCATCACGTAATCGTCGTAGATGGACGCGAACTGGTAGGTCGCCTGGCCGCCCTTGTCCTCCCCGCGCACGAGCACGAGACCGTCGATCATCTCGAGGTCTCGGTCCGAAATGGAGATGTCACCCGCGATCATGTCATGCCACGAACGGGGCAGGTCCTGCTGAAGCTTCAGCAGGATGGCGCCATTGTCGGCCTCGACGGCAAGGCCTTGGTCGAGCATTAGCTCCGCCTGGGCCTTGTAGAGGTGCATGCGCTCGGACTGGCGATGGAACTCGTCCCAGTCGAGGCCGAGCCAGCGCAGTCCCTCCAGGATCGGGGCCACGGCGGCTTCGTTGTTCCGCTCGGCGTCCGTGTCGTCGATGCGGAGGATGAACTGGCCGCCTGTGGCGCGGGCCGCCAGCCAGTTGTGCAAAGCCGTGCGCCCGGTGCCTACATGCATGAACCCGGTGGGGGAGGGGGCGATTCTGGTGCGGAGAGGTGTCATCTCTGAATCCTTGCGGTTTGCCGCATAATTGTTGACAGAGGGCTTCCGGTCAAGCGCGAAAGGCGTGGCGCCGCCGTACGGGCTGGGCAATCCTAGTGGCAGGAGGAACGCCGATGGCCGAGATCATGGACCCGCTGCTGGCGAAGCGTCTCAGGGATGCCCACGACGAGGTCGAGTCCGTCGCGGGCCTCGCCGTCCTCGGACTCAGGTATTTCCCCGACCGCGGCGAGTGGGTTGCCATGCTCGTTTCCGAGGACATCGCCGACGACGCCCACATCCATCCGGACGATCCGAGCCTCTACACGGCATGGGACGACGATGCCCCGACCGCCGTGAGACTGGCGCTTGCCAAGGCCAAGAAGGCCCTCCTCCTGTAACGCGTCAGGCCACTCCTTTGAAGGAGACGGACTCGCCGCACCCGCAGCGGGAGGTCTCGTTCGGGTTGGAGAATGTGAATTGCTGGCTGAACCTGTCCTGCTGCCAGTCAACCGTGGTGCCGAGGACGTAGAGCAGCGACAGCGGATCGACGTAGATGGCGCCGCCCTCGAACTTCACGACCTCGTCGCCCTGCATGGGTTCATCGGCGTAGTCGAGGTCATACTTGTGTCCCGCGCATCCGGAGGCCTTCACCGTAAGGCGGACGACCTTGCCATCCCCGCGCCCGACCAGGGTCCGCAGGCGGGCCGCCGCTGCGTCCGTGACGTTCACGATCTTCTTTCCCATGCCCGGCCTCCGTGCTCGGCGATGCCTACGCCCCTGGGTCGACGCAGTGGGACTGAGTCCTTGCGCCGTCCGGTGGACGCCCATCATATGAGGTGGCATCGGGACTGTCTCCGGGGGATTCGACCATGATCGTGAAAATGACCGAGGGCGCCGCCGCGCGGATCGCCGCGCTGCTGCGCGAGGACGGGCGCCCGGGGGCAGCCTTCCGGATCCGCGTCGACGGCGGCGGATGCATGGGATTCCGGTACGCCATGGACATCGACGATGCGTGCGGCGGGGACGACGCTTCCTCCCGCGAGGGTGACGCGCGGATCGTCGTGGACGGGATGAGCGCGCCCTTCCTCCAGGGCGCGGTGATCGAGTGGGTGGAGGACCTTGCGGGTGACCGCTTCGAAATCCGCAACCCCAATGCGGTCTCGTCCTGCGGGTGCGGGACGTCCTTCTCGGCGTGATCCCCGCCTAGCGGGCAAGGACGCTCGCCGCCTCCTTGCTTCCCTCCACGGCGTGGGTCACCGTCGCCAGCGATCCCGTCATGGCGTCCATGCTCGAGGAGATCTGGGTTACGGAAGCCGACGCATCGTGCATGCTCGATGACATCTCGCGCGTGACTATGCTTCCGCTTCGGGTTCGATGATCGCATCAGGCGCGGTGTGGTCGTAAAGAGGGACTGAATTCCAGGGGGTGCTTAGTCGGCGGGCGGATTGACCAGGTCGACGATCTCCTCCGGTGTCGGCAGGTCGGTCAGCGCGCCGAGCGAGTAATGCTCAAGGAAGGACTCGGTGGTCACGTAGGTCGCCGCGCGCCCAGCGTCCGAGCGCCTCATTGCGACGCGGACGAGGCCCGCGTCCAGCAGGGAGTCGATGATGCCCCGCGAGATCCTTACCCCGCGAAGCCTCTCGATGTCCTGCAACGTGACGGGCTGGTGCATGGCGATGATGGACAGGGTCGCCACGGCCGCTTCCGAGAGTTGCCGACCCCGCTTTCCCTCCGACTGGGCGAGGGACGCCGTCACGTCCGGCGCCGGGACGAGGCGCAGCCCGTCACGGCCACGCTCGATCCTCATGCCGCGGCCCGACCAGAACCGCTCCAGGGACGCCACGGCGGACCTCACGTCGCTATCCGGAAGGGCCGCCTGCAACGCATCCACCGGGACGGGATCGGCAGATGCCAGGAGGAGCGCCTCGATGGCCAGTTCCGCGGAATGTCCGTCCATCACTCGCCCACGACCGACCGGATGCCGAGGCCGTCCGGTTGCAGGTACTCCGGTTGCCGGAGGACCACGACCGTCATCTTCAGGTTCTGGTTGGCCGTGAGGGGCTTGCCGTCGGCGCCGATCTTGCCGGACTGGTAGGTCAGCAGCATGGGGAACTCCACCCTCCAGGCGTAGCGGCCGAGGGGGTGGATCGCGGACTTGAGCACCTTGGCGGGTCCCGTCGGTGCGGCGGTCACGGCGTAACCGTTCGCGAGGATGGCCCTGAAGTTTCCGCTCCTCTCCATCGACTTCTGGAACTCGTCCCAGCCGAAGGCGGTCAGGTTGCGGCGGGCATCCTGCAACTGCTGCCGGAAGTTGACGTAGTCGAAGCTGTAGAGGCGGGTCACCGAGTCCATGGTCCACTTCGCGATGTACTCGGGGTCGTGGTTCGGCTCGGCCGTCGGCGTCATCGGCAGCAGGGTGCCGTCGGGTGAGGTCATGATGTAGCGGAATTCCTGCGGCTTGTGCAGGAGGGCAAGGACGCACCCGAACGTGAGCGCGGCCAGGAGGGCGAGCATCCCGGCGATGCGGGAGGCGTAGTGGAGCCTCGCGTTGGCGAAGGATTCGCGACGAATGATCGCCGCGACGGCCGCTTCCGCCGATGGCCAAGGTCCCTTTGTCGCGCTCATGCGTGCAAATCCCGTTTACGAATCCTTGCGGATCAATGCGATAGGCTGTTTCGTGCCTTGCTAACCAATTGATAGTACAGCCGAAAAACTTGCGCCGCTCAAGTCTCGGACGCATCCTCCTTGGTACGCACGCATGTGCTGGTGGGCCGGGGATTGGTCCATCGAATCCTTGTCCTGGACCAAGGCGGAGAACGGAACATGAAGAAGCTCATGAACAAGGTAGGCAACCTGCCCTACGCAATGCTGGCGGCCGCGACCGTGTCGGCGGCATCGACCGAGGCAATGGCCGGGAGCGAGAACCTCGGCGGTGTCGCGGACAACCTGATCACGCAGGCCTCCTCCGTCGGCAAGCTGATCGTCGCGGGCTCCTTCATCGGCGGCCTGGTGATGCTCGGCACGGGCCTGATGAAGCTCAAGCAGGCCGCCGAGGATCCGCGCAGCACCAAGTACAGCGAGGGACTGTGGCGCGTCGGCGTCGGCGCCGCGCTGGTGGCGATCCCGACCTTCACCGGCCTGCTCACCAACACGTTCGGCATGGGCGACGCTCCGGCGATCACCACCGGCGGCGGCGCGACGTTCTGATCCCCGTCGCATGCCCGAGACCCCGGTCGGAACCATGGAGGCCACGCAGATGACGAGCATGCTGAACAGGCTGCATTCCCTGCCTTACAAGCTGCTCGCGTCCGCGACGGTAGCCATGGCGTCCACCGGGGCGAGGGCCGAGGGGAACGTCGGCGACGTAGCGGACAACCTGATCACGCAGGCCTCCTCCGTCGGCAAGCTGATCGTCGCGGGCTCCTTCATCGGCGGCCTGGTGATGCTCGGCACGGGCCTGATGAAGCTCAAGCAGGCCGCCGAGAACCCGAACCAGACGAAGTACAGCGAGGGAATTTGGCGGGTCGCCGTCGGTGCCGCGCTGGTGGCCATTCCCGCCTTCACGGGGACGCTGTCTGAAACGCTCGGCCTCGGCGCCGCCCCTGGCATCACAGCCGGCGGCGGCGCGACGTTCTGACGGAGCGCGGAGCGTCCGCGGCGATCGCCGGATCGCATCCAACGGAGAGGGCAATGAGGTTAGTTAAAGGACTCGTGCTGGCCGCCGCATCGGTGGCTTCCGGTCCCGCATGGGCTCAGCCCACGCTCGGCGACAGGCTGGCATCCATCGGCGGCGAGCTGTGGACTCCCTTCGTATTCCTCATCGCGTGCGGGAGCTTCCTGGGGGGACTCGCCCTCCTCGGAATAGGCCTGATGAAGCTCGCGAAGCAGCACGAGACCCGCGGCGGGTTGTGGGAATCCGGGCTGGCGCACCTCCTTGCCGCGGCACTCCTCATCTCCCTTCCCGACGCAGCCGGGGTCGGACTGAAGACCGTCTACGGAACGACCGCCGTCGGCACGACCCTCGGCAGCGCCGCCCTCGACGTCGGGCAGGACGGCGCCGCGCCGGGCAGCAACCCCATGTCGGGACTGGTCGGGAACCTCGCAACCGTGGGCACCGTCGAGGACTGCCTGGCCAAGGATGCCCCGGCCGCCTGCATGGGGGCGAACATCGCCAGGAACGCCATACCCATGGCCGTGTGGACGCTGTTTGCGTTCGCGACGCTCGCCGGGCTGTTCCAGTTCGCTTCCGCCATCATGGACCTGGTCAAGGGGCAGCAGCAGGGCGGACCCCCGAAGGGACTGGCCGTCAAGTTCATCACGGCGATATTGCTCATCAACTCCATCGGCCTTTACACCCTCGCTTCGAAGACGGTTCTCGGAAACGAGGACAATCCGATCGGGGAGGGGGGTCTCAACGCCTCCTCGAACATGCTGACCTATTCGGTCGAGCCGGCCTTCGAGGTTCTCAAGAAGTACGCCGAGCTGATCGGGCACGCCTTCACGATCCTCGCCTTCTTCGGCGCATGGGCTTTCGTCAGGGGCGTCTTCATGCTCAGGTCGGCGGCGGAGGGCAAGGGACAGGGATCGTTCGGCATGGCCATGGTCTACATCGTCGCTGGCATCCTGCTGGCCAACGCGAAGTACAGCACCTGCGTGATCATGACCACGCTGGGCGGTGCGGGCATGGGCGACGGCTTCTGCCCGTCATAGGGGACGGCGCCACGGGGCTGGCAGGGGGCATCGGCATTCCGGTGCCCCTTTTCCTTTTGCGCCATGCCGCGGCCGCGAACTTGCCCGCGGCGCATGCGGACCGCGCGCGATTGCGCGGGAGGGGGTTCGGGACCTTGCGGTAAGGGGCGGTTGCGGCGTCAGGCGGGTCGCGAGGCGCTCTCGCGCTCGTCGGAGGCCTTGGGCGCTCCCATGATCAGGTCGTAGATGTGCTTCGGCACCTCGGTGCGCTCGACGAGCCTGTCGAAGTAGGACTTGATCGCGTCGTCGACGCGGCGGCTCGTTTCAGGGCTCAGTCCCTGGCCGATCTCTTTTTCCTGCCAGTCGTTGCTGCCGACCGCCGCCGTCGCCGCCATGGCCGATCTCTCCCCACGGGGGCACCTGCCCCCACAAACGGATGAGAACAAATTGCCGTGAACGAGTCAAATCCCGGCCGAAGGATTCGTTCCCGCCGGCGGAGGGAACTTTTGCGTGAATCCTTTCCCGATGACCTCGTCGGCCTCCCAAGGGGCGGGGTGATCCCAGCGACGCAGGAGGCGGTCGAAGACCTCCTTCGGGACCGCGCGCCCGCGTGCCCGGAACGCCGATAGTATCTCGGCCGGCGAAGCCTCCGTCACCACGAGGCGGGTTGCGAACCCATAGTCCCTGCACA
>Ga0256851_1000084_pt1 | contig 11976 bp, 10 predicted proteins | sample BONnt4_FD_181165 | JGI IMG/M metagenome (GOLD analysis project Ga0256851, IMG submission 181165) | Terrestrial sediment cell enrichment communities from Utah, United States - BONCAT_SYTO_Terrestrial_sediment - 4 | ecosystem: Environmental > Terrestrial > Deep subsurface > Rock core/Sediment... | reverse complement strand
GCGAAGCAACACGAGACTGTGTCCCACAAGCTGAAAGCTTGTCTCAAAAAAACTCCAAGCTGAAAGCTTGAAGCAGGACTAAAAAGATGTGTCCTAATCGTAGCCTTGAACAAGGAGGGGAGTTTAAAGCAACCGGCAATTTCTTGTAGCACAGCCTCCAGGTTCTGAAACACGTCTTTGTTTTCAAACCGAAGCACCCTGATGCCGAGGACTTGTAGTTGCTGGTCCCGTTCCCGGTCGTATGGCGCTGTTATGGTATTGAAATGTAGCTGTCCGTCGAGTTCAATAGCCAGCCTTTCAGCAGGGCAGTAGAAGTCTACTATAAAGTTGCCGATGCTGTGTTGCCGTCTGAACTTACGGCCTTCCAATTGAGCGTTCTTCAAATGCTGCCATAGCGTAGCCTCTGCAGGTGTTAAATGATTTCTCAACTCCCTGCGTTTTTCCTTCAGGTATTTCCTGTTGTGCAATGTCATCTGCATTTCTATTTGATTATAGTAAACGCAAAAACAATTAAAAAAACAGGAAAAAAGACTTCCCTCCTTAGACAAGGAGGGGGCAGTTGAAATCAGTTACTACAAACAAACAGCTCCCGCGCTATTTTGAGGCGTCTTGCCTTACCGGGTATCACGCGAAGCCCTGCCAAACAGCAGCGTTGTCTTGTTAGCTGCCCGGCGCTTTCCGACAGACCGGTTGCAGGTTTTACGATGCCGGGAGCGCGTACGAACATGCCGGTCGTGAATTTTAACATTCCGCTTGCAATTTCCAACATGACGGAAGCAACTTCTTTCCTTACGGACACAAGTTTTAACGTTACGGATGCGAGTTTCAACGTTACGGGTGTAAGTTCTAACGTTACGGATACGCGTTTTACCGTTACGGAAAGGAGTTTTAACATTACGATCGCGTGTTTTACAAATCAGGCTGGGTTAACAAAAAGAAGGCAGGGGCGTTGTCACATGCCGCTGCCTTCCGGAGGCCGATCGTAAAGGTTTTCCTAGTCCCGGGTCTCCTTGCGGAATCGTAAAGTGTTGACTTGCTTGTATTGGGGGCTTGAGCCGCCGAACACGGATTTAACATACAGCTTTACTTCCTTGGCAGTAGGCACGATAGCCGCTGTATCGGCATAGAGCAGCTGGTCGCGGGCGATGCGGGCATTGCTCAGCGCGGTGGTGGCCTCGGTCACGGCCGTGTTTTTGGCTCTTAAGTCGGCGAGCAGGGCGTTGAGGGCGGTGAGCTTGAGGTCGTCTTCGTTGGGCTGGTACTGCGGACTGGCCTCGAGCGTAACGATAAGCTGGGCCAGGTGATCGGTGAGGCGTACGAAACTCTGTTGGGAAACCGAGGCCGTTTTCGGGGCCGGGGCCTCCGGCGCGGTGGCGTCGGGCTTGGGCAGCGCCTTGGCCCGCCGGCCCTGGATTTTGCCGTTGATGGATTGGGCATCGGCCAGTGTTTGCTTGGAAACGCCGCTTACGGCCAGCGCGCTGACCACGCGGGTAGTTAAGGCCTTGAGGGGTTTAAAGGCCACCTCGCGGGCGTTGGCAGCCTGGTCGTAAGCGGCTTTGGCAACTTTAACGGCCTGTAAGGCGGCGTTGGCCGTGGTGAGTTGGGTGCTGAGCCCGGCTACCTGGAGCGAGGCTTTGGCCGGGTTGTAGGCCGCGCCGTAGCCGGTGCAAAAGCTGATGAGGTCCTGGAAGGTGGCGACATTTTTGGCGTGCCCTGTTTCGGTAGTAGAGGCCATAAGTTTGTGGGGTTTAAGGGTGGAACAAAGGGTGAAAAGGGTAAGCAGGTAAAAAGGTAGAAAAGTAAAAGGGTAAGCCACTGCAGAAAGGTAGGTTGCCTGTTTGCTCAGGTCGGTGAGAGGCAGGCCCTGAGTGGCTTACCTAAAATAAACATAGAGAAAATAGAATGCAATAAGTGGGAAGACATTATCTGCCATTACGAAACCACTTGTATCAATATTAACAGGATTATGGACTTTAGACGTTTTTGCACCGATTGTTCCCTTGAGGGCCTACGATTAGGACACATCTTTTTAGTCCTGCTTCAAGCTTTCAGCTTGGAGTTTTTTTGAGACAAGCTTTCAGCTTGTGGGACACAGTCTCGTGTTGCTTGGCAAGCTGAAAGCTTGCGGCATTGCTCCTCCAAGTTAAAAACTTGAAGGAGCATAAAGCGAAAGAGGAGCATAGTACACTTGTGTCCTAATCGTAGGTTTGTAACCGAAGGGTTGTGTGATGATGTGGGCACTCCCAAACCAAGCCGGCCGAAAAGGGTATAAGGGTGAAACAAGAGCTTATGCAGTACCCCAACCTGTTGCCAATCCTTGTCAGTATCAGCCTGCTGGCCGGGCTGACAGGATGCAGCCATCCGCAGTTCCACGCCCAGCCACAAACAACCAGCATGCCTACCGATACCACGATGCAGATCCAGACAGAACGCTTCGGCACCACCCCTGACGGCCGGGAGGTAACCCGCTTTACCTTGCGCAACCGCCAGGGTATGCGGGTAGATATTATCGACTACGGCGCTATTGTGACAGCCATCGAAACCCCGGATAAGGAGGGGAAGCTGGGCGATGTGGTGCTGGGCTTTGATAACCTGGAGGGGTATATTCCCAACGACCCGCATATTGGCGGCATTGTGGGGCGCTTTGCCAACCGTATTGCCAACGGCACCTTTACCTTGGACGGCCAGCCGTACAGGCTGGCGCAAAACGACCCGCCACACCACCTGCACGGCGGCAGTACCGGCTTCGACCGCGTGCTGTGGACGGCCCAGCCGCTGCCGGGGCAGCAGGCCGTAAAGCTTCGCTACCAAAGCCCGGATATGGAAGAAGGCTACCCCGGCAACCTGACAGCTACCGTAGTATATACCCTGACAGAAGACAACAGCCTGCGCATCGAACTGAGCGCCACCACCGACAAAGCGACGCCGGTGAACCTGACCAATCACAGCTACTTTAACCTCTCGGCCGGCCAGGTAAATCATATTCGCAACCACGTGGTGCAGATTCATGCCGGGCGTTATACGCCGGTAGATGAAACTTTTATTCCGACAGGCATTATTGCCAGCGTGCAGGGCACTTCCCTGGACCTGACCCGGCCAAGGGCCATCGGCGAGTTTATACATCAGCTGCCCGGCGGGGGCTACGATCATAATTATGTGCTGCAAGGGCCTGCCGGCGAAATGAAACAGGCCGCCACCGTATTTGAGCCTACCAGTGGCCGCTTGCTGGAAGTATTCACCACCCAACCCGGCATCCAGTTTTACACCGGCAATTTTCTCGACGGCACGCTTGCCGGCAAGCAAGGTGCGCGGTATACCAGACACTACGGCTTCTGCCTGGAAACCCAGCACTTCCCGGACTCCCCTAACCAGGAGGATTTTCCCTCCACCATTCTCCGTCCCGGCCAAACCTACCGGCAAACCACGGTCTACAAGTTTTCTGCCCGCAAAGCAGCTCCGTAATTGTGGCCCGGCCTGTTTTTTCTCGGCAGGTTTAGCCTGCCGACTGCACATTTTCCGGCGCTTGGGTGTTAAGCTGATATGGATTATTTTGTAAAGAAAGGGTCTGTAGTCCGCCGGATATGGGGAAGCGGAGATACCATCCTGTTTATCTTTGCCGGTGCCTCTGCCGAGTTTGCCCTCAACAAGGCGGTCGATTGGTTGTACTTTACCGGGCGCCTGCCGGCCGATCCGCTGGGAAGGCTGTTTTCTACGGTAGGCTATGCCCGGCAGATTGTTTTTTCTGAAAAAGAGGCCGCCCACCGCGCCATCGCTAAAATGGCCTCCATTCATGCAGGCGTGGAAGCCAGCCGGGGGCAACGTATTCCCGATTGGGCCTACCGCGACGTGCTGTTTATGCTCATCGATTACTCGATTCGGGCTTATGAGTTGCTGGAACGGAAACTGACCAGGGCGGAGAAAGCCGAGGTGTTCCAGGTGTTTTATGCGGTAGGCAAGCGGATGGGGATAAAAGGACTGCCCGCCACCTACGCGGACTGGCTGGTGATGCGCGCCGAACACCTGGACCAGCACCTTGTGCATAGTCACTACACCACCGACCTGTACAGGCAATACCGCAAGCACCTGGGGCCGGTCCGCTACCGGCTGCTGCGCCAAGCCCAGATCCTGGTCGTGCCGCAAAGGGTGAACCAACTGTTGCGCCTGGGAAGAGTGTCCTTGCTCAGCCCCGTGTTGGGGCTATACAAGCTGAGCAGGAAATTAAAAGCCGAATGGCTGCTCAAGCACCTGATTTTGCCCGGGGCCTATAAGGCAGAAATCAAAGCCCTCGACAGCCGGCCATCTTGAGGTAGAAGCTACCTGCTTTCTATCCTTACACCCAATCTTAGGCTGTTGACCCATAATTTGCAACGCTTGTGTGTGCTGCCGAAACATAAGTGATGGGATGTGCATATACTTATGCTTAAGTGGCTGATGCTGTTGTGCGGTTTGCTGCCCGGCAGCTTAGGCGCTCCCAGGAAAGAAGTATAAACATCAAATCTCGGATTATGGCTAAATGGATTGTAGACCCTGCACACAGCGAAGTGCAGTTTAAGGTAAGACACCTGATGATCACCACCGTGACGGGCTTTTTCCGCAAGTTCAATGCAGAGGTGGAAACAACCGAGGACGACGAGTTTAAGTCGGCCAACAGGATTGTCTTCACGGCCGATGTGGATTCGATCGATACCAACAACGACCAGCGCGATACGCACCTGAAGTCGGGCGACTTCTTCGACGCTGCCAGTCATGGCCAGATCAGGTTCGAGGGCAACAAGTACGAGGAAACAGACGCAGGCTTTGCCAAGCTGCATGGCGACCTGACCATCCGCGAGGCCACCAAGCCCGTAACCGTGGATGTGGAATATCATGGCATTGTGGTAGACCCCTACGGGCAGACAAAAGCAGGCTTTACAATAGATGGCAAGATAAACCGCAAAGAGTTCGGCCTTACCTGGGATGCTGTTACCGAAGCCGGCAATGTGGTGGTAAGCGATGAGATTCGCCTCCATGCCGAAATACAACTGGTGAAGCAGCCGCTTACGCAGGCGTGAGCAATACTGTAGCGAAAAGTACTATAGCGAAAGCGCCCCCGGAACCTCTGGCGGGCGCTTTTTTATTCAATTGCACTTTTACATTTGTTTGATACCCAGGTCAGATCGGGAGCATGCCGGTGCAGGGCCAGGTGCAATGCAGGCAAAGCACAGGCTATTCATAAACCGTTACATACAGCCGGGCGATCTTGCCGGTCTCGTCCTGCCGGCTGCTGTCTACCGAGACTACTGCCGTAGGGGGCATGCTCATCAAAACATCCACGAAGTTGTCTGCCGTGAAGGGGCCCAGTGCGGCACCGTTAGCCATATAGTGAATAACTGCGTCGTGGGCAAACTGCTTTTTGAGTCCAGTCTTCCACCTGTCTTTTACCTCCAGCGGCACCTGCTCATCTGCCAGGCCCTGTATGTAGTCCTCCAGGCTGGCAGGCTTTGGGTGCCGGGCTATGCTGCTTCGGGGCTGCGCTGCTTTAACCGCCCTTGGCTTGGCCGGCGCAGGCTCCGGTGCAGGAGCTTGTAACTTTTTCTCCTCTTTTGGGGGCGTGCTGCCGGCTGTGCCGGGCGGTTGTTCGCTGGGCTTGCTTTGCGGCACGTTGCTTACTGTTGCTGTCGAATCTGCCTGGCCGGCCACACCGGGCCGGCCAGGCAACAGCTGCCTTATCGGAAAATAGAGGAACAGGGCGAGCAAAAGCAGCAGCACCAAGGCCGTGAGCAGCAGGGGCTTTAACCAGGTCCTCTTTTTATACACCACCGCTTTTGCTCTTACGATCCCGAACCTGCCGTAAGACTTCCAATTGCCGTGCTCCAGAAAATAGGCGCCTTCTTCTTCCAGTTCCCGGGCACTGGGGCGTTGCTCGGGGGCTACTTCCAGGCAGGCCCTGATGATGTTGCCTAACACCGGGGAGTAGGTGCCGGGCAAATAGGGGGTGGCTGCTCCCTGCAGGAGGCTGATCCCGCCATTTCCCAACCAAGGGACTTCGCCGCTGCACAATTCATAAAGCGTTACCCCCAAAGAAAATATGTCGCTCGCGCTGGTATAGAAAGGTTTGGCAGCGAAAAGCTCGGGTGGGGCATAGGCCATGGCCACAGTGCCGGGCTGTGCTGTTGCCTTGGCCAGGCAGTTGCGGGTGCGCCTGCTCAGGCCATAATCGGCCAGTAGGTAAGCGCCATCCGGAGCGATCAGGATGTTTTCAGGTTTTATGCTCTGATGCAGCAGGGGAGGAGATTGCGTGTGCAGGTAATGGAGCGCACTGCCGATTTGTTGCAGCAGGAGCGCAATTTCGTGCTCGGAGAGCGGCTCCTGCGCAAGTAGCCGGGCGCCAAGCGAGCCGCCGGGCAGGTAAGGCATGGCCAGATAAGGCACGCCCTCCTGCACTGCAAAATAGCGCGGCGTGAGCAGGTGCGGATGCCGGAGCATGCAGGCCCGTTCCAGTTCCGCTTGTAGTTGCGTGCGTATGCCGGCTTCCAGCCTAATGCCAGGCGCATATAGTTTTAAAGCCACTTCCGCTTCCGTTCGCAAATCGCGGGCCTGCCAAACGGCTACAACGGGGCGGGAGGCAATAAGCGCTTCCAGTAGAAAATGCCCGGCAAAAAGTTCGTTTTGTAGTTGTGTCGGCATAAAATTGAGCTTGTACTGGGTCCTCTTTTCGGAACCACCTGTAGGCCTGGTGCAGGGAGCCAGCAGATGAGCAGCAGCCCGCAACAGAAACAGCGCTTAAAGAAGCTATACGCAGCCGGGGCGGCAGGGGCTTACAGGCCGGCGGCAAAGAAGTAAGCTGACCGCGCTTTGCTTGCAGTTTGGGGAGTTGTACTTACAGGTTTTGGTACTGTCTGCCTCTCTTTTCGGCTACTCCAGCAGGTACGATGCGCCTGAACGGCGGCTTGCTGTAGCTTGTTTACGCCCTCGTATATACTTTGTTATGAGCCGGAAAAATCTTTCGAACCGGCATTAACATAAGGATTCAGCTTGCGAGGCAAAGCGTAAGACCTGCTTGAAAAGAGAGCCGTGTTCAGGGCCTGGAAATATAACCGTTTTAATCTCTGGAAAGGCATGCTGCGTAGGAATGAAAAATTTTGTTAAGCAAAAACGGAATATGATCTACAGAAAAGATAAACCCTCGGAGACAGGACCCGATGTTATCCTGATAGGTGCCGGCATCATGAGTGCCACCCTGGGCATGCTGCTCAAGGAATTGGACCCCACGCTGACCATAGAAATTTACGAAAGACTGGGCAAAGCAGCGGCCGAGAGCTCGGATGCCTGGAACAATGCCGGAACAGGTCATGCCGCTTTCTGCGAACTAAACTATACGCCTGAGCTGGCCGATGGCGCGATCGAGACGTCCAAGGCGGTGAAAATTGCCGCCTCTTTTGAGGTTTCCAGGCAGTTCTGGGCCTTTCTGATTCAGCAGGAACATATCGAGCTGCCTGCTTATTTTATCCGGAGCCTGCCCCACATGAGCTTTGTTTGGGGGCAGGACAATGTAAGCTACCTCCGGAAACGCTATGAAGCCTTGACCAAATGCCACCTGTTTAAGGGCATGCAGTTTAGTCAGGAGCCTGATGAACTCCGGGAATGGATCCCTTTGGTGATGGAGGGCCGGGACAACAGAGGGCCTGTGGCCGCCACGCGCATGGACATTGGCACGGACGTAAACTTTGGCGCCCTGACGCGCTGCATGTTCGACCAGCTCAAGGAAATGGAAGGCGTCAGGCTGTACTTCAACCACCAGGTGCGCAACCTGAAACGGCAGGACGATGGCCGCTGGCGTGTGAAGGTGAAAGACAGGGCAAGCGGCCAAAAAAGGAAAGTATCCGCCGGCTTTGTTTTTATCGGGGCGGGCGGCGGTGCCCTGCCTTTGCTGCTCAAGTCCGGGATACCGGAAGCCAGAGGATATGGCGGCTTCCCCGTGAGCGGGCAATGGCTCAAATGTACCAACCCCGAGGTGATTAACAAACACCAGGCAAAAGTATATGGCAAAGCTGCTGTCGGCTCGCCGCCCATGTCGGTGCCGCACCTGGACACGCACTACATCAACGGGGCTAAGGAATTGCTCTTCGGGCCATATGCCGGTTTTACCACCCGTTTCCTCAAGAGCGGATCTTTTTTCGACCTGCCCCTCTCGGTAAAAGCCAACAACCTGCGCCCCATGCTAATTGCGGGTATCAAGAACATTCCACTCACCCGTTACCTGATCAACCAGGTGCGCCAGGATCCGGAAGACCGTCTGGTAGCATTGCGGGAGTATTATCCGGAGGCAAAAGCACAGGATTGGCAGCTCGAGATTGCCGGGCAACGGGTACAGGTGATCAAGAAAGACCCGCGCCATGGCGGTGTGCTCGAGTTCGGCACCGAAATCGTAACGGCGGCCGACGGATCGCTGGCTGCTTTGCTGGGAGCCTCGCCCGGCGCCTCGACAGCCGTATCGGCCATGCTCGAGCTCATGGCCCGTTGTTTTCCGGAGCAAATGAAGTCTGCGGCCTGGCAGGAAAAGCTCCAGCGCATGATTCCGTCCTATGGCAAATCACTGGCCGATGATGCCCAACTGCTTGAAGAGGTACGCGCCTGGACAAGCGAGGTGCTGGGTCTCCAAAACACGGTGGTGAGTTAGAATTGATGACGAATTACGAATGAATTCTGTTTATCTTCTGATCCTGGAGGTTCTGATCCGAAACACGACCTTCAACTCGTAACTCGTGACTCAGCACTCGTAACTCTTATTTACTTTTCCAGTGCTTTTCGATAAAGCCCGCCCGGCCTGAGCCCACGTTGTACATCTTGTAGTGCAGCGGGTTCTTTTTGTAGTAGTCCTGGTGGTATGTTTCGGCCGGGTAAAAAGTCTGCGCCGGCAGGATAGGGGTGACGATGGGTGCCTGGAAGGGGCCGCTGCCGGCCAGCGCCTGCTTCGACTGCTCGGCCAGCGTTTGCTGCTCCGGGCTGTGGTAAAAGATGGCTGTCTGGTACGAAGAGCCCCGGTCGCCGAACTGCCCGCCGGCATCGGTGGGGTCTATCTGTTGCCAGAATACGTCCAGAATCTGTTCATAAGAAATCACGTTGGGATCAAAGGTGATCTGTACGGCTTCGTAGTGGCCTGTGGTGTCGGAGCACACCTGCTGGTAGGTAGGATTTTCGACGTGCCCGCCGGTGTAGCCCGACACCACTTGGATCACGCCCGGCCACTGGTCGAAGGGCTTGACCATGCACCAAAAGCAGCCCCCGGCAAAGGTGGCCAGCTCGTATTGTTTGTCCTTTTTTGTTGTCTCTTCCATGCTGTTTGTTTAAAGTCAAACACAAGTATCAACATGTAAGATAGCAGTTCGTTTCCTGGTGCTGATACTGTTCTTTACTGGATACGTAGCGCACTGGTGTTGCGGTGATGTAAAAGTAAAAGCCGCTCGGGCATATGCGGGAGCGGCTTTTCGATTGTTTTAATCTTGGCTGGCAAGGGCAAAAGGTTTTCTTAATGTATTTATTTGCGTCTTAATACTTGCCATAACCTACTTACCAGATGCGGATGCGGTCTTCCGGCTTTTTGTACAGCTTATCGCCCGGCTTCACGTTAAATGCCTCATACCAGGCATCCATGTTCACCGGCGCGCCGATGGTGCGGTACATGCCCGGTGAGTGCGTGTCGGTCAGGATCAGCTGCGCTGCCGTTTCGGGCAGGATGTTGGTGCGCCATACCTGTGCCCAGGAGAGGAAGAAGCGCTGATCGGGCGTAAAGCCGTCGATCTTTTTGTTCGACTTGCCCTGCTTGGTCATCTTAAAGGCTTCATAGGCAGCGTTCAGGCCGCCCAGGTCGCCGATGTTCTCGCCCAGCGTCAGCTTGCCGTTCACGTGGATGGTGTCGAGCACTGTGTAGGCATCATACTGTTCCTGCAGGGCTTTGGCCTTCTCCTTAAAGCGGGCCAAATCTTCCGGTGTCCACCAGTTGCGCAACGTGCCGTCCTTGTCGTACTGGCTGCCCGAGTCGTCGAAGCCGTGGGAAATCTCGTGGCCGATCACAGCACCGATACCGCCGTAATTGACCGCATCGTCGGCCTTTGGATCGAAGAAGGGGAACTGCAGAATACCTGCCGGGAACACGATTTCGTTCATTACCGGGCTGTAGTAGGCATTCACCGTAGCCGGCGTCATGCCCCACCTGCTGCGGTCTACCGGTTTGCCCAACTGGGCGATCATGTCCTGATACCCCCATTTGCCGGCGTTGCGCACGTTGTGGAAGAAGCTGTCGCGGCTGATTTCCAGCCCTTCGTAGGTTTTCCACTTCTCCGGGTAACCTACTTTCGGACGGAAAGCGTGCAGCTTGGCCAGGGCTTTCTCCTTGGTCTCGGCACTCATCCAGTCCAGGTTTTTGATGCGGATTTCATAAGCCTTGATCAGGTTGGCGATCATCTCATCCATTCTGACTTTGGCCTCGGGCTTGAAGTGCTTCTGCACGTAGAGCTGGCCCAGCAGCTCGCCGATGGTATTGTCGGTAAGCGAGGACATACGCTGCCAGCGCGGCGTCTGCACTTTCTGTCCGGTCAGGGCCTGGGTGAAGGCAAAGTTGGCATCTACGAAATCGGTGCTCAGGTAAGGGGCTGCCGATTTAAGCACGTTCCACTGCAGGTAGGTTTGCCAGTCGGCAAGGGGCGTGCTGGTGAGCAGCCCGTCGAGGGAGGTGAAGAATTTGGGTGCGTTTACCAGCACCGTATCCTGGCCCGTCACGTTTAGCTTGGCCAGCATCTGCTGCCAGTCCAGGCTGGGGGTGGTTTTATTCAGGTCGGCCAGGGCAAACTTGTTGTAGGTTTTGTGCGGATCGCGCATTTCCACGCGCGACATCTGGGCCTGGGCCAGCTTTTTTTCAAGCGCGAAAATGGTTTGGGCATGCTGTTGGGCGGTAGCCTGCGGCACGCCTGCCAGGGTAAAGAGGGTGGTGATATACTCCTTGTAGGCTTCCTGTATCTTGGTGCTGCGCGCATCATCTTTCAGGTAATAATCGCGGTCGGGCAGGGTAGTGCCGCCCTGGCTTAGCTGGGGCACCATGTTTTCCACGTTCTTGCGGTCCTGGCCTACCCAGAAGCCGAACATAGGCGAGGCAATGCCGGAAGTGCGCAGGTAAGCCACCTCCTGGAGCAGGCCGTTTACATCCTTGATTGCCTGGATGCGGGTCAGGTCTGCCTTGATGGGGGTATAGCCCAGCTGGTCGATGGCGGCGCTGTCCATACCGGCGGCATAGAAATCGCCTACGCGCTTTTCGACAGAACCCGGGGCGGCATTTTTCTTGGCCGCCGCCTCGTTGAGGATGTTTCTTACGGCGATGATATTGAAGTCGCGCAGCTGGTTAAAGCTTCCCCAGCGGGTTTCCTTTGCCGGCACCGGGTTTTTCTGGAGCCACACGCCGTTGGCGTAAGTGTAAAAATCATCCCCCGGTTTTACGGCCGGGTTCATGTTGGCTTTGTCGATGAAGGGTGTCTTGGGGGCGGCCTTGGAGCCGTACTGGGCGGCAGCTTCTACCGAGTAAAGGGCGGCAGCGCCAAAGAGCACCAGTCTGAGGTGGTTCTTCCAGGCAGCTCTGCCTGCATTTGGTTTTTGCATGTGTGATGTAAGGGTGTAAAGTTTAGGTATAGGCTTGTATTTGTTTGCTTCCCAAGTTAGCCAAATTCTGATAAAATCAACAAGGCATGTGTTTAAACACCGGTTGTGTGCTGAAGGGGGCGCCGAAAAGGTGGATTGCTTTGGGCGGAAGGGCTTTGCCGGGCACAAACATGAGGGCAGAGGACTGCTATGGCGCAGGCTTCGGTTTCCTTAACTTATCCTGCAGGGCATGGCTGCCGTTTACCCGGCGGTGTCCGGTTTCAGACACTGCAGCGTCCAGTTTCAGACAGTAGCGCGGCCGGAGCGAAAGAGGTATTAGGGATGGTTTATAAGCAGACAATTGCGAAT
>Ga0256851_1000082_pt1 | contig 12107 bp, 11 predicted proteins | sample BONnt4_FD_181165 | JGI IMG/M metagenome (GOLD analysis project Ga0256851, IMG submission 181165) | Terrestrial sediment cell enrichment communities from Utah, United States - BONCAT_SYTO_Terrestrial_sediment - 4 | ecosystem: Environmental > Terrestrial > Deep subsurface > Rock core/Sediment... | reverse complement strand
GCTCTGGATCATCTTTTAACGTGTTGCGCTACATTTCCTGCTACAGCAGGAGGAGTGATAGCAAGAAGCATCACCGATGCCTTTTGCCGGTTTCCTGTGTCGGGCAATCATGCTTGCCTTTATTCCTTACCAGCAGTGGTTTTGGCCGCTTTTTCGGGAGGTGTTGTGGCGGTATTTTTTCCGCCGGTATAATCAGGCGGGAAGTCGTTGAGCTGACGCCATAGCTCGTACCAGATGGGCACAGTTTTGAGCATGGCCCAGCCATAGACCCCGGAACCTACGCGCAGCTGCTCAGGCCAAGGCTCCCGCCCCGGATCGGGCACGACCAGCATGCGGTATTTGCCGTTGGTGCCTGTATTGTCGATGACGGCCACCCGGCCGGCAAAGGTGCCGAAGCTGGCTCCCGGCCAGCCGGAAAATACCAGGGTAGGCCAGCCTTCGAACTGCAGGCGCACGGCATCGCCCCGCTGGATCAAGGGCAGATCCAGGGCATCGACGTAGAGCTCGGCGGCCAGCTCGGGGTCTTGCGGCATGATGGTGGCCAGCGCCTCGCCTTCTTTAATCGTTTCCCCGATGCCCGCCTTCAGGGTTTGTACCACATAGCCATTCTGCGGAGCCACGATCTGGTAGTATTGGTTTCGGAGTTGGGTGCTGCTGTACTCGTTTTGCAGTTTGGCTATCTCGGCCTGGGTGCCATACACGTAAGAGCGGGTGGCGCTCAGCTCGGCTTCGGCCTTGGCAACTTTATCGGCATACTCGGCCTGCAGGGAGTTAAGCTCGGTGCGGGCATTTTGCAGTTCGGCCTGCGTGGCGGCGTACTTGTTGCGCAGCGATACGAGTTTGGCCTGCGCCTCCTGCAGTTTAAGGCGGCGCTGTTCCAGTTCAGTAAGCGATTTAAGGCCCTGCTGGTAGAGGTTTTCCTGGCGTGCAAACTGGTCCTGGGCGATGAGCAGCTCGGTGCGCTGGGCCACCACGTCCATGCTGTCGCTCTGCAACTTGAGGCGTATTTGGTCTACCTTGTTGCGGGCCTTCTGCAGGCTGAAGGTCAGGCCCTCTCGCAGGGCCTGTATCTGCTCTTGCAGGGCCTGGGCTTTGGCTTCTGTGGCCTCGCCCGAGGCTTGCTTGGCTTGCAGTTGCTCGCCCAGGCGGGCCAGCAGGTTTGGGTCCATGTACTTTTCTTTTATCTCCGAAAGGCTGGCAATGGTGTCGCCCTGCTGCACAAAAGCCCCTTCCATCACATGCCACTCCTCGATACGCCCGGCGATGGTGGCCTCTACGGTCTGGGGCCTGTCCTGGGGGGTGAGGGCCGTGAGCACCCCTTCGGAGCGGATGTTCTGCGTCCAGGGCAGAAACAGGGAAAGCACGACAAGTAGGAAGATGCCGCCGATCCAGTAAGAGAGGGTGCGCCCCAGGGGCGGTGTCTGCACCTGATCCATGATGTCGAGCTGCGTTTTGGCAGTATGGTCAAAGGCTTTTTGTTCGGTAGCCATAACTTAAGTGTTTATGTCGGTAAGCTCTTGTAAAACATCAAGTTGTTTGATCTGCGCATAATTGTCGTAGGCCAGCAGTTGGCCGTCTTGCAGCAGTAAGGTACGGTCGCAGAGCTGCATTACCTCCCTGTCGTTAGAAACGATGAGCATGGTCCAGGAAAACTGTGGGCTGGTGAGCAAGCGCAGCAGGTCCATCTTTTCCTTGCGGGCCATGCCGGCCCAGAAGTTGTCGATGATCAGCAGCTTGGGGCGTTGCACCAGGCTGCGGGCCAGCACGATCTTGCGGGCCACACTGCCCGGCAGGCGCATGCTTCCGCCCGTTAGGTAGGTGTGCAGGCCATCGGGCAGGCTGTGCACAAAGGGCGTCAGGCCTGTCAGGTCAATGGCCCAGAGGATGTCTTGCATAGGCAGGTTGCGGCCCAGGGTGATGTTTTCCAGCAGCGTGCCGTCGAAGACCTGCTCTTTGGAGATATTGTCGCCGATGAGGCTGCGCAGGTTGCCCTTGTGCAGGTCGTGGAGCGAGATGCCGTTGAAAGACAGGCTGCCCTGATAAGAGGGCAGCAGCCCCAGCAAGAGGTTGATGAGCGTGCTTTTGCCCGAGGAGTTAAAGCCGGCCAGGCAAACGCGCTCGGAAGGCTGGATGGTAAAGCTGATGTTTTGGAGGGCAATCTTCAGGGTGTCGTGGAACCTGTAGCTCAGGTTGCGGGCCTGTATACTCATCCCGCCGTTCAGGGGCAGCTCGTCGAGGCGGATGCCTTTTACTTCTTCGAGCGGCAGATCGGTTACCTGGCCTATTTTGTCCAGGCTCGTCATCACGTCATACACTGTATCGAGCTTGATGATGATTTTCTCTACAGCCGTCATGATGAGGATGATGATGATTTCGGAGGCCACAAACTGGCCGATGTTGATTTCTTGTTGTACTACCAGAATACAGCCCAGCACCAGCAAGCCCCCGGTGATAAAAGTCTTGAAGCCGACAAAACTGTAGTACTGCGTCATGAGCACTTTGAAGTGCTGGCGGCGCACTTCCAGGTAGCTTTTTACATAGTTGTTGGTTCGTTCCATGGGCAGGTCGGTGTGGCCTACCAGTTTGAAGGTGCTCAGGGCCCGGGCCATTTCCTCGAGCCAGGCCACCAGCTTGTATTTGTATTTCGATTCTTTGATGCTCGTGTCGATGCCCTTACCGCCTGTCATCCAGATAATGAGGATGAGCACCAGCACCAAAATCAGCCCGAAGAAGATAAAATAAGGGTGGTAGAAGGAAAGCAGGATCAGCCCGAAAACGATCTGGATCACGGCTGTCGAAAAGTCAACCAGGATTTTGGCAACGCCCTTCTGCAGCGGGGCTACATCCAGGAAGCGGTTCATAAGCTCGGGCGGGTAATAGTTGAGCAGGGCCTCGGGCTGGAAGCGCGGCAGGCGGTAGGCAAACTCCGAAGCGGTGCGGGCAAACAGGCGTTGCTGAATAAACTCCACCAGCCACAGCTGCATTACCTGCAAGCCGCCCACAATGAGCAGGGCCAGCACAATCAGACTGATGAGCACCACCACCGACACGGTTACCTGCCCGCTGGAGACAAAGCCGATGATGCTTTGGATACCCAGCGGCAGCATCAGGCTGATAAGCCCTGCGGCAACGGCATACACATACATATACAAGATCTCGCGGCGCTCGATGGAGAGCAGGTGCAGGAAGCGCTGCATTGGGGTAATCTTCTTCTTTCGCGTTTCTAAGTAAGCCATAGGAGTATGCTGTTAACGGTGATCAGGGGTATGGTCGAGTGCTGCAAAAACCATTTGCTGCAGGAAGGCTTCCGTTTCTGTAAAACGTTCGGTCTTGATGTCGGTAAGTGAAGGCAGGTGCTGGGCATAAAACAGCTGCTGATGCGCCGCCTCCAGCATGGTGCTGATCAGGGCGTGCGGGTAGGGGTAAGCAGGATTTACCTCGAGCAGGATTTGGGCCAGGTACTGGCAGAAGCGCTTCATCTCCAGGAAGTAGCCCGCTTTGTTTTCGGTGTCTACCTCTTTGGTGTGGTATACTTTGGCGGACTCGGCCACCACCACACGGTGCAGGCTGCGTTCGTCGATGTGCAGCACGGCCGGGTCGTCGGCCTGGCCGGCTTTGGTGACCACCTCGATGGCCCGGCGCAGGCGCTCGCGCGGATCGGCAATGTTCTGCGTGCGGAACATTACCGTGTAATGCAGCCAGGCCCAGTACCAGGACACCAGGTAGACGAGCAGTTTATGCTTGTTTTCGAAGTAACGGTAAACCGAAGCTTCGGTAGAGCCTATTTCGGAGGCCAGTTTTTTAAACGTGAAATCCTCAAAGCCCAGCGCATCCATCAGGCGCACGCTTTCGGCAATGATTTTTTTGCCCAGTTCGGTGCTCTCCGGCTCGCGCAGGTAGGACTTGTGGTTGAGGCTGATTTGTATGTTGGTGGTCATGAACACAGCTGTTTTCTTGTAAAGGTCGTGGGGCCAGGCCGTAACAGTCGGCGATTTTACAGGCTAACAAAGATACGTTAACTTTTGTTTGTGATAGTAATACTATCATTAAAATTTTGTCAACTATTGTATTTGGTGAGCCTGATGTCCTGCCCAGCAGGTTGCTCCTGTGCCCGTGGACGGCTATTTAAGCGCCGGCTGGAAGACCTCCCAGCATCCGCAGGCCCTGGGAGCGTCTAGGCTGAAACGCAGACAGGGCTGGGAGGCACTGGGAAGTTTGGCCTTAGACTAATGAGGCAGCCGGTTAGCCCTGTTTATGTGTGAGCAGGTTGTAAAAAAGTGAATCCGCATTGGTGCATGCCCTAAACAGGAGTGATGGCCTGTGCTGAAGCAGACCTGCTGCTTAACGCTTAGGTACTTTGTCCGTGACCACTGTAAATGAAACGGACTCGGACCTTAACCGCCCGGAGAAGCCACTGCTTGCAGGGAAAGGCTGCGGGGCATGAAGGCGCGGGACTAAAAATTAAGGCAGGACGGCCGATGTAGATGCCAATGCCGAAAAGAAGCCCTACCTTTGTACTTGGCTTCTGCCGTACATATCAGCAGGATAGCCCCCGTATACCGACACCATGAGATTTGAAGATTACCGCATTTCCGAAGAGATCAAAAAGAGCCTGAGCAAACTGGGCTTCAAAAAGCCGACCGATATCCAGTACAAAGCCATTCCGCCCATCCTGAAAGGAGAGGACGTGCTGGCCATTGCCCAGACAGGTACAGGCAAAACGGCCGCTTTCGCCATTCCCGTGCTCGATATGCTGCAGTTTCGCAAGAACCGCCGCCGCGAAGATGGCATCAAGTGCGTGGTGATGGTGCCTACCCGTGAGCTGGCCCTGCAGATTACCGAAGTCTTTAACCAGATTGGGCGGCATACCCGTGTAGAAACCTTTTGCGTGTTTGGCGGCGTGGAGCAGGGCCCGCAGATAGCCAAGCTCGAAGCCGGCATCGATGTGCTGGTGGCTACACCCGGGCGCCTTTTCGATTTGGTAAGCCAGGGCTACATCAAGCTGCACCGCGTAGAAGTGCTGGTGCTCGACGAGGCCGACCACATGCTCGACCTGGGCTTTATCCACGATATCCGGCAGCTGATCGCCAACCTGCCGCGCAAGCGCCAGACACTATTTTTCTCGGCCACCATCAACGAAAAGATCAAGGAGCTGGCCTACTCGCTGGTGAACAAGCCCGTGCGCATCCAGATCTCGCCCAAAGACCCCGTGGCCAAAAACGTGGATCACTCGGTGATGTACGTGAGCATGGACGACAAGCGCTTTTTCCTGGAGCGGGTAGTAAAGGAAAACCCGGACAAGAAGATACTGGCTTTCGTGCGCACCAAAATACGCGCCGAGCGGGTAGTGGCAGCCATGGAGCGGGCAGGCATCAGGGCAGTCAGCATCCACGGAGGCAAAGAGCAGAAAGACCGCCTGGAGGTGATGGGCCAGTTTAAAAAAGGAGAAATTAAGCTCTTGATTGCCACCGACGTGAGCGCCCGGGGGATCGATATTCCGCAGGTGGAGTATGTGGTGAACTACGATTTGCCCGAGCAGCCCGAGAATTACGTGCACCGCGTGGGCCGCACAGGGCGGGGAACGGAAAAAGGCATTGCCGTGAGCTTCTGCAGCCCCGAAGAAAAGCCCATCCTCGACGAAATCCAGACTTACCTGACCAAAGAGATTAAAGTGCTGGAAGTGGATAAAGAAGATTATGCCGCGACCATCGACTTCTCGGCCAATGCCAAATACGACTGGAAGGCACTCATGAAGGAAGCCGAGGAGATGGAAGCTTCGGCCAAAAAGAAAGGAAAGAAAAAGAAATAGCCGGCGGGCAATCTGCCACACAGGGCGCCTGGCGTAAAAACCGGGAATAGCTTTCACTGCAATTGGTAGATGTCCCAGAGTGATTGCATAGCTGTATAACGACATCCTAAGCAAAAAGCCTGTACGGAGAAGCAATCTGTACAGGCTTTTTGCTTGATAATATTTTCATTAGGCCGGCGCTTGCGCAGTACTCAAGCCATGCCCATGATCAGCTGCACAAAGCCATTTGCGTAGCTTTTGCTTTTTTTTACTTGTAGTTGCTTTTCCTGCGCTTCGGGAGCGAAAAGCGCGATGCCGCTGCCCAGAACAATGGGGATATAAGTAAGGATGATCTCGTCTACCAGCCCGGCATTGAGCAGCAGCGTGTTCAACTGGCCGCCACCGATCAGCCAGATGGACTGCCCTTCCTGTTGCTTTAAATTTTTGATGAAGGTTACGGCATCGCTGCTGACAAACCGCACATGTTCAGTGTCGGGGTGTGCGGAGCGGCTGAAGACATAATTGGCTTTGTCGGGGTAAGGAAAAGGAATATCGAAGCCGAGAATGGCTTGATAGGTGCCGTGCCCCATCAGCGTGGTGTCGATTGTTTGCAGCAATGCACTGTAGCCGAAGTCTTCACCCTCCAGCGTATAGGCCGGGTTGTGGAGCCATTCGGTACTGCCATCGGCGCGGGCAATGTAGCCGTCGAGGCTGGCCGCGATGTAAAGGATGATGTTGCGCATAAGAGGTGTTTTGCTTTTCCAGTATTAAAAGGCTAGAACAGCGCCCCAGAGCTAGGTAGCCATAGGATACCTGCAAAAAGGATCAGGCTTGTTTGTGCCTAATGCAGAGGAGCCTGTTTATCTGAAAAACAGTTTGGTGAGCTTGTAAAAGAAATCGCGGTTGTTGGCTACCATACGGTAGCCCAGCTCAAAGATCCGGCCTGCCAGTGGCACGCGGTAGTAAAGCCAATGCCAGATGCCGATGCCTCCCATACGCAGCAACCTGACGGCGGCTGCAGCCCCATGCAGGGGCACGGCCTGCCGGGTGAAGAGGTAAACCGAACGGCGGAATTGAGCGTGGTGTACACCCTGGAAGCTGTCGGGCAAGTGCTGGTAAGGCACGTAATCTACCCTGTCGCCGGTGCGGCGCTGCCACCTGTTTACCCAAAACTTGCAGAAACTGCAGTCTCCGTCGTATACCAGCAGCGGCTTGCCTAGCGGCAGGGGGGCGGCAGGAGCTGCGTCGGCAGGGTGTGCGGTGGCCTGGCTCATGGTCTTCGGGCGTAGGTTTGGCGCTCGTGCTGCCTGTCGGTGCAGCCGTTGTAGCCAATGGCCGCATTAAGCGGGCACCAGCGCAGCATGCCTGTAAGGATGGGGATTGCCCCGACTGCCGCCAGGGGCTTTATGTTGTAGTAAGCGCCCACGCCCACCAGTGCCAGGCCGCCCAGCACGCGCGCTTTCTGCTCGATAAGTCCTACGTTGCATTCCATAGCTTTAAAGTTTTATCCAGAGGTATATTGGCTATACTGCAGCTTGTGTAGAAAGTTGATGTTAATTAGTCGGTGGTGAATAATTTGTGTAGATGGACAAGGGTGAATGAAGAGGCCCATTCTTTAACTGTAGGAACTACATCCTTTCTTCTGCCTTGGCCTTGCGCAGGGTTTTGAGGTAGGCGACCAGGTTGTCGAGTTCATCGTCTGAGATCACTTCTTCCTTGAAAGCGGGCATCACCCCTAGGCCACGACGGACCTGAAACCTGATCAAAAAGCCGGGCAGCGGCTTGTTGTTGATCGCCGGCCCCAGGCCTGCCGTTCCGCCCGGGTGGCATTTGTGGCAGTACGACATAAAGATGGCTTCGCCTTTGGCCACTGCAGGTTCTTCGGTGCTGAGCGGGGCAAACATGGGCACACCCCGGCGGGCGGTGCCGCAAAAGCTGAGCGAAAGCAGGAACAAGAGGCCGGTGAGAAGTAGCGCTGCTCTTTTCATAAAATTCATTTTTGGGTTTTGGTGATCTTCCAGATAACACCTGTCTTTACCTGGGGCTCGGCTCCTTTTTCGGTCATCTTCACCACGCCAAAGTCAACAATGTAAAGGCTCTGCCCGTCGGGAGAAAACTTTACGCTGATGGGTCTTTCCAAGCCCCCTGTTTTGAGCTTGGAGGCCGGCGCGACCTTCTTGCCTTTATTGGCGGCAAAGTCGGTCACCTTGCCGTTGGTCACATCCACCCGCACCACCCTGTAGCCTACCGGGGCCAACACCTTGCCCACCTCTGGAGCCATGTCGCCAAACTGGGCGACAAAGGCCTGCCCCTGGTAACCGAAGTTATTGCTGCGCGAAAAATCGAGGCCGTTGGACGAAGAGTGTACCCCCAGGGCAGCGGTAGGTTTGGGCGGTGTGTTGGGATAGCGCTCAAGCAAGGGCTGCGGTGCCTTTTTACCCGGGGCCTCGAACCGCTCTCCGTTGATGGCCATGCCACCGGCAAAGTCGGGCCAGCCATACCAGGTGCCGGGTTGTACCTGCCAGAGGTAGTCGGCAGTGCCCCATACCGGGCGGCTGCCGCGCACATCAAAACTATTCTCGCTGATGTAAAGCTCACCTGCGGGCGAAAAGGCCAGCCCGAAAGGATTGCGGAAGCCCCAGGCCACCAGCTCGGGTTGCCCGCCCTGTGGGGAGAGGCGCATAATGGCGCCTGAGCAGGGAATGCTGCCTTTGATAATTTCGCCTGCTTCGGTTGGAGTGCCATAGGGCGAAAAGGCCCCGGTGGTTTGCGGTTTGCTTTCCGGGCCCAGCGGAATTTCGGAAGTATAATTGCGGCCTTTGAGCACAATGTCCTGGCAAGGAATGTCGTGAAAGTTGGGGTAGCGCTTAAGCCAGCCGAAATCATAATTGTCGGGGCCTACCACGCCGGCGTTGGTAGCCGTGCCCAGCCCGAAGTAAAGCTGCCCGTCGGGCCCGGTGACCGGGCCGTTGGTGTGGTGGTCGCCCATGGTGGGCAGGTTCTCTATCAGCGGGGTAATATTGCCCTGCGGAGAAATGCGCAGGATTTTGCCGCCCTCCAGCTCGCCGCCCTCACCTACATAAAAGTTGCCGTTATGGAAAGTTACGCCCGTCCAGGGCCCGTTTTTCTGGCCGGTGGCAACAGGGGTAAGCTGGCCATTGGGGGTTACACGCAGCAGCTTGGGCTCCAGGAAGACCTCGCCATAAGAATAGCCTGCTTCGGTCACATAGAGTTGGCCTTGTGCATCAAAAGCGAGAGCGGTCGGGAAGGTGAGCCCTGTGGCCACCGCCTCGGCCTTGTAGCCGGCCGGCAGGGCAATGTCTGCGGGGTCTACCGGGCGCACAGCGGTACGGATGTCGCCCTGCCCCCCACCATCGGAAGAGAGGATGCGGAAACAGCTGCTCAGCCCGGGGAGTAAAAGCAGGAAGCAGAGGCGCAGAAGTGCTTTCATGTTTTAATTGTCTGGTTTTTAGGCTATATTCAGTCGTTTAGGTCACTACGGTTAGGGCAAAGCAATGTTGAAAGGATTATGTCAGTTGCTCCTGTAAGACGCTTAAGGCATAGAAAATACCTGCTGGAGGCAGGGCTGTGGGCCTTTGGCCTGCCGGCGCTGGCATGCATGAACCCTGAGGGGGAACATCTGTTTAGTTTGTGTCCTTTTCGTTGGCTGTGGGCGCAAGGGTGCCCGGGCTGCGGGCTGGGGCATGCCATTGCCTACCTGTTTCGCGGTGCGTGGCGCGCTTCGTGGCAGGCCCACCCCCTGGCGTTGCCGGCCGTAGGCTTGCTGCTCTGGCGCTGCACGCAACTGCTGTGCTGGCATCGGAAACATTTTGGAACATCCAAAACAAAAGATAATGGCTAACATTTTACACCTGATGCCGGAGCTGGAACCGGACGAAATGCGTTATGTGCAGTCGCTTGTGCAAGACATGCCGGAAGAGGGAGCACGGCAGTTTGCCAACATTTACCGGGCCCGGCGCCGCGAGTCGCTGTTGGTGCTGCTCACAACCCTGATCGGGTTTGTGGGCGTGGCCGGGGTACAGCGGTTTGTGGTGGGGCAGATAGGATTGGGGCTGTTGTACTTGTTTACAGGCGGGCTTTGCCTGGTGGGCACCATCATCGACCTGATCAATTACAAGCGCCTGGCTTACGAATATAATGTCAGGGAAGCACAGCGTGTAGTGGCCATGATGCGCTACTGATAGGGTGTTGCCTTTGTGGCGCTTGTTGCCCCAGAGGAGCCCGAAACCATTGTTTGCCTACCTGAGCCGGACGAAATTACTGCGGAAGTGATGCTGGCCATCCGTAAGGAGCAGGTGGTAGATACCGGCAGGCAAGCCGGCAAGCGGCAGTTCTACAGGTACAGCTTGCCCCTGAATAGCTAAACGCCTTACCAAGCGGCCCGTGGCATCATATATCTCAGCGCTGGTGGGGGTAAAATCCAGGTGGGTGATGTTAAGCTGCGAGGTGGCTGCCGGGTTGGGATAGAGCACGGGTGCCGCTTGCTGTTGTTCCGGGGGGAAGACGAGATGGTCGTTGGGGGCGTTGAGGAGCACCTGCTTCAATATCCAGTTATCGGGATCAACTTCTACTTTCAGTACGGAGCCTGCTACCTGCAGTAAGTATTCTTGTTGCGGCTTTTGGTGCTGGAGGCGCAGGTCGGTGACCCCCTGATCAGTGTGGATGCGGTAGACCATGTCTGTCTGGAAGAATGGCGTGCTGCCGCTGGGCGCCTGGCGGGAAACAAGCAGCAGCTGGTTGCCTTGCTGCTTCCATTCCACATAGAAGCGCGGGTAGCCGTTGCCGGCGTACCACTGGGCAAAAAAGTAGTCGAGGTCTTTGCCTGTGGTTTCTTCAAATACGCGTTGCAGGTCGGCCGTGCGGGCTGTGTTGCTGCCATACTGCTGCTGGTAGTTGCGCAGGGCCTGGAAGAAGAGCTTATCGTCGTTTACAGCAAAGCGCAGCATGTGCACCACGCAGGCGCTTTTCTTATAGGTCAACCGGAAGTCAAAAATGCGGTTTACGTTGGTGGTATCCTCCACTTTGATACTGCCTTGGGGAGCTTCCAGGGCCTGGCGCTGGGCTTTTTGCAGCCAGTTTGCGGCCGCGGTGGTGTCGTACAGGCCCAGCGCCAGGAACTCGGCATAGGAAGCAAAACCCTCGTTGAGCCAGATATCCTGCCAGCTGGCGCAGGTAACGTTGTTGCCAAACCACTGGTGGGCCAGCTCATGGGCCGTGAGCGAAAAGTTAAAGGTGCTTTGCGTGGTCATGGTCTGGTGCTCCATGCCGCCGCCCATCGGTGCCATGCTGTGGCCGTATTTTTCTTGAGCAAAAGGGTAGAGTGTGAACAGGTCTGAAAAATGCTCGATCAGCGGGGCCGTTCTGTCGATGGAGCCTTTATACCGTTGTAGTGCTCCGCCGCGATAAACATAGTTGAGAATGGGAATGGGCTTGGCAGCGCCTTTGGGTTTGGCCTCGATCAGGTACTCTTCGTAGTCGGAGACGGCCACCGAGATGAGGTAATAGGCAATGGGGTAGCGCGACTTCCACTCGTGCCTTTTCTTGCCGCCGGGTAGGTCCACTACGCGCGTGAGCAGGCCGTTGGAGCCCACCTTGTTGTCGGCACTGGTGGTGATGAACACATGCACCGAATCGGCCTTGTCGGTGAGCACCTGCTTGACCGGCCACCACTCATAAGCCGCATAAGGTTCGCTCAAACTCCAGGTTACCTGTCTGCCCCAGGTAGGGTCAGTGCCTGTGCTCAGGCCCTCATCGCTGTCCGGCCCTGTGGAGGCTGTCCCCTTGTAGTAAATAGCGGCCTTCAGGGCGGCCTGGGCCTCCAGCGCTGTGGCTAAGGTAACAGTTACATCTCCTTTGTTGCGGCTGATGCTGGCCTGGCGGCGGCCATTCACTACAACCGAGTCGATCTGCAGGTCAGGGTGCAGCTCGAAGGCAAAGGCCTGCAGGGGAGCACCTGTTACCCGGGCATTGATGGTGGCATTACCGGCCACGTAGGTGCTGTTGCGCTCCAGTTGCAGGTCTAGTTTGTAGAAGGTTACATCGTAGCCATTCATCAGGCGCACATGCTCCGGCGTGGCTATCGCTTGGCGTTGACTGACGCTGATGCGGCTTTCAGCACAGGTACTCTCGATGGTTTGTGCCGGCGCTGATGTGAGGGAGAGCAAGGATAAGAGCAGGCACAGCCACAAAAGTGGGATTTGGAAGTTGCTGCTTATATTATACATGCTATTACAATAGGTAAAAGAAACAAAGGTCCCTGGCCGGGAGCCTAGCCTGCATACGTTGCTTAGAAAGTAAT
>Ga0256851_1000081_pt1 | contig 12136 bp, 13 predicted proteins | sample BONnt4_FD_181165 | JGI IMG/M metagenome (GOLD analysis project Ga0256851, IMG submission 181165) | Terrestrial sediment cell enrichment communities from Utah, United States - BONCAT_SYTO_Terrestrial_sediment - 4 | ecosystem: Environmental > Terrestrial > Deep subsurface > Rock core/Sediment... | reverse complement strand
ATATCGGGAAGGCTGAAATTCCGATCGGGCGCTTCTACAAAAACGAAGTACTGCAGATCCTCAACCAGAATAACCTGCTGGAAGCATAACTTAGTTCTGAGTTATGAGTCACGAGTTCCGAGTTAATTACCTTAGCTGATTGGCCAGAATTAGCAAGTAGCAGGATTTTTTAACGCATAATGCGTACTTTGTAAATAACTCGTAACTAATAACTCCACTTGTATATCTCCAAAAAGAAACTGTTTTATCCTGTATCCCAGGGGCTGCGTAAGTACCTGCGCCATTACGACCGGGAGACGAAACTACCTGTTTGTTACAACGATTTGCTGCACTATGCCGATTCTTTCCCTTACTATGACAAGAAAGGGCAGGATACGCTTTGGGAGTCGGTGATGTACGACCAGCAAACCCAGCAGGAGCTCAACCGGGGCCTGACCATGATCTATGCCCTGCTCAAGACCGACGGAGACATGTCGGTGATGGAACACCTCTATGTTTCGCGCATCGACTACTGTACTTTTGGCAACTCCAACCCCTTCCGGGTGCAGATCATGAACCAGCTCAACGACAACTACGACTATTTTTATGTGAAAAAGGCCGATGCCTCGCGCATTTACGGCCTGGAGCTGGAACACATTCTCTCGCCGAGCCGCATCAATTACCTGGTGCACGAAAATTCACTTATCGAGGAACACATTGCCGGTATCCCCGGCGATGTGTTTATCAAGGATTACCTGGGCCGGGCAGGCTCCAACAAGGTGCGCATTGCCAAGGAGTTTGTGAAGTTTAACGAGCGTTGCTTTGTGCGTTTGCTCGGTGATATGCGCGCTTACAACTATGTGGTGGATATAACGCCCGACTTCGAGGACGAACAGTACCGCGTACGCCCCATCGACTTCGACCAGCAGTCTTACGAGGGCAAGAAGACCATGTACCTGCCCCAGTTTTTTAAAGACAACAACCCCATTGTGGACCTGGTGCTGAACCTGCTCAAGCCCGACGTGGTGAAGCAGTACCAGAACGAGGAACGCACGCTCATGTTCCGCCGCGTCAAGTCGGCCCGCTACCGCCTTAAGGACCTGATCGACTGCATGCGCAGCGACACGATCTCAACCCCCGAAAAGCTGCAGCAGCTGAAGCAGGAGCTGGCCGAGCACCACAAATCAGCCGACTTTCTCAAATGCAGCAGCATGGGCGATGTGGTGCGTCTGCACCTGAAAACCGTACTGCTCAAAGCCCCGAAAGTAAGTGCCGGAAAGGTGTGATGCCGGGAGAATGCGCTTGCTGCTGGGCAGGTTATAACTTTTCCAGCTGTGTTCTGGTGCGCTCATTTTGCTCCAGGTTCCCTGTGTTCACCGTGCCGGCGGGCTCAAAAAGCAAAACTTCGGCTTCCTCATCGTTGGCCACAGGGCAGTGTTCCACCCCATGCGGGATGATAAGGAACTCATCAGGATAGAGGGTAATTACCTGGTCGCGCAGGTGCATGGCAAAACTTCCTTTCACCACCAGAAAGAATTCGTCTTCATGTGCGTGGTAGTGCCAGGCAAAAGGCCCCGAGAATTTGGCCAGCTTCACGTGCTGCCCGTTTAGCTCCCCCACCAGGCGCGGGTTCCAGTGGTCGTTGAAGAGGCTGAACTTGTCGGCCAGGTTTACTTTCTGTATCTGTTGCTGTTCCATCGGCTTCTTGGTTTACGTAAGGTATAAATAGTTCTTTTTTTTATTTGGACTGGTTCTAAACAAGGCGTAGCATTGCAACATCATTCGAGCTGCCGTAAGTGAAGATAGGTGAGAAGATGCAAATAACTACCCCATTATCCGAAATTTGTGTAACCGAGTTTGGTGCCGTTTACCAGTGCGACCGCCGCAACCGTTTGCTGGTGCAGTTCGGCGGTTCTGTAGAAGTGCTTAAAGTAGATACCTTTTTCAGGTTAAAAAAAGCCGTTGATCAAGCTTTTCTGGAAGCAGTTGCCGCAACAAGTAAGGCGCCGGATCTGGAATTGATTGCTGTATGCGGCTGCGAAAAGTGTTATGTGCTCACGCTCACGGAGCTTTATGCTTTCAAGGAGCTCTTAGCCCAGGCCAGGTTCGTACTGGAACTCAACAGCATGTTGCACACCTACCTAAAGCCGTTGCCTGCCTGAGCCCCTGTTCGAGGTCTTTCGAACTTTGCGCGCACATCCCCATCGTGTACATCTGTCTATTCTGCAAATTCTGGGCTAATTTAGACTATTTCCATATTGCAAGATCCGCTTTATAATGTACAACAAAATGCGGTATCTTCAGGTATGTATAAGGAGGCGCCGGCCGGCAGGGGCGCCAGTTCTACGCTAACCTAAACACCCTGTACCTTATGAAGGATCTACTAAGATTGCGTACTTCGCTTACCGAAGAGATAGAGCAGTTACTCAACGCGCAGATAAGAATGGAAGCCGAGGCCTCGGCCATGTACCTGGCCATGTCGAGCTGGTGCGACCGCAACGGCTTCGATTTTAGCGCCGGCTACTTTAAAGAGCAGGCCGATGAGGAGCGCGAGCACATGCTGCGCCTCTTTAAATATGTGTCCGATATGGGCGGGCGCGCTGTTTCACCGGAGGTAACCAACATCCAGGCAGAGTTTGAATCGTTCCGGAACGTGTTTGAGCAGGCCCTGCTGCAGGAGATTGCCGTAACCCAGTCCTTCAACCGCATGGCCGACCGTTGCCAGAAAGCAAAAGATTATGTGACCTTCACCTTCCTGCAGTGGTTCCTGGAAGAGCAAATCGAAGAGGAATATGTGGCCCGGCGTGCCCTGGAGCTGTTCGAACTGATCGGGGAAGAAGGTACCGGACGCTACGAGATCGACAAGCGCGTGCCCAAGATCCAGTATGAGAAAACCTACTAAACAGCCTGAAAAAGAAATGAAAGTAGAAAGCCTTTGGAGCATCCAAAGGCTTTTTTTGTAACTAGGCGGGATCCTCCTTGGCAGCTGGTTTCAGCTGGCGGGTCACCTGATCGTCGAAGGCCTGTATGGCCTGCCTCTCGGTTACGTGGTGCATCCAGTAGTTGTCGGGCTGAAAGCACATTACAGGGGCAAAGTCGCAGCGGTCGGTGCATTCTGTTTTTACAATCTCAACCCGGCCTTTCAGGCCAAGGTCTTTGATCAGGGTGCGCAGGGCCTTGGCGTTCTCTTTGCCGCCTTTCTTTTTGCATTTGCTGCCGGTGCACACATAGATAACTTTGTCGGGGGTCTTAAACGGTTTATTCATGCAGGGTATTGGCTGGCTTTTCTATGAAAAGGAAAAAGTAGCCAAATAGTTTCAAAACGAGCCGATTGCCGCAGTAGAAAAGCAGGAGGGAGACTGTTTAACGACCTGATGTAGGGGCCTGGCATTCCTGCAGCCAGTGCCTGGCTTGGTTTATGTCGTCGAAAATGCGCATGGTAAAGAGCCCTTTTACACGGCTAAGCATGTCCTGGGCCGAGGCTGCGGCAAAGGCTTCCTGGTCTACGACCAGGGCATAGTAACGCAGGCCGGCTCTGGCTGCGCCGGGGATCCATTCTTCTTCAATCCAGTCTACCGAGTGATCCCAGGGACCTGTCAGCTGGCGGTTGTCGTTTAGGCCACAGGGGGTGCGATACGTTTCGAGTGCCTGGAGAACCTGCAAAGCGCCTTTCTTTACATTCTCGGCAGTTACATACCCCAGCCAGTTGTTGTAGATCCAATGATGCTGGGTATCATAATCGATGGTCAGGTAGGTTTTGCCTGTAGCGGCTTTTAGTTCGGCAATTCTGGTCATTTATTTCCTTTGGCGATGCAGTGTAATTATAACCATATTATAGCTGGATAGTTCCAAGAAGACAGGGAAGGCTTCCTGTTTATGATGCGTCCGCTGCGCCGTATGTTGTGCGGTACGCAACAAGGGCAAGCACCTGGCCTGGCTTGCCAGGTGTGTCTAAGCATGATACTAAGATAGGAATCTTTGTGGCAATAGGCAGAAGGGATTTCATGTGTCGGAGTGGTTGCTTACCTTGGCGCTTACATCTAACTCCAAACAACCATTCTACATTTACCATGAGTTTAACAAAGGCCAAGGCTGCGAAGCGGTTTGCTTCGTCGCTGCTGTGTCTGTTGTTGGCCGGCAGCACTGCCCCGGTAGCGCTGGCCCAAGGCAACCAGGACACAAACATCGGCTACCAGCGCCCCCCTGAGGCAATGGCAGCTATTATCGAAGCCCCGGCAACGCCTGCTGTGAGCATCAGCGCCAAAGGCGACTGGATGCTGATCCTCGAACGTCCGGGCTATCCCGGCATTGATGAAGTGGCTGCGCCGGAAAGCCGTCTGGCGGGGCTGCGTATCAACCCGGCCACCAATGGGGCGAGCCGGGCAGCTTATTTTTCAGCCATCAAATTAAAGCCATTGCAGGGCGGAGAGCCGGCCGAGATCAAAGGCATTCCGCAGCAGGCCAAAATCGGGTACGTCACCTGGTCGCCCGATGAGCAGCACATCGCCTTTACCGTAACCACAGGCAAAGGCATCGAACTGTGGACGGCAGCACTGGATACGCGGCAGGCCAGGAAACTGACCGATGCTGTGCTTAACAATGCCTATAGCGGTAGCCCCTTTGCCTGGATGTCGGACAGCAAGGGCTTGCTGGTGAAGTTTATCGACGCGCAACGCGGGCAGATGCCCCAGCCTTCACCTGTACCGGCCGGACCTATTGTGCAGCAGAACATGGCCAAGGCAAAACCTTCGCGCACTTACCAGGACCTGCTGAAGAACCGCTACGACGAAGCCTTGTTCGACTACTACATGCAAACGCAGCTCAAGCTCGTAACATTGGACGGCGCGCAGCAGGCTGTTGGCAAGCCAGGTATTGTCAAAAGCATGGAAGTATCGCCCGATGGGCAGTACCTGTTGGTTGAAACCATCCAAAAACCTTATTCTTACCTGGTGCCCCACTATTACTTCCCTTACACGGTAGAAGTATGGAGCCGGGATGGCAAGGTAGTAAAGCAGCTGGCCCAGCTGCCGCTGGCCGAAGATATTCCAATTGCCTTTGACGCCGTAGCCAAAGGGCCGCGCAGCTACAGCTGGCGTCCCGACAAGCCTGCCACCCTGTATTGGGCCGAAGCCCAGGACGGGGGCGATGCCAACAAAGAGGCCGCCGTGCGCGACCATGTGTACATGCTCGATGCGCCCTTTGCGGCCAAACCTGTAAAGCTGGCAGCTACCAAGTACCGCTACAATGGCGTGCTGTGGGGCGAGAAGATAGCCATCGTGCAGGAACGCTGGTGGAAAACGCGCACCGAGCGCAGCATGCTCGTAGAGCCGGCCAGGCCTGCCAAAGCGCCTGTAGTGCTCATCGAGCGTGCTTACGAAGACAACTACAACGACCCGGGTACGCCTGTGTTCACCAAAAACAAATACGGCCGCTACGTGCTGCTGACCGACAAGCCGGGGCAAAACATCTACATGATCTCAGAAGGGGGCTCGCCGGAGGGCAACCGCCCGTTTGTGAGCGCCTTCAGCCTGCAGCACAGGAAAGCGCAGATCCTGTGGCGTTCTCAGGCGCCCTACTATGAGCGTCCGGTGGACATTATCGACCTGAACAGCGGTAAAATCGTTACCCGCAGAGAGTCGGAGAACGATCCGCCGAACTATTTTGTGCGCAACCTGAAAACGCAACAGCTGCAGCAGCTGACCAACTTCCCGCACCCGACGCCACAACTGCAGGGGCTGCAGAAAGAAATGCTGCAGTACGAGCGGGCCGATGGCGTGAAGCTGACAGCCATGCTCTACCTGCCCAAAGAGTATAAGAAAGGCGACAAGCCGCTGCCTTTACTGATGTGGGCTTACCCGCGCGAGTTTAAGAATGCCGATGCGGCTGGCCAGGTCAAGAGTTCTCCTTATGAATTTACGCGCATCAGCTCGGGCTCTCCGCTGTTCTGGCTCACGCAGGGCTATGCCGTGCTCGACCGAACCGACATGCCGATTGTGGGAGAAGGCGATGCCCAGCCAAACGACACTTACGTGACGCAGCTGGTGGCCAGCGCCCAGGCCGCTATCGACAAGGTGGTGGGCATGGGCGTGGCCGATGCCAGGCGCATTGCCGTAGGCGGGCACTCGTACGGCGCTTTTATGACGGCCAACCTGCTGGCGCACTCCGACCTGTTTGCCGCCGGTATTGCCCGTAGCGGGGCCTACAACCGCACGCTGACGCCTTTCGGTTTTCAGCAGGAAGAACGCAGTTATTGGGAAGCACCGGCAGTATACTTCCAGATGTCGCCTTTCTCTTATGCCGATAAGGTGAAAGAGCCGCTGCTGCTGATCCATGGCGAGGCCGACAACAACCCGGGGACATTCCCGATGCAGAGCGAGCGCTTTTATAACGCCCTGAAGGGGCACGGCGCCACGACCCGTCTGGTGTTTTTACCTGCCGAAAGCCACGGCTACAGCGCCAAAGAGTCGATCCTGCACATGCTCTGGGAGATGGACCAATGGCTGGACAGGTATGTGAAAAACCGCCCTTTGCAGTAAATGATAGTTATTTGCTTAAAACAGCCCCGGTTACCTGTGTAGCCGGGGCTGTTTTTTTGCTGCTAGTAGCCCTTGGAGGTTTTCAAAACCGCCAAGGGCTTGCCATTCGAAAGGGTTTTGGTGCTACAGCTGTTTTTGTGCTCCTGCCGTATGCGGTAAAATACAACCTGCTAAGGCCTAAGCTGCTGCCCATGAAACTAAGCGTCATCATTCCTGCTTTCAACGAAGCAGCCTCCATTGGCCGGTTGTTGCATTACCTGCAGCAGTTGGCGCCGGCTGCTGAGTTGCTGGTGGCCGATGGCAACAGTACCGACGCGACCGTGACTATAGCCGGCCGGGCCGGTGCAACCGTTGTGCCTTGCCTGCGCAGGGGCAGGGGGCCGCAAATGAACGCAGGTGCCGCCGCCGCCTCGGGCGATATGCTTTACTTTCTGCACGCCGATACTTTCCCGCCTGTAGATCTGGAAAAACAATTGCAGCAGGCATGGCAACAAGGTTATGGCAGTGGCTGTTTCCGCCTGCGCTTCGACGATTCGCATTGGTTCTTGCGACTCAATGCCTGGTTTACGCGCTTCGATGTGGATGCCCTGCGCTTTGGCGACCAAAGCCTTTTTGTGCGGCGCGAGGTCTTCGAACGTGCGGGCGGTTTCAATGAAGAGATGTTGCTGCTGGAAGATCAGGAAATTATCGGTCGGTTGCGGCGTGTGGCCCCTTTTGCGGTGCTGCCTGCGTGTGTGGTTACCTCGGCGCGCAAGTACCGCCAACACGGCATCTACAGATTGCAAGGCTGTTATTTTTACATCTACGCTCTCTACAGGATGGGCATCTCGCAACAGCTGTTGTTGCAGGCGTATAAACGTTTGCTGGCAGGATGAAGGCACCTTTTGCTCATGTGCCAAACGCATCGTCGGGGAGTGCCGGCCGACCGGCTGTTTTGGAATCAGTTATAATGGTTATTTTGAAGCAATTGGCTCAAAATCAAATCACTTGGCATAATGGAGAAAAAACACCTCTTACCTGTTGCGGCGGCCCTTACCGGCTTGCTGCTGGCGGGCTGTAGCTCTTCTACCACGCAAGGAGGCGCTGCAGATACGGCAAGTATCCCTGCCCCTGCAACCGAGAAGAACATGGGCTACGGACTGGACCTGGCTAATCTTGATTCTACGGCCAAGCCCTGCGAAGACTTTTACCAGTTTGCCAACGGGGGCTGGGTGAAGCGCAATCCGATTCCGGCTGCTGAAAGCGCCTGGGGCTCTTTCAATGAGCTGGCCGAGAAAGATAATGCCGTGCTGCGCGAACTCTTGCGTGAGGCTGCCTCCAGCACCACCGCCCCGCAGGGCAGTTCCAGCCGCTTGGTAGGCGATTTTTATGCTGCCGGTATGGACTCGGTGGCCGTGAACAAGGCAGGCGTTACGCCGCTGCAGCCCGAGCTGGAGCGCATCAGCGCTGTGAAAAGTGCCGATGCGTTGGTCGCTACGCTGGCCGACCTGAAAGCGAAAGGCATGAGCGGCTTTTTTGGTGTTTTTGTAGGACAGGACGAGAAGATGAGCACGCAGTATGCTGCAGGCGTACCAGGGCGGACTGGGCTTGCCCGATCGCGATTATTACCTGAAAGATGATGAGCGCTCCAAAAACATACGCGCCGAGTATGTAAAGCACTTGCAGAGCATGTTCGGGCTGCTGGGCAGCGATGCGGCGGCTGCGCAGAAGAAGGCCAATGGAAAAGTACTTCGGGGTACTACCCAGATGCAACCACGCAGGAAGCGCGTACTCTACGCTACCGACGAGGCCGTGGGCGAGGCATTAGGCCAGTTGTATGTGCAGAAAACATTTTCGCCGGCGGCTAAAGCCAAGGCCTTGGAGATGGTAAACAATCTGCAGGAGGCCTTTAAAGAGCATGTGCGCGACCTGGACTGGATGAGCGAAGAAACAAAAAAGCAGGCACTGGACAAGCTCAATGCTTTTGCCGTAAAAATCGGCTACCCCGACAAGTGGAAAAGCTATGAGGGCCTGGAGGTGAACCGTGATGCTTATGCGGCCAATGTGATGCGGGCCAACAAGTTTGCTTTCCGCAGGGATGTAAATAAAATCGGCAAACCTGTAGACCGCACCGAGTGGTTTATGTCGCCGCCTACGGTGAACGCTTACTACAACCCGACAATGAACGAGATTGTGTTTCCGGCCGGTATCCTGCAACCTCCTTTCTTCGACCCCAAGGCCGATGATGCCGTCAACTATGGCGGGATGGGAGCCGTGATCGGGCATGAGCTCACCCACGGCTTCGACGACCAGGGGGCCCAGTACGATAAGGAGGGCAACCTGAAAAACTGGTGGTCGAAAGAAGACCTGGAGCAGTTTACCAACAGGGCCAATGCCGTGGCCGGTCAGTACGACAAGTACATTGTGCTCGATAAGCTGCATGTAAACGGCAAACTGACGCTGGGAGAAAACATTGCCGATATTGGCGGGCTCAATATTGCCTATACCGCCCTGCAGAAGGCGCTGCAAAAGAACGATCCGGGCAACATAGCGGGCCTGACCCCGGAGCAGCGCTTCTTCCTGGCCTGGGCACAGATCTGGCGCATCAACGCTCGCGATGAGTACCTGAGTCAGCAGATCCTGACCGATCCGCATTCTCCCGGAAGGTTCAGAACCAACGGGCCGGTATCAAATATGCCGCAGTTCTATAAAGCTTTTGGCTGCGATCAGGGCGATCAGTTGTTCCGCGCCGAGAACGAGCGTGTGAAAATTTGGTAGGCCGGCAAGGCCTTATGAAAAGACAAACAAAAAGGCGTTGCCATATTGCCGGCAGCGCCTTTTTATTTGCTGGTCAGGGGTGTGTAGGGGCTATTGCTGTGCTGTTTTGATGGTGTGCGGCACGATCTGGCGGGGCCAGTTGGTGCCGTCTACAGGCTCCTGCGCGATTTTCTCAACTACATCCATGCCTGCTACCACTTCACCAAATACGGTGTATTCTGTATCCAGGCCCGGTTCTCCGCCTATGGTTTTGTAGATGTCGAGCTGCTCGGGCGTGTATTGCATGTTGTGCTGGGCTTCAAAAGCACGCAGGGTTTCTTCGGGCACCGGCTCGCCGAGTACAATGTAAAAGTTGTGCGAGGAGGATTCCTTTTCCGGGTTACGCTCGTCGCCGTAGCGGGCCATGGCCAGGGCGCCGCGCTTGTGGATGTACTTGGGGCTAAACTCCTGCGGGATCTTATAAGATCCCTGGCTCATGGTGCGGTTATCCGAATCGCCGCCCTGGATGGCGAAGCCTTTTACGACCCGGTAGAACTCGCCCTGGTCGTAAAAGCCGGCTCTGGTGAGGCGGACAAAATTGGCGCGGTGCAGCGGTGTGTCCTTGTAGAGGCGCACTTTGATATCACCGTGGCGGGTGCTGATCACAGCCAAGCTGTCGGGGTGTTGCTTACCATAGTTGGTCAGCTCGGCCACGGCCGTTTCGGAGGTGAGTGGCTGCAATTCGGCTTCGGCTTCTGTTGTTTCGCTTGCCTGGGCAGTTTCAGTTTCTGTTGTTCTGTTGCACGATACCAGCGGCAGCAGGCAGCCGGTTAACAGCAACAGGCAAGCTAAGGTGGGAGTGGAGATGATCTTTTTCATAGATGGCGTTTGAGGTTTGTTAAATATACGCGTATCGGGCACGCATTACGCATTACATTTCCTTAAATGCCTCAGCTGTCATGGACGCGCAGGAGCTACATATGCTTCGAGGCATTACTTTAAGCAGCTCCGGAAACAATCATTCGTAATTCGTAATTATTCGTTCGTAATTAATGTAGTTTTTTGCGCATCACGTAGTCGTTCATCCAGTAGGGGCCGATCGGGATATCTTCCTGCTGATGCACATGGTAGCCGCAATGCTCATAAAAGATTTTGGCCTTGTTGTAACGGTTTACGTTCAGGTCCAGGTAGGTGGCGCCCTGCTGTTTTACTGCTTCTTCCACTGCTGCAAGGAGTGCCTTGCCGTAGCCTTTGCCCTGGCACTGGGGCAGCATGTAGATTTTGTTGAGTTTGTAGGCCTGTCCCTGCGCGTCTTTGCGCGAGTAGGCTGCAAAGCCCAGCGGCTGTTGCTGCGCATAAAGCAAGAGAAAATTCTGCCCTTCTTCGATTTGATGCTGCAAGGCTTCCTCGGTATAAATCACGTCGAACATATAGGCGATCTGCTCCTGGCTAAGGATGCTGCGGTAAGTGGGCTCCCATGTCGCCTCGGCGAGGGCTTTGATAAGGGGAATGTCTGCGGCGTTGGCGCTACGGATGCTATAAGGTTGGGTCATGGGCTTGTGATTGCAGAACTGCAAGTTATCACCTGCAACCCTAAATGCCAATGGGAGGTAACTTTTCAACAATTCCGGAAATATTACCTTTGTAGGAACAAGTAAAAAAGCAGAAGCGCATGAAAGCAATCTATTTGGAAGCCATCGGCAAACCCTTCACGCTGATCGATAGGCAAAAACCTGAGGCCGGCCCCGGTGAGGTGCTGGTACAGGTTAAAGCCGCCGCGCTTAACCACCGCGACATGTGGATACAGTATGGCAAGTATTTTACCAAAGAATACCCGGCCATCCTCGGTTCTGACTGTGCCGGGGTGGTGGCAGCGCTGGGCGAGGGCGTGGATAGTAACTGGCTGGGACAGGAAGTGGTGGTAGACCCCGGTACCGGCTGGGGCGATAACCCGCGGGTACATGCGCCCGGCTATAAGATTTTGGGTATGCCCGAGGACGGAGCCTTTGCCGAGTATGTGAAAGTGCCTGCTGCCAACCTCTACCAAAAACCCCTGCACCTGACTTTTGAAGAGGCGGCGGCCCTGCCCCTGGCGGGTGTGACGGCCTACCGCGCCTTGTTTACCAAATGCGGGCTACAGCCCGGAGAGCGGGTGCTGGTGACAGGTATTGGCGGTGGTGTAGCCCTGTTTGCCGCCCAGTTTGCCATAGCCGGCGGGGCAGAAGTGTGGGTAACTTCCGGTACGGACGAGAAGATTGCGCTGGCCAAAGATTTAGGTGTTACAGGCGGGATCAATTACAAATCGGCCGACTGGGGCAAGGAGTTAAAGGGGCAGGCCAAGGGTTTTGATGTGATCATCGACAGTGCTGGGGGAGAAGGCTTTGTGCAGCTGGTGAAACTGGCCAAACCAGGCGGTCGCATCGGCATCTATGGCGGCACTACCGGCATGATCGGGGCGCTGAACCCGGCAGAGATTTTCTGGAAGCAGCTGGCCATACACGGCAGCACGATGGGCACGGCCCAGGATTTTGCCGACATGATGCGCCTGGTAGCAGAAAAGGAAATCCGCCCGGTGGTTGATATCGTGTTTCCGCTCGAAAAGACAGAAGAGGCCATGCGCTACATGGAAGCCGGCAAGCAGTTTGGCAAAATTGTGGTGAAGGTAGGAGGGTGAGGATTAAATTGCTGAATGGTTAAATGGCTGTGCTGCTGCCTGTCTGCAGAACCGTACGTGCAGCAATAAACTGCTGGATTTTGCTAAAAATGACCTGAACTCGGGAATTATCCGAGTTAAAACAGGAGCATTTGATAAACAATAAGGCTAAGGATGAGGTAGAAATTTATTTAGCGTTTCACCTACAACCTTAGCCTTATGTTTGTTACAG
>Ga0256851_1000080_pt1 | contig 12138 bp, 10 predicted proteins | sample BONnt4_FD_181165 | JGI IMG/M metagenome (GOLD analysis project Ga0256851, IMG submission 181165) | Terrestrial sediment cell enrichment communities from Utah, United States - BONCAT_SYTO_Terrestrial_sediment - 4 | ecosystem: Environmental > Terrestrial > Deep subsurface > Rock core/Sediment... | reverse complement strand
TTCCTCATGGAAAAGAGTCTGTGTGGGCTTTTTATTTTGAAAAGCTAAGGAGGGGTATAATGGGTGCTTTAGTTGGTGTGATTATGGGAAGCAAATCAGATTGGGAAACGATGAAACTGGCATGTTCTGTGCTAGAAGATTTACATATACCGTATGAAAAAAAGGTGGTATCCGCACATCGGACACCAGATTTAATGTTTGAATATGCCGAAACCGCTCGTGAGCGGGGGGTGAAGGTCATCATTGCTGGAGCAGGAGGGGCAGCGCATCTTCCTGGCATGGTAGCAGCAAAGACAACTCTTCCGGTTATCGGTGTTCCCGTTCAGTCAAGAGCGTTGAACGGACTAGACTCTCTTCTATCCATTGTCCAAATGCCTGGAGGAGTGCCTGTGGCTACCGTTGCAATTGGAACAGCAGGGGCAACGAATGCAGGACTTCTTGCCGCACAAATCCTAGGAGCATTTAATGAAGACATTGCTAGTAAGCTCCAAGAAAATAGAGAAAAGACAAGACAATCTGTTTTGGAAAGTAGTGATGAACTTGTCTAATCGTGTGATACTGCCTGGACAAACGATCGGAATTATCGGTGGTGGACAGCTTGGGCGAATGATGGCCCTATCTGCTAAAGCACAGGGGTACCGAGTCGCTGTTTTAGATCCTATGGAAGATTCACCCTGTGGTCAGGTATCGGACATCTGCATTGTTGCAAGCTACGATGATCTTGAGGCAATTAAGCAACTCGCGAGTGTGAGTGATGTGATCACCTACGAATTCGAAAATATTGATGCAGAAGCTTTAAAATGGCTTGATGATTATGCATACGTACCACAAGGAACTAGATTGCTAGAAATCACTCAAAATCGAATTGCTGAAAAGGCTGCGATAGTGAAGGCTGGCGTAAAGGTAGCTCCTTATGCAGTGATTGAAACCGTACAAGACATTTATGATAATATTAATAAGCTTGGATTTCCAACTGTGTTAAAAACAGCTACGGGTGGTTACGACGGAAAGGGCCAGCTTGTTATTAAAAATGATAACGACATATTGAATGCCGCAAAGCTAATCGAGAATGGTCCTTGCGTGTTAGAAAAGTGGATTCCGTTTAAAAAAGAAGTATCTGTTATTGTCGTAAGAAGCGCGAATGGGCAGACTGAAGTGTTTCCAATTGGAGAAAATATTCATAGAGAAAATATTTTACACGAGACGATTGTCCCAGCACGTATTAGTGAAAATGCAGCAGAAAAGGCAATCGAACTTGCCGAGCAGCTTGCATCTAGATTGGAGCTTGTTGGCACACTAGCGGTAGAGATGTTTCTAGCAGATAACGATGAGCTTTATGTTAATGAGCTTGCACCAAGGCCACATAACTCAGGACACTATACAATAGAAGCTTGTGAAACGTCACAGTTTGAACAACATGTCCGTGCGGTATGTAACTTGCCTTTAGGAAAAACAACTCTTCTAAAACCTGCAGTCATGGTAAATATTTTGGGAGAGCATCAACAAGGGGTTATTCAAAGAATGGATAACTTAGCTGATTGGAAGATCCATCTATATGGCAAGCTAGAGCCGAAAGTGAAGCGGAAAATGGGGCATATCACCTTGCTTCGACCAACCGTAGAAGAAGCATTAGCAGAGATTGAAGACAGTGGAATTTGGAGTAAAACAGAAGAATTGATCGGAGGATAAATCATGATTGATCGTTACACACGCCCAGAAATGGGAGCGATTTGGACAGAGGAGAACCGTTTCAAGGCATGGCTCGAAGTAGAGATTCTTGCATGTGAGGCATGGGTAGAGCTTGGTGACATTCCGAAAGAGGATGTCGAAAAAATTCGCCAAAATGCTGGGTTCGATATCGACCGTATTAAGGAAATCGAAGAGGAAACACGCCATGATGTGGTTGCTTTTACAAGAGCCGTATCCGAGACTCTTGGAGAAGAGAGAAAATGGGTACATTACGGCCTTACTTCAACTGATGTTGTTGATACCGCGTTATCGTATTTGCTCAAGCAGGCAAATGACATTCTTTTAAAAGACTTGGAAAACTTTATCGAGATTTTAAAAAATAAAGCACAGGAACATAAGCACACAGTAATGATGGGACGCACGCACGGTGTACATGCTGAACCAACAACATTTGGTTTAAAGCTTGCCCTTTGGTACGAAGAAATGAAAAGAAACCTTGACCGCTTTAAGCAAGCAGCTGAAGGAATTGAATACGGGAAAATATCCGGTGCGGTTGGAACGTATGCAAATATTGATCCATTTGTTGAAAAGTACGTGTGTGAAAAGCTTGGAATTAAGCCAGCTCCAATCTCTACTCAAACGTTGCAGCGTGATCGTCATGCACATTATATGAGCACTCTAGCTTTAATCGCAACCTCCATTGAAAAATTCGCAACAGAGGTTCGTGGATTACAAAAGAGTGAAACGCGTGAGGTAGAAGAATTTTTCGCAAAAGGTCAAAAAGGGTCTTCGGCTATGCCGCACAAAAGAAACCCAATTGGCTCTGAAAATATGACAGGTCTTGCACGTGTCATTCGTGGATATATGATGACTGCTTACGAGAATGTGTCGCTTTGGCATGAAAGAGATATTTCGCACTCATCTGCAGAAAGGGTTATCCTTCCTGATGCAACAATCGCATTAAACTATATGCTTAACCGCTTCGGAAACATTATTAAAAACTTAACAGTTTACCCTGAGAACATGAAGAGAAACATGGATCGTACGCTTGGACTTATTTATTCACAGCGTGTCCTACTTGCTCTTATCGATAAGGGGCTTACACGTGAGAAGGCATACGATACGGTTCAGCCTAGAGCAATGGAAGCGTGGGAAAAGCAGGTTCAGTTCCGTTCTTTAATCGAAAGTGATGAACTGATTACATCTAAGCTTACACCTGCTGAAATTGAAGACTGCTTCGATTACAACTACCATATCAAGCATGTGGATACCATTTTTGACAGATTAGGTTTATAAAAATTAGCTTTAGAAGGAGCGTCCCTGTGGCGCTTCTAATTAAAAAATTGCCAATATTCCGATTCGGGAGGTACGATTACTAATGGAAAAAGGATCCTTATTATACGAAGGCAAGGCGAAAAGAGTATTTAAAACGGACGATGAACAGCTTGTATGGATTGAATACAAGGATTCAGCGACAGCTTTTAACGGTGAGAAGAAAGCGACGATTGAAGGGAAAGGACGTTTAAATAACGAGATTACTAGCTTGCTATTTTTAAAGCTGAAGGAAGCTGGAATAGAATCACATTTCGTTAAGCGCCTTTCTGCAACAGAGCAACTGGTACAGAAGGTTTCGATTGTTCCACTTGAAGTAGTAGTGCGTAATGTTGCTGCTGGAAGCTTTTCAAAGCGTCTAGGTGTAGAAGAAGGCAAAGCGCTAACCAAACCATTAGTAGAGTTTTACTTGAAGGATGACGCATTAGGAGATCCGCTACTAACAGATGCTCATGTGGATGAATTAAAGCTAGCCACACCTGAAGAGGCAGCGCAATTGAAGGAAATGGCACTGAATGTGAATACAGCTTTATCAAGCTTTTTCAAGGAACTAGGTATTCGCCTAATTGATTTTAAACTGGAGTTTGGAAAAAATGCTGCTGGACAGCTATTGCTAGCTGATGAAGTATCCCCTGACACTTGTCGTTTATGGGATGAAGCTACGAATGCAAAGCTTGATAAAGATGTATTTCGCCGTGATTTAGGAAGTTTAACGGATGCATATGAGACCATACTTGAAAAATTGGGAGGACCTAAGGCATGTATAAAGTAAAAGTGTATGTAACATTAAGAGAAAGCGTACTAGACCCACAAGGAACTGCCGTTGTTCATTCACTACATTCGTTAAATTATCAGGCGGTATCAGATGTTCGTATCGGTAAATATATGGAATTAACAGTCGAAAAATCAGACCGTGATGTAGAAGAAGTAGTGAAAGAACTATGTGAAAAAATCCTTGCTAACACGGTTATTGAAGACTATCGCTACGAGATTGAGGAGTGTGTTGCACAGTGAAGTTTGCGGTAATCGTGTTTCCTGGCTCAAACTGTGACATCGATATGTATCATGCGATTAAGGATGAACTTGGGGAAGAAGTGGAATACGTATGGCATGACGCAACAAGCTTAGAAGGGTTTGATGCGATTTTGTTACCAGGTGGATTCTCATATGGGGATTACTTGCGAACAGGTGCGATTGCTCGCTTTAGCAACGTCATGAAAGAAGTGGTGAAGGCAGCAAAAGCGGGTAAGCCGGTTTTAGGCGTGTGTAACGGATTCCAAATACTATTAGAAGTAGGTTTACTGCCAGGAGCCATGCGTCGTAACGAGAGCTTAAAGTTCATCTGTAAGCCAGTTGAATTGCGTGTGGAAAACAATGAAACGATGTACACGAACGCTTATCAACACGGTGAAACGATTCAAATTCCTGTCGCTCATGGCGAAGGAAACTACTATTGCGATGATGAAACATTAAATAGATTAAAAGAAAACAAGCAGATCGTTTTCACATATACAAACAATCCCAACGGTAGCTTAGAGGATATCGCTGGAATTATGAACGAACAAGGAAATGTACTAGGAATGATGCCACACCCAGAGAGAGCGGTAGATGAGCTTTTAGGTGGAGCAGACGGAGTTAAGCTATTCCAATCGATCGTTAAACAATGGAGGGACTCACATGTTGTTAAAGCTTGAGCCAAGTCCGGAGCAAATTAAACAAGAGAAAATCTATTCACATATGGGCTTGTCTGACGAAGAATTTCAAATGGTGGAAAATATTCTTGGCCGCACGCCGAACTACACAGAAACAGGGTTATTCTCTGTTATGTGGTCAGAGCATTGTAGCTACAAGAACTCAAAGCCGGTTCTTCGTAAGTTCCCAACATCAGGAGCCCATGTTCTTCAAGGTCCCGGGGAAGGTGCAGGGATTGTGGATATCGGAGACGAGCAGGCGGTAGTTTTTAAGATTGAAAGTCATAACCACCCATCTGCTATCGAGCCTTACCAAGGAGCAGCTACTGGAGTAGGCGGAATCATCCGTGACGTGTTCTCCATGGGAGCAAGACCAATTGCGTTGTTAAATTCTCTACGTTTCGGTGAGTTAGATGCATCAAGCCGTGTTCGATATTTATTTAAAGAAGTGGTTGCTGGAATCGCGGGCTACGGAAACTGTATCGGTATTCCAACGGTCGGTGGAGAAATTCAGTTTGATGCATGCTATGAAGGAAATCCACTTGTTAACGCTATGTGTGTTGGCTTAATCGATCATAAGGATATTAAAAAAGGTCAAGCGCATGGTGTCGGGAACACGGTTATGTACGTAGGAGCAAAAACCGGCCGTGATGGAATCCATGGTGCAACATTTGCTTCAGAGGAACTAACAGAGGCATCAGATGAGAAGCGTCCAGCGGTTCAAGTGGGCGATCCATTTATGGAGAAGCTGCTTTTAGAAGCTTGCCTTGAATTGGTAAAATGCGATGCCCTTGTTGGAATTCAAGATATGGGAGCTGCAGGTCTTACTAGCTCTTCAGCAGAAATGGCAAGTAAAGCGGGTTCAGGAATCGAAATGAATCTTGATCTTGTCCCACAACGTGAGAAAGGCATGACAGCTTACGAAATGATGCTTTCTGAATCACAGGAGCGTATGCTAATCGTTGTTGAAAAGGGCCGTGAGCAAGAAATTGTTGACCTATTCACTAAATACGATTTGGAAGCGGTAGCGATTGGAGTCGTTACTGATGATAAAATGCTTCGCTTGGTTCATAACGGTGAGGTTGTGGCAAATGTTCCAGCGGATGCACTTGCAGAGGAAGCACCAGTGTACCATAAGCCATCAAGTGAGCCTGCGTACTTCCGTGAGTTCCAAGCAATGGAAAACGAAGTGCCGACAGTAACTGATCATAACGAGGCGTTAGTAAATCTTCTTAAACAAGCGACGATCGCAAGTAAAGAGTGGGTTTACGATCAATACGATTATATGGTTCGTACAAGTACAGTTGTAGCACCAGGTAGTGATGCAGCAGTGGTTCGTATTCGCGGAACTAGAAAAGCATTAGCGATGACAACGGATTGTAATTCTCGCTACATTTACCTGGATCCACAAACAGGTGGAAAGATTGCAGTTGCTGAAGCGGCACGTAATATTGTTGCTTCTGGTGGGGTTCCACTTGCAATCACGGACTGCTTAAACTTTGGAAATCCAGAGAAGCCAGAAATTTTCTGGCAGATCGAAAAATCGGTTGATGGCATGAGTGAAGCATGTAACGTTTTAAGAACACCAGTAATCGGTGGGAATGTTTCGTTGTACAATGAAAGAAGTGGAACAGCTGTTTATCCAACACCGGTAGTTGGGATGGTTGGATTAGTGGAAGATCTCGATCATATTACAACACAAAGCTTTAAAGAAGCTGGGGACTTGATCTATTTAATAGGGGAAACAAAGCCTGAATTTGGTGGAAGTGAGCTTCAAAAGCTGACACACAATAATATTTTTGGTAAAGCACCTGAGCTGAACCTAGAAGTAGAAGAGAAGGTTCAAAAGCAAGTTCTTTCAGCGATTCACGCAGGAGTGGTAGCATCCGCACATGACGTGTCTGAAGGTGGAGTAGCGGTAGCACTTGCTGAAAGCTTAATCGGAAGCAAAACATTAGGGGCAGATGTAGAGTTACAAGGGGATGCAACAACGGCACTATTTAGTGAATCACAATCTCGCTTCCTATTAACGGTGAAAAAGGAAAACCAAGCACAGTTTGAGAGCTTAGTAGATGCAACGTTAATCGGCCAAGTGACGGAAACATCTGATTTAAAAATAACTTGCGGTGAAAAATTGGTTGTTTCTCAACCAGTTGCTACGCTAGAGAAGGCGTGGAAAGGGGCTATCCCATGCTTGCTGAGCTAAAGGGGTTAAACGAAGAGTGTGGAATTTTCGGTATTTGGGGTCATCAAGATGCAGCGCAAATTACGTATTACGGCTTGCATAGCCTTCAGCATCGCGGTCAAGAAGGGACAGGAATGGTCGTTTCTGACCTGAATCGACTCAAAGGCCTAAAAGGGGAAGGTCTTGTTGCTGAAGTGTTTACAGCAAAGGCAATGGAGGAAATGACTGGCACGGCTGCGATTGGTCATGTTCGTTATGCGACAGCAGGAGGTGGCGGCTATGAGAACGTACAGCCGCTGCTGTTCCACTCGCAAAATGGAAGCCTTGCGCTTGCACATAACGGCAATCTCGTCAATGCCCATCAATTAAAGAGTCAGCTTGAGGGACAGGGAAGTATTTTCCAAACAAGCTCAGATACGGAGGTTTTGGCTCATTTAATCCGTCGCGGTGGCTTTGCCGCTATTAAGGATCGAGTCAAAACGGCTTTAACGATGTTAAAGGGAGCTTATGCCTTCCTAATCATGACCGAAGAAGAGCTAATGATTGCCTTAGACCCAAATGGCATGAGACCACTATCCATTGCTCGAATGGGAGATGCTTATGTGGTTGCGTCGGAAACTTGTGCATTTGATATTGTAGGTGCAGAATTCGTTCGCGATGTATTACCAGGTGAATTAATCACAATTAATAAGGATGGATTACACTCGGAAATGTATTCCCATGCCTCTAATCAAGCGATGTGTACAATGGAATATGTTTATTTTTCAAGACCTGATAGCAATATTCAAGGAATCAACGTTCATACAGCCCGAAAGCAGCTTGGAAAAAGACTTGCGATGGAAGCTCCGATTGAAGCGGATGTCGTGACAGGGGTACCTGACTCAAGTATTTCGGCAGCGATTGGCTTTGCTGAGGAATCGGGTATTCCTTACGAGCTTGGTTTAATCAAAAATCGCTATGTTGGCCGAACATTCATTCAGCCTTCGCAATCATTGCGCGAGCAGGGTGTGAAGATGAAGCTTTCGCCTGTTCGAGGAGTCGTTGAAGGCAAGCGTGTTGTGATGGTGGATGATTCGATTGTTCGAGGTACGACAAGCCGGAGAATCGTAACGATGCTAAAGGAAGCGGGGGCAAAGGAAGTCCATGTTGTAATCAGTTCCCCGCCCATCCAAAATCCATGTTTTTACGGAATCGATACGTCCACTCGTGAAGAATTAATTGCTTCAAGGCATACAGTTGAAGAAATTCGCGAAATGATTGGTGCCGACACACTTACATTCTTAAGTGTCGAAGGAATGCTAGAAGCCATTGGGAAAAGTCCTAAAGAGGACCAATGTGGACAATGCTTAGCCTGCTTCACAGGAAGGTATCCAACAGAGATTTATCCGATGGAAAAAACACTAGAAGCGATAAAATAATGAGGGTGTCCCAAAAGCAAAGGTGTCAGACACACAAAATACAATATTTAGTTTTACAAGCGCGTAAATGGTCACTAAATATGGATAATTTGTGGTGTCAGACACCTTATGGGACACCCCTTTTCTATGGAGGGTTTTAATAATGGCAAATGCTTATAAACAAGCTGGGGTGGATATTGAAGCTGGATACGAAGCTGTCTCTCGAATGAAAAAGCACGTGGAGCGGACCATTCGTCCTGGAGTGCTAGGAGGACTAGGCGGTTTTGGCGGGATGTTCGATCTTTCAAGCTTAAACTTGAAGGAGCCTGTGCTCGTTTCTGGAACAGATGGTGTCGGAACAAAGCTGATGCTCGCTTTTATGCTCGATAAGCATGATACGATTGGCATTGATGCAGTGGCCATGTGTGTGAACGATATCGTCGTGCAAGGAGCAGAGCCGCTATACTTTTTAGATTATATTGCATGCGGAAAAGCAGAGCCTAGCAAGATTGAAGCAATTGTAAAAGGAATTGCCGATGGCTGTGAACAAGCTGGCTGTGCGCTCGTTGGTGGAGAAACAGCTGAAATGCCTGGTATGTATAGTGAAGAGGAGTATGACCTCGCTGGGTTTTCAGTTGGTGCTTGTGAGAAGTCAGCGTTGGTGAACGGATCATCGATTCAAGCTGGTGACGTACTAATCGGTCTTGCGTCTAGTGGACTTCATAGCAATGGCTTCTCGCTTGTACGCAGGATTTTACTTGAACAAGCAGGCCTTGAATTGGATCAGTTTATGGAAGAGCTTGATTGCACGCTTGGGGAAGAGCTACTTAAGCCAACAAAAATATATGTTAAGTCCATTTTATCTGCGTTAAAAAAGTTTCCTCTTAAGGGAATGGCTCATATTACTGGCGGTGGGTTTGTTGAAAACATTCCTCGGATGCTTCCTGAAGGGCTTGGTGCAGAGCTTGAAGAATCAAGCTGGAAGGTTCCAGAGATCTTTAATTTGCTTGAGAAGCTAGGCGAGCTTGACCGAAAAGAAATGTATAATATTTTTAATATGGGTACAGGCATGGTCGTTGCGGTCGACAAAGCGATTGCAGAGGATGTAATCAACCATTTTAACGAATGTGGGGAGAAGGCTTACCGGGTCGGGACGGTATCGAACCAAGCTGGGATTCACATTCGGTAGACGGAGGAAATTATGAAGAACATTGCTGTATTTGCGTCAGGATCTGGAAGTAATTTTGCTGCCATTCTTGAAGCGATTAAGGATGGAAAACTGGAAGCAAACGTAATGCTACTCGTATGTGACCAACCCAATGCTTATGCGATTACGAGAGCGGAAGAAGCGGGGATCCCAACATTCGTGTTTCGTGCAAAAGATTACTCATCAAAGGAAGACTACGAACAAGAAATTTCTGCCCATCTCAAACTAAACCAGGTTGATCTTGTTGTGCTTGCAGGTTATATGAGACTGATTGGTTCAACGCTTTTAACGGATTTTGAAGGAAGAATTATAAATATTCACCCGTCGATGCTTCCGGCTTTTCCAGGGAAGGATGCAATCGGGCAAGCGTTAGCGTCACGAGTGAAAGTGAGCGGTGTGACGGTTCATTACGTAGATGCGGGAATGGATACAGGACCGATTATTGCTCAGCAAGCTGTGACTGTCGAGGAAGATGAAACGAAGGAAAGCCTACAGAAAAAAATTCATGAAGTTGAGCATATACTCTATCCAGCAGTTATAAGCCAGCTTTTAAAGGTTGAAGGGAGAGCGGAAAGTGAAAAAACGAGCATTAATTAGTGTATCTGATAAAAGCGGAGTGGTTGAGTTCGCCCGCCAATTAACGGAGTTAGGGTTTGAACTAATTTCTACTGGGGGAACAAAAAGCACGCTTCAGGCAGCGGGAGTTCCAGTCATGAGCGTAAGTGATGTAACAGGATTTCCGGAAATCCTTGAAGGACGAGTTAAGACATTAAATCCATACATCCATGGTGGATTGCTGGCTAAATTTTCAGATGAAAGTCATCAAAAGCAGCTTGCTGAGCATCATATCGAGCCAATTCAACTAGTGTGTGTGAATCTTTATCCTTTCCAACAAACGATTGAGAAGCCTGATGTAACGGTGGAAGCAGCGATTGAGAATATTGATATCGGCGGACCTACCATGCTTCGTGCATCAGCGAAGAACCACGAATTTGTGACCGTTGTTGTGGATCCAACTGATTACGAAGTTGTGCTTAATGAGCTTAAAGCTTCGGGAGAAGTGGAGAAGGCGACTCGTCGAAAGCTAGCGGCGAAAGTGTTCAGACATACGGCTGCCTATGATGCAATGATCTCTGAGTACATGACAGAGCTTGCTGGTGAAGAGAACCCAGAAAAAATGACGGTTACGTATGAGTTAAAGCAAAGTCTTCGTTATGGAGAAAATCCTCATCAAAAGGCTGCCTTTTATCGCAAGCCATTAGGCTCTGTTTTTTCTGTAGCTAACGCGACTCAGCTTCATGGAAAAGAATTGTCGTATAACAATATCAATGATGCAGATGCAGCGCTTCAAATTGTGAAGGAATTTAACGAGCCAGCAGCTGTTGCAGTAAAGCATATGAACCCTTGTGGAGTCGGAACGGGCACAGATGTAAATGATGCGTTCACAAAAGCATTTGCTGCAGACCCTGTCTCCATTTTTGGTGGAATTATTGCCTTGAATCGTGAAGTGGATAAAAAAACTGCCGAACAGCTTCATGAAATTTTCCTAGAAATCATCATTGCGCCATCGTTCTCTGACGAAGCATTAGCTGTTCTAACGAGCAAAAAGAATCTTCGTCTCCTTACGATTCCTTTTGACGAAGAAGTAAAAGTTGAAAGAAAGCTTGTGTCGGTAGAAGGTGGATTGCTTGTACAAGATCAAGACAGCCATACATTAGAGGAGGCGAATGTAACGGTTGCAACAAAGCGTGAACCGAGCGAAGAAGAATGGAAAGCACTAAAGCTTGGCTGGAAGGTTGTTAAGCATGTAAAGTCAAATGCAATTGTTGTGAACAATGCAGATATGACACTTGGGATTGGTGCCGGACAAATGAACCGTGTTGGGGCAGCGAAAATCGCTCTTGAACAAGCAGGAGCGAAGGCGACTGGTGCAGTCCTAGCTTCTGATGCGTTCTTCCCAATGGACGACACCGTGGAAGCAGCTGCTAAAGCTGGAGTTACAGCGATCATTCAACCAGGCGGATCCATTCGCGACGAGGATTCTGTGAAAAAAGCGGATGAGTATGGAATCGCAATGGTATTCACAGGGGTAAGACATTTTAAACATTAATTTTCAGGGGGAGTAGAAGCAATGAACGTTCTAATTGTTGGTCGTGGGGGACGAGAGCATGCTCTATGCTGGAAGGTCAGCAAGAGTCCCTTAGTGAAAAAGGTGTTTGTAGCTCCTGGGAATGTTGGAATGACAGATGTGGCACAGCGGGTGAACATCTCAGAGGATGAGCAGGAAAAGCTACTTGAATTTATCAAAAAGGAGCAAGTGGGGTTAACAATCATTGGACCTGAAGCTCCACTTCAAGCCGGGCTTGCAGACCGACTGCGTTCAGAAGGACTTGCCGTCTTTGGACCAGATCAAAAAGCAGCCGTAATTGAAGGCAGCAAGTCGTTTGCGAAGGAGTTAATGGAAAAATATCATATTCCAACAGCAGACTACCAAACATTTACCGAGTACGAAGCAGCAAAGGCGTATGTTGAAGAAAAAGGTGCGCCGATTGTTATTAAGGCGGACGGGCTAGCTGCGGGTAAAGGGGTTACGGTGGCTCTTACACTTGAAGAAGCGGTTGAAAGCTTAAAGGAAAT